>Ga0164290_1000853_pt1 | contig 72623 bp, 58 predicted proteins | sample Micstemetagenome_FD_108782 | JGI IMG/M metagenome (GOLD analysis project Ga0164290, IMG submission 108782) | Contaminated culture microbial community from soil near Moab, Utah, USA - Microcoleus steenstrupii SON62 (Illumina Assembly) | ecosystem: Environmental > Terrestrial > Soil > Soil crust...
AGTTTCGTCTAGAGAGAGCGTACGATTCAGTTTTCAAGGACCGAGGCAGCGGCGCCTTCCGGCTTCCGTCTGCGTTGGGGTCGCGAATTCTACTTACCGCGAACCCGTTGTCAAAACTTTTTTTCGCCGCCGCTTCGCTTTCTGCTTCGCGGCGCCTTCGGCTCGAGACACCGAAGGTTCCTCGCCATCCGAACCGAGCCGGCTTGCGCCGCCTCTATCGGGCCCCCGAGGTACCGACCATTATTAGTGGTCCACCCTCTCTCCGTCAAGCGCGCTCTGTCGATTTTTCTCTTCCATCTCAACCGGTTACGGCCGAGTTTTGGACCGCGCACGCGAACCCTTCGGCACGCGCGGAGCGCTCCAGAAAGAGAGACCGCCGGCCTCCACGTGGGCTGTCCCCATGTGGAAAAACCGGGGATGACTCCGGGGGATCCCTCGCAGTGCCGCTGACTTGCGAGTCAGCCGCGCCTGGGGGAAGAGGAGTTTCTCCACAGACTCTCCCGGGATCCGGAGCCCTTTGCAGGGTCCGTCACCGAGCGCGTCGCTCGGCAACCCGTCGGGAGGGCGGCGGAAGATAGTCAGGGGCGCCCCAGTGTCAAAACAGAAAAAAGCGCCCGTGTGCGCATTTGGACCAGTGCCGCGAAATCACGGCGGAAATTTGCGTGCATCCCTCACGTGCACCGTGGCGTTTTGGCTCAGGCGTGGCAACGCGACCCATGCATGCGCTTTCGGTTCGCGGTTTCCGTTCGCGGGCAGCGGAGCGTCGCCGGACGCCGGGCCCGGCACGGTCGCGCTCGCTAACCGGCGGAGACGGGCGCGGACGTGGCGACGAAGTCGTCGGCGTACCAGCCACTTCCCGGCTCGCGCACGACCGTGAGCTCGACGCCGTTGGCGAGCCGCACGCGATACCCGCGTTCACCGGAGGCGAGGCCCATCACGGCCCCGAGCACTTCCACGTCCACGGCCGGCGCACCGACGCGTCGCGGCCTGCCGCGGGCGTCGGTTTCGACGGCAACGGGATGCCAACTGCTCGCGACGTCGCAGGCCCATCCGGCCTCCGCGGACAGCGCGCGTTCGCACGCGGCGAACGCGCGATGCCACGAGGTGAGCGCGCCGAACCCCGCGCGGCGGCGAAACAGAACGACGAGCGCGTAGCCCTCGGGCAGCCGTCGCGCGACGACTGTGCGCTTCTCGCCTCGGATCGTCACCCACCGCGGATCTCCCAGCGCGCCGAACACCTCGATCTCGCGCAGCAGGATGCGCGAGTGCGCGGCCGCGATCTTCACGTCGAAAGGATCGCCTAGCCCCGCGTAGTCGACCGTCTCGCCCTCGAGGTCGACGAGGGCGCACGCGAACGCGCCCGGCACGCGCCGGAGGAGGTCCGCGAGAATCGCAGAGAACGGCGACGCGTCCATGTCGCGGACGGGCGGTCGCCGCGACGGCCGCATCCGCCGGGGCGCATCCACTCAGTGGCCTCGTTCCTTCGTGGCGCTGAGCGACCGCATGAGCTCGTCGGCGCCCGGCGCGATGACGATCGGGCTCTCCGCGCGCAGCGCCTCGAGGCGCGCCTGCTTTTCGTCTTGTGCGCGCAGCGAGTGCGCCTCGTCGACGAACGCGACGCGGCGCGCGTCGAGCGGCATTCGCCGTTCGGGTACGCGTTCGACGAGGCGGATCACGTGGAAGCCAAAGTCGGACTCGACGACGGGGCTCGTCGCGCCGGCCGACGCGAGCTCGTTTGCGGCGCGCGAGAAGCGCGGATCCATCTGGCCGCTTCCTTCGCTGACCCACCCGTCCGCGGTCACCGGCGGCAGCGCCTCGGCCTGGACCTTCAGATCGCCGGGATGAGGCGCGGCTTTCGCTTTCACGAGAAACTCGTCGGCATCCTTCGCGGCGAGCACCTCCGCTCGGAGCTGCTCGGCAAGGGTTCGCGCGCGCTCCTTCTTCTCGGCCGGATCGCGCCTGTCGACGAGAACGACGACGTGCACCGTGCGCGCGGAGGGAGGGCGATCGACCTCTTGCCAGTGGAGGTCGCTGATTCGGCGGACCTCTTCGTCGGTCGGCGGGCCCTTCGCACGCGCGGCGGCGAGCATGCGATCGACCGCGAAGCGCGCGCGCGCGGCGCGGAGATTCCATGCCGCAGGCGCCTCGCGGTCGAGCCCTCGGAGCCGCGCGGCGCGTGCCGCCACGGCATCGTCGACGAGCCTTGCACGCGCGATGTCGGGCGCGACGTGCTGCGCCTCCGCAACGGCGGCAACGAGCGCGAGCGGGATGATCTCGTCGTCGACGCGCGCGGCGACGGTGCCGCCGAGCGCCGCCTGTTCTGCACCTTTCGAGGTCGCGCGGTCGCTGCAGCCCGCCGTGATGGCCGTGACCACGACCGCGAGCCGAAGGGCGCTCGCGGCTCGCATCATGCGCTCGCTCCCGGACGGACGATCTGGACGCCCGCCCGAAGGGCGACGATGCCGATTACCAGGAAATACAGCGCCTCGACGTCGTTCGCGCGCGAAAGGGCAAGCGCGCCGAACGTGAACGCGGCGGCCGCGCCGACGACGAGCAGGGCAGCGAGCACGTCGAGGATGTGCATCGACGTCGACGATACCGCCTGCGCGGCCAGGCGTCAGCCCACGAAGCCCGCTCCTCGGGTCAGCGCACGTAGAACGCTGCGCCGCTCGCGAGGAACAGCGCCAGCATCACCATCCAAGGAAGCGCGCGGCGGAGGCGTAGCCTCGCGGATGCGGGTGCTCGCGTCGCATGCCGCGCGAGCGCGATGCTCGTCGTCGCGCCGAGGACGGCCACGCCGCACACGACGGTGACGAGACGGACGAGCACGGCGCGCTCCGGCACGATGACGTTCCAGCCGATTGCTTGCATGGCGAGCGCGACGAGCACGCCGCACGCGACGTACGCGCCATCGCCGCGAGGTAGCTCCGACCTCGGCTTCAGCGCGCTGCCTGCGACGATGCGCTCGCTCGCGTCGGCGTCGGCGCGGAGAGACGGACCCGCAGAGGCAAACGCGAACAGACCCCACCCAACGACACCGAGGACGCCGCGCACTCCGTCGAAGCGCGCCGAGGAGAGCGCGCCGGGCGCGAGCGCCCACACGACGGCGCTCGCGAGGACGAACCCCCACACCGACCAGAGCCGCGCCGCCGCCGCTCCCGTCCACCGGCGACGTGAGCCACGCGCTCTCGCCGCAAGTGGCGGGGCGGAGGTGGCATCCTGCGCATCCCGCGCGCCCGCGCCGTGCGATGCTGCACGCCTCCCCGCCCCTTCGACGATCGGCGCCGTCGTCAGCGCGAGCACCGCGACGACCGCAGCCGCCTTGGCCGCGAGTGGTGCTCCGCGCGACCACGCGACCGGGGCCACCGTGATCGCCCACGCATACACGCCGGGGATCGCCGCCTGCGCCGATGCGCCGATTTCCGAGAGCTTCGCGAGCGCCGCGCTGCGACGACGCGGCGGCGGCTCCCCCGCCATCGTCATCCGAGCGCCGTGCCGGCGTCGCGCAGGAGGCGCGACGCGCCCACGAGCCCATCGCCAGCTTCGACCTCGCGCGCAGCCTCGAGGCCGAGCGCGCTCCAGAGGCCCTTGTCGAGGAGGTGGCTCGCGCGGACGTTCTGCGTCGCCGCGAGCATGACCGCCTTGATGCCGGGATGCTTCGCTTCCAGGTCGTCGATCATGCCGCCGACGATCTTGCGCTGCAGGTTGTCTTGCGAGCCGCAGAGGTCGCACGGCAGGATCGGGAAGGCCTTCTCACGCGCGTACGCCGCGACGTCCTCTTCGGCGCAGTAAGCGAGCGGCCGGATGACGACGTGCCCGTCTTGCGCCACGAGCTTCGGAGGCATGGCCGCGAGCTGGCCGGCGAAGAAGAGGTTGAGCAGCAGCGTCTGCAGGATGTCGTCGCGATGATGGCCGAGCGCGATCTTCGTGCAGCCGAGCTCCTTCGCGACCCGGTACAGGATTCCGCGACGGAGCCGCGAGCAGAGCGAGCAGTACGTCTTCCCTTCCGGGATCTTGCCCGTGACGATCGAGTACGTGTCTTCCTCGATCATGTGGAAGTCGTACCCCTCGTCGCGCATGTAGCGACGGAGACGATCGGCCGGGTACCCCGGATGCCCTTGGTCGACGTTGACGACGACGAGCTCGAAGCGAATCGGCGCACGCTTCGCGAGGTCGCGAAGCAGGTGCAGCATCGTGTAGCTGTCTTTTCCGCCGCTGACGCACACCATCACGCGGTCGCCGTCGGCGAGCATCTGGAAATCCATCACGGCGCGAGACATCGCGCGCGTGAGGCGCCGCTCGAGCGAAGGCGAAGCTTCCGACATCGCAGGAACGCATAGCCGCGGTCCTCGCGACGAGCAAGGACCGCGCGCTCGCGGCACCCGCCGCTCAGCGGCGCGGCTTGCGGGCCGCCGTCTTGCGCGAGGCCGCGGCTCCCGCCGACCGGCCGCGCCCCTGCGGCTCGCGCTCGGCGTCGTCTTCGGCGTCCGCGTCTGCGTTCGCCGGCGCCGCACGACGACCCGCCTTGGCCGTGGAAGCAGGCGGCGCGCGCTTTGCGGGAACGGCCTCCGTCTTCGACGCACGCGGCGTCTCCCGCGTGCCGACCGCGAGCTCCGTCGCCGGCGCGCCGTCTTCCGTCGCAGAGGCCGCGGGGCCCTGCTGCCGGACGCGCTCGATGAGCTCGAGGAACGTGAGGACGCCGTGACCCGTGCCGCCCTTGGGATCCCAGCCGCGGATGCGGTCACCCATCGCCGGGCCCGCGATGTCGCAATGGATCCAGTTCTGCACGTTGCCGATGAACTCGCGCAGGAACAGCGCTGCGCTGATCGAGCCGCCCCAGCGATCGCCGGTGTGCTTCAGGTCCGCGGAGTCGCTCTTCAGCTGGTCTTTCAGGTCCTCGAGGAGCGGCAAGCGCCACATCTGCTCGCCGCTCGCGCGGATCGCGGCCTGGAATTCTTCGGCGGTCGCCTCGTTCGACGCGTACCAGCCGGAGCAGGAATTGCCGAGCGCGACGACGCACGCGCCGGTGAGCGTCGCGTTGTCGACGAGCACGTCGGGCTCGAGGGCCCGCGCGTACGCGAGCGCATCGGCGAGGATGAGGCGCCCTTCGGCGTCCGTGTTGATGATCTCGACGCTCTTGCCGTCGAGCGAGCCCCACACGTCGCCCGGCCGATACGCGCCTCCGTCGGGCATGTTCTCGGCTGCTGCGATGATGCCGTGGACTTCGACGTCGGGCTTCAGCCGCCCGACGATCGCCATGAGACCGACGACGTTCGCCGCGCCGCTCATGTCGTGCTTCATCTCGCCCATGCCGGCGGCCGGCTTGATCGAGAGACCGCCGGAATCGAACGTGATGCCCTTGCCGACGAAGACGATCCGGCGCGAGGCGCGACCGCGCGGCTTCCAGGACATGTGCACCATGCACGGTTTGCGCTCGCTGCCCTGGCCCACGGCCTGGAGGAGCTGCATGCCGCGGCGCTGGATTTCTTCGTAGTCGAAGACCTCGACGTCCAGCCCGGTCTCCTTCGACATCGCCTCGGCCTGCGCGGCGAGCGCGTCCGGGTAGAGGAGGTTCGGCGGCTCGTTCGAGAGGTCACGCGCGAGGTTCACGCCCGCGGCGATCGCTTGGGCGCGATCGACCTGCTGCTTCGCGTTGCGAGGCGCTTCGCCGGTCAGGCAGATCGTGACTTGCCCGAGCTCCGCCTTCGGCCGGCGCTCGCCGGTGAGGTACTTCGTGAACCGGTAGGCGCCGAGCTCGAGCCCCTGCACCACGTCGCCGATGCGGTCTTCGAGACCTGCGGGCAGGCCGATGACGAGCCGCTTGGCCTTGTCGGCGTTCGCCGAGCGCGCCGCCTTCGCGGCGAAGGTGCGGAGGTCTCCGGCGGTCAGCTTCGCGAGGTCGCCGAGGCCGATGACGACGAGGCGATCCGCCTTCACGCGACCAAGCGTGGAGAGCGAGACCTGCTGGTCCTTCTTGCCCTTGAAGTCCTCCTTCTTCAGGAGTCGGCCGAGCGCTCCCCCGAGCGCGCGATCGAAGCCGTCGAGCGGCGAGCGGGCGTTGTTCTTCTTCGACGTGGAGCCGCCCTGCGCCGGGACGGCGACGACCATCAGGTCGCCTACCTCGCGCGAGGGGAGCACGGAGCGGACGGTGATCTTCAGGGGCATCGAGCCGTGGCCTCCCAGACCCTAGCTAGTGGGGGCCACGGTTATACGGCACGCTCACGCGTGCGGGATACAAGAAACTACGTCTGACGACCGCGGCGACGCGGGCCTCGCGTCCCCCGCCAGGGGACTCGCTCGCGCGCGGTACACCGCGTCAGCCGACGAGCCTCTCGTGCTTTCCGAGCGCGAGTGGCATGGACATCCGCGGCTCGGGAATGCCGGCGAACACCGCACGCGTCGGGATGCCGTCGACCGTGAGCGCGACGATCGTGGGCGCGGCTCGGTACACCCAGAGCACGTTGCACGGCAGCGCGTACTCGACGCCCGTGATCGCGTCCGCCGCGCGGAGGATGACGTGCGCTCCGACCGGAACGATGGACGCGCAGCTCACGACGAGCGCGCCGGCGGTGACCGCGCGGACCTCGACGGGCAGGATGGTGCCGTCTCCGATCATCTGCGCCGGGAGCGCGCTACGCGGACGCTCGACCGGTCCCGCGACCGGTGCCTCGACGTCGCCCGTCACGAGCTGCATGAGCGACAGGAGCTCGATTTGCTCGTGCGGTCCGAGCGGCTCGCCGAGCGATTCGTTGCGAGCTTTGAGCTCCCAGAAGCGAACGAGGAAGTCGAGCTTGTCGATCAAGGCGCACCTTCTACTTCGAGGTGGCAGCGCTTTTTTCCGGCAGGAGTAGCGGCGCTGCGAGATGGCTGAAAGCGAGTCTGCGAAGCATGTGCCACGGAGAAGTGGCGGCCCTCCCTTGGACGAGCGGTCGGAAGGAAAGTTTCGCGGGGCCTCCCTCCCGGCGCGCGAACGCGCGTGGCAGGCGAGAGGCTCTTCCGTAGGAACGCATTCGCTGCGGCCGCTTACCTGGTCGTCCGCACGCGCAGCGATTCCGAACGGAAGAAGCATCCCAGCGCGCGCGCCACAGTGGGCGAGCGGGCGCGGAGCGCAGACTTTTGGCAGGCCATGTCTGCGCCGCCATGCCTCGCGGCGTACGCGGCGGCGCGTAGACGCGGCAGCTCGCGATGGAGAGCTTCTTGCCGAGCCACCTTGCCGGGCGCGGCCGGCTTGGGCAGAGTGGTGGCCATGGGCCTCCCGCGCGCGCTTCGCACGCTGTTCGGCGTCGTTGCGCTCGGCTGCGCGGCGAGCTCGCTCGCGTGTGCCGATCCGAAGGTGTCGCTGTCGACCGGACCGCGCGAGTACACGGACAGCGACTACCCGCAGGTGCTCGAGCGGTGGACGCGCACGAAGAGCCTCGTGACCGTGAGCGAGCTCGACACGCTGCTCACCGTGACGGCGACGTTCGAGTCGTGGGATTTCCGTTGGGCGTACGTCGTGAAGTACGCGAACGACTATCGCCTCACCGTCGAGCAGCGACGCTCGCTCCTCGAGAAGACGCTGGCCGAGACGCAGGACAGCCATCGCTTCTACGTCGCGCTCTACGGCAGCAACGTACGGTGGGCCGATCTCACGCGCCCGAACAGCTCGTGGATCGTGCGACTCATCGACGACGAAGGCAACGAGACCGCGCCGCTCTCGATCGAGCTCATCACGCGGCCCGGCCCGCTCGAGCGGCGCTACTTCCCGTACTCGACCGTGTGGCGGAACGTGTTCCGCATCAAGTTCCCGACGACGACGCCGAGTGGCCAGCCCACGATCGCGCAGGACGCGCGATGGTTCGGTCTGCGGTTCGCAGGCGCGGAAGGCAACGAGGAGCTCCGCTGGGAGATCGCGGACCCGGGCGCCATCACGCCGAAGACCGCGGCGCGCTGAACGTCACATCCCGGCGAGCACTTCGAGGAGCGGCGGGCACGTCACGAGCAGCTCCTGCGCGACCATGCGGCCGCCGAACATGACGAGCGCGCCGCCCGCGCCGGCACGCGCCGTCGCCGGAGCGGCGCCGGCGTTCAGGACCTCACCCGCAAACAGGAATTCGCCCGAGCCGACGGTGCCCGCCACCGCGTCGCCGTTCACGAGCTCGAGCTCGCCGACGCCGACGAGCATGAGGCCGGGCACGGGATCGCCGGCCTTCACGACGAGCTCGCCCGGCGTGAGCGCGCGCAGCGTGAGACGACTCACGATCTCTTCGCGGATCGAGGCATCGAGGCGTTCGCCGAGCGGACCGATCGTGATGCCGACCACGGTGAGCACGCGATCGGCCGCGGCGCGGAGATCGTCTTCGACCCACGGGCACGTGCGGAACGCCTCCGTCACCGCCGTCTCCGACCACGTCGCGACGACGGCTCCTCCTCCGACGCCGATGAGGCGCATGGGCACGTCTTCGTCGGTCGTGCCTCGCGTGCGTAGGACCGCACCGCCCGCCAGACGGAGCGCCGCTGCGTCGACCATCGTCGCCGCCACGTCGCACGCACCGGAGAGCACGTAGGCGAGCGCGAAGCTCGAGACCTCTTCGCCTTCGGCGAGCGCGCTGAGCGTCGCGGCACGCGCGAACGCGACCCGTGCGTCGTCCGGCAGATCGGCAAACGCGTCCACGCCGTCGAGATCGAGCGACGTCGGCGCCACGGCCGCGGCCGCGGCAGGCGGCGGAGCGGTGCGGGCAGGTGGCGACTCCGCGGAATGCGCGGCCGGCTGCGCAGCGGCGTCCAGCGCCGGCTCGGAGGGCGGAGGGGGCGGCTCGCTCGCGACGCGAGGCGGCGTCACCGGCACCGGCGGCTTCTTCGCCTGCGCGCGCGGAGGAAGCGGCGGCGGCCGAGGCGGAACGGGCTTCGCGGCCGCCGGCGTCGGCGCGCCGATCACGACCGGCGGCGGCGTCGCTTTCGGGACGGACGCGCGCGCTTCGGCGTCGCGCTGCTGTTGCGCGAGCGCGGCCGGCCTCACGCTCGTGATGACCTCGTCGTCCTCCGTGAACTGCGGCGTCGGCGGTGGAGGCGGAGGCGCAGGTGGGGCGGCGGGAGGCGCTTCGTCCCACGGGTTGAACATCCCGGCATGCACCATCTCGGCGGGTGGCACCGAAGCGGTCGTGCGTGGCTCGGACGGCGGCGCCGCATCCGCTGCACCGTCCGATTCGCCGCCTGGACGCGTGACCGGGGCGTCCGGCGCATCCGCGTCGGGCGCGTCCGCATGCTCGACGTCGAACGCGGGCTTCGACGTCTGCATCGTGGGCTGCGACGCGGGCGGGGCGGGTGGCGGAAGTGGCCGCGCGTCTTCGGTCGTTCCTGAAGGCGGTGGCGCATCGGGCGGAGCGGGCGGAGGCGCCTCTGCGCTCGTTGCGAGCCAGTCGCTGAGCTCGGCGGCAGACCGCGCGAGCTCGAGGGCCCGGTCGTCTTCGGCCGCCTCGCCTGCGGCCTGCGCCGCGCGGCGCAGCCACACGATCGCGTCGATGCGCTCGCCGCGCTTCCACAGCGCTTCGGCGGTTTGGAGCCCCCAGACGACGTCTTCGGCGTCCGAGTCCTTGGCGGGCGGGATCCCCTGCATCAGCGCGGAGAGCGAGGATACCTGGCCCGTGCTCCTCACGGCAAAAGCATCGTCACGCTTGCGTCTTCGGACGGCACGACGAGCGCTCCGTCGGAAAGGAGCGTGAGCGGAGCATCGACGTCGCCGCCCGTCGCGAAGCGCCAGCGCTCGGAGCCGTCGGGCCCGATCGCCCGCACGGCGTCGTCCTGCGCGCCGAAGAACAGCGTTCCTTCCGCGTCTTCGAGCGGTCCGCCGTGGATGCCGAACTCACGGGCGCCGGTTCCTGCGATCGCGAACGCGCCGCGCACGGTGCCGCCCTCGCCGATGCGAACGACGCGCGGCACGGGCCCGTAGGTGCCCGCGAGGACGTCACCGGACCGGCTCACGGAAAGGACGCCTCGCACGAAGCCGCCGACCGCCGCGCGCCAGACGACCGCGCCTCGTGCATCGAGGCGGACGACTTCGCCTTTGTCGGTGCCGACGTAGACGGCGCCGTCGTCGGCAACGGCAGGCGCGCCGTCCACGTCGGCACCGAGGTCGGTCGCCCATGCGAGCGCGCCCGCCGCCGAGATCCCGCGGACGAGATCGTCTTGCGCGCCGAACACGACGATGTCGTCCCCGGTGACCGCCGGCGCCGTGAATACCTTTCCGCGCGTGCGGAAGCGCCACGCGAGATCGCCGCCCCGCCTCACGCAGTAGACGTTCGAGCCTGCCGCGAACACGATATTCCCGTCGCGCGTGAACGCTGCGCCGCTGTCGACCTCGCCTTCGACCTCGAGACGCCAGAGCACGCGGCCCTCGGGTGTGATTGCGACGAGCTTCTTCGCATCGCTGCCCACGTAGATGGTGCCGTCTTCGTGAACCAAAGGTGTACTGTACACGCGCTCGCCGAGCGGCACTTCCCAGCGGCGCGTGCCGTCGCTGCGGGCAAGCGCGACGAGGCTGCCCGCGAACGTGGCGACGTAGAGCGTCTGCTCGTCGGGAGAGGTCGTCACTTGAGCCGCGACGGCTCCGCCGACGAGCGCTCGCCATCCGACCTTCACCCGCGCAGGGCCGCGCGCACCGGAGCGGTGCCGATGGTGCGGACCACCGTGGATCATGCGAGGTGCGTGAGGCGGCGCGGCCGCGTCGGCGCCTGGTTCGCGCGCGACGAGCGGAGCAGACAGGCCGCTCGCCGGCAAGGGCGCGGTCGGCAGCGGAAGGCTCGGCCGCACTTCCACGGCGGGTTGCCGCGAGCGGCCGGCGCGAACGACGACGGCCGCGACGATCACCGTCGCGAGGACGGCGAGCGGCAACGTACGGAGGCGCGCGGCCGTTCTCACGCGAGCACGTGCGACGTGGTCACGGGCGCCGTGAGCACGTCGGCCTTCGGCGTCTTCCGGCTTCTTCAGCGCGGCTTGCGCTGCGCAGCGCGCAGCCGACGCTCGGACTGCTGCGCTTCGGTCACGCCGATCGCATGCGCAGCTTCGCCCGGCATACGGCGCGCAAGCCAACCGATCAGCGTCAGACCGGCGCAGCGCGTCGTCTCCGGCATCTGCGGCTCGCGGATGAGGCGCGTGATGTCGCTGATGAGCCGCGCGCGCTCGCCCTCGTCGGGCATGTCGTCGACCGGCGGCGGGCGGCGCGAGAGCGGAGCGCCGTGCTCGTCGGTGTGACCGTCGCCGCGGAGCCGCGCGACATACAGAGCCTCGATCGTCAGCTCCGAACCTTTACGCGAGGAAGGCACGAGTGCACGTGAGTCTACCGCTTTCTCGGGTCGCGTCGAGTTTGCCGTCGTGCGCACTCCGTGAACTCCTTCCAGTCCCCCACGTGCTCGTCCGTTCAACGGGCCCGCCGAGCGAGCGCTCGCGTTGCCTCGTCCGCCTGCTGCCGCTGCTCGTGCGTTCCGCGTGGCTCCGCGCGAGCGCTCCTCCTGCTTCACACTCAAGACGCGCCGGCATAGCGCACGGCCCTCCGCGCGCAAGGCCCTATTGCACCGCAGCTTCCGGCGCCTGATCCCATGAACGGCATACGCGTCGCCGTCCCGCAGCTTCCCGCGGAAATTCGCGCACGCAGCGTGGTCCGAATCGTGCCTTTCAGAAGCGCGCGGAGAACCCCGCGACGCCGCCGCCGGTGACCGGCGCCGCGAACGGCACGTGCCGCGCGGACGCGCTCGAGGCGACCTCGGCCGTCGGACGGGTCAGATAGAGATAGAGCGCAGCTGCGCCCGCCATCACGCCTGCGCCGAGCGCGACGTCGGCGACCGTGAAGCTCGTCGTCATCGCGTCGACGTCGCTCGCCGCGCAGCGGGGCTTGCACGCGTCGAGGTCGCTCTTCTTGCCGAAGGCATCGATCGCGAAGATTGCGGACGTCGTCAGCGCCACGACGGAGACCCCGCCGAAAATCCAGGTTCCCGTCGGCACGGGTCGCGAGACTTTCGCGTCCGCCGCAGCGACGGTCACCGCGATCTTCCGGTTCCGCTCCCCTTCTCGGACGAGGATCGTGCGCTCGACGGGCGATGCGCCTTCCGCCTCGAAGACGAACACGCGCGAGCCCGGGTCGACCGCAACGGCCTTGCCGTCGAGCCGCGGCGCGAGGACGGCCCCGTCGACCTTCACGCGAACGTCCGTGCGTTCGACGCCGGATGCGGTACGCGCGTCGAACACCACCGTCGGCGTGCTCGCCTCGAGCTCGGCGAGCCACTTCGAGCAGTCCTTCGCGAGCAGCGCGGGGCACTCGGCGTGCGCGCAGATGGCGGCCTGCGCGCGCGCGGAGACGAGCTTGCCGTCCTTGCGAAGCGTCTGGGCCTGCTCGTAGGCGCTGATGCAGGCGGACTCCGCGTGCGCCGTGGACGCGCCGCACAGCACGGCAACGGCGGCGGCGGCGGCGAGGGCAAGAGGACGCGTGCGCACGGGCGGCGAGTCTACGCGCTTCGTCAGTACGCGAGGGCGACGAAATCGGAGCGCGCGGCGGGGAGCTTCGCGTTCGCGCTGCTCCACGCGCCCACGGTGCCGTCCGCGTTGATCGTCGCGGAAAGCACGTCGTCCGTGCGCGCCGGCGTTCCGGCCGTCACGCCGCCGAGCACGTACAAGCGGCCCTTGTGCGCGACGAACGCGAAGTCGCGGAGCGCCTTCGGGAGCTTCGTGAGCGTCTGGAACGGCGCGAGCGCGCCCGTTACCGGATCGATCTTCGACGAGAGGACCACGTCGGTCGGCGCGTTCGTCCCGCTCGTTCGACCGCCCGCGACGAAGAGGTACCCGTCGGCGACGACGAGGCTCGGGAGGAAGACTTTGTGATCCGCGCCGTCGGCCTGCATCGCAGGCTGCTCGTTGACGGTCGCCACGGCGCCCGTCGCCGCGTCGATGTCGACCATCTCGACGCCGGCCGTGATGCCGCCGCCGAAACGGCCGCCCACGACGTAGAGATGACCGCTGCCGTAGACGAGGCCAGGGCGCGACCGCGCGACGACGAGCTGCTTGCCCGTTCCCGAGGAGCCACCGAGCTCGCGCTTCGCGGTGTCGATCTCTGCCGCGTGGATCTCGTTCGTGAAGAACGTATTGGTGCCGCCATCGACCGGCACCGTGCGCGTGCCTCCGACGTAGAACACGCGGCTGCCGACGATGACGCGCGAGTGCTCGTCGAGCCCGCCGGGCGGATTCGCTCGCGCAGCATGCCAGTCCCCCGCCACACCAGGGGACCACGAGGTCGACTGGAGCGCGGTGCCCCGGCCGCCGGCGAGGCCGAAGCCCGTGCTGACCATGAACCACGTCGTGCCCACGAGCGCGCCGGTGTCGAAGGACCCGACGAGCGGTGCGCTCTTCTCGATCGTCCACCCGGAAACGGAGCCGCCGACGTCGATGACGCCGGTGTACGCGTCCGCCGACCACGCCGGATCGTCTTCCGGCGACAGCGGCTCGCGCTCGCCGGCGACGAGCGCAATGTGCCCGCTCGGCGGAGGGACGGCGTTGCCGTCCGGCAACACGACGGCGTCCGGCGGAACCGCGCCGCCGTCGCGCGAGACGTCTGCCGAGGCGTCCTCTTCGGTGGGAGCGCCGCCCGCGGTGTATTCGCCCGGATCGGCGAACAGACCGCAATGCGCCGTCGCGAGCGCGCTCGCGGCGAACAGCGCGGACGCGAACAGACCAAAGGCGCGGAGCCGCATCGGCGGCATCCTAGCTCAGTGCGCGTCGAGCGTCCTACAGCTGCGGCCCACCTCGAGGTGCTTCATGCCGCGCGTGACGTGCACCTTCACGAGAGGCTCGCCCTTCTCGTCGAGGAGCCAGACCGTCTGGTTTCCCTTTTCGTCACGGGGACCGTCGAGCGTCGAGCTCGGCGCGATCGTGCGCCGGCTCGCGCCCGCCGTCTTCGGGTCTTCCGCGAAGACGAGCGTGACGACGTCGCTGCACGAGCTGTGGATCTCGAACGGCTTCCGCTTTCGGGCCGGAGCTGCCGCCTCGCCGCCGACGTCACTCACGACGGCCGACGACGCGGGCCCCGTCGTCGTCGAGACCGTCTCGTCTCCCGCCGCTTTCGGCGCGCTCGCCGTAGGGTCCGGCGCGGCCGGCTCTTTCCCGCCGCCTCCGCAGCCGATCGCGACGAAAGCAAAGAGCGCGAGCCCGGAGAGCGACGTTCTCGTCATTCTCCGAGCGTAGCCGAGTCGGTCACTTCCGGACGAAGATGCGCGTCTGGCGGGCCGGGATGTTGAAGCTCGGTCCGTTCACCGCGGCGTCCGTCACGAGCTCGGTCAGCGCGCCGCCGGGCAGCGAGCCGATCGACTTGTCGCTGTCGCTGCGGTTCACCGCGACGACGACCTCGTCGCCGGTGGTCACGCGGCTGTAGACCCAGACGTCGGCGTTCGCCTCGAGCGTCGTGCGGGTGCCGCGACGGAGCGCGGGATGCTTCGCGCGGATGTCGCCGAGCTTCTTCAGGCGATCGCGCAGGTACGTCTGGTTCGGCGTGAGGCCGGACCACTGCATGAAGCGGCGGTTGTCCGGGTCGCCCGCGCCAGGCAGGCCGATCTCGTCGCCGTAGTAGACGAGCGGGGCGCCGCGGTTCGTGAAGAGCACGGCGAAGCCGTTCGCGAGGCGCTCGTACGCTTCCCTCTCGGCGACGAGCTGAGGCTGGTTCGCCCACGCGAGGTTCTTGCCGTCCGCGCCCTGGTCGTTGCCCCACGGGCGGTTGTTCGCGGCGAGGTGGATGATGCGCGGAAGATCGTGGTTGCCCACGAACGTGCTCATCACCGCGTTCGCGCCGTAGAAGTAGTCGTTCCCGTTCATGAACGACGCGAGGTCGCTCATGTTCATGGTGCGCATGATCAGCGCCTCGACGAGGTGGCGGCGGAGCGGGAAGTCGAACTGCCCGTCGAGCTTCGTGCTCGGCTCGATGTACGCCTTGATGACGTCGCGATTGCCGAAGTCGTACGTCTCGCCGACCATGTAGAAGCGCTGCGCCGGCGTCTGCGTCGCCGTGATGTCGGTCTTGATCCGGGCGCGCAGCTCGGTGAGCCAGGAGATGTCGACGTGCTTGATCGCGTCGGCGCGGAAGCCGTCGACGCCGGTCTGCTTGATCCACTCGATCGCGTTCGACACCGAGTACGCGCGCGCGTTCGCGTTCGTGTAGTTCCAGTGCGGGAGATAGCCGGTGAACCAGCAGCGCTCGCGGTCGGGAAGCACGTCCCACGAGCAGCCTTCCCCGCAGATGCAGTTTCCGCCCTTGCCGTTGTCGTTCGGCCAGAACCAGTCGTTGTGAGACTGGTAGACGCCGGACTGCGAGTGCACGTGCACCATCGCGTAGTCGAAGAGCACCTTGAGGCCCTTCGTGTGCGCGGCGGTCACGAGCGCCTTCAGGTCGGCCATCGTCCCGAAGCAGCTCTCGGTCGAGAGCGTCGCCGGGTTGTCGCTGTCGAGCTTCGGCCAGTAGCCGTGGTAGCCGGAGTACTGGTGGTTGTCGCCGCCGACGCCCTGGCCCGCGACCTGCGGGTTGTCGAAGGGGACCGTGATCCACAGCGTGTTCACGCCGAGATCGTTGAAGTACCCGTCGTTGATTTTCTGGGTGACGCCGGCCCAGTCGCCGCCCTGGTAGTTCGCGATGGACCGATCGCCGCCGCTCACGCCGGGGACGTTGCAGTCGTTGCCCGGGTTGCCGTTGAAGAAACGGTCGACGAAGACGAAGTAGATGACCGAGTCGCGCCAGTCGAAGACGCCGGGCGGGAGCGCACCCTCTTCCTCGCAGATCGCGGGCTCGCACGTCTTGCCGGCGAACGAGTTGTTCGTGTTGTTGTTCGAGTCGGTGACCGTGGGCTGCGCGGGGTCGACGACCCAATCGGTGCCGTTCACGAAGAACTTGAACTGGATCGGCTTGTCGAAGGGGACGTTCAGGTCGACCGACCAGACGTCGCCTTTCTTCGTCATCGGCTTGCCGGTGACCCACGTCTCTTCGCCGCCGAAGTCCCCGCGGAGCTCCACGGACGTCTCGCCGTTGAACGGATACGTGATCGTGTGCGTGCAACGCTTCAGCGCGTCGGGGCACACGAAGGGCTTCACCGGCCCTTCGCCGTATCCGTACCCGCCGTTCTGGCCGAGGCCGGGGTTGAACACGGCCGCGTCCGGCGGCTGGCCGTAGTCGCGGTTGTTCACTTCGTCGGAGCCGCATGCAGGCAGAGACGAGGCGAGGAAGAGCGCTGCGATCGACGCGGCGCTTGCACCGAACAAGCGAACGAGGGTCATGAAGCTCCGAAAACGCGCCCGGCCACGATGGCCGGCGGAAGGGCGCGGCCATCCAGGGTGGCTCAGGATGGCGGACGGTCCAGGATTGTCAACTCACCGCTGAGTCACGACGCCGTCTCTGCGCCGCATCGACGGGCGTCCGCGCTTGCCGATAGGCTGGGGCAGCGTGGCGGTCAATCGCACGAAACGGCGTCGCTGGCCGATCCTCCTGAGGTGGGTCGGGTTCGCGCTCTGCGTCGGGCTCTTCGTCAATGCGCTCGCCGGCGCGGACCTGACCTCGGCATGGGACCGCATCCGGGCGGTAGGCCCGATCGTCCTCGTCATCCTCGTCCCCTTCCCGTTCGCGCTCCTCATGGACGCGTGGGCATGGCAGCGGCTCCTCGCCGTCATCGACCGGAAGGTGAAGCTCTGGCCGCTCTTCGAGCTACGCGTCGCGATCGAGGCGGTGACGAACAGCGCACCCGTCGGCCCGCTCTGGGCGGATGCTCTCGCGCCGATCCTCCTCTCGCGGCGTGCCGGGATCCCGGCGGTCGACGTCTTCGCGACGATCACGGCGAAGCGATGGACCGTCGTGCGGATGCACGGCGCCTACGTCGCGTTTTCGGCGGCAGTCGGTGCGACCGCGATGCTGCACGCGTCGCGCGCGCTCCTCGGCAACGAGTCGCTCCTCGTCGTGACGTTCGCTTCGGCGCTCGTGCTCATCGTGATGTCGTACGGGTTCCAGGCGCTCGTCGCCAAGGCCGGGCTCGGCGCGCGTCTGTCGAGCCGGCTCGAGCGATTCGAGCGCGTGAGGAAGTGGATCGAGTCGCGGCGACACGAGTTCTCCCACGCCGATGCGCAGATCGCGAAGCTGTCGCAAGACGCATGGGCCGGCGCGATCGCGTCGTGGCGCATGCTCGGCCTGTGGGTGATCGAGGGCATCGAGACGTACGTGATCCTGAAGCTGCTCGGCGTGCAGCTCTCGCTCTTCGAGGTGCTCTCGTTCGACGCGGCGCTGTCGGTCGTGCGCTCGGCCGCCATGTTCGCGCCCGCGGGGATCGGCGTGCAGGACGTCGGCTACCTGTCCGTGCTCCAGGCGTACGGGGTCGCAGATGCGGCGTCCGTGGGCCCCGCCTTCATCGTGCTGAAGCGCGTGAAAGAGGCGATCTGGATGGCGATCGGCTTCGTGATCCTCGCGCGCTCGGGACCGCGCGCGCTCAAAGAGGCACGCGACTCGGTGAGCCACGCCGACGAGATCCGCGCGATCGCACCGCCGGGCGCGAACGACGATCAGTCGCCGACGCAGCCGCCGTCGGCGGCGACGTAGACGTGCACACCGAAGGCGTCGGCGGGCACCGATAGCGTGCCGCTCGACGCGTCGACACGGCGCTTCGTGACCACGTCGACGAACGCCAGGGGCGCGCCGGGCGGCAGCGTGATTTCGGCGGGCAAGGCGGGGCGTCGCCCGAGCGCCACGACGACCGCGGACCCGACGTCACCCTCCATCTCGCGAGCGAAGACGAACCGTTCCTGATCGGCGACGAGCGTACGCAGCGCGCCGCGGCGGAGCGCATCGGAGCAGGCGCGCGCACGGCCCACCTTGCGAACGAGCTCGCGCGTCTCGAGCTGGGCCGGCAGGAGCGTGCCCTCGGCCGGCATCACGCGGCGCGAGTCCGGATCGTTGCGCCCGGCGAGACCGACTTCGTCTCCGTAGTAGAGGACGGGCGCGCCCGGCAGCGTGAGCACGGTGGCGAGCGCGAGGCGCTGCTTTGCATAGACGACGGGGTCGAGCGGCTGCGGAGCAGGCGTCCACGCGTCGCCGCCGGCGTTTCCGGCGCTCACCGACGCGAAGCGCGAGACGTCGTGGTTGTCGATCATCATCCCCATGACCGCGCCCGCGCCGTCCCACGCCTTTTCGCCGGCGCGGAAGCTCGCGTCGATCTCGCCCATCGGGCCCTTCTCTTCGGCGATGGTCTGCCGGAGCGTCCACATGAGCGGGAAGTGGAAGCTGCCGTCGAGCCCGAACGGCCCGAGGTCGTAGCGAAGGTTTTCGTAGCCGCCCGGGCCGGTGAAGTTCTCGCCGAGGATGTACGGGACGTTCCCCGCGTGCTCGTAGCGCTTGCGGGCGACCGTCGCGATGCGGCGCACGCCGGCGCGTGGGATCATCGGAACGGCGTCGATGCGGAGGCCATCCGCGCCCCACCGATCGAACCACCACATCACCTCGTCGGTCGCGGCGCGCGCGACCTCCGGCTTCGACCAGTCGAGGTCGGGCATGTACGAGGCGAACCAGCACGTCTTGATGTGCGTGGCCCAATCGCACGTGCCTTGGCCGCACGTGCAGTCCTTCACGAACCAATCCGGGTGGTCTTTCACCCACGGGTGCTGCTCGTGGACGTGGTTCGGCACGACGTCGAAGAGCACGCGGATCCCGCGCGTGTGCGCGGCTTTCATGAAGCGCTCGAGCTCCTCTTCGGTCGCGACCCGCGGATCGAGCTCGCGCGACGCGATTGGCCAATAGCCGTGGTAGCTCGTGTAGAGGCGGCCGTCGTTGCCCGGGAACTGCCCTTCCGGGTTCTTGTAGAGCGGCGAGAGCCAGAGCGTATTGGCCCCGAGCGCTTCGATTTCGCCGGCCTCGAGCGCGAGGCGCAGGCCCTCGAGCGTGCCGCCGGCGCGGTCGGACGGGCGCGCAGGCGTGGGGAGCGCGCCCTTGGCGTTGCGGAAGCGGTCGAGGACGACTTGGTAGACGATCGCGTCACGCGGGTCCCAGACGTGCGCGTCGACCCATGCGGTCGCGACCGCTTCGGGAGCGCGTTTGCCCTCTGCGTCGGCCGCGCCGACGAGGAAGCGGTACTTGCCGCGCGCGAGGCCTTCGCCTTCCAGCGCCAGCGTGCCGGTGCGCGGATCGGCGCTGCGGATGCGGAGCGTGCCGGGCGGCGCGTCGGGTGACGTGATCGTGATCTGCGCGGGGTCGAGGAGCGGGCCTTCGCTCGCGCGCACGAACGTGGCTCTCACGAGCACGTGGCCGGAGGCGTTCGTCTCCACGGCGTCGACGCGGAGCTCGGGCTCGCGGCAGTCGGGCACGACCTGGAGCGCGACCTCGCGACCTTCGTGCATCGCGGTGAGAGGGACCTGCCGGTCGCTCAGCCACACGCCGTCTTCGACGATCGCGTAGGAGTGCTCGCCGGCGGGCACGTCGACGACGGTCGCGCGCCAGCCGTCGGCCGCGACGTCAGGGTCGATGCCCGGGCGTTTCCAACCGTTCCAGTCGCCCACGATCTCGACGTGCGCCTGCGTGCTCGCGGGTTTGTGCCAGATGCGAAGCCCGCATGCGCGTGCAGGCGCGGAGCTCGCTTCCTCCGACGAAGCGCAGCCGGCGGCCGCGAAGGCCGGCAAGAGCGACGCCGCGGCGGCGAGCGCGAAGACGCGGAAGAAAGAGTGGCGAACGGCCCGCAGGCTCACGCCGGAGGTCTAGCACGGGCAAGGCCGCGAGCCCGCGCGCCGGCGCGAGTTGCGCGTCACTCCGCCGGCGGCGCGTCGGCGGCGGCCTTCGGTTTGCCGCCCTTTTTGTCGTCTTCCGGCTGGCCCGCCGAGGCGCTGGCGCTCGCCGCGCCCGCCGTCTCGTACTTGCGGGCGCGCGGCTTCACCAGGCTGATGTCGACCTCGTCGGTGACGTGGACCGGCTTGCCGAGGAGGTCGTAGTCGAGCGCGCGCACGTACTTCACTTCGCTCTTCGCGCCGTTCTCGGCGTACATCGCCATGGTCGTACGGAGGAAGTTCGCGTCGTCGCGCTGCTTGAAGTCCGGCTTGTAGTGCGCGCCGCGCGACTCGTCGCGGTTGCGTGCGCCCTGCGCGATGACGCGCGCGAGCACGAACATGTTGCGGAGGTGGCGGACGAACTGAGCGCCCTGATTCGAGCGCGGCGAGGTGTCGGTGACGCCGACCTTGTGCCAGCGCTCTTCGAGCTCGTCGATCTTGCCGATCACCTTGTCGAGCACGCCGTTGTGACGCTCGATCGTGCAGTCGCGCAGCATGACCTGCGCGAGCTCTTCATGGAGCTTGTACGGGTTCTCGGGGCCGGTCATCGCGAGGATGGCGTCGTATTTCGCCTTCTCGCGCGCGACCGCCTTGTCGAAGACCGAGCTCTTCACGTCGAGCGCGCTCTTGCCGAGGTTCTTCACGTACGTCGCGATCGCGGGACCGGTCACGAGACCCGCGTAGATGCACGAGAGCAGCGAGTTGGCGCCGAGACGATTCGCGCCGTGGTAGCCGTAGTCGGCCTCGCCCGCCGCGTAGCAGCCCGGGATGTTCGTCGCTTGGTTGCGCGGCGAGCCCATGACGAGCCGGCCGTCGGCCGACTTCTCGAAGTCGACCCAGAGGCCGCCCATCGAGTAGTGGACCGCCGGGAAGATCCGCATCGGGTTCTCGTACGGGTCCTCGCCGACGAACTTCTCGTAGATCTCGAGAACGCCCGCGAGCTTCTTCCGGAGGACGTCCTTCGGCAGGTGCGTGACGTCGAGGTAGACCTCGAGCTCGTTCTTGCCGCTCTTCGAGTTGAAGACGCCCTTCCCCTCGTGGAAGCACTTGAGGAACAGCTCGCGGCTCGCGATGTCACGCGGGACGAGGTTGCCGTAGCCCGGATACTTCGCCTCGAGGAAGTACTCGCGCTGGCTCTCCGGGACGTCTTTGCCGCGACGCTTCTCTTTGGGATCCTTCGGCACCCAGACGCGACCGCCCTCGCCGCGGACGCTCTCCGAGATGAGGCGCAGCTTGTCGGCGCCCGGGATCGCGGTCGGGTGGACCTGGATGAACTCGCCGTTCGCGTAGCAGGCGCCCTGCTGGTAGACGGCGCTCGCCGCGGTGCCGGTGTTGATGACGCTGTTCGTCGACTTGCCGAAGATGATGCCCGGTCCGCCGGTCGCGAGGCACACGGCCTCGCCAGGGAACGAGCGGATCTCCATGGACTTCATGTCCTGCGCGACGATGCCGCGCGCGGTACCTTCGTCGTCCAGCACGAGCCCGAGGAAGTCCCAGAGCTCCCACTTGCGGACCATCTTCTCGCCGCGGACGGCGATGCCCTTCTCGTTCTCGACGTCGACCGTCTCGTACCGGCGGACCTGCTCGTCGAGCGCGTAGAGGAGCTGCTGGCCGGTCGTCGCCCCCGCGAAGGCGGTGCGGTGGAAGAGCGTGCCGCCGAAGCGGCGGAAGTCGAGCAGACCCTCGGCCGTGCGATTGAACGGCACGCCCATGCGGTCGAGCATGTAGACGATGCCGGGCGCCGCGTAGGTCATGCCCTTCACGGGAGGCTGGTTCGCGAGGAAGTCACCGCCGTAGACGGTCTCCTCGAGGTGCACCTCCGGCGAGTCGCCCTCGCCTTTCGTGTTCACGCTGGCGTTGATGCCACCCTGCGCGCAGACGGAGTGCGAGCGCTTGACGGGCACGAGCGAGAAGAGGTCGACCGGGATGCCGGCCTCGCACAGCTTGATGACCGTCGTGAGGCCCGCGAGGCCACCGCCGACGACGACGACACGACGGACCTTGCCCGCCTCGGTGACGATGCTCGTGCTCTTTGCCATGGTGTAGAGGGCCTTCGTAAGGTCACGGGCCCGAGCTGGGAAGGGAGCTCGAACCGGGCAGGGTCACGGCCGACCCGCACAGGGCCCTTCTGCCCTCTTCTGCGGGGCTTAGCAAGCGGGTTCCGGTCGCGAGCTGGACGACGACGAGGAGGCCGACGACGAACAGCAGCGCCGCGACGACGGCGATCACGCGCGTCCCGCGGCGCTGCGCCTCTGCGGACTGCGCCGGCCGCCACGTGAGCCAGAAGCTCCTCGCGCCGGCGCCGAGGTGGAACGTGCATGCGAGCAGGCCCGCCACGTACGCGAGCGCCGGCCACGGTACGCCCGAGCTCGTCGACGACAGCGTGCGCGCGAGCGTGGTCGCGTACGACGCGGGCGCGGCGCCGCCGAGCGCCGGCGAACGGAGATGCGCGAGGTGGTAAGCGACGAAGGCGAGCGCGACGATGCCGGTGAGCCGCACCAGTGCGTGCACGCGCGCCGTGGGGTACGCGCGCGGCCCGGCATCGGGGCGGATCGCGAGCACGACGCCGTACGCAGCGTGGAATGCGAGAGGCGCGACGACGAAGACGAGCTCGGCCACGAGACCGGCGCCGCGTGCCGTCGAGGTCGCGAAACGGTCGTACGCTGCGCGGCTGACGAGCAGCATCGAGGTCGCTGCGAGGTGGACGACGAGGAACACGGCGACGGGCAGCACGCCCGTCAGCGAGAAGATCCTGCGGGCGAGGGACGGCTTCGGCTGCGCGCGCGGCGCCGCCTCCGCGACGTCGTTTTCGACGACGGTTCCTGCCATGAGGACGAGAGCACGGTACCATGGCCGCCGTGCGTCGCGTGCGCGTCGTCGCCTTCTGGTTCGCGCTCGGCGCCATGGCCTCCGCCAGCGCGTGCTCACGGGCTGCGCGCGAGCCAAAGCCCGCGGCGACGCTCTCGACGACGCCCCAAGCCGCGCTCGCCTTCACCGAGCTGCACGACCGCTGGGAGGCCGGAACGGTCGACGTTGCCGCCGCGGCCGACTTCGTGCGCCGCTTCCCGGACGACGGTGCCGCGCCGCTCGCGAAGGTGTACCAGGCGTTCGCGCTCATCGGCGATGGCAAGCTGATCGAGGCCGACGGCATCCTCGCGACGCTCGGCGACCTCCGTGCGGGCGCGACGCGGGACCTCGCGACCGTCGCACGCGCACGCAGCCTCCGGCTCCACGGCGCGCCGCAGTCCGCGCTCGACAGCTTGCGGCCGCTCGTCGGCAAGGTCGTCGACGAAGGCGACCGCGAGGTTTTTCTCGAGGAGCTCGCGCTCAGCGCGATCGCGGCGCACGACGATTACGAGGCTCTCGCCTATCTCGACGCTTGGCTGCGCGGCGTCGGCGAGGACGACCGCGAACGCGTGCGCGTCAAGATTGCGCAGATCCTGGAGGGCCTCTCGCGCGGCGTCCTCGAGCAGACGTACCGGACCATGCGCGAGCGCGGCACGGCCTCGGGCTACACGGCGGAGACGCAGAAGCTCGTCGCCGCGCGCCTCGCGCGCATCGCCGTCGACACGAACGATGCGGCACTCGCGCGGTGGATCCTCGACGTGAGCGGCACGAGCGCCATCCAGACCGGCGGCGATGCGGGCCTCGAGCTCGGCGAGCTCGCCGCGAGCCGACGCGGGCTCTCGATCGTGACGGCGCGGACCGTCGGCATCCTTCTCCCGACCCGCGAACGCGAGCTCCGGGACGAAGCCGCCGAGGTCGTGCGTGGCGTCTCGTGGGCGCTCGACCTTCCGCGACGCGCAGGCGCGAGCGACGGCGTCCGGCTCGTCACACGGGAGGACGGCCCCGACGAGGCGGGGACGCGCGCCGCGATGGAGGAGCTCGCCGGCGAGGGGGCGGCGGTGATCCTCGCCGGCTTCGACCGCGCGAGCGCAGATCGCGCGAGCGCATGGTCCGAGCAGAGCGGACTGCCCGTCCTTCTGCTCGCGGCGCCGAGCACCGCGCGGTTGCCGCGCGCGCATGCATTCGTGCTCGGCGAGCGCACGGAGCGCGAGCTCGCGATGCTCGCCGACGCGCTCGTGCGGCACGACGCGAGGACCGCCGCGTTCGTCGCGGACACGGCAGACGACGCGGCGGCAGCAAGCACGGCAGAGGGACGCGGCGGGCTCGTGCTTCTCCCGACGATGCAGTGCGACGTTCCCCTCGCGGAGGCCGGCAAGCCGCGCTTTCCGGTCGCCGCTTGGCTCGGCTCCGGCGCGCAGGGTTGGCTCGTGTCGGGCTCGACGAGCTGCGCGCGTGACGTGCTCCGCGATCTCGGCCGCGGGCTCGAGAACCAGCCGCGGAAGAAGCGCGCGTTCGCAGTGACGCTCGAGGCAGGCGTGCCAGCGGCAGACGTGCCGCGCGGAATCACCGTGCTCGCGGCTTCCGCCGGGCTCGTGCCCGTCCTCGCGACGAAGCCCGAGGAGGCACGCGAGCAGGACGTGAAGACGTTCATGGATCGGTTCGGCACGCGGCCGACGTACTGGGCCGCGCTCGGACGCGACGCCGGCGCGCTCGCACGCGCGGCGCTCGCGCCGTTGCCGAACGATTCGACGACGGACCCGAAGGGCGTCATCCAGCGGCGCGCGATTGCGTCGGCAGGGATCACGGCGGCGCGCCTTCGTCTCTGGACTTCGGACGACAAAGGCATCGGGCCCGACCGCATCCTTCCCCGCGCGCTCCGCATCGTGACCATCTCGGCCAAGTGACCGCCGGCATGCCCGGTGCTCCTCGTGCGGCCATGCCGACGACCATCCAGCCGCCCATGCCCATGCCGCCGATCCCGGAGCCCACGCCGGACCCGTCGCCGAAGCCGCACTCGCCGTCGAGCCCCGTGCCGAACGATCCGGTGCCGCTTCCGCCCGACCCGACCGAGCCGCCGACCTGAGCGTGCCGAGGCTCGCCGTGCTGGTCCGCGCCGTGCACCCGCGCCGGGAATGTCAGCCATCGCTCCCCCGCCCGTCGCCCTCGGACCTGAGACGCAGAACATCGACAAAGCGATCGGCGGCGTGCGTGCGCAGGTCGCGACGCCGAAGAGCTCGGTCTTGATCTCTGCCGTCGCGAGCATCGTCGCCGTCGGCGCGATCGTCGCGACCGCGGTGATCGTCACGCAGAGCCGCCGTAAGGAGGCCTGGTACCGCCTCTTCGTCTGAGCGCCGCGCGCGCCGCAGCTCTTCGCGCCGCCCGCCACCCGAGCTCGCGCGCGGGTGCGCGGGGACGTCGATCTCAGCCGGGGCAAGCTTCACCACCGCGCTCGGGCGCAGCGGACGACGTGGAGAGGCTCCGACGCGGAGTGGGCTTGTTTCCCGGCGCGCTTGCCACCATGATGCGTGGTCGACGATGGCGGACAACAGGAAGATTCACCTCAAGATTCTGCGGCAGGACGGCCCGTCCGAGACGTCGACGAAGCGCTGGGAAGAGTTCGACGTCGACTGGCACCCGCAGATGAACGTCATCAGCGCGCTGATGGAGGTTCAGAAGAACCCGCGCACCGCCGACGGCAAGACGGTTGCCCCCGTGTGCTGGGAGTCGTCGTGCCTCGAAGAGGTCTGCGGCGCCTGCACGATGCTGGTGAACGGCAAGGTCCGTCAGGCTTGCTCGGCGCTCATCGACCAGGTCGCGCCCGACGGTCATCTCACGCTCGCGCCGATGACGAAGTTCCCGCTCATCCGCGACCTCATCGTCGACCGCACGCGGATGTTCAACGACCTGAAGAAGGTCAAAGCGTGGATCCACCTCGACGGCTCGCACGAGCTCGGCCCGGGACCGCGGCAGTCGCCCGAGAACCAGGAAGAGGCGTACCCGCTCTCGCGCTGCATGACGTGCGGCTGCTGCATGGAGGCGTGCCCGCAGGTCAACGGGCACTCCGACTTCATCGGGCCGCACGCGATCAGCCTCGTGCGCCTCTACAACCTGCATCCGAGCGGCAAGATGCACGCGGCAGAGCGGCTCGAAGCGCTCATGGGCCCCGGCGGCGTTCAGGATTGCGGCAAGGCGCAGAACTGCGTCGAGGTCTGCCCGAAGGAGATCCCGCTCGTCGACTCGATCGCGGTCGTCTCCCGGCAGACGACGAAGCACATGCTCTTCGGCTGGCTGCTGAAGTAACCGCGGAGGTCACGCCGCGTCGCGGTCACGGCGGGCGCGAGGCGCTCGCCGCGGCGACGCTTCTGCGGGCTCGTACCGGAGGAGATCGCCGGGCTGGCACTGCAGGTACTCGCAGATGCGCTCGAGCGTCTCGAAGCGAACGCCTTTCACCTTGCCTTGCTTGAGCAGGGACAGGTTCGCCTCCGTGATGCCGACGTGCTCCGCGAGCTCTTTCGAGCGGACCTGACGCTCCGCGAGGACGACCCCGAGTCGAACGACGATGGGCATGGCGGGTCTCCGTGTGTCGTTCAGACGAATTGCGCGTTCTCGCGAGCGACGGCAGCCGCGTCGACGACGAGGCCGCCGACGAGGCGCAGCGCAGCCGACAGGACGAGCGGCAGCAGCACGCCCGCGCCGAGGTGGATCGTGAGGGCGAGGCTTCCCGTCTCCGCGCTGAGCGCGAGCGCCGCAAGCGTCGGCGCGACCGCCGACCCGACGCTCGTCACCAGCATCCAGGTGCCGGCTGAGCGAAGGTCGCGCGCCGCCGCGACGGTGAGCCCCTCACCCGCCGCGACGGCGAGCGCGCAGCGTGCGAGACGAAGCAGCGCGACGGAGGTGAAGAACGCGGGCAGAACGGCGAGCGTGACGACGACGGCGCGGGTGACGACCGAGAGGCTCGAGGGCGCGGCGACCCCGAGCGATGCGGAGAGCCGGTCCGGCGTCGCCATCGCCGTCGCCCCGAGCACGACGGTGGGCAGCACGAAGGCGAGCATCCGGAGAAGGAACGCGAGGCGGCGCGGTCGGTCCATGCGCCGTTATCGTAGCACGCGCGTTTCTTATTGTTTGACGATAACGGTTTGTCGTTTCACAACGAGCGTTGATGGCTACCTTGGCTCGTCTTGCGGGGACTCTCGCGCTCCTCGGTGCGCTGGCCGTGACGGCGTGCGGCTCGGCACCGGCCCCGCCTCCCGCTTCGGCCCGCATCGCGCTCGACGCGGGGCTCGCGTCGCTTCCGCCGCCGATGCTCGCCGAGATCGATCGCGCTGCGCACGATGCCGACGTTCTCGCGCTCGGCGAGGGCGACCACTACGTCGAAGAGAAGTACGCCTACCGTCTCGCGTTCCTGCGTAGGCTCGTGCTCGAGCACGGCGTCGTGCACATCGGTCTCGAGATGGGCGCATCGGACGCCGCACGGATCGATCGCTTCCTCGAGACGGGTGACGAGCGTTCGCTCCGTCGCGTCGTCCTCCACGGCTTCTCGGGCGAGAGCGCGCTCGAGCGCCGCGAGCTCCGGCCGGTGAGCGGCGCGCCGCGCCGACCGTGCGACGACGCCTGGGCCGAGGCCGAGCGACGCTTCTTTCGCACTCTGCGCGCGATCGGCGAAGAGGCACGCGGCCGAGGGGGAGAGCGCGTCCACGTCTTCGGCTTCGACTACGACGCGACTCCCGGCGGGGGGTACGCCGACGCGCGCGATGCGCTCGCGACGTGCGAGGACGGCTCGCGCGGCGCGGCCCTCCGCGGCTCCTTCTCGCCGACGCCCGGAACCGCAGGCGGCGACGAGCCTGCTCGCCTCGAGGCGCTCGTACGAAGCTTGGAAGAGCACCGCGCCGCGCTCGCGTCGGAATGCGGCGCGGCCAGCGTAGACGCCGCGCGAGACGCGCTCTCCCAGCTCGCGTTCTCGTGGAAGACGTTCTTCGCGTGGCGGGCCGCGGCGCACGACGAGTCGAGCGAGGCTCCGCTTCGCCTCCATGCGATGTTCGCCGCGCGCGAGGCGCGCATGGTCGAGCAGGTCCAGCGCTGGCGCCGGTCGCTCCGCGGGGGATCGAAGATCGTGCTCCTCGCGCACGACATGCACGTCGCGCGGGCGTCGGAGACGTTGCGCTATGGCCGCGGTGCAGGCGCGCGCCCGATGTGGACGAGCCTCGGCACGGCGCTCGCGCGCGACGCGAAGCTGCGCACGTGGGTCGTCTGGCTCCTCTACGGCAGCGGCTCGCGGTATGCGCCCGCGAATCCAGAGTGCCGCTCGGAGGTGCACGTACGGGACGGCTCGCTCGAGTCCAGCCTCGACGCGATACCCGGAGATCACGCCGTCCTCGTGGAACGAATGCCGCACGGGTCGGTCGTCGACGAAGACGTCCCGTTCGGGACGGAGACGAGCGAAGGGTCGGGCGCCGTCCGTGCCGCCGTCGACGTGATCGTGTTCCTCCGCCGCGCGACCGCGCCGAGCCCGCGGTGAGAGCCGCGTCACCCGATGTGGGCGCGAGCCGTCCACACGGTGAACCGCTTCCGACCTGGAAGAGGGCCGGGCTACGCTCCTGAGCCATGACGTCGTCCTCCGCGTTCGTCGTCGGCTGCGCCTGCGTGCTCGTCGCGTGCACGAGCGACACGAGCTCGTTGGCGGGACGAGACGGCACGTCCTCCTCCGGCGGTGAGCGCGCGGGCGAGACCGGCGAAGCAGCCACGACGTCGTCGGACGGAAGCACCGCCGATCTCTGTGTTTCCACGATCAACGAGTACCGCCGCGCGAAGGGCCTCGCGCCTTACGTGCGCTGGGCGGAGGCCGAGACGTGCTCCGATGGGCAGGCGAAGAGCGACGGACAGACGAGCTCGGCACACGGCGCGTTCGGCCGCTGCGGGGAGCTCGCGCAGAACGAGTGCCCCGGTTGGCCTGGGCCGCCCGAGCAGATGATCCCGAAGTGCCTCGCCGCGATGATGGACGAGGGCCCCGGCGGTGGACATCACGACGCGATGATGAGCCGCCGCTACACGAAGGTGGCGTGCGGGTTCGCGACGACTGCGCGAGGCGCCGTGTGGAGCGTGCAGAACTTCAAGTGACCGCCGCCGACGTGCGGTACGCTCGCCGGCGCATGCCGCGTGTGCCGAGGAGCGTCGCGTCGCTCGTGCTGGCCACCGTCGCGTTGGTCGCCGGGACGGAGGCGCGCGCCGACGAGCCCCCCCCGGCGAGCGTCGTCTCGGCGGACGTCGATCTCGAGAAGGACACGAAGCCGAGCGCCGCGCTGGATTCCGACGTTGCCGCGCAGCCGCTCGAAGCCCCGCCTCCGCCGCCCTACAAGAACACGCTCGTCCTCGACTCGTCGCTCGGCGCGCTCGTGTTCCTCGGCAAGTTCGGAGACGTCGCGCCGCCCGCCCCCCTGCTGCGGACGCAGCTCGGCTACGAAGTCTTTCGTTGGCTGATGCCTTTCGTCGAAGGCGAGCTCGCCTTCACCGATACGTCGAACGCGCAGGCACCACCGAAAACGCGCGCTTTCCCGATCTTCGGCTTCGGCGGGGGCGCGCGGTTCACCGCCCGCTTCGGTACGCGCGTCGGTGTCTACGCGCAGGGCAGCCTCGGTGCGATGAAGGCGGACATCCGCCAGCGGGCGCTCGCGCTCATCGGCCACGGCGACGCCGAATCGCTCGGCCTCTACGTCGGCGGGCGGCTCGGCCTCGAGTGGTACCAACGCGATCGGCACTTCGCCCTCGGCGTGAACGTCGGCCTGCGCGACGCGTTCGGCTTCGCGCGCGCGATCGGAGGCGACACGCCGCTCGCGCTCGATGCCGGGGCTTCTCTTCGTTACGCGTTCTGAGCGCGCCTCACGTTTCGAGCCCGAACATGCGCACCGTGCGTGCGGGGACTTCGACGACGAAGCCGCCGCCGCCGCTCTGCGGCGCGATGCGCTTCGCGAGACGCGTCTTCGGCAACAGGTCGAGCAGCGAGCGCGTGCGCCCGAGGCCGACGGTCGCGACGACCGGCTCGGCGTTCGGGTTCATGACGAACGCGACGCGAGGGACGCCTGCTTCGTCTTCGTGAACCGTGACGTGCACGTCCGGCGCATCGACCGGGAACGCAGGGAGGCCGAGCTCGTCGACGTGCCTCGCCACGAGCACGTCGGCGCGCGCGGGGTCGTCGAGCGCCTCGACGTCGAGGCCGCTCGCGTCGTGCGGTGTCGACAGCTCTCGCATCGAACCGTCGCGGCTCGGGATGCGCGGCCCGATCGTGACCGAGACGCCGCGCGCGCGCGCTGCACGGAGCTGCGCTAGGACGTCGGCCTTGAGACCACCTGCCGTCGTGCAGACGATCCACGACGCGCCGGTCGTGCTCGCCTCGAGCGCCTCGCCGCCCGCGTACGCGAACGGGACGCCGCGCGCGAGCAGGGCACGCTCGAAGGCACGCACGAACGACTCGCCGACGATCGGCGCGATTTCGCCGAGCCCGAAGTCGTCTTCGAGGCAGCTCTCCATCGGGCCCGCGCCTGCGATGTGGAACGCCGATGGCGTGACGGGCCCGAAGGCATGCGTCGCCCGCGAGAGGCGGCGCAGCGCGCGCGGCACGACGAGGCGCACCGGCATCGCGCGCCGTAGCGTGTGGAACTGCGTGCGCTCGAGCGCGTCGATGAGCGCGTGGTAGTCGTCGGCGAGGCGACGCGGCAGACCGTGCACGTCGATGGGCGCGCCCACCCAGCGATCGCGATCGACGGCCATGTAGAGGTTGAAGCCGCGGAGGCCGTACGCCAGCGCGGTCATCAGCGTGTAGAGCGAGTCGAGGTCGTCGAGCGGCGGGAAAAACGGCGGGAAACCCGCACCGACCTCGGCACCGAACGGCGGCACGCTTCGACCCTCGCAGCGCGTGGCGAGCTCGCCGGTGCGGCGCAGGATCGTCATGTGGTGCTGCGGATTGGCCGGGTGGTAGTAGTCGAGGCCGATCAGGTCCACGACCTCGGCGATGCGGCTCGGATTGAGAGGCGTCGCCGCCTCGCCGAGCGGAAGGTTGTGCAGCGTGGGCACCGAGGAGAGGCCGGCGTTCTCCAGCGCATGCGCGAAGCGTCCCATCGCCTCGGCGAGCAGGTGCTCGTGGAACTCCATCCAGTCGAGGTGGCGCGCGAGCTCGTGCGCCTCCGACGCGTCGAAGCGCATCGGCGGGGCGGCGGTCGCGAACGTGAGACCGCTCACGTCGTCGGCCCACGCCTCGCGCAACGCCTTCACGTTCGAATACTTCTCGCGGAGGAAGCTTCGGAAGAGGCGGACCGCGTCGGGGTGGTAGTCCTGATCGTACGGGCCGTCGCGGAAGTACAGCGCGCCCTCGTTGTCGATCTGGAGCATCACGATCGGACCGTGCGGATAGATGAGCGGTCCGAGCACGCGCCCCACCGCCTCGAACCAGAGCGCCGTCTCGTCGTGGAACGCGTCGCTCGCGTAGCTCGGCACGGGGAAAGCCACGGGTACGAGCGGCAGAATCACGGGGTTGTCGCGCGGCGTCCGCGCCTGGCAATCGCGGTCCCACACCACGCGCTCCGGAAGACCGAAGTACGTGAGCTCGGCATTGATGTGCGGACCGGGCCGGATGATGACGTGGAGCCCGCGCTCCCCGCACATCTCCACGAAGCGTGCGACGTCGAGACGCGCGTAACGCTCGCCGAAGTCGAACGAACCCTGCGCGATCTCGTGAACGCCCCACGGCACGTACGTGTCGACGAGGCGGAGCCCCATCGCCTTCATCGCGTCGAGACACGGACCCCAATCTTCGGGCGCGTGCCGCCAGTAGTGCATCGCGCCGGCCCAGAGCGGCAGGATCTCGCCCTTGTCGGCCAGCAAGAGGCCGTTCGGACGAACGAGGACCGCCTTCGCAGGCGGCGGCTCCGAGCGGCTGCGCGGGCGCTTCATGGGCACGCGCACCTTAGCCGAACTCGGCCGCGGCTGTCGCGCCGCCGCGGCCACGCGAAGGTCACGGACAGCGGTACGCCGTTCCTGCCGCGTTGCCGTCGCTGTCGTTCTGCTCGAGGCGTACGTAGTTCGCGCCCTTCCCGGCCGCCTCGTTGCGGAGCTTGTTCTTGTTCCGCTCCTGGTAATCGGGCCCGATCGTATAGCCGCTGACGCCGCCGATCTCTTTGCACGCCGGGGGCGGGTCCGCCTTGTTCAGCGTGACCTTCGCGCCGGCTGCCGTGAGCGCCCCTCCACCGCAACCGGCCAGGCCGGAGACGAGCACGACGAGCCCGAGAGTGAACGCATTGCGCATCATGGCGGACAAGAGCCGCGCCCGCTGCGCTCGTCGCGGGAAATCTGCGCACCCACGCCGTCAGCGCGGCGGGATGCGGTTGACCGCGTAGATCGCAGGCGGGTTCACGACGGACCAGTAGACGTTGCAGCGATCGACGGTGAGGCCTTGCACGTAGCGAAGGCTGTCCTCGGTCCCCGCGAGGCGCTGGACGGCGCCTCCGCTCCGGGGGACGCGTCGGATGACCGCCTGCGCCTCTTGATCGATCCACGTCACGTAATCGGGGTCGAGCACCGGAGAGCCGCTGAAGCGCTGTCCTTCGACGACGATGCGTCCACCGAGGAGATCGGACGCGTCCTTCGGGATCGCGACCACGCTGCCCGCGCCGATCGTGCCGCTCGCGTCCGTATTCTCTTCGGTGAAGTACAGCTCCTTCGTGTCGACACCCACGAGCGACCAGAACTTCCGCGAGTCGTACGCCATGCGCCGGAGGACGCGTGGTGTGCCGCCGTCCGCGGGCACCGCCTCGATGCGGATCTCGTGCTTGCCGAGCTCGTCACGAACCCACCGGACGTAGAAGACGTCATGACCGTCCGCCACGAGGCCGGTGGCATTGTCGATCGTCGCGAGCTCGACGCCGGAGGTCGCGCCAGGCGCCATACGCACGATCGACGCCGGCTTGTCCGCGCGGTACTCGCGGCTCGTCCAGTAGAGGCCGCTCGCATGCGGCAGCATCGCGTTCACGTAGGTCGTGGACCGCGGGTTCGCGAGCACCGTCTCTGCGCCCGATTTGCGGTCACGGAGGACGATCGCCTCCTTGCGCGGATTCTCCTCGTTCGTTCCGCCCGGGTCGAGCACTCGGACGAACGCGAGCGCGTCGCCGTGCAGCGTGAATCGCCCGCTCGCGCCGGCGAGATCGACCTTGGTGGCGATGCCCGCATTCGTACCCGAGAGCGTGAGCGAATAGACGCCGCGCACGCCGCTCGAGAGCGTCTCCGTGTCGTTGCCCTCGAAGTACAGCGTCGCGCCGTCGGCGACGAGCCCGCGCGCGGACAGATAGCGGCGGTCGAGCACGAGCTTCGGCGCTTGACCCACGGGCGTGCAGGCGGTGGTCGGGAACCACGAGCTGTCGTCGCCCGCGCCCGACGAGGCTCCGGGACCGGCCGCAGGATCGGACGGGTCGTTCGACGATCCGCGGTCCGTCGCACCGACGTCCAGCACTTGCGCGCCGCATGCGGGAAGCAGGCAGACGACGGCGAGGAAGGCAGGGAAAAAGCGTTGCATGCTCATGCTCGGGACGCGCGGACGCGGTTTGTCACGAAATCGAACGGTGTCCAGGATCCGGTCGGCCTTCAAGGCGTCGCGACCGCCGCCTGAACGGCGGGCAAGAGGACGCTGTTCGGCCAACGCGAGGCAAACCGCGCGGCGGCGGTCCTCGCTTCGTCACGGCGACCCGCATCCGCCAACGCACGCACGCGCATCGCCTCGCGTTCTTCGACGAAACGGCCGCGCGGGTACGTTCGCTCGTGCTCGTCGAGCAGCGCGAGCGCTCCCGTGAGATCCCCGGCCACGACCGACGTCCGCGCGTGATCGAGGAGACGGCGCTCGAGGACGAACGCGTCGTCCGCCGCGACGGGTGCAGCGCCGGCATCGACGAGGGCCGACGTACGCGGCTTCGGTGCCGGCGCCGTCGGAAGCGAGTCGACGGGGATCGCCGACGGAGCTTCGGTCGGTGCTGGCGCGACGCGAACGGCGGCATCGACCGGCGCAGGGACGTAGACGACGCGCGTCTCCGCAGGCGTGACCGCGGCATGCACGTAGGCGCCGATGGCGGCGCCGGCCGCGAGCACCGCGACGTACGACATCGCGAGCTTTGCCTTCGCCGCTGCGGCGGACGGCGCAGAGCCCGTGGCGCGGGGGCTCCCCTCCGACGCGGAACCGCCGGCGGCCGGCGGCACGGCGATCGATGCCGAAAGGCGCGCGCGGAGGCGCGCATCGACCCCGGGAGGCGGCGCGTCCAGGCGCGACGCTTCCGCCGCAAGCAGCGCGCGGATCTCCGGCGCGAGCGGGTTCATGTCGTCGCCCGTGCTCATGCTTCACCTCGTGGGGTTCGCTGCCGCGCGCGCAACCGGCCGATGGCTCGCGTCAGCTCTTCACGCGCGACGCGCAGCCGCGAGTACGCGGTGTGGAGCGGGATCCCGAGCGCGGCTGCGATGTCCTTCATCGACGTGCCGTCGATCTCGTGCGCGACGAGGACGGCGCGACGGTCGATGTCGATCCCGGCGAGCGCCGCGTGCAGAAGCTGATGGTCTTCGAGCTGCGCGAGAACGTCGTCGGCGCGTCCTTCGTCGGCCTCGACCTCGGGCATCTCGGCGGCCGGCTGCTCACGGTGCCTCGCCAGACGGCGGTAATCGGACGCGGCGCGGTAGGCGAACGCGAAGAGCCACGGTCGCAGCGGACGCTCGGCGTCGTACGCATCGAGCTTCCGGTACACCGCGAGGAAGACGTCGTGCGTCACGTCCTCGAGGTCGGCCTCACGCACGCCGAGGCGGCGGAGGGTCGTCCACATCCACGCGAGCTCCGCGGCGAAGACGGCGCGGAACCGAGCTTCGAGCTCGGGTGCCTTCCCGTCGTCGCTGCGTGAGGCGTAAGCCATGCTCCCGTTCGTGCTTGGGCGCTCGATGCGGCCTTTGTCACGGAAACGCCGGCGAGCCTCAGAAAAGGCGCGCCGCGACTCCCAGGCCCACGCCTGCGGAGACGGTCGGCAACGTATAGGCGTCGCGGCCGTCGATGCGGAGGATCTGGGGCGTCGCAGCGAACATGACGTCGAGCTGCGCGACGAGCGACAGCCGGCCGACGAGCGGAACGAACGCGCCGAGCCGGGGCCCCGCCACGACGTGCAGCGCGGCGTCTTCGCGTGGAACGGCGATGCCCGCGGCACCGGCGGCGAGACGCCCGACCGTCACGACGGCGCACGCCCGCAGCCACTCGCGCGCGAGGCACGGCGCGAGGCTACCAGCCGCGAACGACGTGGACACTTGCCCGCTCGGCACGCTCGCCGACGCACGCGCGTCGATGCGCGCGGCGACCGCAAGCGCGGCGTAGCCGTACCGAGCTTCGATGCCGGGCGAGACGCCGAGCGCAACGGCCGGTGCTGCGCCGAGCCACCCATTCGCGACGACGAACGCATTCGCATGCAGAGTCTCACGTTCGCGCGCCGGCGGTGGCGCTGGCGGTGGCGATGGCGGTGACGGTGGCGGCGGTGCCGGAGCGGGCGTCGCCGACGTCTCGTCCGTGACGGGAGCTTCGCGCGCCGGCTCCTCGGCGACGACGGGCCCGGAGAGGCTACGCGGGTCGATCGCGATCGACATCGTGAGCGCCATCGCGTCGACGAGATCGGCGCAGACGCCGCCTTCGTGCACGAGCTCGCGTGCTCCGCGGACGTTGCCGTTCTCGTCGACGAGCTTCACGCGTGCGCGGTAGGTCGATGCCTGACGCGTGACCTCCGCGAAGAGCGTCGCGTTCGCGTGAAGGAAGAACGGGTCGTAGCCGAGGCGAGCGGCGACGGCGCCGCGCAGCGCCTTTTCGTCCGGGCAGTCCTCCGCCCCAGCATCGCGGACGTACACGAGGCGCGCCGAAGGCGTCGCCCGCGCCGCGACGGGTGTGACGACGGCGGCAGCCGTCACGAGAGCGACGACGAGCGCGCGCACGCCCGCGCCGTTCAGCCCGCCGGGAGCTCGCCGGGCAGCGTGCGATGCAGGATCGTACGCAGCTCCGCCATGTCCGCGTCGTGCGACGCGAGGCGCGAGAGCGCGGCATCGACCTTGTGGATGGTCGGAACCACGAACCGCAGGAACGACGGGTTGCCCTTCTTGCGATCGATGAAAACGAAGCGGCCCGCGTCCTTCAGCTTGCGCTGGACGGTGACGAGGTCGAACTCGTCGACGAGCTTCGCCTGCTCGGAAGGAGCCAAGCCGGCGGCCTTCGCGTACTCGGCGAGGCGCGCCTCGACGAACGCGCGATCGAACTCCTGGTAGCTGTCGTTCAGCAGTGCGACGAGGTCGTAGACGCGTGGCCCGAGGAGCGCGTCTTGGAAGTCGATCCACACCAGCCTTCGCGCGTCGTGGTCGTCTTTCACCATGATGTTCCGCGACTGGTAATCGCGATGCACGAAGCCGTACGGCATCTCGGCGACCCGCTTCGCGAGGCGGTCGGCGAGGGCCGAGAAGCGCGCAGCGTCGCCTGCGGAGAGCGCCCGGTCGCGCGCGTCGAGCCCCCACTCCTTGAAGTGCTCGATTTCCCAACGCAGGAGGTCGAAATCGAAGGTGCGGCTCGTCACGACGCATCCCGCCGGCAGCTCCGCGAGCGCGCGCTGTGCACGCGCGAGGTCGGTGACGGCTTGCGTGTACAGTGCAGATTTGTCGCCGGGGTTCCTCAAGAGCCAGTTCGCGAGCGTGTCGTCGCCGAGGTCCTCGATGACGAGCCAGCCGTTTTCGGTGTCTTCCGCCAGGATGGCGGGCACGTCGACGCCGCGCTCGTGCAAGAGATCGCGCACTTCGAGAAACGGCCAGCGAGTTCCCTCGTGGTGCTTCTGCACCTCTTCCGGCTTGCCGCCTTCGGGCACGAACATCGCGACGGCGCTTCGATCGTGCGGGAGCGAGAGGCGGAAGTAACGACGGGTGGACGCGCCACCCGGCATCGCAGAAGCCGAGAGCTCCGCGTCGAACGCACGCTTCACGAGCGCTTCGAGCGGGCCGAAATCGACTTCGCCGGGTACCAGGGTCGTGGTGGAGGGGCGTACGACGGACAACGGACATTCCGATTATCCTTTTTGTCGGAACGGCGCCACACTCACTCGCCATGGGCTCGGCTGCGTCCGACGAGACGCTCGACGTTCTCGGGATCGACACGGCAGCACGCGCGCCGCTCCGCACGTGGCTCGCGCTGCTCGCCGACTGGAACAAGCGCATCGACCTGACCGCTGCGCGAAGCGACGACGAGCTCGTCGACCTCATGCTCGCGGACGCCGCGTTGCTCGCGAAGCACGTCGCGCGAGGAGCGCGCGTCGTCGACGTGGGAACCGGCGCGGGCGCACCAGGCCTCGCGCTCGCGTTGATGCGACCCGACCTCGACGTCACGCTCGTGGAGCCCCTCGCGAAGCGCGCCTCTTTCCTGCGCACGGTCGTCGGCAGCGTGAACCGCCCGGACGTGAAGATCTTTCGGGAGCGTGGGGACGCGACACTGGCGCGTGTCGGTCGAGCGTTCGACGTCGCCACATCGCGCGCGACGCTCGCCCCGCTCGAGTGGGTGCCGCTGGGGCTCGCCCTCGCGCCGCTCGCCTGGGCGCTGCTCGCGCGCGACGAGCCACCGGCGGTGGCCGGCACGTCGACCGTGCTCGACGTGACGTACAACTGGCCGCGGACCGGCGCGCATCGCCGCGCGGTCGTGTTCCGGAGCACCGGGGACTAGACGCGCCGAGCACGCATGGCACGCCTCAGGGCAGGATGCCGTCGCGAGGCGTGAACGGAGGCGGCACCTTCTCGCCGAGCCGCGCGAGCAGGTTGCCCTCGATCATGCGCGAGATCGTGCTGAGCGGGAGGTCGTTCGGGTCGAGCCCGAAGGGCTGCTCGACCTCGTCGCCGATCGCGTCGAGCCCGAAGAGCGCGTACGACACGAGGAGGACGACGATGGGCGTCGCCCAGCCGATCGTCTCGGCGAGGCCGAACGGAAGGAGCCCGCAGTAGACCGCGACGATGCGGTGGATGAGCACCGTGTACGAGTACGGGATCGGGGTCGACTTGATGCGCTCGCACGCGCCCTGGATGTCGGTCAGCGACGTGAGCGACTGCTCGATGACCACCACGTGAAGCGGATCGATCCAGTGACGCCGCCGCACCTCCACGAGCAACTCGGCGAGTTGCTGCAGCATGGCAATCGGCACGTTCGGCTCACCGTCGAGCCGCGCGACGTCTTCTTCCGACATGAAGCGCGCGAGCGTCGGCTTCGGATCGCTGTCGCGCAGGTGATGCCGGAGCGCGTGCACGTACGCGATCAGCAGGCGGACCATCTTCTGCTCGTACTCGCGCGTGACGTCGGGTCCCTGCTCGGCGGAGTCGGGCTGGGGCTCCACCAACGTGATGATCTGTCGCGTGAGGCTGCGCGACGTGTTGACGAGTGAGCCCCAGAGCTTCCGGCCCTCCCAGAAGCGGTCGTACGCCGTGTTGTTACGGAAGCCGAGGAAGATGCCGAGCGGGAGACCGATGAGGACGAAGGGCGTCGACGTGATCGAGTAGTGGAGCGCCGGCACCTTCAGGTAGACGACGGTCGCGAAGATGCTGATCGCGGTCGCGGTCAGCGCGCGTGTCCAGATGTGCGGAAGCGCGACGCCCCCGCGGAGCACGGTCTTAATCCACGAGCGCTTCTTCTCGACGAACATCGATGCCGACTGTACGGAGCACCGCCGCGGCGTTCAACGGTGCGCTACCATCGCGCGATGCGTTTCCGCCGCAGCTCCTTCCGCCGCGCTTGCGTCGGGGTGGTCGCGAGCTCCGCTGCCCTCGTGGCGGCCGCGTGCAGCTCGTTCGGTGAGGACTCGCCCGTCGGAGCGAACGGCACCGACGCGAGCGTGGTCGCGGAGGGCGGCGTGCCCGATGGCGGCGGGGGTGCAGACGTCGTCGTCGTCGTCGATGCCGCGCCGCCGCCGCCAGTGCGCGCGTGCCCGAAGACGGCGGCGTTCGGCACGCCGGTCGAGGCACCCGCGGACGCCCTCCGCGAAAGCGGCGCGACGTTGGAAGCCGTGCGGTTCGGAAGGGACGGAATCGCGTATGTCGGTATCGAGAAGAATGGGACGCACCGCCTCGCCGCCGCCGAGGTCGCGCCGGCGCCGAAGTCGCGTCCCGAGCTGGTCGCGGCAGTGAACGCGACCGCCGGCGCAGAGCAGCCGGCGCCGAGCGCGGACGCCCTTGCACTGTTCTTCCAGAAGGGTGAATCGGCCGCGAGGATCTTCGTTTCGACGCGGCCCACGGTCGGCATTGCGTTCGGTGATCCCGCTCTCGTACCGATCGTCGTCGAGACGACGACGGCCGTCCAGGATCCCTACGTCGCGAACGGCACCCTGTACTTCACGAGGGTCCTCGATGGTGCCGGCGCAGGACGCGCCATCGCGTCGCTGCCGCTCAGCGGGCTCGCGGCCGCCCCGAACATCATCGACCTCGGACCGGGCAACGGTGACGAGCACCCCGTGGTCTCGGCGGACGGCCTCGAGCTGTTCTTCTCGTCCCGGCGCGCGGTGGAGGGCGGTCCCGAGTCGAACATCTGGCGCGCGACACGGGACGACGTCACTCGGGACTTCGGAACGCCCGCGGCCGTCGACCTGCCGCGCGGCGGCAACGAGAAGCCGACGTGGATCAGCCCGGACGCCTGCGAGCTCTACTATCTGTCGGAAGGCTCGCTCTACAGAGTCCGCCGCTAGCCGGCGCCGCTTGCGGCTAGGCCCGTTTCTTGTCCACCCGGCAGCGGCCGTGCGATGGCAGGAGACGATGCAGAGGGTAGAGGTTTCGCGCGAGTCGGAGCTCGTCGCGCTACGGCGCCTGGCCGAGGAGCTCGCCTCCGCGCGCGGGCAGAAGGTCACGACGACGCACCTGCTCGCGGCGCTCGCGCGCACGACGGGCCCTTCCGGCCAGCTGCTCCTCGACCGCAGGCTCGACGAGGAAGTCCTCCTCAAAGCGGCGCGCATCACCGTCGACGATGCGCCCGACGCCGTCGGCCGCGCACTGCAGCGCGCGCGCGAGCTCGCGTCGCGATCCGGCGCGCCGCGCGGCGAAGCGGGCGCCGTCCACCTCCTCTTCGCGCTCTGCCAGGAGAGCGGCACGGCAGCTCACCGGGTCCTCGTGCAGTGCGGGACCGACGTGACGCGCCTGCGAACGAGCGCGATGCAGCTCGCGATGGGCCTCGCCCCGCCGCGTCGCATGAAGCCGGTCGTCGCGGAGGACGTCGCGCGCGCGCCGGCACCTCGGCGAAGTCACGTGCCGCCGGCGTCGCCGAACGCGTCGCGCCTCGGTCTCCCGAAAGAGCCCGTCGTGAAGGCGCCGATCTCCACCGTGCTTCCGGCCGCCTCGCCGACGGCACTCCCGCCGAAGGCTCCGAGCGCGACGCCCACGCCGAAGGTCACGGCGCCGCTGCCGGCACCGTCGAAGCCGAAGAAGGCCAAGGAGCCGAGGCGCGCCGACGCCGCAAAGGCCGATCGCTTCGCGCTCGACGCGAAACAGTTCCCGCTGCTGAGCCAGATCGGGCGCAACCTCACCCGCGCCGCCGCGTGCGGCGAGCTCGACCCGGTCGTCGGCCGTGACGCCGAGATCGAGCGCGCGCTCGACGTGCTCGCCAAGCGCCACGCGAACAACGCGTGCCTCATCGGAGCGCCCGGCGTCGGCAAGACCGCCGTGGTGCACGGCCTCGCGCAGCGCATCGCAGAGGGCGTCGACGTCGCGTGCTTCGAAGACAAGATCCTCGTCGGCATCGAGCCCGCTGCGCTGATCGCGGGTACCGGCGTGCGCGGATCGCTCGCGGAGCGGATCGGAAATCTCAAGGCCGAGGTCGCCAAGGCCAAGGGTCGTGTGCTCGTGTTCTTCGACGAGATCCACGTGCTCTTCGGACCCGATGCGGGCGACGAAGCGGCGAGCGAGCTGCGTCTCGCGCTCGCGCGCAGCGAGCTGACCGTCCTCGGCGCCACGACGGAGCAAGAGTACCGTCGCGCGATCGACGCGGATGCTGGCCTCTCCCGATGCTTCACGCCGATCGAGGTCTGCGAGCTCTCGGCCGAAGAGGCTCTGCTCGCGATCGAAGGCGTTGCGCCGATGTTCGAGAAGCACCACGCCTGCACCTACGACGAGCACGCGCTCGCCAAAGCGGTCACGTGGAGCGTGCGGTACCTGCCGAACAAGGCACTGCCCGACAAAGCCGTCCAGATCCTCGACCTCGCCGGCGCACGCGTGCGCAGGCGCGGTGAGGACCGCGTCGACCCCGAGCACGTCGCCGAGGTCGTCAGCGAGCTCGCCGGCGTGCCGGAAGAACGGCTCCTCGAGACGGACGCGGAGCGACTGCTGCGCATCGAAGAGCTGCTCGGCGCGCGCATCGTCGGTCACGCGAGCGCGCTCGAGCGCATCGCCACCGTGCTCCGGCGGAATGCCTCGGGCTTCCGCTCGCGCCGGCCGATCGGCACGTTCCTGCTTCTCGGTCCCACGGGCGTCGGCAAGACGGAGACCGCGAAAGCGATCGCCGAGTGCCTGTTTCACTCCGCCGACGCGATGACGCGGCTCGATCTGTCGGAATACGCGGAGTCGCACGCCATCTCGAGGCTCGTCGGTGCTCCGCCGGGCTACGTCGGTCACGATGCCGGCGGGCAGCTCACCGAAGCCGTTCGTCGCCGGCCGTACCAAGTCGTGCTTCTCGACGAGATCGAGAAGGCGCACCGCGACGTTCTCGAGGGGTTCCTCCAGGTGTTCGACGAGGGCCGCCTCACCGATGGCCGCGGTCGCACGGTCGACTTCACCAACACGGTGATCCTCCTCACGTCGAACCTCGGGGCCGAGATCTCGGCTGCGGGCACCTCGCGCGGCCGCATCGGCTTCGGGGACCGTTCGGCTGCCGCCCGACGCGAGATCCGCGCACGCGAGATCGCCACGTATCAAGAAGCCGTGAGCGATGCCGCGCGACGCGCGCTGCCTCCCGAGCTCTTCAACCGCCTCGACGAAGTGCTCGCGTTCGCGCCTCTCTCGCGCGACGACGTCGCCGAGGTCGCACGGCGCATCCTGCGTGACCTCGCGCGCGAGCTCGAGCTCGCCCGTGGCGTGAAGCTCGACGTCAGCGAGGCTGCGGTCGATGCGCTCCTCGACGCGGGCGGGTTCGACCCGGAGATGGGCGCGCGGCCGATGCGGCGCGCGATCGGCAGACACATCGAGGCGCCCATTGCGGAGATGATCCTGAAGGGCATGCTCGCACGGGGCGACGTCGCCACCGTCGACGTCGAAAGCGGCGCGCTCGTCGTGGATGCCGTTCGAGGCCAGGCTGCCGCTGCAGGTCTCCGCGCGTCCTCCTGAGCGGCGCGATCCGGGGTGCTACAATCGAGCCCGTGCGCCGCGTCCTCGCCGCTCTGACGTCTGCCGTCGCGCTCGCCGTCCTGAGCGCATGCGGCGGCGAGCGACGCGCGCCGAGCAGTCCCGCACCCGAGGCCGCCGCGCGCGGCAGGCTCGCGACCGCCACGAACGGCGTCGGCGGCGCGCCTCTCACGCGCCACGCGAAGCTCCACTACGAGATCCGCGGGCGGGCGTTCCCCTTGCCACTCGTGACCGGCACGATCGCAGGGCAACCCGTGACCATGATGGTCGACACCGGCGCGAACTCGCACATCATCGCGGGCTGGTTCGCGCGGAAGCTCGGTCTCCCCATGAAGAAGGTGGGTGACGCAGGCACCGACCACGTCGGCAAGGCGATCGCGACGTACCGCATCGAGCGGCCCGAGATGACCATCGACGAATGGGGCGCGCTCGCCGCCGGAGCGGTGCTCGCGACCGACGTGCCGGACGTCATCGAGAAGCTCGGCATCGGTGCGTTCATCTCTCCGCAACGGCTCGTCGAAGAGGGCGACTCGGTCGTCCTCGACCTCTCCCGCGGAGAGATCCGTTCGGCGATGTGGGACGAGGCGCATTACGAGCTCTCCGCGCAGGGCGTGCCGCTCGTACAGGGCGACGACGTCGGCCGCGCCTGCGAGGAGACGTTCGGACCGATCCACGTGCTCGCCTACGTCGTTCCCGCTACCGTCGAGGCGCAGCGCGTCTCGCTCCTCGTCGACACGGGCGCGCAGTACTCGGACGTCTTCACGAGCTCTTCGGCAGGTCAACGGCTCGCCGGTCAGAGCGTCGCCAACCGCGACGCGATGTACACCGCGTCCGGGAAGATCTCTGCGCGCAAGCTGAAGGCGGCGCGCGTCACGGCCGGTTCGTTCAGCGTGACGACCGACATCGATCTCATCGCCGGGAGTGCCGACGCTTCGTGCCCGCGCGACGGCGTCCTCGCGATGGATCTCCTCCGCTCGTGCACGCTGCTCCTCGGCCGGCAGCGCATCTATGGCGCGTGCAAGCCGCCGAGCGACAACGCCGCCGCGAAGTAGCGAGCGCTACGGGGCGACGGCGTCCACGATCTCGCCGATGGGCACGCCCGCGTGCGGGGTCCCGTCGGGCGGAAGCCCGAGCAGCGCGCGCATCGTCGGAGCTACGTCGGTCGTGAGGACCTCGCCCTGCCCGCACACGATGCCGCGCGCAGGCATGCCGCCCCCGAACCCGAGCACGAACGTGCGCTCGGAGCCCGGATGCGCAGCTCCGTGGTCGCGGAAGCCGTCACCGCGCCCATGGTCCGTCGTGACGATCACCGTCGTGCGAGCGAGGTCGCCGGCGGCCTCGAGGCGGTCGGCCATCGTGCCGAGGAAGTCGTCCGCGAGCCGCAGCGCATCGAGATACGCCGCGTAGTCACCGCGATGGCCCCACTCGTCGGTGTCACCCAGGGCGACGTGGAGCGCGGCGGGGCGAACAGCGAAGAGGTACGCGAGCGCGATTTTTGCGGTGTGCACGTCGGGCCGGTAGAGCGCCACGCCGGGATACGGCGCGACGCCCTGGGCGCCGGCGAGAGCGGCGTCGAGCTCGGGTGATGCGGGACGTGGCCCTCGCCACGGCGTGCTTCCCGCCGACACGACGACCTCGTCGGTCGCCGACGCGGCTCGATCGAGCGCCTCCCACGATGCGATCGATGCGGCCGAGCCGCCGCGCCGAGCGACCTCGTCCAAGATCGTCGGTAGCGCCACGCGCGGGCATTCGTTGTCGCGGCACGCGGTGGGTCGGCCCGTGAGGAGCTCGGTGTATCCGGGGAGCGAGACGTTCGCGCCGCCTTCGGTGCGCATCGTCGCGCAGCCCCCGCCGAGGCCGAGCGCGAAGCCGCTCGTCGCCACACGCGCATGCGTGCGCGGCATCACGGCCGCGAGGCCGCCGCCCGCCGCTCGCCCAGGTGCGAGAGTCGCGTCGATGCCCACGAGAGCGTCTTGCCAGCGCACGCCGTCGAGCGTGACGAGGACGACGTTCCCACCTCCGAGATCGGCTCGGGGCGCTCCTACGGTGCGCGGAGGGCGCGAGGGCGTGACCTCGCGCTCGAGCGGCGAGCCGCACGCGCCGACGAGGGTTGCCACGCACGCCGCGAAGAGAGAGCCGAGGACCCGCGCCACGAGAGCGACTCTAGGTGCGCGCGCCGCTCGGCGGAAGCGCGGTCACTCAGCGATCCGGCCGGCCGAGCTCGTCAGCCACCGCCGAGAGCACCGCGCGCGCCGCATCCATGGTCGGTTCGTCGAGACGCGCGAGCGCACGCCGCACCGCCGCTTCGACGGTGCCTGCCTGCGTTCCGTCGATGCGATTGCCCTCGGACGTGAGCACGAAGTGGGCGACGCGCGCGTCCTCGCGATCCCGCTCACGCTGAACGTAGCCGCGATCGACGAGGCGCTTCAGGACGCCGGTGAGCGTGCTCGGATGCACGTGCACGAGCTCGGCGAGCCTTCCCGCCGTAACGCCGGGGAAGCGGCCGATGAGGCGGATGACGACGCGCTGCATACCGGTGACGCCGAGCTCGACCTCCATGCGCTTCGAGCGGCGCTGGAGGCCGTGATCGACGGCCCAGAGCAGCCGCATGAAGTCGAGCGCCGTCCCGAGCGCCGCCGCCGTCGCTGCAGGAGGCGGCGCGCTCTTCGTACGTGCGCTCTGCCGTGGCGCTTTGCCCGTGCCGCCGTTCACGTCTCGAGCACGCGGAGGCGCACGCGCCCCTTCTCGCTGGTACCGGTCGGGTGCGCGCCCGGAGTGATCACGGTACCGAGGCCCGGCGTGAGGGGAAGATCCTGCCCCTTCGCGTAGATCGGGTGACGACCGTGCGTGCGGTACCAGTCGGCGACGCTCGCGGTCGCCTTCATCTTCTCGAGGATGTTCCGCCAGCCGACGCCCGTGTTGTACGCGCAGAAGCTGATCTCACCCATCTGCGTGCCGTACGGGATGATGCACATCTCGGTGCGGCGGAAGTCGTAGTTGAAGAGATCCTGGAACCACATTCCGGCGACGAAGAGGATGCGCCACTCGAACTCGTGCGCGTCGCTCTCGTGCTCGCCGATCTTCTTGCCGCGCGCGCCGGTCTGGCTGAGGAACTGCTTCATCAGCGTCGGGAACGACACGGGGGACTTCGTGGCGTCGAAGTTCTTCATCATCGCGACGGCGAGCTCCGCGATGCTGATCGTGCGGTTCTGCGCGGCGTCGGTGATGTCCTGGATGTCGTGGAGCAGCTGCTCGAGATCGAGGAACTCGGTCACGGGCACCGCCTGCTTCGTCTTCTTGTTGACGAAGATGGCCGTCTCGATGCCGCAGTTCGGGTGGCACCCGCACTTCATCGAGCCCCAGTCCGCCGTCTCGCCGAGCAGCGTGTCGGTGAGATCGCTGAACGGGCCCATCGCCGAGAGCGGGAACCAGTCGCGCATCGGCTCGGTGATGCCGGTCTGCGCCTTGATGTCTCGTGCGAGGTGGCTCAGCGTATAGCGCTGCGCCTTGCGGACTTCGTCGGTGACGTCTTCGTCGCGACCGGTGAAGCTCACGGGCTGGAAGCTGACGACGGTGACCTTGTCGGCATTCGCGATCGCGAAGTCGACGATCTTGCCGACGTGGTGATCGTTGACGCCGCCGACGACGGTGACGACGAGGATCACGTCGATGCCCGCCGCATGGAGGTTCTCGATCGCGCGGACCTTCACGTCGTAGAGGTTGCCGATCTTGCGGTGGGCGTTGACCTCGTTGCCGATGCCGTCGAACTGGAGGTAGGCCATGCGGAGGCCGGCCTTTTTCGCCTCTTTCGCGAACTCGGGATCTTGCGCGAACTTGATGCCGTTCGTGGCGCACTGGACCGCGAAGAAGCCGTTCTCGCGCGCGTACTTGATGGCGCGGAGGAAGTGCGGCGAGAGGGTCGGCTCGCCGCCCGAGAACTGGATGCTCATCTGACGGCGCGGCTGGATCGAGAGTGCGTCGTCCAGGATCTTCTGGATGTCGTCCCACTCGAGCTCGTGGACGTACCCGACCTGGTTCGCGTCCATGAAGCACGGGTCGCACATCATGTTGCAGCGGTTCGTCAGGTCGACGGTGAGCACGCTGCCGCGGCCGTACTTGATGCTCGACGAGCCGTGCTCGCGCAGCTTCGTGAGCGGGGCGAGGAAGTCGCGCCCCGGATACAGGTTCTCCATGCGGCGGAGGAAGTCGGCGTCGATCGCCATGACGTCCTCGAAGCGCCCGTGCGTCGGGCACTCCTTCACCATGAGGACGTGCTTCTGCCCGTCCCTCACCTCTTCGACGATCTTCGCCTTGATCTCGCCCGGGCGCCCGTCGACGAGCTCGCGGAGGTCGCGCTTGCCGCTCAGGATGTCCGTGCGGACCTCCTTGACGCAGCGGGGGCAGAGCGAATCCGTCTCGCGTGGGAAGCCGAGCTGGGGAAAGGATCGCTCGCGACGCTTCAGGAGCGGCGCAGGGGCCCAGGACGGCTTTGCCGCGGGCTTCTCGATGGCCTTGTTGAGGCGCTGGACAAGCGGCCAGAGCCCGCGTGCGGATCGGGACAAAGCTCGCGTGAGAACGCGCGTCGTACGGCTCGTGTCGAGGTTCACGGCCCGACACTATAACGGCGAGCCGCGGCCGCAAACCCCTCTATGATGAGGCTCACTTCCGCGACGCTGAGGCGCGCGGTCCCGGCAGGAGAATCGCGTGCGCGGCAAGAACGTAGTCCTCGGTCTCCTCGTCGCGATCTTCGGTGTTTTCGCGCTCCTCATCTGGATTGGCGTGACCGGCGGGAGCACGCACGTCCCTCCCTCGGCTCCTGGCGTCGGCTTCGTGAAGAACGAGACCGGCCCGGTCGAGAGCGCCGCTGCGCCTGGCGCCGGGCCGATGGACGGCGGCCCCATCGGAAAGACGGTGTTCGACCGGCGCGTGCGAGACGAGCTGCGCCGGCGCATCCTCGCAGGCTGGGCTGCGCAAGCGAACGAGCCCGAGGTCGCGGCGGCGGCGCGTCAGGGCCGGTTCGCCCCCGCGCCGACGACGGACGCGGGCGGGATGGATCCGAAGTACATCCAGGAGGTCGTCCGCGGCGAGTTCTTCCCGCTGGCCGGCAAGTGCTACGAGGAGCTCCTCAGTCGCAAGGACGCGGGCGGGCGCCTCGAGATGACCTTCACCATCGTGGCCGACGAATCGCTCGGCGGCATCGTCGAGGACGTCGAGCTCACGACGGACGGCGGGCTCGCCGACGAGCGGATGGTCACGTGCATGAAAGAGTCGATGAGCACGGTCGCCTTTCGGTCGCCGGCGCATGGCGGCTACGCGACGGTGACCTACCCGATCGACCTCGCGCCGTGAGCTCGCGCGATGCGCGGACGCTCGCCGCACGCGCGCGGCCGCCACCCGCGGACGTGTTCTCCGGAGCGGCGGGCTAGACTGTCGCTCGCCTCGATGAAGAGCCACACCGAGTACTTCACGTTCCACACGAAGAAGAAGCGCGAGCTCGTGCACCTCACGCCGAAGCTCGAAGAAGTGCTGGCGCGGAGCGGCATCACCGAAGGGTTCATGCTGGTCAGCGCCATGCACATCACGGCAGGCGTGTTCGTGAACGACGACGAGTCCGGGCTCCACGAAGACATCTGGAGGTGGCTCGAGGGCATCGCGCCGTTTCGTGAAGACTACAAGCATCACCGCACGGGCGAGGACAACGGCGACGCGCACCTGAAGTCGATGCTCGTGCACCACGAGGTCACCGTGCCGATCACGAAGGGCCGGCTCGACCTCGGCACGTGGCAGCGTGTCTTCTACGCCGAGTTCGACGGCCAGCGCGACAAGCGGCTCATCGTGAAGCTGCTCGGGTTCTGAGGCTCATGATGCGAAACGTCCTCCAGGTGCTCGGGCCCGCATGCCTTGCGGCGAGCCTCTCGCTCGGCTGCGGGTCGGCACAGACGACGGTGGCGAGCCCGGGTCACGGCGACGAGCCTTCGCGCGTCGCCGCGTTCCAGGCGCTCGAAGACGAAGTGCTCCGCGATCTCGCAACCGTCGACCGCCGCGTCGCCTCACGCGGCCGGATCGCGCCGCGCGAAGAAGATCTGCGGCGAGTCTCCATGGGCGCCGTGCTCGCCGAGGATCCCTCGCTCGCGGTGGTCGACGGCGCGATCGACCCGTTCTCGTTCGAGGCGCGCGCGCGTGGGCTCGCTGGTGCTCGCAAGAAGCTCGATGCGGCGCCCGCCGACCTTCCGCGGTCGGCGAACGGAATGGTGCCCTCTCCGGCGTTCGAGAAGGAGCTCCTCACGCGCGTCGTCGACGAGGAGATCGTGCGCCTCGACGAAGAGCGCGCGCTACCGCGGTCGGCGAGCTCGCTCTTGCGCGCGGTGATCGACACGTGGACGCCGCCGCAGAACGCGGCCGAAGCGGGTGAGCGCGATCGCTGGCTCGCGCGGCGCATCCGCGAGGTCGCGTCCTCGGTTTCTGCGCCGATGGCGAACGGCGCGGCGGCGCTCGACGTCGTCCGCGCACGCGAGCTCGACGACGCGCTGGACGCGCTCGAGCACGAGATGGAGGCTTCGGGTCTGACGCTCGCGACCGCCGAGCTCGTGAAGCTGCGCGAGGCGCTCGAGGCGCAGGGCAATCGGCCGTGGGCAAAGGCGGCATCGGACTGGACCGCCGTGTCGCGTCGCGTGCGGGCGCACCTCGGTGTCGAAGTCGCGAGTGACGCGCTCGACGCGCAGCTCGCGGGCTTGCAGAAGGAGCTCCGCGCCGCGGCCGAAGCGGCGATCGCCAAGGCACCTTCCCCGGATGCCGCGACCGAAAAGGCGTCGGCTCTCGTGTTCGCGTCGTCGCCGTGCGTCGATGCCGTTCCCGGATCGCGCGTGCGCTCGATGGCGCCACCTCCCGAGCGCCTGGCCGCGTGTCATCTCCGGCATGCCGCGGCGGGCGCGAACGATGCGGCGACGCGCGCGACGATCCTCGTCGCCATGCACGACCATGTCGTCGTCTCGCGGTGGGCTCTCGACGTCGCGCGCGGCGCGTCGACGATCGCGCAAGCGACCGGCAAGTACCGGCCTCTCTCACGTCCCGGGCCCGACGTCGCTGCACGCTGGGAGCGGATCGCGCTCGCGCGTCCGACGGTGGCGATCGGCGGCGGCTTGGCCGCAGGCGTGCTCTTCGCGGGGCCCGACGTCGTCGCGCGCGGGAAGCGATGGTCCGAGCTCGGCGAGGTCCCGCTCGACGTCGCCGCGCGCGAGCTGAAAGAGGCCGACGCACCCGCGGCTCCGGCACGCTGAAGCGCGCGCCGGAGCGGGAGCAGGCGCCGGACCGACTCAGCTCGCGGAAGCGGCCTTGCCCTTCGTGCGGCTGACCTTCGCGAGCTTCTCTTCGACCATCATGTCGGCGATGCGATACGTCGGCGTGAAGGTCTTCCGCGAGCGATCGGCGATCTCGAAGATGGTGTCGTAGATCTCGAGCGTCTTCTCGCGCGACTTCTTCGCGTCGTAGCCGACGACTTCCTGCGCGACGTTGACGAGCCCGCCCGCGTTGATCGCGTAGTCGGGCGCGTACAGGATGCCGCGGGCATGCAGGTCGTCGCCGTGACGCGGCTGCGCGAGCTGGTTGTTCGCCGCGCCCGCCACGATCTGCGCGCGAAGGCGCGGAATGGTGGTGTCGTTCAGCGCCGAGCCGAGCGCGCACGGGGCGATGACGTCGCAGTCGATGTCGAAGATCTTGTCGAGCGCGACGACCGATGCACCGAACTCGCGCTGCGCGCGCTCCGCCTTGAGCGGGTCGACGTCGGCGACGGAGATCTGGGCGCCCGCCGCGTGGAGCTCCTTGCAGAGGTGGTAGCCGACGTGGCCGACGCCCTGCACGGCGACGTGGACCTTCTCGAGCGACTCGCGCCCGAGCTTGATCTTCACGCATGCTTCGATGCCGCGACGCACGCCGAGCGCGGTGAACGGCGAAGGATCGCCGGAGCCGCCATGCGAGACGTCGACCCCGGTGACGTGCTTCGTCACCGTGCGGATCACCTCCATGTCTTCGAGGCCCGTGCCGCTGTCTTCCGCGGTGATGTAGTGACCGCCGAGATCGTCGACGAAGTGACCGAACGCGCGGAACATGGCGACGCGATCGAAGTGCTGCTTCGGCCGGATGAGCACGCTCTTGCCGCCGCCGTGCGCGAGGCCGGCGAGCGCCGCCTTGTAGGTCATGCCGCGCGCGAGGCGCAGCGCGTCGATGACCGCGTCCTCGTCCGTGTCGTACGGGAGGAAGCGACAGCCGCCGAGCGCGGGGCCGAGCCGCGAGTCGTGGACGGCGACGATGGCCTTCAGGCCGCTCGCCTTGTCGTGCTTGAAGTGAACCTCGCCGTAGTCGTAGGCCTTGAGATGTCCGAAGAGATCCATCGCTGGTGAACGCTCCCGTAGCACGGAGCGCGAGCGGGAGGACAAGCGCATTTCGCGCGCGGCGTGCCGCTGCACCGCGCCATTTCAGGCGCTCACGCGGCGCGCCGGCTCGTCACTCCTTTCTGCGTGTCGGCTTCGCGCGCGCCTCCACGCGTCCTGCGCAGATCGCGCAGACGCTCGCGTACGCGCGCCGAAACGCGAGCAAGCGACGAGGCTTGGGGTCCCCCGAGCGGAAGCCCCAGTCCTCGTCGCTCGCGACCGCGACGACGAGCGGTGGTCGCGGCCACGGCGGCTCCTTCCCTTCCCAACCGAACACGAGCGCGTCGTGCCCGTTCTCGCACCGCGCCGCCGCCTCGATGCGATAGCCGGGGTAGTCGGTGAGCGCGAACGGCAAGCGGCGGACGAGCGCGGCGGCCGTGGCCCGCTCCTCGCGCGTCGCCTTCAGCGCGCGCCCTCGCGAGCCCGCGTGCTCGGCGCAGAGCCATGGGACGAAGCGGTCCCGCGTCACCACGACGCGCCCGCCTGCGTCGGCGCAGACCTGCGCGGCTTCCGCCTCGACCCAGGGGATGCCGAGCTCGAACGCCTTCACGGCGTCCACCGCGTGCGTGTGCACGATCTCGATCGCCGCAATCGGCAGCTCGAGCCCGCGCGCGAGGAGCGCGACGTCGACGACGTGCCCGGAAGGGAGCGCTCGCTCTTCGGCCGCGGCGGACACCTTCGCCGGAATGCCCTGCTCGGTCTTCGCTTCGCAACCTTCGTGCGCGCAGCCGCGCACGAACACGACGCGCGGCCCGCCGGCGCGCCACTCGCTCACCGCCTGCACGACGAGCCGCTTGGCCGTGAGGTGAACGATGCTCTCGGCCGTGCAGGCGCCGGCGCGGTGGTGGAAGTGACGACGCTTCTTCGCGCCCGCGTGCAGGTCGACGGGACCGCAGCACTCCGGGCACCGGTACTTCGTGCCGCGCGAAGCGGAGGCAGGGACGACGAGGCGACCGTCCGGTGCGAGCGCCGCCGGAATGCGGAAGCTCGCGTCGGGCCCTCGCGCGCGCGTCACTGCACGAGCGGGCCGTCGCCTCCGCCGATGCCGCCCTCGGCCGTGGTGCCGCCGTCGGCACCGAGCGGCGACGCCGCGACGTCGACGATGACGGGACGCGCGGGCGGCGGATCCGGCGACTCGTGCGCGGGAGGAGGCGCGACCGGGACGATGGGCGCGGGGCTCGGTGCCGATGCCTCACACGCGACGGCCCCGCCCACCGCAACGGTGAGCAGGGCCGCGACGCGAGCGATGCGCGATGTGGCTCGCACGTGCCTCAGTGACCGTGAGGGTCGCCGCCGCCGTGCGGATCACCGCCCATGCCCGGGGGCATGCCCATCGGCATCTGCATCGGCGAAGGGCCGTCCTTCTTGCCTGCGTCCCCCGCGCCGGCGTCCTTCGACTTCTGGAACTTCCCGACGTCCGCCACCGCCCAGTCGGCCGTGTACTGCGGGATGACGAAGACCGTCGCGTCGTTCTCCTTCTGGGCGAAGCGCGACGTGCCCGCCGCGCTCTTGCCGACCTTGAGCACGTACTTGCCGGCTCCGTCCTTCAGCGAGATCGTCACGCGCCCTTCGGGCTGATCGAGCCCGGTGTCCGAAGGCGACTTGCCGTCACCGAAGTCTTCCGCATTCAAGGCCTTGAACGCGCGGACCGCGTCCTTGACCTTGTCTTCGTCGAGATCCGTGATGGGCTTGTCCTTGAACGTGCACGCCCACTTGTCGCCCTTCGTGCAGGACAGGGTGCCGTTCTTGTTCTCGATCGTCAGCTGCGTCGCGTTCGCGTCGTCGAACTTGAAGATCTCGGTGTCGCGCCAGCCCTTCACCTCGCGCGCGTAGAGGTAGCTCGAGTACCCCGACACGGCGTAGATGCCCGGCTTGCCCTCGACCATCGCGAGCTGACCACGCGCGCCGGACTTGCCGAACGTCGCATCGACCTTCTTGTCCGAGCCCTTGTAGGCGAGGACGTGAACGGCCTTGTCCTTGTCGAACTGGAACTCTTTCTTCTGGTCGTCGGTAGGTGATGCCGCGATCACCTCCTTGGCCTTGAGCTCCTTCAGGTTGTCGAGGAGCGACTTCACGTTGGTCTGGTTCGCCGGCGCTTCCACCGGCTTCGTGACCATCCACTTGTCGCCCTTCTTCTCGAGCACCACTTCGCCCTTGTCGGCGTTCGTGATGCTCAGCTTGTCGATGTCGTCGGTCGCCTTGATCTCCGGGAGATCGGCGGCGGTCGTCGTCACCGTGCCGCGCGCGCTGTCGTCTTTCGAGACCTTGTAGACCGCGCCCGCGAGCGCCGCGAGCACCACCACGCCGACCCAGATCTGTGTCGAACGGTTCATCTCGTTGTCACCCAATCGATGGCCCGGCCCGCGTGGGCTCAGGCGAGAGAGATGTTCTCGCGCGCCGACACGCGGCGACGCCAGAGGAAGACGCCGATGAGCGCGAAGAGCAGCGGAACGCCGATGGTGAGCACGCCGGAGACGACGCGCTGCACGTTCTTGCGCTCCTTCTTCATCGTCTCGTCCTGCTTCTTCAGCTGCTCTTCGGTCATGTCGTCGAAGTTCGGCTTCGACACGTCACCGTAAGCGAGGCCCGGCTCCTGGAGGATCTTCGCGGAGACCGCGAGGAGGTCCACGTCGCCGGTGACCCAGTCGAGCATGTTCTTGAACACGAGGATCGTGTTCGTGAGGATCTGCTGCGCGTACGGCATCGCGAGCTGCTGCAGCTGCTCGTCTCCACCGGCGCCCGGCATCATCATGCCCATCTGGCCCATGTCCGGGCCGTTGCCCGCACGCGCGAACGGGTTCGCGAAGAACTGCGAAGAGGAGACGACGAGGACGCGCGCCGTGGCGGGCGCCTGCGCCGGCGCCTCGATGCCCATCTTGTCGCCGCCGGCGAAGGCGCTCTTCAGCTTGCCCTCGACCGTCGCCGCGATGTTGTACTGGCTGAACTCGCCCTTCGGACGCCACTGGCGCATCGGCTTCATGTCGATGCTGTCGCCCGTCTCGCGCAGCGTCTTCGGCGTCGTGCGCGCGAGGACCTTGAACTTGTCCGGCGCGACGTCGGGCTGCTTGTCCCGGTGGAGGACGAGCGACGAAGCGAACGGAAACGGAACCTGCGTGATGCGGAAGAACGCGGCGAAGCCCGTGTCGAGGAGCTGCTCGTCGCCCGTGAAGCGGAAGTCGTCGCGCACGTCGAGGAGCGGCGGGAAGCGCATGACGACGGGGCCCGTCGGGGTGTACGCGTTCACGCGGAAGGGACGGCCGAACTCGAGCAGCGCATCCTTGCGCATCTCGATGCCGTAGCCGTCGAGGAGCTTCTCGACGCCGTGCGTGGCGAGCGTGCCGTTCATCGACGCGTCGTTCGCCTTCACGTTCACCGCGCTCGCGATGACGGCGAGGCTCTTGCCGCGCATGACGAACTGGTCGATGCGGCGGAGCTCCTTGTCGGAGAGATCCTTCGCCGGCTGCGTGATGATGAGGCCGTCGAGCGACTCGTCGACCTCCGCGTCGCCGTTCTTCAGATCGACATCGACGAACTGGTAGAACGGGAAGTACTGCGTGACGATGCCCTGCAGCGTCGGCTTCTGGCCGCTGTTGTTCGGCACGAGGTTCGGCTCGGTGAGCTTGATCTCGTCGTGTCCGGTGAGGACGCCGATCTTGTGCTTGATGTTGTCGCCGCGGTCCCGGACCTCACGAATCTTGTTCGTGATCCAGAACTCCATGCCGACGTTGTTGTCGGGCGAGAGCACCTTGATCGCGTCGCGCTCGGCACCGTAGTTGATGACGAGGCCCATGTAGCCCTTGGCGAACTCGGCCTTGTCCTCGGTGTCGGAGCCTTCGCCGACCTGGATTTCCTGGAGCCCGGCCTCCTTGGCCTTCTTCTTCTGCTCCTCGTCCTTCGCTTCGATGATGACGTAGTCGAACTTGCCCTTGCTCGCGTCCTTGTACTGCTGGAGGAGGTCGCGCAGGTCGCGCACGAACGCGTCGAGCTTCGGCAGGCCCTTCGTGACGTACGCCTCGACCTTCATGTCCTGCTTCATGCTCTGGAGCAGGCGGCCGCTGCCGGCCGAGAGGGAGTACTTCTCGGCGTGGGTCGTGTCCTTGCGCCAGTACATGAAGTAGCTGAGCGCATTCACCGCGATGAGGATCGCGGCGACGACGAGGACGAGAGCTCCGCTCTCGGTCGCCGCCTTCTTCTTACGTTCCATGGCCATGGTCGTGTGCCTCGGAAAAGCTTGGGTTCAGGGGCTCGCGATCAGGTCCACTTCCGGCTCTCGAGGGAGCGGAAGGCGATGATCAGGCAGAGCACCGTGAGAGAGAGGAAGTAGACGATGGCGCGCGTGTCGATGAGGCCGCGTGCGAACGGCTCGAAGCGCGTCTGGAGGCTGATGAACGAGATCGCGTCGCCGACGCCGCCCTGGAGCGACTCGACGATCGTGGTCTGGCCGATCGCGTAGAGCGCGGTCAGCGTCAGCGCTGTCGCGAAGAACGAGAGGATCTGGCTCTCGGTGAACGACGACCACATGACGCCGATCGCGGTGCCGGCCATCGAGAGGAAGACCAGGCCGAGCATGCCGACCCAGAACGGATTCCAATCGAGCTCGCCGAGGTGCCAGAACGGCGACCGCGTGAACATGACGATCGGGTAGAGCCCCGCGAGCGCCACGAAGATGAGCACCGTGAGCAGCGAGCCGAGGTACTTGCCGAGGATGACCTCGCTGTCCTTCACCGGCATCGTGATGAGGAGCTCGATGGTGCCGACGCGCTTCTCGTCCGAGAGCGAGCGCATCGTGAACAGCGAGATGAGGAGCCCGAGGATCGCCGGCGCCGCGTCGAACAGGCGCGCCATCGACGCGCGATCGAGCTGCCAGAAGCCGCCGTGGTAGTAGAAGAACCACAAGCCGAAGAGCACGAGGCTCGCGGACACGACGATGTACGTGATGGGCGAGTGCAGGTAGGAGCCGATCTCGCGGCGCGCGATCGTCCAGACCATGCGGGCGGAGCTCGGGCGGTCGATGACGACCTTCTCACCGCTGCTCGGCGCATCGAACGCCTTGGCGGAGGAGCCGTTCGTGGCCTTCTCTTCGGCCTCGTCGTCTTCCTCCTCGCGCTCGTCCGCATCCTCGGCGGCGGCGGCTGCGGCGAGCTTCGCCTTGCTGTCGTCGTCCTTCCCGGTCTTGTCGAGCGTGCTCTCGCTGCTCATCGCTTGTTGCCCTTCTCGTCGGCGTCGTCGTCGTCGTCCTCGTCGTCCTCGTCGTCCACGTCCTCGTCATCCTCGTCCGACTCGCTCGGCGAGTCGCTGACGGGACCGAGCTGACGGTTGCGACGCTCATCGCCGATCGTCAGCTGACGGAAGACATCTTCGAGGGTCTGCGTGTCGCGGTGGAGCTCGAGGAGCACCCAGCCCTTGTCGGCGATCATCCGGAAGATGTCGGCGCGGATGTCCTGGCCGTCTTCGCCGGCGAGCTCGTAGGCATGCGCGCGGTCGTCGGTCGGGAGCTCGACGACGCGCTTCACGCCGCGGAGGCTCTCGAGCGCCGTCTGCACCTCCGCCTGACGCGGAAGCGGGCCCTTGCCCCGGTACGGCGAGTCGGCGACCGACTCCTGGACCGACACGATGTAGCGGACGCGGCCGCTCTTCGCGCGGATCTCGTCGAGCGGACCGTCGGCGACCACGCGGCCTCGCGAGACGATGATGGCGCGCGCGCACGCCGTCTCCACCTCTTTGAGGTTGTGCGTCGACAGGAGGACCGTGCGGTCCTTGCCGATCTGCTTCAGGTAGTTGAGGAACTCGGCCTTCTCGTTCGGGTCGAGGTCGCTCGTCGGCTCGTCGAGGATCAGGATCGGCGGGTCGTGGATGAGGGCCTGTGCGAGGCCGACGCGCTGCCGGTAGCCGTGCGAGAGCTGACGAATCTCCTTCGACAGCGACTGCGCGAGGCCGCAGATCTCGACGACCGAGCGGGCGCGCTGTTTGAACTTGCTGTCGTCGAGGTTGCGCATCTTCGCGGCGAAGCGCAGGTACTCGAAGACGGTCATCTCGAGGTACAGCGGCGCACGCTGCGGGAGGTAACCGAGGCTGGCGCGCACCGCGAGGGTGTCGTCGAATACGTCCTGGCCGCGAACCTTCGCCGTGCCCGAGGTGGGCGCGATGAAGCACGTCAGGATACGCATCGTCGTCGACTTGCCGGCGCCGTTCGGGCCGAGGAAGCCGACGATCTCGCCCCGACGAACCTCGAAGCTCACGTCGTCGAGCGCGCGGAACGACCCGTACCTCTTGGTGAGGCCGTTCGCGTAGATCATCACGTCGGTGGACATCCAACCTCCGAAGGAAGGCTCAAAAAAACATGGGGCTATGCCCCTTTTCGCCGCGGCGGAACGAGCTACCTACCGGATTTCTTCCCCTGGCCCAAGTCCCCGGCGCCCCGCAGCCCGTTCGCCGGCGCAGAGGCGGCCCTGCGCGGACTCGAAAACCATAGGGAAAAGCCCGGCCGTACCGCTCGGCGCGGGGAACCGTAAATCCGACGTTCGACCTGTCAACCACCGGGCCGGCGTCGTCCGTGCGGGATCTCGTCCGGTAGCTTTGCAACGCGCGCGCATCCCGCGTACGAGTCGGGCGCGGGGCGGAGGCGGACCGGAGAGAAGACACGAGGCCCATGACGGAACCGGGGGAGCTCATTCGCGAGACGTTCGAGACGTCGCCGGTCGGCTTCGCCGTCGTCGATCCAGGCGGACGCGTCCTCGCCGCCAACCTGTCTCTCCGGTATCTGAACGGAAGCGGCGGTTCCGACCCGGTCGGCCGCACGGTCGCGGAGGTGTTGCCCCTCCTCGAGACCGCGATCGAAGAAGCGGTCCGTTCCGTCGTCGAATCGGGCGGCCCGGCGCCTCGCGTCGAGGCCCGCGTCGCCGACCCTTCGCGGCGGGGCGCCGTGCGTACGTTCGCGCTCGAAGCGTGGCCTCTCGGCGGAGGCGGGCCGGGGTCGCCCATCGCGCTCGCCGTGACGGACCGCAGCGAGCAGCGCCGGGTCGAGGACGCGCTCCGGCGAAGCGAAGCGCAGTTCCGCGCCATCTGCGAGGCCTCGCCGGTCGGCATCTTCCTCACCGACCCGCGCGGGGCGAACCTCTACGCGAATCCCGTTCACGTCGCGCAGCTCGGGCTCTCGGCCGAAGAGTGCCGCGGCTTCGGATGGCAGCGCGCCGTCCACCCCGACGAGCTCCCCGCAACGCGCGAGCTCTATTCGCGCGCCGTCCAGCGAGGAGAGGTGTACCGCGGCGTCAGCCGTCTCGTTCACGCGGACGGCCGCATCGTCACGGTCGACGTGCGCACCACCGCCGTCATCCAAGACGGAAAGATCCTCGGCTACGTCGGCATGGCCGAGGACATCAGCGACCGCCGGAAGGCCGAGGCGGCGCTACGCGAGAGCGAGCTCCGGTTCCGTCAGCTCGCGGAGAACATCGCTTCGGCCTTCTGGCTCGCCCCCGCCGATCGCAGCGCGCTCTATTACCTGAGCCCCGCGTTCGAGCAGATCTGGGGCGTCCCCGTCGCCGACGTCCTCGAGAACCGGGACCTCTTCGTCGAGCTGCTCCACCCCGACGATCGCGAGCGTGTGCTCGCGCGGCTCGCGGAGGTGGCGAGCGCGCCCTACGAGCACGAGTACCGCGTCGTGAGGCCGGACGGCACGACGGTCTGGGTTCACGACCGGGGATTCCCCGTTCGCGACGAGAGCGGGAACGTCGTGCGCCTCGCCGGGATCGCGACCGACGTGACGGAGCGGAAGGCGCTCGAGGCCAAAGTGCTCCAGGCCGAAAAGCTCGACAGCATCGGCCGCCTCGCCGGCGGTATCGCGCACGACTTCAACAACCTGCTCACCGTCATCTTGAACCAGGTGACGATGGCCATCCGCACCGCCGACCAGGGCGTCGCGCCGAAAGAGGAGCTCACCCAGATCCAAGAAGCCGCGGCGCACGCGGCGGACCTGACGAGGCAGCTGCTCGCGTTCGCGCGGCGGCAGCCATGGCACCCCTCGCCGCTTGGGCTGGGTGACCTGGTCAGCGCGGTCGTCCGCTTCTTGCGCCGCGTCCTCGGCGGGAGGATCGAGCTCGTCGTGGCGGAAGACGGTGACCTCGGGATCGTTCGCGCCGACCGCGCGCAGGTGGAACAGGTCGTCGTCAACCTCGCGCTGAACGCACGCGACGCGATGCCGGACGGCGGCACGTTGACGATCGCGACGCGCAATGCACGCGTCGACGTCGCGTCCGAATCGTTGCCGGCGGGCAGCTACGTCGTCCTGAGCGTCACCGATACCGGCCGCGGCATCGCCGAGAAGCACCGGCCGCACATCTTCGACCCGTTCTTCTCGACGAAGCCTCCCGGCGAGGGCACCGGCCTCGGGCTCGCCAGCTGTTACGGCATCGTGAAGCAGCACGGCGGGCACATCGTCGTCGAGTCGACGCCCGGCGAGGGCACTTGCATGAAGGTGTACTTTCCGCGCATCGACGGCATCGAGGAGCCCACCGAGCGAGCTCCTCAGGACCCTTCCCGAGCCGCACGGGGAAGCGAATGCGTGCTCCTCGTCGAGGACGATCCCGTCGTGCGCGCCATCGCCGCGCGTGCGCTCCGCGAGCACGGCTACCGCGCGCTCGAGGCTTCGGACGCCGTCAGCGCGCTCGCTGTCTTCGAGGTGCACGGCAAAAGCGTCGACATCGTGGTCACCGACGTCGTGATGCCGGGCATGAGCGGCGCGGAGCTCGGCGCGGCTTTGCAGCAGAGGCACCCAGCGCTGCCCGTGCTCTATACGTCCGGCTATCCACAGCGCGGCGGCGACGACGATCGGGCGCTGCGCGGCCCACTCCTCGCGAAACCGTATCTCGGCGCCGATCTGGCACACGCCGTTCGAGCGACGCTCGACGGCGCGCGTTGACGACTCAGAGCACCGCGGGCAAGGACAGCTTCGGCGCGCTGATCCCGAGCGCCGCGGGCGGCGTGGTCCGGTCGGTCTCCGGGACCTGCAGGTCGGCGCCCTTCGAGTTCTGAATCACGAGCTTCAGGCCCGACGCGCCGGCGGACACCTTGCCGCCGACGATGATGATCCCGCGGTCGCTGCCGTCGATGACGCCGGCCGCGCGCGCGTTCGACTCGAGGGCGGTTGCGTCGAGCCGGAAGTCGGTCGAGCCCGCAAAGAGACCGATGCCGTCTCCGACCTGCTCGGCGCCGGCGAGGTTCGTGACGATGGGCGCGGCGACGGTCTCGGCGACGCGTCCGCCGACGATGATGATGCCGCGCGATTCGAGCGCGCCGACGCCGACGATGCGGTTCTTCACGAGCTCGGTCGCCTCGATGCGCACCGCGGGTGCAGCGAGCGTCCCTTCGACCTTCTGCACCCAGAGCCCGCGCTCCGCGTTCTCGGAGATGAACGCGTTCTTGATCGACGCGGTGGTGGTCGCGCCGTCGACGACGACGCCAGTGCCCTCGTTCTTCTCGACGCGTACGCCGTCGAGATCGAGCTTCGCGCCGGCCTGCGCGACGACCCCCATCGCGGCGGACAGCGACGTGCTCGCGTGCTCGGCGCTGCGGCCCCCGGTCATCACCACGTGCGCGCCCGAGACCCACAAGCCGAGGCTGCTCTTCTCGAGCACGTCCTCGACGAGGGCGATCGTTCCCGTGCTGCAGCCCGCGTTCTCGGCGTCTCGGCAGAGGACCGCGACGGCGGCGCTCTTCGCGCCGGTGACGTTGACCTGCGTGACGGTCGCGTTGGCCGCGCGCACCGCGACGCCGACGCCGGCCGGCGCCACGATGTCGACGCGCTCGAGCCGCGAGCCCTCGCGCACCGTCACGGCGGGGGTCGTCGCCGTGCCGCCGGTGATCGTCGCGCGCGCGCCCGCATGGGCGAAGAGCCCTGCGCCCGCCGGAATGTCGAACGGGCCCTCGTACGTCGAGGCGGCGAGCTCGACGCACATGCCGGCGCCGGCGACGCGGAGCGCCTGCCGGACGGCTTCCGAGTCCGCAGCGGAGGAGACGCTCGTGCACCCGGGCGGCGCAATGCCGGTCGTCCCCTTCCCGCTTTCCGTGGTGCACGCCGAAGCGCACGCGAGGAGGAGGAGGAGACCGAAGGCGGAGGGGCGGGCAGACGCAGGCAAGCGGATCATCGCGGAACCATTCTACGTGTCCACCGTGGCATTGCTTCCCTGGCCGAAACGTTTGGCGACCGTCTCGGCCGCGCCCTTTTGGCCGAGGGCCTTGAAGGCCGCGCAGGCCTCGTCTTTGTGGGCACGGGCGCGCTCGAAGGCGGCCCGGTCGCGATCCCGGTGCATCTTCGCGAGCCAGGCATCCATTGCCGTCGCATGCGCCATCGCGACGAACGAAGGCGCGCGGGAGCGTTCGGCGTGCTCGATGGCCGAGGCGGCACGCTCCAGCGCGACGTCGATGTTCCCGCGCGCGAGCTCGACCTCGGTGAGCGCGCGGGCGCTGTCCGCGAGGACGTCGAGATAGCCGCCCTCTTCCGCGAGACGGCAGGCCGTCTCGAGCTCTCGCGCCGCGGCCTCGTGCTGTCCGAGGGCGAGCTTCACCTGGCCCAGGTTCGAGTGACCGACCGCCTCGCGCGCCGCCCAGCGCGCCTTCTTGGCGGCCGCGAGCGCGCGGTCGTAATACGTCGCCGCCTGCACGTAGTCGCCGCGCGTGTACGCGACGCCGCCGAGGTTCACGAACGCGTCGGGCATGCCCTGCGTGTCGCCCGCCAGCTCGCGGAGCTCGAGGGCGGCCTTGAACGCATTCTCGGCGCCGCCGAGATCGCCGCCGAAGAAGAAGATCGAGCCCTCCGCGTCGCGAAGGCGCGCCATCGCGACGTGCCAGCTCGCATCGCGCATGTGCAGCTGCTGGCCGATGCGGAGGCCGTCGTCGACGTCCTTCTTCGCCGCGACGCGATCGCCCTTGGTGGAGAGCTGGAAGGCGCGCGCCGCATGCATGCGCATGAGGAGGACGCTCGGCGTGAGCTGCTCGGCGCACATCGAAATGGCGCGCGAGAGCACGTCGATCGATTCGTCGATGCGACCGTGCTCCTTCAGGATCGACCCGCGCTCCAGCATGACCCACGCGTGCACGGCATCGTGCTCGGCCACGCCGGCGGCGCGCAGATCCGCCTCGCACGCATCGAGCGAACGGAGCGCCTCGTCGAAGCGGCCGGTCCGGCTCTCCGCGGCAGCCCGCTCGCGGAGCACGCCGGCGCGAGCGATGCGCTCGTCGCTCGTGGTCTCGGCATCCCAGAGCGAGGCGACCCGATCGAAGAAGCCGACCGCTTCGGGATACGCGCTCACGCTCACCGCATGACGCGCGGCGTTCAGGTAGAGCCGCCGCGCTCGTGCGCGCTCACCCGCGGCTTCGAGATGCTGCGCGAGGTTCGCGTGACCGCCTTCCCAGAGCTCACCGCGCGCGCCGAGCCAGTCGGCCACCTTCCGATGCGCAGCGACGGATTGCACGCGCGGCACGAGCTCGTACGCGGCGTCGCACAGTGCCTGCGTCGCGAAGGCATACTCACGCTCGCCGGACACGCTGGACGACGGCTGCGGCTTCACGAGCTCGCGCGCACGGAGCGCGTCGAGGCACCTCGCGAGGTCGTCGTCGCTGATTTCCGCCGGCAGGACCTCGCGGAGCGCACCGACCCAGAAGACGCGGCCGATCACGGACGCCATCTTCAGGATTTCCTTCTGCGCCGGGACGAGCCCGTCGAGGCGCGCCTGGAGCACGCCGCGAACGGTGTCCGGCAGCTCGAGCTTCGCCGACCGCGTCTTGTCCCAGCGCACCGGCACGTGGTGCTCGTCGACGGTGAGCGCGCCGCGATCGACGAGCAGCCGCACGAGCTCCTTGCACATCTCCGGGTTGCCTTCGGCGCGGCGGATGATCTCGCGCTTCACGTCGCGCGGGAAGCTCGGGACCTGCCGGAACAGGTCGTCGAGGAAGCGGTCCATCACGTCTTCGCTGAACGGCCGAAGCTCGATCTGCGTGCGGATGTCGGAGCCCGTCATCCAGGGCGGCACGTGCTCCGTCGCCTCGGGACGAGCCGACAGGACGAGGAGGACGCGCTCGCGGCGGAGCGCGCGAATCAGGTACTGGAGGAGGTCGAGCGAGCCCTGGTCGGTCCACTGGACTTGCTCGACGAGCATGACGAGCGGCCTTTGGCGCGCGAGCCGGCGCACCCAGTCGCTGAACGCCGAAACGGTGCGCGTCGCGTCGGTCGAGATCTCGGTCTCGAGCAGCGGGGCGACGGGCGTGGGCGCGACGAGGTCGGCGAGGAGACGCCCTGCCTCGCGACCGTCTTCCACGTCGCTCCCGAGCCACGCATTCGCGACGGCATCCACGACGCGTGCGCGGACCGCCTCCGGCGATTCGTCGACGCGCACGTTGAAGCGCGAACGGAGCATCTTGCCGACGAATCCGAGCGGCGCGACGCCGACGAACCGCGTCGCGTGCAGCACGTGCGGAGAAGGCTCGCGCGCCGAGAGCGCGATGCGCAGCTGCTTCAGGAGATGCCCCTTGCCGAGCCCCATCTCGCCGACGATCTCGGCGACGCGCATCGCGCCGCTCGAGGCCACGCCCTCGTACAAGCGGAGAAGCAGCTCGAGCTCGCTCTGTCGCGCGAAGAACGGCGTCCCCGACGCGCTTCGCAGGCGGACCGAGCTCGCGGGCTCGTCTTCGCGTTCGCGCTGCACGCGGAAGGCCTGCACCGGCTCGGCGGCGCCCTTCATCGGAACCGGCGCGACGCTCGCGAGCTCGAAGCGGTCGTGGACGAGCCGCTCGGTCGCGACGCCGAGGAGGATCTCTCCGGGCTGCGCCGCGTTCTCGATGCGGCTCGCGATGTTCACCGTGGCGCCCATGACGTCCGACGTGGCACGCGTGCCGGCGCCCACGGTGCCGACCATCACGAGGCCCGTGTTGATGCCGACGCGTAGCGCCAGGTCGTGACCGCGCTTTCGTGCGAGCTCGCGGACGCGCGCCGTCATCGCGAGCGATGCGCGCACGGCGCGAACGGCGTCGTCTTCGTGCGCGGTCGGCACGCCGAACACGGCCATGATGCCGTCGCCGATGTACTTCATCACCGTGCCGCCCTCGCGCTCGACCTCCTTCGAGAGAGGCTCGAAGAAGGCGTTCGCGAGCTCGCGCACGGCGTCGGGCTCGAGGTCGTTCGTGGCTCCGCTGAAGCCGACGATGTCGGCGAACACCACCGTCGCGAGCTTGCGCTCTTCTGCCCAGCGGCCGCTGGCGATCGCCGATGCCGGCGGCTGCGATGCGAGCCCGAGCGACACGGGCGGCTCGGAGAGGTGGCCGGAAGGATGAGTCCCGCCAGGAATGGCCGCCGCACCACGTGCGCCCGCCGTATTCGCGCGTAGCGCCTGCTGCATCGCGCGTGCGCTCGCCCACCGGTCCTCTTTGTTGAAGGCGAGCGCGCGGTCGACGACCTCGACGAGCGTCTTCGGCACCTGAGGAGCGACGACGCCGAGCGACTTGGCCTGCGCCGTGGCCGCCGCGATGACGACCTCCATGTGCGTCTTCGCGTCGTGCACGATGCGACCCGAAAGGAGGGCGAAGAGGGTCGCGCCGACCGCCCAGAGGTCGCTCGCCGCGTCGACCTCGTCGGTTCGACCGAGCGCCTGCTCGGGCGGCATGAACGCCGGCGTACCGATCGTGACGCCCGTACGCGTACGAAGATGCGGAAGAGCCTGCGCTTCTTCGGCCGCGCTGAACGGGCGCGGCGGATTCAGCGGGTCGAGGTCATCCCCCATCGCAGACACGTCGCGGAGCCGCGCGATGCCGAAATCGAGGACCTTCACGACGCCTTCGCGCGTGAGGAACACGTTCTCCGGCTTGATGTCCCGATGCACGATGCCGGCGGCGTGCGCGGCCGCGAGCACGTCGAGCAAACCATCCGCGATGGTGAGCGCGTCTTCGACGGTGATGCGCCCTCCGAGGCGACGTGCCCGCGCATCGGCCGTCTCGCCTTCGAGCAGCTCCATCACGAGGAACGCGGCGCCGTCTTCCGTCTCGTCGTCGTCGAGGACGCGAACGACGCCGGCATGGCTCACCGCGTTCGCGACGTACCCTTCGCGCGCGAAGCGAGCGCGGATGTCGCCGAGCATCGAGAGCTGGGGATGCAGGATCTTCAGCGCAACGCGGCTGCCATTCCGGTGGGTCGCCGCGTAGACCGCGCCCATCCCGCCGACGCCGAGCAACTTGTCGACGCGCCACTTCCCGCGGATGCGCGTCCCCACGCGGGACTGCGCGACGTCGCTGACGCTCGGGTGGATTCGCGACACGGAGACGAGCCCCCAGGATAGCACCACGATAGCACCGTCGTCCGAACGGAGGACTTGGCAGGATGTGACGTGCAGGCTCTAAATGGAGGGTCCCCTCATGATTTCTTTCCGCGCTTTCGCCGTCACGAGCACCCTTGCCCTCTCCGCACTCTCCGTTGCCGCATGTAGCAGCACCGCGAAGGGCACCGGAAACGGAACGTCCGGGTCGAGTGGCGGCGGGACGGGTCGTGGTCTCCTCGGAGGCATCGGCGGGGGCAGCAGCGGCGGAACGACCAGCGGAGGGACGACGAGCGGCGGCGCGAGCAGCGGAGGCGCCACGACGTGCGCGAAGGACGGCAGCGAGAACGCCTGCGGCTCTTGCCTGAAGACCTCGTGCTGCGCGCAGCTCACCACGTGCACGAACAACGCGGGCTGCGTCGCCATCTTCAACTGCAGCGACGCCTGCACGACCGACGCGTGCCTCGACAGCTGCTTCGACCAGAATCCCGGCGGGCAGAGCGCCGTCCGAGGCCTCGCGAGCTGCGCGCAGAAGTCGTGCGCGAGCCCGTGCGAGCTGACCGAAGAAGGCGCATCCAGCGGCGGGGCGAGCTCCAGCGGCTCGAGCGGCTCGGATAAGTGCCTGCCGGGCGAGTTCACCGACGCTTCGTACTGCCCGGATCCGTCGCGGCCGCGCGTGAAGGACTGCCCCGGCGGCGCGCCGAGCACGGCCTGCGCCCTCTCCCCCTCGCAGGCCGCGAACGTTTACTGCTGCCCGTGAGGGTCGCGGCCGCTCAGGCCTGACCGGGGTTCGTCTGCTGCGCGAGCATCTGCACGGTGGCCGCGCCCGGGCCGCCGACGTGCGGTGCAGAGGGCGGCGTCGCGGGGAGCCCCGGCGTCGTGATCGGCGCGTCGGCGGGATCTTCGGGGAACGCCTTCAGCTCTTCGCTGACGCGGCGGAGGTACTGCTGCTTCACGTGGAACGGCAAGAACGCGCTCTTGAAGCCGCTCAAGATCACCTGCTTGAGATCGCCGAGCGTGAAGCCGAGCGTCTTGTGACAGAGCCACAGCTCCTTCGACACGGTCGTGTCCGTCACGAGGCGGTTGTCCGTGTTGACGGTCACGCGCAGTCCGAGGTTCTTGTAGAGCTTGATCGGGTGGCTCGCGAGATCGCGAATCGCGCCCGTCTGCACGTTCGACGACGGGCAGCACTCGAGCGCGATGCGGTGGTCGTTCACGTAGTGGAGGAGGTCGCCGTCCTCGCGGAGCCGGCATCCGTGACCGATACGGTGCGCGCCGCAGACGTGGATCGCCTGGTGGATCGACTCGGGGCCGTACGCCTCGCCGGCGTGGATCGTGACGTTGATGTTGTTGTCACGGACGAGCTGGAACGCGGCGCGATGGTGCTTCGCCGGGTGATCGTACTCGGCGCCGGCGAGGTCGAAGCCGACGACGCCGCGGTTCTTGTACGCGACCGCGAGCTCGGCCATGTCGAGCGAGCTCTCCGAGGAGACATTGCGGATCCCGCAGATGATGACGTTCGACTCGATACCATACGTGTCTTGTGCCGCGCGTAGGCCCTCGAGCACCGCTTCGACGACGGTGGTGAGCGCGAGGCCGCGACGCGTGTGGAGCATCGGCGAGTAGCGGACCTCCATGTAGCGGACGTTCTCGCGCGCCGCGTCTTCCGCCAGCTCGTAGGCAGCACGCGAGAGGGCGTCGGCGGTCTGCAGAACGCGCAGCGTGACGTCGAACGCCTTCAGGTACTCGACGAGCGAACCGCAGTTTTCGCCGAGGTTCATCGCCTTGCGCAGCCCGTCTTCGTCCTTCGCCGGCAGCTCGACCCGCTGCTTCTCCGCGAGCTCGAGAATCGTGCGCAGCCGGAGCGACCCGTCGAGGTGAACGTGGAGATCGGTCTTCGGCAGCTTCTCGATGACGTCGAGCGGAATCGTGTGCGGCATGCGCTCCATCCTACTCTCTTTTCTCGGCTTTTACGGCACGTCCGTGCGGGTCCGGGGGAGCTCGATCGCGAAGGTGGTGCCCGCCGCCTCCGTGGACGTGACGCGGATCGTCCCTCCGTGGGCATCGACGAGGTGTTTCACGATGTAGAGCCCGAGCCCGACGCTACGGTCTGCGCGGTCCATCGTCGCCGCTGCGCGCTGCATGGGCTGGAAGAGGCGTTCCTGCGCGTCCTTCGGAATGGGCGTGCCCGCGTTGTGCACTTCGATGGTGACGGTGCCATCGACGCCCCTCGTGCGCACGTGCACGGGCGTGTCCGGCGGGCTGTACTTGAGCGCGTTGGAGACGAGGTTCTGCACGACCTGAGCGAGGCGGTCTCCATCCCATTCACCATGTCCATCGCCGGCGGACTCGACGCGCAGCTCGCGATGCGGATGGCTCGCCTGCACCTCGTCGGCGGTCTGCCGCACGAGCGGATGCAAATCCATCGCGCGACGCTCCACCTTGATGCCGCCCCCCGCGCGCGCCTGGGTGAAGTCGAGCAGGTCTTTCACCATGCGGCTCATTCGCTCGGCGGAAGACTGGATGCGGAGAACGACCGTTGCGGCCACGCCCTCGAGCTCTTGGTGCGCGAGCACGGACGTGCCGAGGAGGATCGCGTTCAGCGGATTGCGGAGATCGTGGCTCACGATTCCGATGAGCTGCTGCTCGAAGTCGGACCGCTCGGTCGCCGCGCGCGCCAGCTTCGCCGCGTCGTCACGCGCGCGGACCACTTCGCTGACGTCGTGCGCGAACACGAGGACCGAGGGGTCGCTGCCCACCGTCGCAGGCGCGAGCGCCTGGAAGCTGAAGTCGTAGAAATGCGGCTCGGGCCGGCCGCTGCCGGTCGCGTCGATGTAATAGAGCTTCTCGTGGCCGACGACGGAGCGTCCGGTGCGGACGACGTCGGAGAGCAGCGCCTCGAGGTCCTGCCCGGCAGCCTCCGGAATGGCTTCGCGCAGCGGTTTGCCTACCACTTCACGGTTTCCGAGAAAGCGCCGGTAGCCTTCGTTGGCCATCTCGAGGATCAGCTCCGGCCCGCGCATGACGGCGACGCCGAAGATCGGTTGATCGGTGAGCGCCTGGAAAAGTGCCGTCCGCGACGCTTCGGCCCGATGCTGCGCGGAGACGTCGCGGAAGAAGATCGCGATGCCGCCGTCCGAGGTCGGGTACGCGCGAACGTCGGCCCACAGGTCCAGACGCGCGTAGTAGTCGACGAACTGCACGGGGACGCGGTCGACCATGCAGCGTTCGTATTCCGCCCAGTACTTGCCGTCGCGCGCGGCCGCGACCGGCAGTACGTCCCAGAACGCGCGTCCGAGCATCTCCTCGCGTGACATGCGCGCGATGCGTTCCTGCTCCGCATTGGCCAGGATCACCCTCCACTCGCGGTCGAGGGCCACGTAAGCGTCGCGCATCGACTCGAGCACGTCGGCACGCTGCTGCGCGAGCCGGTCACGATCGCGCTCGAGGCGGCGACGTTGCGTGATGTCTTCCGAGAGCGCGACGTAGCCTTCGACGACGCCGCCTTCTCCGCGGCTCGGCACGAACGTGACCTTCACGTCGCGCGTACCGCCGTGGCGGTACGGAACGTCGTGCTGCTCGAAGCTGAAACGCTCGCCGGCGAGGCCGCGCCGAACGTACGGGCCGAGCACGGCATACGCCGCCTCGCCGATGACTTCGCGAACGGCGCGCCCATAGAGCTGGTCACCGCGCATTCCGAACCACTCTTCGTAGGCGCGGTTCGCGAAGCGGTAACGCTCGTCGCGATCGATGAAGGAGACCAGCACCGGGAGGTGGTCGGTGACCATGCGCAGCTGCGCCTCGCGAAGGCGAAGCTGCTCGGCGAGGTCGGCGACCTGCTTCCGCGCGGTGACCTGGGAAGTGACGTCGATGACGACGGCAAGGATGCCTGCCGGTCCGCCGTCGGCGTCACGCATCGCCTGATAGGTGAAGTCGACGACGATCGGCTCGCCGCTCGGCCGCGTCGCGAGAGTGACTTCGACTTCTTTCCCGAGCACGATCTCGCCCGTCGAAGCGACGCGATCGAGCAACCGGTCGAACCCGAGCGCCCGCACGTCGGGCAGCGCGACGTGCAGCGGTTTGCCGAGCACGTCCCGGTCGCCGACCAGCTCGAGGTACCGTGGATTCGCGAACGTGAACGTGTGCTCGGGGCCCTCGAACGTGCAGATCGCGACGGGCGCTTGCATGAACACGGCGTGCAGCTTCCGGCGCTCGGCCTCGGCTTCGGCCTGAGAACGCCGCGCTTCTTCGAGCGCGCGCTCTCGTGCGCTCTCCGCTTCCTTCCGCGCGGTGACGTCTTTGAAGACGAGCGCGACCTGGCGCGCTTCTGCCGGCCCGACGCGGCTGGCGTAGACGTCGAACCAGCGCCCCATCGCCGGGGCGTGATTCTCGAATCGGGCGCTTCTTCCGGTGAGCGCTACGTCGCCGTACAAGCGGAACCACGATTCGTCGAGCGTCGGCACCAGCTGGCGCGCCGTCTTGCCGAGCGCGTCGCGCAGCCCGGTTTGCTCCTCGAACGCCCGATTCGCTTCGAGGAAGCGATAGTCGATGGGCCGCTGCTCGTCGTCGAAGAGCAGCTCGAGCAGGCAGTAGCCTTCGTCGAGCGACTCGAAGAGAGCGCGATAGCGCGCCTCCGAAACGCCGAGCGCCGCGACGAGCGCCTGCCGCTCCAGCTCGCCATCGCTCCGCGTCGCGGGTCGGCTGCCGGGCAGCCGTGCGGCGCGTTCCGTCGCGACCACGAGCGCGCCTCCCACCGTGACCTCGTCGACGAAGACCGGCGAGAAGCTGAACCCTAGGGCGGCATCGACGGAGCCGCTCTCGCCCTCGCGCGCATCCTCGTCGGAGCTCGACACGGCATGAGCCATCACGTCGGCCACACGCGGAGCGACGCGAGGCCAGGAGCTCGCCCACGACTCGCGTGCGGGCTTTGCGAGCGCGCTCGGCAGCTTCGCCGCCCAAGCGTCGTTGAAGAGATGAACGTGCTCGGGGCCCCAGAGCAGCGCCAGGGGTTGCCGTGATGCGAGCACCATCGCGAGCGTCGTGCGCAGCGCAACTGGCCAGCTCTGGATCGGTCCGAGCGGCGTTGCTGCCCAGTCGGTCGCGCGCATGCGCGTCGCGATCTCGCTGCCACCCGCGAACAGGCCGCCGCGGCTCGCCTGCACGGCGCCCGACTCCATGCGCCAGGCGTCGCACCGTTCGCGGCGCGCCGCAATCGTCGCGTTGGCTCCGCAGCACCGCGGCGCGGCGCTTCAGGGCGCGAGCTTCGTCGCCTTCGCTTCTGCGTTCTCCGGGTCGAGACGGAGCGCCTCGTCGAGCTGCTTCTTCGCATCGGCCGGGCGCTTCAGCGCAGAGAGCTCCTGCGCGAGTAGCGCGTGCGCGGTCGCCTTCTCCGGTGGTTTGCCCGGGCACATCGTCGCAGTCTCCAGCTCGAACGCGGCCTTGTCGTGCGCGTTCTGCGCCGCGAGCGCCTTCGCGTAGAGCACGTGGGTGGAGAGTCCCATCACGTCGACGAAGACGGCGCTCTCGCCGATGCGCCGCGCATCGTCCCAGCGCTTCGCCGCCACCAGCTTCTCGAGCAGCATGCGCCACACCTTGCGGTCGTGCTGCTCGAGCTGCGCGAGCTTCTCGAGCGCGTCGAGGGCATCGCCTTCGCGCTTGTCTTGCGTGGCGAGGTCGAACAGGCCCTTGAGCGGCTCGCTCTGGCTCGGATCGAAGCGGTATGCCGACTCGAGATGGAAGCGCATGCGCGCGGTGTCCTTCTGCTCCTCCGCAATGTCGGCGAGCATCGAATGCACCGCGTAGCCGTCGCTTCCGGTGCTGCGCATCGTGTCGAGGTGCTTCCGGGCGCCGTCGATGTCGTGCTCGGTCTTCGCCACCTGCGCGGAGACGTAGTGCGCATCGCCGCTGCGCGGATCGATCGCGAGCGCCGCCTCGAGCTCCTTCTTTGCCTCCGCTCCCTTGCGCGCCCGGAAGTACGCGAGCGCGAGCTCCACGTGCGCCTTCGCATCGGTGGGGCTGGCCTGGACCTTCTTCGTCGCCTCGTCGAGGTCCTTCGCCTTCAGGCCGAAGATGTACTGCTTCTCGTAACGCGCCAGGCGGGCCATCTGCCATGCGCGGTAGCCCTTGTCGTAGTCCTCGGGCGTGACGCCGAACGCGCCTTTAATGACGTCCGGCGTCTTCTTGCCCTGCCCCCAGAGGCGTAGCGCCTCGACCACCTTCGCCATGCCGAACTTCTCGACGGTCCACACGAGCATCTGGCTCGCGGCGTAGTAGGCGACCGTGACGTCGTTCGCGTCGCTCGCATGCGTGAACGCGCGGTTCATGTCGACGGCGCCGGGGAGCTTGCCGCTCTTGATCGCCTGGTAAAGCTCGGGATCGAGCTCGCGCGCCCATTCCGGACGCCGCGCGATCGTCTCGTATTCGGATAGCCCCTCGGTGAACCAGCGCGGGACGTGGTTCTTCGAGAGCTGGATCGCGAACACGTGGCCGAGCTCGTGCCAGAGCACGTTGCCGTAGTTGAACGGCTCCGCCTTCGGGCTGATCGCGGCGACGACGCGGCCGAAGCAGACGCCTTGGATGCCGATGTTCGGGAGCCCGCTCGTCCGCACGCTGAACGACTGCCGTGAGCCGTACATCTCGACCTGAACGGGCACGCTCGGGACGAACCCGTAGCGTGCCTTCATCGAGCCCCACGCTTCGCCGAGCATGCGCGGGACGTAGCGCTCCATGACGGGGCGCTCGTCCTTCGCGTAACGCACCTTGAACACGCCGTCGGCGAGCGTCTCGTACGCGTTCGGAATGTCCTGCTCGTACAGGTTCAGAGTGTTGAACACGCGGACGTTGAACTTGTCCTTGGTCCACGCTTTGCGGATGCTCTCGAGACCCGCCGGCTCGTCGCCGCTGCGCATCTGCGTGAGGCCGAGGTCTGCCCAAGCCTTGCCGTCGTCGGGGTCGAGCTTCGTCGCCTCTTTCATCATCGCGACGATGTCGTCGTAGCGGTGCTCCCACTCGGCGTACTCGGCGACGATCCCGTAGAAGCGCGCGTACTCGGGGTTCTTTCCGAGCACTTCTTTCTTCGACGCCTCGAAGCCCTTCGGGTCGTCGTCCAAGAATCGCGCGGCCGCACGGAGCGAGAGGAGCTCGAGGTCGTTCGGATCGACGGCGAGACCTTCGGCGATCGCCTTTTCGGCGCCGGCGATGTCCATGTCACGGAGCGCGACGCCCGCGCGCACGGCGAGCGCGCCGGTGTGCTTCGGGTTGATCGCGAGCGCCTGCTTCACGAGCTTCTCGGCCTCCTCGAAGTCGAGGCTCTGATCGAGCTTCACGCGTGCGAGCGCCACGATGGCGTCGGCGCGGTTCGGTGCGACGGCGAGCGCCTCGCGGATCTCTTCTTCCGCGTGCCCGGGATCGTACTTGTCGAGGAACAGCTCGGCCGCCCAGAGCTTCGTCTCGACGCGCTTCTTGTCGGCTCGTTCGCTCTCCTTGAACGCGGTGTTCGCATCCTTCGCGCTGCGGAGGAGGAACGCGGCACGGCCGACATGGGCCAGGCCTTCGGCGTCCTGTCCGGTGATCGTGTTGTCGTTGTATTCCTCGATGACTTTGTGGAGCGGATCGTCGGCCTCTTGCCGTTTTCCGACCTGGATGAGGTAGTCACCCAGGAAGAGGCGCGCGCGGCGCACGTCCGGACCTTTGCCGCTCTTCGCGACGCCATCGAGGAGCTTGATGGCTTCGTGCCGCTTGCCCTGCGCAGCGAGCACCTCCGCGCGGAGGGTCGTCGCCTTCACGCGATGCGCGGCCGACGCAGCCGCCGCTTGGGCGAGTCTATCGGCGTCCGCGAGCTTGCCTTGCTCGAACGCCGCCCGCGCCAGGGCGAGCTTCG
>Ga0164290_1000854_pt1 | contig 72562 bp, 54 predicted proteins | sample Micstemetagenome_FD_108782 | JGI IMG/M metagenome (GOLD analysis project Ga0164290, IMG submission 108782) | Contaminated culture microbial community from soil near Moab, Utah, USA - Microcoleus steenstrupii SON62 (Illumina Assembly) | ecosystem: Environmental > Terrestrial > Soil > Soil crust...
GACAACAACACCTTGTATTTCGCCGTCAGATTCGGCATCCTTGCCTCCTCGTACCAGAACCCGCCAACAACCCGTACCGAAGATTAACTCAACCTGACGGAATTGGATAGACGGAGCACTAGTTTAGAGGTTTGGAAGCATTGGGTGGCGGGGGCGCCCCGCGCAGCGGTAGCCCCCGGATTTCGGGGACGGCAAACTCGGGGGCTTCCGCATTCGCGGAGCGCCCCCGCCACCCGTCGTTGAAATCGGATGTTCCGATTTTCAAGAATCATACAACCGGAGCCCCAGCGGGGCCCCAGATTGTAGCCCCAGGCGTGAGCCTGGGGGCCGGATGATGTGCCACGCGGAACCAGCCCCGGAGGGGCATCAGATCAAATCCGTTCCTCACGCCTGGGGCTAACGTCTCTCGCCCCTCCGGGGCACATGCAGAAAATCTTGCCTAATCCGCATCGCAGGCATGTTTCTGACTGGAACCCGTCGCAATGAACGGTTCCGATTTTCCAGACTCGGCCGGTTGCCACGGGTTCCGGCTTGGAAGCCCGGGTATGGTCGCGTAAAATATCGGGTGCTGCTGATGAATCGGCGAGTCGCATCGACGACTGGCTCGACAATTGAAATTCGCTGCCGGCGGTTCTCAAGCTCACTCAGGGACACGCTGTCAGCCCTACCGCCACGGATCGCCCGCCATGCAACCTGCCTGCCTTGCCGTGTTCGCTGTATCAATCTTCGCTGGTCAAGTTGTGCCAGCGACCGCGGCGGACGAACCCAATCGCGGGGCTGTGATCTACAAAGAGCAGTGTGCCAGTTGCCACGGCGGCAAGGGGGAAGGCGTCGTCGATGCCTATTCCAACCCGCTGCTGGGTGACCGTTCCATCGGCGAACTCGCCCGGTACATCGAAAAAACGATGCCCGAAGGCGAACCGGAAAAGTGTGTCGGCGACGATGCCAAAGCCGTCGCCGCGTACATCCATGAAGCCTTCTATTCGCCCACCGCGCAGGCCCGCAACCAACCCGCCCGCGTCGAACTGTCGCGGTTGACGGTGCGGCAATATCAGCAGTCACTGACCGACCTTGTTGAGAGTTTCCGGTGGTCGAACCGTGTGAAAGAAGAACGTGGCTTGAAGGGGGAGTATTGGAAGAACCGTCGGACACGCAAAGAAGACCGCGTGCTGGAACGTCGCGATCCTGTGATCAACTTTCACTACGGCGAAGAGAGCAACGTTCCCGGGCAGATTGAAGCCAAAGAATACTTCACCCGCTGGACCGGTTCGCTCGTCGCGCCGGTGACGGGGGAATATGAACTCGTGCTCCGCTCGGAAAATGCGGTGGGGTTATGGGTCAACGAAATGTGGGGCAAGGCGGTCATTGACGCCACGGTGAAGTCGGGCGATGAAAAAGAGTTCAAAACATCACTGCATCTGATGGGTGGCCGGGCGTATGGGATTCGTGTCGAGCACTTCAAATCTCAAGAGAAGACCGGTTCCATCGAACTGTTGTGGAAGCCGCCGCATCAGCAACTGGAAGTGATCCCCGAACGCTGCCTGACTCCCGAAAATTTCCCGGAACAGTTCGTGGTCACCACCGCTTTCCCGCCGGATGACCGCAGTGTCGGCTATGAGCGGGGCACCGCGATCTCGAAGGCCTGGGAAGAAGCCATCATCTCGGCGGCCCTCGAAGCCTCGGTCTACATCGACGAGCATCTGAATGAACTGGCAAAGACCAAGTCGGACGCGGGTGATCGCGTGCAGAAATTGCAGGAGTTCTGTGCCATGTTCGCCGAGCGGGCCTTCCGTCGACCACTGAGTGACGAAGAACGCCAGGTGGTTGTCACCAAGCAGTTCGAGACGGCGAAACATCCTGATGCCGCGGTGCAACGCTCGGTGCTGCTCGCCTTGCAGTCGCCGTATTTCCTGTACCGCGAATTGAGTGGCGATAACAACCCCTTTAACGTGGCGTCACGGTTGTCATACAGCCTGTGGGATTCGATTCCCGATCGCGAATTGTTCGAGGCGGCACGCAACAATCAGTTGCAGACGCCGGAGCAGATCCGCAATCAGGCCGAGCGCATGAGTCGAGACCCGCGCGCCCGGGCCAAACTGCGCGAGTTTCTGCATCAATGGCTGAAGCTCGACCATCTGCATGATATCTCGAAAGACACCGCCGCCTATCCCGACTTCACCGCTGACCTGGTCTCAGACCTGCGCACTTCGCTGTATCTCTTCATTGATGATGTGCTGCAACAGGAGGCGAGCGATTTCCGGCAGTTGCTGTTGTCCGACGCGCTATTTCTGAATGGTCGGCTGGCGAAGTTCTACGGAGCCGAAGTTCCAGCCGACGCGGGCTTCCAGAAGGTGTCGTTTGAGCCGCAATCGCGTGCCGGGGTGCTATCGCACCCGTTTCTGCTCTCCGGGTTTGCGTATCATGGTACGAGTTCGCCGATTCATCGCGGGGTGTTCATCTCGCGGCATATTCTGGGGCGGTCGCTGCGAACTCCACCGGTCGCGGTGGCTCCCTTGGCTCCCGATCTGCATCCCGAATTGACGACGCGCGATCGCGTGCTGGTGCAGACGAGTCCGGAGATGTGCCAGTCGTGCCACAGCTTGATCAATCCCCTCGGCTTCGGACTGGAGCACTTCGACGCCGTGGGTCGCTTCCGCGATCGGGAAAAAGGGAAGCCCATTGACGCGAAGGGGACCTATATCACCCGGTCGGGACAGGAGATTGCGTTCAACGGTGTCCGTGAACTCGCCGAGTTCCTGGCGAAAGATGGCGAGACCCATGCGGCATTCGTGGAGCAATTGTTCCAGTTTCTGGTGAAACAGCCGATTCGTGCCTACGGTGACACCAGTCGCGATGAATTGACGCAACACTTTACCCAGGATGGATTTAACATTCGTCGGCTACAGGCCGACATTGCGGCCAGGGCCGCCGTGGTCCCCGCGATCGAAAAAACTGCGGCGAATGTCTCTCCATGAACGGATCAACTCTCGCAAATTGATCGCCGAAAGAGTAAGTATTAGAGAGCGGAAAGCTGAAAGCCAAATGCGGAAAGCCGGACGATAAGAACTCCAGGAAACACTGACTTTTTGCTATCCGCCCACGGTACAAGATTGCCTCGCCCGCCATCACGCCCTGCCCGGAGCCCGCCATGAGCCGATTTGCTTCCCGCCGTGAATTCCTGCGCGACTTGGGATTGAGTGCGGCCGCGTTGCCGTTTGTGCTCAATCTCCCGAGTTTAGCGTTCGCGAATCAGGGCCAGCGGAAGCAGCGGCTGGTGGTGCTCTTCAGCCCGAATGGCGTAATTCCCAAGAACTTCTGGCCGGACGAAGATGGCCCGCTAACGACCTTCAAGCCGATTCTCACCCCCCTCGAACCCTACCGCGACCGCACCCTGGTCTTGAACGGCGTCTGCGACAAGATTCAGGGCGATGGCGACAACCACATGCGGGGCATCGGATGCCTGCTCACCGGTACCGAACTTTTTCCCGGGAACATTCAAGGTGGGTCGCACACTCCCGCCGGTTGGTCCAGCGGCCTGTCGATTGATCAGGAAATCAAGAATTTTCTGCAAGCGACACCAGAAACCCGCACGCGATTCGGCTCACTCGAATTCGGTGTGATGGTGCCTGACCGGGCTGATACCTGGACCCGCTTGTCTTACTCGGGCCCCAACAAGCCCATCGCGCCCATCGACGACCCGTACCAGATGTTTGGCAAACTCTACGGCCGTCTGCGTGATCAGGCGACGCTCCGGAGCGTTCTGGACGACCTGCAAAGCGATCTCAACAAGGTGAAATCGCTGGTTTCGTCGGCCGATCGCCAATTGCTCGAAGAACACGCCACTTTCGTCCGCGAAATGGAATCGGAACTGCAAGGGACCGGTGACCTGACGCTGAATCACCCTGTGCCGGAACTCGATGCGGGCATCAAGGAAGAAAACGACAACATGCCGACGATCAGTCGCATGCAGGTCGAACTCCTCGTCAACAGCTTTGCCAATGACTTTGCCCGTGTGGCGACCTACCAGATCACGAATTCGGTTGGTCAGGCCAAGATGCGCTGGCTGGGCATCGACGAGGGGCATCACGAACTGTCGCATGAACCCGACAGCAACGAACCGGCGGTCGATAAACTGACCCGCATCAACACGTGGTACTGCGAACAACTCGCCTACCTGGTCAAGCGGCTCGCCGAGACGCCGGAACCGGGCGGACAGGGCTCGCTGCTCGATAACACCACCGTCGTCTGGACGAATGAACTTGGCCAGGGGAATTCACACACCCTCAACAACATTCCGTTCGTGATGGTGGGCAATGGCCTGAACTTCCAGATGGGCCGTTCGCTGCAATACAAGAAGGTGCCGCATAACCGCTTGCTGCTGTCGCTGGCCCATGCGTTCGGCCATCGCCTCGAACGGTTCGGCAACCCCGACCACTGCGGCGACGGCCCGTTGGACAGGCTGACGGCGTAAACGCCCGCATTCGCAACCGCATCACATTTAGCCCCCTGTTGCTCGCAACAGGGGGCTTCTTTGTTGACGACGGCGACGAGGCCCCCGGGTTGCGAGCAACCCGGGGCTAAATGGGAAATGACCGCGCGTGGCCCGACGTTGGCACAGGGGTTGCGTGACTAAGTTCCGAGATCTGAGGAAGCGCTGTCCTCATGGCATCGATTCGCTCAGATCGCCCGCAAGGTTTGCCCGAATACCGCAGTCGGCACCACCTGTGGGCTTCACCTGACTGCTGTGATACATCACCAACCGGCCGATTTTGCCGAACTGACCAGACTCTCCACGGTAGGAGTTACCATCCCATTGTAAGATTGGACACAGGCGGATGAGGTCACCCCACGTGCGCCTTCGATGTTCCACGTTTTTTCAGGAGTAAGACACCCCATGTGTGACTGGCAACGGTCATTCCGGCTCATGATGGTAGCCGGCGTCGTGGGGGCAGGGATGCTCACAACCGTGATCGCGGACGAAAAGCCGGCGGCAGACGATGCCGCGCGCCGATCGGCTGCGGTCGCGCTCAATTACAGTCGGGCGGCGTTTCACCGCATCCGCCGCAACCCCTCGCTGCGCGTGCTGGAGGAAGAGCAGGAGAAGATCCTCAACCATCTCAATCTCAACGAGATTGCCGATGAAGAAGTCCTGAAGCTCTATTCTTCGGTCCTCGATGAAATTGCTCAGATTCAGCTCGCCGACCGTGAACGCGATCTGGTGCAGGGGAAACACCGGCAGCAGTTTCAATCGCAACTGGCGTTCAGTGCGCTCGCCTTGTCGACGCAGATGGCGACCGCGCAGTTCACCTCGGCGGTGCGCACCGGGGCGACAAGCTGGTGGGACTTTCGCAACTTCTCGACCAATCGCGATCTCGATCTGCACCGCATCGAAAAAGAGCGGATGAATAAGCTGGTCGAGAAGTCTTCCAAATTCCTTGATGTCTCCTGGAAGATGGCCCGTGATCGCCAGATTCCCGATCGCTGGCTGGTCCGTGGTGACGACCTCGATCAACTCGAAACCGCGTGGCAGGAACCCGATCCCACCGTCCGGTTGCGTGTGCTGAAGCGCATGGAACCGTTCATGGAATGCTATCCGCCTTATTGGTACTACGTCGCGCGAACCGAACAGGCGATGGGGCAGATGGCTGACGCCTCGCAAACCTACCAGCGACTGGCCCAGATCGGTCGGGGACATTTCCGCAAAGATGAAATGCTTGCCGCCGGACTGGCCAATCGGGCTCTCATTCTCGCTTACCTGCACGACAGCCAGGCCGCGGACGTCGCGCGGCAGGCGCTCGAGGCCTCGTCGGAAGTGTGGGAAGCCAATCTGATCTGTGCTGCGGTCCTGCAACGGCATCACGATTACAATGCGGCGGAAGATGCGATTCTGCGTAACCTCGATGTCGATCTGGAAAGCCAGCAGAGCCGGATCGCACTGGTCACGCTGTATCACGACTCGAATGACCGCACGAAACTCGCATCGCAGCTGTCACAACTCGACATTGTGAAAGTGTTGCCGGCGAATGTGCTGGCCCAATGCGCGGCCAAGCTGAGTGAAACTGAAACGCCGCCCCTGTTAGCGCAAGTGTTAGCGCGGTCGCTACAAGCCGCCCCGCGCTACAACATCGGACGAGACGATCTGGTGATCCAGGCCACCTCAATCTGGCAGTTGGAACGTGCCAGCCGCATCGCGCTGCAATGGGGTGAGGGCGTGATCATCAATCCCAAACTCACACCACAGACCGACTCGATGATGGCCACGTTTGAAGGGATTGGCGAGTTCGCGGCCTATAACGGTCGCAGTGAAGTTCCCGTCTTAACGCTGACCATCGAATACCCCGATGCTGCGCCGATCAAGCTGACACTCCAACCCGGCGGCCAGACTCCGGCCATGGGAGAGGGTTCGTCGTCGCTGCTTGCCGGGGCACGTCGTGGTCCGGTCTACCGTGTCGCCAGGTATGAACAGGACCAGGTGCAGCTCGCCGTTCACAGCGGGAGCATCCGAAATCTCCGCGGGGGTGATGTGCCGCAGATGGCCCGACCAGATCGCACGGAGGCCTTGCCCTCGGCTCAGCCGGTGGGTGTGACATCGTTCCGCAGCCTCAAGCCCGATGACCCCTACTTTATTACACCGGAAATCGAGATTCCGCCCGCCTCTCCGTTGAACTGAACAGGCGTGTGTGTCGGAGGACAATTGGCGACGAAACCGGGCCGAACGTTCCACCCGTCATGGACGCTGTCTGGCGGTGTCCGTTAGACTGCGACGAGTGAGTTGCTGTCCCATCCGGTTTGTCTATCGCTGTAATTCCCGCGTTATGTCGACTGATGACACAGAGTCGGTGTCAAATTCTCAGGAGTCTGCGGCGGTGATCGAGCCGCAGCCTGCGGAACCGGTGCGCCGTTCCAAACAGCGGTTGCCGCAGTCGGTGCTCAAGACGTTACGTCGGTTGCAGGACCGCAGGATCGACTGGAAGCGTGGGCTCTGCACGACTGCTTTCAGTGCAGCGGTGCATTTCGTGATCTTGTTCTGCTGCGCCCTGATTGTCTTTGAACACCCGGATTATGAGGAAATCCTGTCGTCCATCGTCCGGTTCGATGGAAATCAGCAGGAACCGCCTGCCGAGCAGGTGGAGATCACCCCCGACGACCTGCTGGATGAAACTCGAGAAAGTCAGCCGCTTGCCAACGTGGCCGAGACCCTGGCAAATTCACAGGCACCGGTGGCGCTTAACATCAATGATCTTCAGCCCACCGTGATGCTGGATGAATCCACATTGGAAGGACTGGCAAAACTCGATTTCAGCAATGAGACTTCCGGCCGAACCGAAGCGGCCCGGGCGGCGATGGTGAAAAAGTTTGGCGGTACCTCGGCGAGCGAAGCCGCCGTCGCTTCGGGTCTGCGGTGGCTGGCACAGCATCAGTCGGAAGATGGCGGGTGGTCGTTCGATCACGCTTCGCATGCCGAGTGCAACGGTCAATGCTCGCAACCCGGCGAGATGACCGAGTGCCGGATCGCGGCAACCGGCCTGGCATTGCTGGCGTACCTGGGCGGCGGACATACGTCCGCATCGGGCAGTTATCAGCAGCAGGTCCAGCGCGGCATCGAGTTCCTGGTGAAGACGGGGAAACTGACCTCCGGAGGCTTTGACCTGCGCGGCGAACTCGCGCCGAATCATGGTCATGCGGCCTACTACTCGCACGGCATTGCGACGATTGCCTTGTGTGAGGCCTACGCGATCACCCAGGACGATACGCTGAAAGCGCGGGCCCAGGGAGCGATCAATTTCATCCTCGCGTCGCAAGATAGCCGTTCAGGGGGCTGGCGGTATCAACCGCTGGAGGCGGGAGACACGTCCGTTGTGGGCTGGCAGATGATGGCGCTGCAAAGCGGTCGCAATGCGGGGTTAATGGTGCCACCGCAAGCACTCAAAATGGTCGAGCGGTTTCTGAATACCAAACAGAGTAACCGCGGTTCGCAATACGCGTATCTGGAAGCCGATCAACCCTCCGCACCAATGACCGCCGTGGGCTTGTTGTGCCGCATGTATCTGGGCTGGAACCAGCGCGATGGGCGGTTGAAGCTGGGGGTGATTTATCTCGATGACCAGAAGCCGTCCCGCAATAACATGTACTACAACTACTATGCCACGCAGGTGCTGCATCACTGGGGCGGCGAGGAGTGGGCGCGCTGGAACGAGGTGATGCGCGATCAACTCGTCCAGACACAACATACCGAGAAAGATGGCCACCTCGCCGGGAGCTGGGATGTCGCCGATCCGCATGGCAGCGCCGGCGGCCGTCACTATATGACCTGCCTCGCGGTGATGACGCTCGAAGTATACTACCGGCACCTGCCGTTGTATCAACGCGATAAGCTCAAGGTCGAATACTGAGCGATGTGCCTAGTGCTGAGTGCCAAGTGCTGGCCTGCTGCGATTGACACTTGGCACTAGACACTTGGCTCTTGGCTCGTTTTATGACGTCAGCCCCAGGTCTTCGTAGATCGCTTCATTGAGTTGCCGACAGCGGCGGTTGTGCTGCGGTTCTCCGGGGCGACCATTGAAGACGTATGCCACGATCAGGTCGCGTTGCGGATCATAATACCCCTGCGACGATTGCGCTCCGCCGTGGCCGAACGTCTCTGGTGAGGCGTACTTCCCATAACCATAAGGCACGGTCGCCGCACCATACGCATTGGAATCGATAACGAAGCCAAGACCGAAATCGACCTTGTGCTGAAACGTCAAATCGAATTGGCCGATGCGTTGTCGCCGTGTGATCTCGGCAACCGTGGCTGGTTGCAGCACTCGGCCATGCACCCCCTGCCCTGCTTGCCGCAGCAATTGATAGAACCGGCCAAGATCACGAATGGGCCCGCGGAAACTGCTGCCGGGCGATGGCCGAGAGATGCGCGGCGGTTGCTGCCAGTCGAGCCATTTGAGCCCCTCGGGGCTGCGTTCGTACATGGGGGCCAGCAGCGGGCCGAGGTGTGCGGACTCTTCCAATGACAAGGAGACACGGGCTTCCGTCATTCCACAGGGCGTGCAGATCGTGTCGGCAAGGATCTCTGCAATCGGCCGCTGATCGCAGCGTTGCAAGATCTCTCCCAGCAGGAACCAGGTGGAGGCAACATGATATCCCGCCGTCTGCCCCGGTATGGCAGCGGCATCGAGCGGCGCAGCACAGATGCGGCGCAGGGTTTCTTCCCACGTGCAAGCGGGCCAGCCAGTCTCCACCTGCCGCAGTCCGGCCGTGTGCGTTAACAGGTGCCGAATGGTAACGCCCGATTTCCCTGCGGCATGGAATTCGGGGAGATGGACAGCCACGGGGTCATCCCACGCCAGTCGTCCCTGCTCGACCCGTTGTGCTACAGCCACCGCCGTAATGGGTTTTCCGGCGGAGAGCCAGGGCAACCAGTGATTCGTGGTGAGAGGTTGACCGGGACCCGCCTCTCCCCAGGCCAGGTCCGCGACAATATGACCACTCCATGCAATCCACAATTGCAGGCCGTAATGCAGGCCGCGTTCGCGCCCACTCTGAAAGACGAGTTGTGTCCGAGACCAGTCTGAGGGGGGCGAAGTCACAAGCGCGGCTCGGTGGGTAGTCGTGGGTAGGAGTCAAAGTTGACGCAATCGGCATCATCAACTCTGGGAGGGTGACAGGTCAATCGAATGGCAGCAGCGGTCTGGTGCGTGCCCACTGGTAAGCTTTGCGGATTGCGAAAGCTTTGCCGATGTGGTTCGAGCCCCTGTCAGTTTGAGAGCGACCGTCGCGACCGTTGCGGATGGGAATTTGGCGGTGTCATAACAGGTATGTTCGGAAACTCTGGAAAGGGCGCCCAGAGACTTCGCAGACTTCCCAGACGCATGCAATGTGAATGGGAATTGTCCGAAAACGGGGCCGGAATGCCGTCAAAGTCGTGCGCAGATTGACCAGGTGTTGCAAGCGACAACGTCAGGTGGAAAATCGACGTAAGTAATTTGCAATTTAACGACTTGCGAGGTTCAAGGCGTCTTGCTTGGGAATCCGATCAATGGGGCTAGTCCCGCCGTGTGCATACTGCCTCGAAACCGGATTGTGATCACGGAGCGAGCCAGGCCGGGACTGCCAGGTCCAACGGGCAGGCTCGCCCGTATCACCTGCGGACAAATGTGTAACGGTCGGAGCTTGGTGAAAGCGTGAAGGGAAGGTCGCTGTCGGAATTCGACGCGCGTCGCCAGTGGCGACAGACCAGAGGCGGAATGGTTCGTTGCCGCCGGGTGTTCTGACAGAGGACCGCACGACTTTTACAGGTCATGACGACCCAGGTTCGAGATTCCCAAGGGAAGGAGACGTTGCTCTTATGTGGATCAAGATGAGTGGCGCACTGCTCGCCGCGATGAGCATGATCAGTCTGGCTGACGCCGGACTGCTGAGCTCAAAGATGGGCTGTGGTGCCGAAAAGGGATGTGGTTGTGCATCAACCTGCCAACCTGCTTGTTGCAAGCCGGTGATCGTCAAGCCTTGCTGCCCGAACGTTTATACGTATCAGCGCAAGTGCTCGGACATCAAGCCGCCTTGCTGTGACACCTGCTGCCCGCCGGCCACCTGCTGTGCCCCGGCTGCTGCCCCGACCGCTTGCGGTCCTGCCGCTTGTGCCCCGGCCTGTGCCGCTCCTGCGGCTGCCTGTGCCCCGGCCGCCTGTGCTCCGGCACCGGCTGCTTGTGCTCCGGCTTGTGCGGCTCCCGCCGCTGCCTGTGCCCCGGCTGCTTGCGCTCCGGCCTGTGCTGCTCCCGCAGCCTGTGCTCCGGCCGCTTGTGCCCCGGCCTGTGCGGCTCCGGCTGCTGCCTGTGCCCCGGCTTGTGCTGCTCCTTGTGCCCCAGCCACCTGTGCCGCCCCGTGTGCGCCAGTTTGTGGAACCAAGGTCAAGGGCGGTCTGCTGAGCGGTCTGTTCAAGAAGACGAAGATGGACTGTGGTAGCTGCAACACCTGCGCTGCTCCGGCGGCTTGCACCCCGGCCACCTGTGCCGCCCCGTGCGAAGTTCGCTGCTGCAACGCCGATCCTTGCGAAGTGGCGACGCTGATTTACCAATCGCAAACCGCTTGCTACGCCAAGGATCGTCGGGCTGCCATCCACAAGCTGGGTGACAAGTTCGACTGCATCTGCAACCCCGAAATCATGACGGCCTTCATCGTTGGACTCAACGATTGCGACGAACGCGTTCGCCGCAAGGCCGCCGACGAAATCGGTGATCAGATCCGCAAGAACTGCTGCTGCTGCCCGGAAGTGGTTGCCGGTTTGACCTGTGCTCTGGCTGACTGTGACAAGCACGTTGTCAAGCAAGCCACGGAAGCCCTGGAACTGTGCGGTTACGAAGTGGTCAATGGCTGCTGCGATCCGTGTGCCGCCACCTGCACCACCGGTGCTTGTGGTACGGGATGCGCTCCTGCCGCTGCCCCGGCTGCTCCGGCCGCTCCGGCTCCGGTGCCCCCGATGACCACCCGTCACAGCAATAACCTCGGCGGTCTGCTCGGTCTCCTGGACTAGTCCAGATGATCGATGACCACCCGGTTCATCGTGACTGAATACCAGAAGCCCAGAGATTTCAATCTCTGGGCTTCTGTGTTTTTAGGGTTTAGGGTTTAGGGTTTAGGGTGAAAAGCCGCCACCGCCGAGTGGCGGGAATTTCTCCCACGTCATTCCGATTCGAGATGCACCGCTTCCACGCGGCTGATCACTTCACCGTCGGCGAGCAGCGTCGAAATCTGGTCCCCGACGCGTGCCTGTTCTGCCGAGCGAATCAATTCTCCCTGCGGATGTTGCTTGGTCAGCGAATACCCCCGGCTGAGAACTCCCAGCGGACTCAGCGCATCGAGTTGAGCCGCGACCGTATGCAATTGCTGTTCAGCAGAGGCGACACACGCCCGACCGGCCCGTTGCAATCGCTGCTGCAACTCATCCAGCCACCGCTGTTGTTCGTGGATGCGATCGACCGGCCGCGCAAAGCAACGTCGCTGCGACAAACCATCCAACTGCAATCGCGCCCGTGTGGCTCGTTGCTTCAGTCCCGTCGTTAACCGCCCGCGAAGTTGATCGAGCTGACTTCTCACCTCTTCCTGTGAAGGGACTACCAACTCTGCGGCTTCGCTGGGCGTCAGCGCCCGACGATCGGCCACCAGATCGGCGATCGTCACATCGATCTCATGACCGACGGCACTCACCACGGGAATCTGGCAGGCGGCAATGGCCCTGGCCACCAGTTCCGTATTGAAGGCCCATAAGTCTTCCAGACTCCCGCCGCCGCGACCGGTTATGACCACATCCACACCCGGAATGCGATGGACCTGCGCCAGCGCCGCCGCAATCTGCGGTGCGGCTTCGTCCCCTTGAACGGCCACAGGCAACAGCACCACATCCACCAGCGGCCAACGGCGTGATAACACCTGCAGCATATCGCGGACAGCGGCTCCCTGGGCACTGGTGATGAGAGCCACACGCCGGGGAAATCGAGGCAACACCCGCTTGCGCTCAAGATCAAACAATCCTTCCGCAGCCAGCTTCTCCTGCAACTGTCGCAGCGCGAGTTCGAGCGTTCCCATCCCCTGCGGTTGCAGCGACTGACAGACAATCTGATAGTTGCCCCGGGGCGGATAGACTTCGATGCCACCCCGCGCGATGACCTCCATGCCGTCGCGCAAATCAAACTTCAACCGCTGTGCCGCGGTTCGCCACATCACGGCCTTCAGTTGGGCGGCTTCATCTTTCAGCGTGAAGTACAAATGTCCCGACCCGGCCCGCGTCAGGTTCGAGACTTCCCCGGCAACCCACACATCGGGAAAACATTGCTCGACCACGCCCCGCAGTACCTGCGTCAAGTCCTGCACCGAAAGGACTGTGGGAGTTTCGTCAGACGCCGTCATCGAGAATCCTGCAACGGGTGATCATCTGGAAGAAAAACCTGGACCCGCGAAACGGTGCCGTCATTGCCCGGTCATGAAGTTCCGTACGGCACGAATCGCACGGGCGACGTCTGCTGGCTTATCTTCGCCCTGGGTCCGCAGCGCCGTTAACCAGCCGTGATAATCCATCTCGACCAGGAGCGCAAGAACTTCGGTCCAGTCGACCACGCCCTGTCCGAAGGCCACCTCAGCCCCTCCACCACCGAGATCGCGGACTCCGTCTCGCAACTGCACGTGAACCACCAGATCGTGAAGTTCCCGCAACGCCGTGGCGACTGAGAGTCCCTGCATCGCGAAATGGGCCGGATCGAAATCGACACCCAGCGGCCCCGTCTTCACCGCTTCGATCAATTGCCGCAACGGTGCCGAGCTGACATCGATGGGAGCAATCGCCAACACCACGCCGACATGGTTGGCGTGCGTCGCGAGGTCACTCAAAACTTCGCGGAGGATCTGGCCAGAACCCGATTCCAGACTTTCGGGAATCTGTCCGATGCGAAAACACACGGTGCGAATCTGCAGTTGAGCCGCGAATGTCATCGCCTGGTGTAGAAACCGCAAGCGGGCTTCCAGGGTCGATTGCTCATACAGGGGCTGACGCAACGGAATCCAGCCGGTGACCGGTCGCAGACCCCGTTCGCGCAGCCGATGCAGAAAATCCCTGCGACCCGACTCGGTCAATGAATCGGGGGGAAATTCTTCCCGCAAATCGAGTTGCAATCCAGGCACATTCAACTCGGCAACAGCCGCCAGCATTTCCGTAAACGGAAGCTTCCAACAGCGGGTTGCGACAGCCAGATTCACGGGAGGCATGGCAAGGGGTTACTTGATAAGGGTGGGCACGGGTGGAAAGTCGTAATCGTTACAGCCGTCTCGATAGTCGCCCGTGACACACTTCTTGAGTGGCAAGACCCGGCTGGTCGATGACGAACCGAAGAGGTATCCCACGGACGCTATTGAATTCATTTTATGGTATCGCTTTGGTGGCTGACTTGTCAGGCAACATGGGCGGTCTGGTCGGCGGCAGCCGTACAACCGATACAACCCCATGCGCTCACTCCCGTGACCGCCTACACCTTCAACCGCGATAATGACCTCGATCTTGACGGCCAACCCGATGACTGGATCCGTCGACAGGGCCTGGAATTCCCGCAATACGTCACCGCGGAAATCGATGGCACCAACGGCGTAGACGACCACACCAGCCTCAAATTCGCCGCCAACGGGGCCGGCGCAGCCTATTACTCACCACTGATTCGCATCGACGATCTGCACACCTACTTCTTCTCCGGATCGATCAAAACGTCCGGCATGCAGCACGATGCGGCCATCATCTCCGTGTCGCTGCTCGATCATAAGCGACATCGCCTGCAACGATTTTTATCGCGACCGGTGATGGGTCAGCATCACACCTGGGTGCCGATCAAACTGGGTCCGATGGTGCCGGACGATAACGTGCGGTTCGCCGTCATTGGTTGCCATCTCGCCCCCGGAGCGAACGAAATCCGTGACATTGGCGGTGCGGTCTGGTTTGATCAGCTGGAACTCGGTCGCCTGCCGCGCATGGAGCTCGACAGCAATTTCTATCGTCACTTCATCAATTCGGCCCAACCGGTCGAAGTCTCGTGCAGCGTGAGTGGACTCGACCCCGGTCATCGTTATGAACTCGACTTCCGCTTTCAGGATATTGAGAACCGCGTTCTGCAACAGACCTTGCAGTCGTTGGATGAAGACGAAAGTCTGATGGACGAGCGTCTCTCGGATTTTTTGAAACCCCGCTCGATGGGTTGGCAACTGAAACCGCAACCGCCCGGTTACTACACCGTGTATGCCACGCTGTTGCGGGATGGTTCACCGGTCGCATCCCAGCATACGTCGCTGGTGACGTTGTCGCTGATTGATCACGTGCGAAAGTCGGGCGAGTTCGGCTGGACCCTGTCGCACCCGCTCAAAGCCCGCGAACAGACGGAACTCCCACAAATTGCGGCTCAATCGGGCATCAACTGGCTCAAATATCCCGTCTGGGAAACCGCACTCGATCGCGACCCGCGAGTGGCGGCGAATAATTCGCAGATGTTCGATCAACTGACCAGCTACCACATCTCGCCGATTGCCCTGCTGGCAGAACCGCCGCCACAGCTCCGCTCGCAATTTTCCCGCAACTGGCATGGTGTGAACGAAGTGTTCAGCCTGCCCACGAAATTCTGGCAAGGCTCTTTAGAACCCGTACTCGCACGCTATTCCTCGACGGTGCGCAGTTGGCAACTGGGGGGTGAAAACGATCGCAGCTTTGTCGGCTCTGCCGCCTTGCCATCGACCTTGCAGAAAGTCCGTCAGGAGATTGAATCGATCAGCCGCAATGCGGACCTGGGAATCTCCTGGAGCTTTGAAGATGGTGCCCCGAACCCTGCCACGCAGTTCGTCAGCCTGGGCTCGGAGGCTCCCTGGACGCCCCAGAATCTGGGACAGCAACTGAGTGCCATGACGCCCAGTCAGACAGAACGCTGGTTGCTGTTACGGCTGGCTCAACTGCAAGGTGAAACCGCCACGGATCGCGCAGCATTGCTGGCACATTTGATGATCACCGCGCGGATCGGGGGTGCTGACCGCATCTTTGTGGACGATGTTTACCACGATCAGCATGGTCTGCTGCATACCGATGGCTCGCCACGCGAATTGTTCATCCCCTGGCGAACAGCCGCCCTGATGCTGCAGGGGAGAGAGTATCTCGGACAATTCGCCTTCCCGCAGGGCAGCCCGAATGCGGTGTTTGCCAGCGGCGGACAGGCCGTAATCGCCCTCTGGAATCCCGAACCCACCACGGAAAATCTCTACCTGGGGCCACAGGTTCGAGAGGTCGATATCTGGGGCACGTCGCGGCCACTTGCGGAGAATAGCACGGGAGAATCAGTGATCGAAGTGGGGCCCATCCCCAAGTTCCTCGTAGATTGTTCCGAACCCGTAGCCCGCTGGCGGATGGCCGCGCAGTTTGAAATTGGCCGCATGCGCAGCGAATACGGCGGACATGATGATGCCGTACTGGTCTCGAACACGTTCTCTCAAGGGGTGAGTGGTGAATTGACCTTGAACCTGCCTGCGGAATGGGAAGCAGAACCCCGTTCCTGGGCGATCGCCGCGGAAGCCGGAGAGCAACTCCGCTTTCCCACCTATCTGCGATCTCCCCCCAATGCCTCATTGGGTGCATTGTTTATGCACCTGGACTTCAACATCACGGCAGACAGGCCTTATCGCTTTCGTGTCTACGCACCCTACACCATGGGCTTGAACGACATCACGATTCAGGTGGTCGATCGCAAGTTGCCAGATGGTCGCCTGGAGATAGAACAGACCGTGATCAATCGCACAGACCCTGTCGAAAAGCTCGATTTCCGATGCAGTTTGTTCGTGCCCGACGCCCGTCGCCAGAAACTCCAAATCACCAAACTCGGGCAGGGTTCCGACCGCAAGCTGTACTACTTGCCGAATGCCGATAAGTACAAAGGCGAAGAACTCTGGCTGCGCATGGAACAGGACGGCGGCCGCCGCGTGATGAATTATCGCTGGAAGGTCGGAGCCGACTGGTAGAGAATGCCGAACGCGGAGTTTGGAGTGCAGAGTCATCACGTCGCTTGGCTGACCCCGTTCCAGACTCCGCGTTTTCGATCAGGCCCCCATTCACAAAGAGCTTCCGGAATGTATCTCGGGATTGAAATCGGTGGCACCAAACTGCAACTCGGCGTGGGTGCCGGGCAAGATGCGACCCTCGTCGACCTTGTGCGCTGCGATATCGATCGCAAACGCGGGGCACCGGCCATTCTCGAACAGATTCAATCCGCCGGACGAGACCTTGTCGACAGGTATGGTATTGTCCGCGTGGGCTACGGATTCGGTGGCCCCGTCTTTGGCGATCGGGGCATCGTGCAAACCAGCCATCAGGTTCACGGCTGGGATCATTTTCCGCTCGCCGCATGGACGCAGCAGCAACTCGGCATTCCGGCCCAACTCGGCAATGACTGCGATGTCGCATCCCTCGCTGAAGCCTGTTACGGCGCAGCGCGCGATGTCCGCACGTCGTTCTATGTCACCGTCGGAACCGGTATTGGTGGCGGATTCACGATCGACCGACAAATTTACGGTACGCATCGCCCCGCCGCCGCGGAGATCGGACATTTACGCCCCGGTCTCGCGGCCAGCGATCGGCATGACACCGTGGAATCGATCGCCGCCGGCCCGGGCATCTCAGAGCGTTTGATTCCGCGTCTGCAAGCCGCCGCCACGACCGATGTTGCAGCGCAGACCCTCAAGCAACTCGTCGCCGGTCAAATCGACCAGTTAACGACGAAGCATATCGGTCAGGCTGCGGTCGCCGGGAACTGTTATGCCCTAGAGGTTTATCGGGAAGCGACCGACGCGCTGGGTTGGGCGATCGCACAAATGATCACGCTGCTGGCACCCGAAACCGTGGTGGTCGGCGGGGGAGTCTCGCTGGTGGGCGAAGATGTGTTCTTCCAGCCGTTGCGGCAAACCGTGGCGCGGTATGTCTTTCCGCCATTGGCTGAAAGCGTGCGGATCGTTCCTGCGGGTCTTGGCGAAAGCGTTGTGGTTCACGGTGCGCTGGCACTCGCGGCGACAACCGACCCCGCGAAATCTCAAAAGTGAGACGGCAGCCGCATGGTCTGACCAATCTCATTGCAAGAACACCAGTTACAGCCTAAACTGCAGAGACGAATCGGAGTCTCCGCGTGCCAGGATCTGTAGAGTGATCGAGGACACGCGACTATACTTCCGATACGAACTAGAGTAGTCCGTCGTTACGATCGATCGCGGGAGCCGCAGGCATGGCGAAGGCTGGTGGACGCAAAAAGCTACCCAAAGAAGTGGCGGTCATTAATGCCGATAACTGCACAGGCTGCGAATCATGCCTGGAAGTTTGCCCGGTCGACTGCATCATCAAGGTACCCGGTCGAGATATTTCCGTCCTGCAGTCGTTCTGCGAAATCGATGTCGAGCGCTGCGTGGGCTGTGAAGTTTGCGTCCATATTCCCACCAAAAAGTCCGACCCGTATGAGTTGACGGTCTGCCCGTGGGATGCGATTGAAATGGTGCCAACCGTTCAGGTGGCCCAGTATGTCGCCGCGAAGGGTGGCCCTCCCGATTATCTGCTCGAGAACTGGGATCGGCTGATGGTACCCGCACAGCGGATGGCGGAACTCGCCGCCGCCAAGTAAAAACCGAAGATTCGGATCTCTGAAGGCTTGCCCCGTGTGACTCCGGCGGGCATCATCATCACCACGTGTTGATGAGTTCCCGCCCGAATGTGTCCTGCCGAAGGGGCTGGCGTTATGCAGCGTTCCGTGATCGCGCGTTTGTCTGTGATGATGTTCCTGCAGTTCTTCATCTGGGGCGCGTGGTTACCCCCAAGCTTTGGCTACTTCGGAGCCGGAGCCCTCGGCTTCAGTGAGTGGCAGCAGTTCGGCTTGAACATCGCCTTTCCAGTGTCGGCGATTATCGCAATGTTCTTCGGCAACCAGTTTGTCGACCGCAACTTCGCCGCAGAAAAATTTCTGGCCTTCAGTCATCTGATCGGCGGACTCGCGATTCTGGGTTTCGGCGTGATGTCTTGGCAGGCGTTTCAGGGCGAAACGCCACAGCCGGCAAATTACTGGCTGTTCTTTGCCTGCATGGCAGTGCATTGTCTGTTCTATGTGCCGACCATTTCCGTGACCAACGCCATTGCCTTCGCAAACATTCAGGATGCGCAGAAGGACTTCGGCTTCGTCCGTCTCTGGGGCACGATCGGCTGGATCGCCGCCGCGTGGCCGTTCGTCTTCATCCTGCTCGATTGGGCCAAGATTCCCCCCATGGCGGAAGCCGGTGGATTTGTCGCCTGGTTGGGCACGGCGTTCAAATCGGGTCTGCAAGGCCAGGCTTTGAATCAGGCCAAAAGCTGGGCGTTTATCACCTCGGGCATTGCCTCTTTGATCTTTGCGGGCTTCAGCCTGATGCTGCCGCATACACCGCCCAAGCCCGCGAAAGCTGGAGACGCCCAGTTCGCCTGGCTGGAAGCGATGAGCCACCTGAAGCATCCGTTCCTGCTGGTGCTGTTCATCGTCACCTTTATTGATGCCACCGTACACGATGGGTTCTTCTTCTTCGCCTTCACCTATCTGGCCAAGGTGGGCGTGCCCGAAAACTGGGTGCAGGCCGCCATGAGCGTGGGGCAAATCGCCGAAATCGGCACCATGGCCTTCCTGGGTGTCGTGCTGAAGAGGTTTGGCTGGCGGACCACAATGATCCTGGGCATCCTGGGCCATACCGTCCGGTTCGCGGTCTTCGCATTCTTCCCCGATCCGTATTTCGCGGTCGCGGTGAACATTCTGCACGGCGTGTGTTACGCCTTCTTCTTTGCGACGCTGTACATTCTGGTCGACGAAGTCTTCCCCAAAGATACCCGAACCAGCGCTCAAGGCCTGTTCAACCTGCTGGTGCTGGGCCTTGGCCCGATTACCGCACGCTATGTCTGGCCGGCCTTGCAGGCCATGTATACCAGTCCCGAGGGTGTGATCAACTACCGGCAATTGTTGCTGTATCCGGCGGCCGCGGGCCTGGTGGGTGCCATCATTCTGGCCCTGTTCTTCCATCCGCCGAAGATCACCCAGAGCGAACCCGTGCCGCTGGGCACATCGGAACTCTAATCAGCACGCTTCCGGGCCGATTCGCTCTTGTCCGCGAACCGCTCTCTCGCTAAAACTCCGCTGCCTCTGCCCGGTGGCAAGTTTGACCGGGTTCGCGTTCGCGGTGCGCACCCTCGGCGAACGGCACTGCTCATCTGCAAGGAAGCGAGATCATGGACGATCAGCACGCACAGGAGCCTCAACGGCGGCGACTGGGTCGTGGACTGAATGCACTGCTCGGCAACGGTTCATTCGGCGACGCGGCCCCCCATGCCGAACACGATCAGTCACAGATTCACGTCGACCTGATCGACCGTAATCCGTTTCAACCCCGACAAGACTTTGAACCCGAAGCCCTGAACGAACTGGTCGACAGCATTCGTCAGCACGGCATTCTGCAATCGCTGCTCGTCCGCCCCGTCGGCGATGGCTACCAGCTCATCGCGGGGGAACGCCGCCTGATCGCGGCCCGCAAGGCCGGTCTGGAACTGGTTCCCTGCCGGGTGCTCGAACTGACCGATCAGCAGGTTTGCGAAGTCTCGCTGGAAGAAAATCTCAAGCGGCAAGACCTCAATGTGCTGGAAAAGGCGATCGCCTTCCAGGACTACCTGAACCGCTTCCAATGCCCGATTGAAGAATTGGCCCGCCGATTAAGTCTCGACCGGTCGACCGTCAGCAACATGTTGCGACTGCTCGAGCTGCCGGAAGCCATCAAGGACGATGTGCGGGCTTCACGCATCAGCGCGGGACATGCCCGGGCACTGCTGTCCTTAACCGAAGCCGATCAGTTGCAGTTGTCTCAGCAGATCCAGCAGGACCACTGGTCTGTCCGTCGCACGGAAGACGCTGTGCGTGCCCTGCAAAACGAGGGCAGCACGGTTCCGTTTCCCTCAAGCGACCAAACCTCGGGCAAGAAATCCAAGGCCGAAGTCACCAACCATATCCTCTCGTTGCAGGACCAGTTGCGCGACTGGCTCGGCACCAAGGTCGAAATCAAGCTCAAGGGGAAAGAAGCCGGCAAGATCGTCATCGAGTTCACTTCGAACGACGATTTTGAACGTCTGCTCGGCCACTTGCGCCGCGCCGCCTGATCGATTTCACGGGAGATCGCCAACTCCCCCGCGAACCCGGAGCAGGCCTTGCCACTCTTCACCAACGAACAACGGCATGCCTGCCCTGCCCGTATGCCGTCCAGCCAGCACACGGAACCCAGCCGCCGCGCGACCAGTTGACCAGATGGGTCAGGCACTTTACGATGACCCACCTCGGGATGTAGCTCAGCTTGGCTAGAGCGCCTGCTTTGGGAGCAGGAAGTCGCAGGTTCGAATCCTGTCATCCCGACTAGACGAGACAAGAAGCCCTTCGGCGAGCACGTCGAAGGGCTTTCTTATTATGGGGCATAGAGTTACGCCATCGAGCGTGCAGTTCAAACAGATGATTTCCAGGATGCGACGTTTGGTGGCGTAGTCGGCCGTAAGCCATTTCTGTCTCAGTGTTTGCGAGAGTTCAAACACTTTCACTGCTAGATCCGCCGTTTCATCTTTCGAGCGGTCCAGAGCATCCAACTGCAACTTGAGGCGCGCCATGCGGTCGCGCAGCTGCTGGTGTTTCCTGGCAAACAATTCCTCATCAATCTCGTCATCCAACCGCAGGTTAACCAGGCGGTCCTGCTGCTGGCCGAGCAGTGTTTGCTGGCGTGTCAGTTCCTGGCGTTGGGCTTGAGCCTCAGCCTGGGCATCGTGAGTCTGCGAGGAGCACCGCCCGGAACCAGTCGCGAACGGAAGGTTCCTCGACACGCAGCTTGTCCAAGATCGCCAGCACCTGGACTTCAATGTCGGCTTCCTTGACGCGGATCCGGGGATGATCGGCCTTCGTGTACCGGGCACAGCGATAGTAGACGTGTTCGTTGACGCCACCGTCTTTCCTCTTCTTCCGTATGAGTTCCCCGGTAATCGGATGGCCGCAGTGACTGCAGGTCATAAATTGTCCGGCATAGGTGAGCGTGGTGGAGTGGTAGACATGGCCACCCAGCAGGGTCTGCACGCGCTCCCAGGTGGCGCGGTCGACCAGCGGTTCCTGTTTGCCGGGGTACCAGTTCCCCCGGTATTCGATTTCCCCGAGATAGGGCCGATCCTTCAGGATGTTGGCTACGGAACTGCGCGGGAACTGCGGTTCACTGGAGCGCCAGACACGACCTTCCGCCCGCATCCGCTCAATCAACCCGTCGAGAGTGCAGTTCTCATAAGCATAGAGCTGGAAGAGGCGTTGGACATTGGCCGCCGGATCGGGGTCAACTTCCACGATGCCTCGGCCCTCCTTGCGGGCGTTGCGATAGCCATAGGGTGCCAGCGTGACAAACCAGCCCTCTTTCACGCGGCGGGCGAGGCCTTCCCGCACGTCGACCGACTGCTGTTCGGTATAGAAGCTAGCCATATTGGCCAGAGTCCGCCGCATCATCCGCCCGGCCGGAGTCGACTCCGTCGGTTGCGACACCGAGATAAACGGCAGTTCGTATTCTGACTCCAGTCGTTCGAGTTCGACATAATCGAAGAGATTGCGCGAGGCGCGGTCCACTTTATAGAACAGCAGGCCATCGAGAGCGAAAGCATTTTGTTTGGCGTAGGCAATCAGTTCGCGGAAGGAACGCCGTTCGTCTGCCTGACTCGCGGTCTCGGCAATTTTGAAGAACTTGACGATCTCGCCACCCGCCTGGACGGCATAGCGCAGGAGTGCCTCTTCCTGAACCTCGAGCGAAAAGCCTTCGCGTTCCTGTTCCCGTGAACTAACCCGAGCGAGAGCAACAAACCGTTTCATAGCAGCCCTTCAGGACAAGGCTTCCCACATCCGACCCACGCTTCTGATCATATCAATCGCCTCGTCGATGGTCAGGGGTTGTGGGTAGTAGGGCTGCCAGGTTTTCACAGTCAGTTCCACCAGTTCGGGAGTGATCCAGGTCGGGGTCCCCTCCGGCAGACGAAGCCGGGAGGCTTCGCTTTCGGGTTTCCGACAATCGGTGGTGCGATTGCGGCGGGACATGAAGAGGTGACCTTCCGTGGTTTCAAGACAAGAGCAGCAAGTTTTGGCGCGTCTTCCGTGACGCTCTCAATGATTGAATTCCCCACCCCCGTATCAGGGGTCTCTGACGGTTCGACATTCCGACAAGCGTTAACCTCAGAACGGGACACCAGTTAAGTTGGCGGCGGTCCATTCTGCCGACAATTCCGGCAAGGCCAGGTCTTCGAGTGAGCACTCACAGACCTCTTCCACGGACGGGAGCCATTCGTCGGTGTCTTCGTCCAGTGAGATGCCCGCTGGGATCAACCATTGAGCCGGAGTCTGCCCCTTGGGTGGTTCCGCTTGCTCGACCTTGCCCCGTTGTAACAACGCGTTGAGATGGTTACGGACGGTCTTATCGTTCGTCGTCAGTCTCAGGCCGATTTCCTGGGCCGTGTAAGTGCCACTGATCTGATGCTTAAGGAGTTCGGCCACGAACCGCACCAGGGCGGGTGCTGGTCGCTGTCCCAGACTCCGGGCGATCACCGGTCCGATGAGTTGCCGCGTCAGCCAGTAGTCTTCTGGTTGCGCGATGACACGGCCCGACGCATCCCGCTGCCGTTGCCGTTGCAGCAACAGGGCACAAGCCTGAATGAAGCTAACCACCTGCTCAAACGCCCGACGCACCTCCAGCGGCTCATTCGGAAACCGTACCGACAATCGTGCTCCGTAGGGAATCACTACCTCGACCGGTTCCAGGAGCCACTGCAACGCATGACACCGTGTGCGCAGGTCCGCCAGCGACTGAAACGACTCCGTGCCTTGCAACTGGAGTCCACGGGCTTGCAAAATCCGTTGGGTCTGAGCCGCACTCTCATCCGATTGCAGGATCAGGCAACGATTCGCGTCCTCGTTGAACAGTTCCGTCGCGGTGGTCGATTCGACATAGGCAATCGGTCCCTTTTGTTCGATGCATTCGGAACGCGGACCCTCCCCATCGGAGTCGGTGACGATTTTTTGCAAGCGCCCCGACGAGATCATCTCCCGGAGGGCTTTCGTGGCGTTGGCGGAATCCTCGTTGTGTTTGCGGGAACGTTCACCCGCGACCACTAACCGGTGTGCCAACTCCCCGGCAGGCAGGTAATACAGGGCATTCGGCGTGAGGTCGGTCGCCAGGAGCACCTCAGCCGGGGGAAAGAGGCTAGCCACCTGTTCGATGACATGCGATTTTCCGGACGATGACGGGCCTTGCACGATCACCGCCAGGGGTTTCCGCAAGAGTCGGGATGTCCCCACCAGGTAGAGCGTCAGCGCCAGCGACCATTCGCCGACGATCTGCACGGCGCGGAGACTCTCCATGATCCAGGCCAATAACCCCGGCGATTCCAGGAGGACCTGCATCTCGGCTTTCAGTTCGTCGGAAAGCGTCGCCAGGGCCGCATCGCGGGTCAGCCGTTTCGTCGTGTCCTCATCCAGTAACAGACTCATCCTTGAATCTCCTTCAAGTCGATGCCGAGTTGATTGGCCTTACGCTGGCAGCGCTCGGCAAAGTTCGTCCCATCGTCACGTGACTCCAATTCTTGCCAGAGAGCTTCCATGACCTCCTGCCGATCGTGAACACCGCACCGTGCACCGTAGCCGACAGTGAGGGACTCGAATTGTTTCAGCAGAGGAGCCGGATCAGAAGACGTCCGACGGCGGGACCGTTGCAGGTTCCCCGAGCTTTCCCCGAAACGATTCGCCGCCTGTTGGATGATTTCCCAGAGGGGATGCACGGTTCGACGCGTGGGATGCGGGTCGTCGAGAAGGCGCAGTGAGAACCACTCGGTCGTGAGGTAAGTCCAGATCGCCGCTTGTCGGGTGACCAGATCGGCGAGGGAGTTGACCTCAGCGTCTTTCAGTAACGGCCGCCGCAACTGAAACTCGAACCGCCAGACCTGTCCAGCATGTGCCCCGCCCCACAAGTCAAAGAACCAGAGCTTGTCATGCACCACAATTTCGAGAGATTTGTTGTAGATGCGCAACTGGATCGGCGAATCTGCTGCCCCCCAGTAGAGCGTCTGGAATTGGTTCCCGACACCCTGGATTCGCCAAGTCTCTGACTTGCTGACCACATGCTGTCGGATGAAGCCATCGGTAAGACCACCAGGAATCCGCACATCGACCGCCAGATCACAACGACTCATGCGGGCTTCCCGCACCGATCCCTCGGTGAGGCTTGCGAGGTCGGACAGAGCCAGGTCAAGTGTGGCCTCTACGCCCAGGTGCCAGAGTGACGCCGCTCGCAGCGAGAGATACGCATTCGGGGTGTTGTCAGCGGGTCGCGCCTTGCGAGAGAGGTAGAGTTGATAGTGGGCCGACTGGATCAGAAAGGGATAGTTCGGTTTTCCACCCGGCAAGACCTGAAATCGGCCTTCTCCCAGCAGCTTCCCACCCGATATCCGGGCCTGCTGTTTGAACTGTGCGAGCTTGGCGACAATCCGCTTCCAGTTCCGCGAGAACTCGACATAGAGGCCAATGTCGAGGGTATCGATCCCCGCCAGCAAGACCCGAGGTTCTGTCTCCCCCAGATCTTGAGGTGAGGTATTTTGAGCGGGACGTGTTACAGAGAACGTCCCGCCCCCAGCGTCCGCCGCGGCCCCCAGCGTCCGCCGCGGCCCCCCCGCTCCGCGGGTCCCCCGCGTCGGCCGCGGACGCTTTCCTCGAATCGTCGGCAACTCCCAGACTTATCGCTGCATTAGATACGAAATCACTGACGTCTGGCGCCGGGGCAGGCCCCGGCGTCGACGCGGCATCACCGCGCATGGAAACACTCCGCAAAGCGCCAGCAGCGAGCGGCCAGTTCGCATTAAGCGATCTGACGCATCAGCGTCCCGAAATTCGGGTTAGCACTTTGGGAGTGTGTGTTATGGCCGTGTTATTTTTTTATTGTGCTCTCAACCCTCATTCCCGCGGGCCTATCTTTCAAGGCAATCACATAACGGGGGGGCGGGCAATTCTTATTATTGTTTTGGCCTGATTTTGTTGTTGTGTGCTGAGGGACGCTGCCCGATGGTTGATCCTTCGGACCTCGGTTCGCCGCTGGGTTCCCCTGTTGTCGACGTTCGCCTAGCTCCGCTACGCACGGAACCGCACCAAGTGAAACGACCGTCCGTCTATTGGAATAAACGCTATCGAAAAGGTCTCCATGCTGACTTGAGTCAAAGTGAAAAATTCGATTGCTGATCGTCACGCCTTCTAAAATTCTGATACGAGCAGCCATGAGACCATGAGTTGCGATCCCCAGCGGCCCGTCGCCATCGCTTGGGGCGCCGCGGTCTCCCTCGTCCTCGCGATCCCTCGCTCAGGCTTCGGCCGCTGAGAATCGTGCAGCTTTCCGCTGGACTATCTCGGAGTAAAATCGACGACGTTCGATTATCAGGGACGACTACACGTCGCGTCGAGGCTGCCCCGTCGAATCCTGGCGTGCGATCACGGTCCAGAGGAGATCGTGCAGAGGCAAGAGGATGTAGAAGTAATGCTCAGCACGGTGAAAGGCTTGGCGCCAGGCTTACACCCACCGATAGTGAGTGGGTCTCGAATTCACTTCTACACGACTATGTTAACGGTCTCTGAACTTCATCAAGCTCAGCCGTTCAATTCCATGCGGAACGAGCCCTGAAGAGTGACAACAAGCGTTCCCGGGCAGCAGTTTGGGCCGCCTCAAGAGCCATCTGATACAACACGCTTGCAACTGCTGAGGCGTTGACTGGAACAATAGCGAAACCACGAGGAATCTGATGCAGTGGAATCGCACTGCTGAGAGTAGATATCGCTCTAACGCTGGATTCTGACGCTGGTAGCAGGTAGCGAGAGATTCGATTCGTAGGCATCTCACTGAACCTTGTGTGCTCTGGTTGTCGTACCAATGAATATTCAGTTTCACTCCAGTGGGAAACTGGTATTCGGCTTTCCAACCGAGATTCTCAGATCCTTCGTCGTGCATAGAGAATCGTCAGGTAAATGAGTTATCGTCCTCAGCAGAAGAGGGGCAAGAACTCCGCCTGGTTCGCTGAGACTTTCTGCGTAGGGGGTTGCGAACAATCGTTACAATTGCTATAAACCCTCGGTCTTTTCGCATATCATGATAATGAACACTCACTTTGTGGCCGACCCGAACATCGGGAGGCATTCTGGATTGGTGAGATTGCTGACTGGACAAGCCAGAGGCCCTCACGGATGGTCGGCCAGATACATTTTCCACGGACAGATAGAGATCCCGTGAGCAAGTGCATCGGCAGGAAGGAGTCCTCTCATGTCCAATTCTGTGATCATGGATCGGGGTGTATTCGCTCCCACGAGCACGGCGCCAGGCAACAGCACAATGCCCCAGGGCGCACCGGCGAACTGGTGCGTGGTGCCACGCTGCACCATCGCGGTCGCTCGCTGTCAGGACGGTTGTCAGATTACCTGTAGTTGCGATGATGAAATCGCATGTGGAACGCTGCAAAACCTCTGTCGAATGCTGGCGGGCGGACAATGCTCAATCTGCTGTCAGCTCAATGGCGTGACTTTGCTCGATTGCAAGCTGACTTGCGGCCTGTGCAAATGCGAATTCACCGAAAATGGCTGCTGCATCAAATGCTGTAGTGGTGATGCCGCTTGCTGCGAGATGCTTCAGGCTTGTTGCGACGCAATCGCTTGCTGTCTCAAGAACGGATGCTGTTGCTACGTCTGTTTCAACAACACACCGGTCTGTTGCTGCTAGCAGGATGTGGATCAAAACAAACGGCCTCTTCACGGCATAGTGAAGAGGCCGCTTTGTGATACGCTGGTTTATCTTCAACGGCAGGTCATGTTGAATGATTGCAGCGTACAGTGAAATATCCTTGCCATCGGGAAGTCTGGCAAGAGAACATTACTTGAGCCGCCGCTTTTCGGTTCGTTCAATCTGCACGACAACGCCATCTTGAACGATAATGGTCACTTGGCCGTACTGAAGTCCACGCAATGCGTCGACGATCTGGTCGAGTGTCGTTGCGGGTTGCGGCGTGAAGTCTGACGGGCGAGCGTAAGCATCCTGTTCGCTACGGGTCTCAGCCATGATTGCCTCGATGATCCTTCATAGGGCTGGCGGCTCATGTGTTCAAGCAAAGATTTCGGAGACCACATTTCCGCCGACGTCGGTTAGTCGAAAGTCACGGCCTGCGTACTGGTAGGTCAAGGCCTCGTGATCGAGCCCCATCAACGCCAGCAACGTGGCGTGCAGGTCCATGGTATGCATGCGGCCTTCCACAGCATGCGTGCCATATTCATCGGTGGCTCCGTACGAAAAGCCCGGTTTGACGCCCGCTCCGGCCAGCCACATTGGATAGCCCGTGATGTTATGATCGCGACCATCCACCCCCTGAGCAGACGGCAAACGTCCGAATTCACTGCCAAAGAGGACCAGCGTCTCGTCCAGCAAACCACGTTGTTCCAAGTCTGCCAGCAACGCTGCTGTAGGTTGATCCGTGGCAGCGGAATTGGCAATCAGGCCCTTATGTAAGTTGTTGTGATGATCCCAGCCGGGTTGACGAACCTGGACGAAACGCACGCCAGCCTCGCTGAGTCGACGTGACATGAGGCACTGGCGGGCAAAGCTTCCAGCGGGCCCCGGTTTGATTCCGTAAGCCTCCTGAACCGACTGCGGTTCCGAGGAAATGTCGAGCAGTTCCGGAACTTTGTCCTGCATTTTGAAGGCCAGTTCGTACGACTGAATCACACCATCCAATTCGCCAGGAGCACCAGGCACCGACTGCAAATCGCGATTCATCGATTGAATGAGGTCAATCTGCTGACGTTGTAGGGCAGCCAATGTCTCGGCCTGCAAGTTGGGGAGATACCCCTGGTCGTTGATCCGCGTTCCTTGAAAGTGCGCCGGCAGGAAAGCACTGCCATAATTGACGGCCCCTCCGAAATTCGGTGACGGATTGATGGTGATGTATCCGGGGAGATCCTGATTTTCTGTCCCCAGGCCATAGAGCAGCCAGGCCCCCATCGAGGGACGTGTGACGGAAGCGATGCGAGCCCCCGTATGCAACTGAATCACTGCTTGAGGATGAGCTGGTGTGTCGGTATGCAAGCCCCGGATAAAGCACAACTTGTCGACATGCTTTGCTACATGGGGATAGAGTTCCGACACCCACGTTCCAGTTTCTCCGTGCTGCCCGAATTTAAACTTTGAGGCGACGAGCTTGCCTCCCCCGGGAGCTGGCTTGCCATCACTTTCTTGTAGTTTGGGTTTGTATTCCCAAGTATCGACATGCGAAGCGGCCCCTTCCATGAATAGAAAGATGATCCGCTTGGCTTTGGCGGGGAAGTGCTGGGGCTTGGGTGCCAATGGGCCGGTCCGCTCGGCTGAGGCTGCCCGCGCGGTGCGTTGATTCATCCCCAGCATACCGGCCAAGGCGAGGTACCCAAAACCGGTGCCTGCCGATTTCAATGTGTCACGGCGAGAAACGGGACCAAAAGGGAAAGCTGAGTTGTTGAACATGTGATTCACTCCTGAACCATCGGCATTGTCGATGGCGTGGCATTGTGGGGTGTTGGTAGCGTGAAGTTGATGTTATTAAGTGTTACCGGAGGTAGCGAAATTCGCCCGAAGCGAACAAGGCCTGTACCAGGCTGGCCCAGGCTGCCGTCGTTGCATCGTGGGCTTGAATTTCTTCTTTGATCACCGGGGCATCGGTTTGATCGACGTCATCAGCATTCGCGACCTGAGCTTGCGCCGCCTGAGCCACTGCTGGATTCATCCTGGCAACCACGCCAGAATTGGCGGTCTGAACCGCATCGGCGGGTTGTTGCGCGGCGAGCACCTTAGCCTCGGCCTCCTTAACGGCGGCGGCCTGTGCCGCAGCGAATTCCTCACCAAGAAGCTGCTCGGCCTGCTCCGCATAGCTGGCAAGATAGAATCGCGCCCGGTCGACTTCGGTCGATGTTGGCCGACGTCCCAATGCTGTCTGGTAGAGTGCGTCGATTCGTTGCACGTCATCCAGGTCCAAATGCGATAGAGTCTTTTCCGCCAGGGCCAGTGCGTTCCGGCGGACAAACCCGTCATTCAGCAGATACAATGCCTGTGTCGGTACCGTGGTCGTTTCTCGACGGCCGGTCACCAGGCCTTGATCTGCGAAGTCAAAGACTTCAAGCGATGTCGGCACAATCGTCCGCAGCAGGGGTAAGTAGACACTACGATGTTGGCTGGCCCTGCCCGCAGCGACAATCCGTTGTGATTCTGGTCCATTGTTGCGCAGCTCAACCACGGGCAAATCTTGAGCGGGGGAGCCTAAGACGCGAGCCGCATCGAGCAGCCCGGATGCCGCCAGAGTCGCGTCACGCAATTCCTCGGCGGAAAGCCGCCGGGGGCTATGTCGCCATAGCCAGCGGTTCTCCGGATCGACTGCGACGTGTGACTCGGTAGCGGAAGAACCAAGACGGTAAGTCCTTGTGAGGACCAGAGTGCGAATCAGGCGTTTGAACGACCACCCTTCGGCCACGAACTGTTCGGCCAGATGATCCAGTAGCTCGGGATGACTTGGTGATTCTCCTGTCACACCGAAATTGTCGACGCTGCGCACCAGACCGGCACCAAACAAGTGCTGCCAGATGCGGTTAACGACCACACGCGAAGTCAACGGATTCTGCGGACTCGTCAACCACTGCGCGAGTTGCAGACGACCACTTTGATCGGCTGGAACAGTCGGCTGATCTTGCCAGTGAAGCACTTTCAGGAAACCACGCGGAACGACAGGCCCCAGTTGCTCGGCTTCACCGCGCAATCGGATTTCCGTATCACCAATTGTCGTAGATTCGCGAACACCCAGCGCAACCTCGCTGTAGGCAGCCGGGTCGGATAAGGCGACATATTCGGATTGTAAACGGTTCCATTTCTGACGTGCCACCTGACGCTTGGGGCGTCCATTGGGTGCTGCTTCATCTCCCTCGGCGCTGTCACGCAGACGCTCAAATTCCTCTTGAGCTGCATCGGCGGCGGCTTTGGCCGCATCGATTTTTGCACGATGTTCGGGAGAGACGTCCTCGGGTTTGGACAACATCAGCAACAGGCTCGTGTCGTAATAAGCGAGCCCACCGCCCCCCATCTTGTTCCGCAAGCCAGCGCACAGGTCGGTACTCTGGAAAATGCCCGCAAGACTGTAGTATTCCGCCGTCGAAATCGGATCAAACTTGTGATCGTGGCAACGCGCGCAACTGACAGTCAGCCCCAGAATCGAACGCGTCACGGTATCGATCTGCTCATCAATGTTGTCCATGATGAACCGGACCTTGAACCGTTGATTCACATCTTTCACACCCAGCGCGAGAAAGCCTGTGGCAATCAATTGCTCCTTCCGCTCGGCTTCGTTCGCTGCGGACAACAAATCTCCGGCGAGTTGCTCTTGCAGGAAGCGATCGTAAGGCTTGTCCTTATTCAATGCGTCGATGACGTAGTCACGATACTTCCAGGCCTGCGGGTAAGGAAGATTTCGTGCCGAGCCGGTCGATTCTCCATACCGCGCCACATCAAGCCAGTGCCGTCCCCAGCGCTCTCCGAAAGCGGGAGATGCCAGTAGACGATCGACTACGCATTCCTCTGCCTCTGCTGACTCGTCGCTCAGGTAGTGGGTCAGTTCGGCCGGTGTCGGAGGCAGGCCGGTCAGGTCAAACGTAACGCGCCGCAACCAAGTCTGGCGATCGGCATCGGCTACCGGTTCCAGGTGCTTCTCTTCCAGCGTCGACAAGACAAACCGGTCGATATCATGGCTTGGCCACGCGTGATTCTTAACCGTAGGCACCACTGAATGTTGTACGGGTTGCCACGCCCAATGTGTCTGACGCAAATGTTCGTAACTGGCGTCCTCGACGGTCAGATCGCCGGGTACCTCGATCGCCGGCCAGACGGCTCCATCCCGAATCCATTGTTCTAGGACAGCAATTTCTTCGTCAGCCAGCCGATAGTCGGGAGGCATCTTCAACTTGGAGTCGGTCTGCTTCACGGCACGGATCAGCAGACTGTCATCTGGCTGACCGGGAACGATCGATTTCCCTCGACCGCCACCCTGCAGGATGCCGCGATGATCGTCCACGCGTAGACCGCCTGCTGCCTTGTTGTCGGCCGAGTGGCAGTTGTAGCAGTTGTTAACCAGCAGTGGCCGGACCTTCTTTTCGAAGAATTCCAGAGCTGCGCTCTCATTCGGTGACGACTCAGCGGCAACCACCGGACCAGTGACTGCCGTGAGGATCGTCAAGGCGAATACTGTCAGATCAACAAAACGACGCTTCATGGTCTCCGCTCGCTATGACTGAGAACTCTGGGAGTTCATGGTTGAATTTCGAGATCAATCGTGTTCGTACCGGACTTCACACTATGAGCAAACTGAGCTTCAAGATTGGCTCGATACCCCTCTGGCAAGGGTGGGGTCACCATCTTGCCAGTCGTCTTGTCTTCCACCTGGATTTCGTCGACGGATGAAGTCCGAACCGTGACTTCGTGTTGGCCCACCAAGGCTCCGTCACGGTTCTTGGTGAACTTCAACACATACTTGCCGTCTACATCGGTATAGGCTGCCCCATAGGTTCCTGTCGGTGAAACCGGCTGGAACTTGACATAGGCAAAAGGGACGGGCGCACCCCGCAAGGTGACCTTGCCATGCACATAACCCAGTTTAGGACCGTCAGAACATCCCACTGCCAATCCCAGCATGGGGAAGATAACCCACAGGCTCCAACGACCTATCGTTGAATTGGCTTTCACTTGGAAGAACTCCTCAATCAATGTCAGATGTGATGCAGGGAACAACACGGTTTGGGCAAGCATCCCTTGAATGCCTGATGACACCGTTAGTACTCCCCGAGCACCAGACTGTCATTTCGCCGCCCGAGGCGCTGGAACAGCCCCAGATTGTTGTTGGGGGATTGTTGATTGGGCTGCACATCGTTGTACTCCACGTTCTCGCTGACAAACTTCACCCGCCCATCGCCGAACAGGAAGTAAGCCCCACCAGTATGCCGACTGCTAAAGCCGCGACTGACGGCCGGATTACCGTTCGGTTGCAACAGCGGGTCATTGATTTTGACATTCAGAATGGCCAGGTTCTGCCGCGAGCCCCAGATGCCTGTGCCCGTGTAGTTCCGCTGACCAACCCAGTTCGCCGCCCATCCGAGTTCCCAATCTCGCTCGCCGACGATGAACGTGCTGGAGAGCCCGTCTGTGATGTCCCGGAATTGAACCTTACTATCTCCCCAGAATGTGCCGAATGGATCGCGGCCGCTTACAATCCATTCTTCGGGTGTCGCCCAGCGCGATCCCGAGACTCCCACGTAATTTGAGGTAGCGAGGTGGACAGGACGGTTCCCAAAAAACGAGCTGTAAGGCACATCCCATTCTCGCTTGGAATTTAAGTCTGGCGCCGTATCTGATGGGCACCGGTAGACGGGAATATTCTTGAAGACCAACGCCTGCACATCTGGATTCGCGGTATTCCGCAGCAGTGCATCGAGGTCTACCCCGTTGGCTTGCATCGCCTGGAACATCGTGGCCTGTTCCAACTGAGGCAGAATGAACGTCCCCCAGCCATAGGACGCCAACGCAGCAACGTTCTGGTTGCCAGACTTATGCACCACGCCTGGCGGTAGCGTGTTATAGGTATCGTGGTAGTTGTGCAGGGCGAGACCAATCTGCTTGAGATTGTTCAAGCACTGCGAGCGGCGGGCAGCCTCGCGGGCCTGCTGGACCGCTGGCAGTAGCATGCCAATCAGAATCGCGATAATAGCTATCACCACCAGGAGTTCGATCAACGTGAAACCACGCTGCGATGCACGAGATGTCTGCGTCAGATTCATGGGAGATCGTCGACTTTCCGAGTCAGGTAGAAAATGAAGCCCAGCCAATGAGTTCGATTCAGGACAACAACAGGAAGTTTTTCCCCGAATCCGTCCAATCGCGGTTGTGGTGAAACGCAACTTCATGGTTTGTTCTCCGAAGCAAGGCTGCCTGACTCAACTCCAGTTCAGACCCGGTTGATGAGTACCATCTTGACGGGCCGGTAACACAAGAAGGCAAGATCCATGCCGTAGACTTTTCGCCACGCGCGGATCCCCGCAAGAAATAGCCGAAAGTCCTGAAATTACAGGGAGAGTTGAGTTTTGTAGATTTCTCATGTAGATGTTGAGATGAGAAGTTGGGGCGAGACAGCCAGCATATGTTATGGCGAGAGGCAAGCGCTGACTGCCCATCTCCAGCAGATATCACGGGAGCTGATGGAGCCTGGTCAACGAAATCGAACCAGATGCCGAGTTGCTTGTCCTTAACGTGGACCACAAATTGATCCACTTGCCCCGTTAAATAACTGCAGAAGCGGGGAATTCGAGTGCAGGGGCTGGAACAATTCAGGCTATGCGATGGAAGAACTCGTCAAGGCACTCAGATTGGCTTCCCTCTATGGCGACCTACAGATCACCCCTGAACTATGGGAAAACCACGCCAGCTAGATCGAGCTGTGGCTAAAGATGCTGAAGGATGATCAGTGGGATGAGTTGTCCGCCGCCTCGCATGCCTCCAAGGCGGTCGACTTCCTGCACGGCTTGCAGCCGCAAGCAAGAGAAGGCTGGATGCCATTCGCAAGACAGGCGACCTCAAGAATCTGTATCGTCATAAAGCTTGTTGAGAGCGGGCTTTTTGTCGATAGTGAGCCTTAAGCATCCTGCGATAAAAAGTTCAACTGGCGTCCTGTCATCCCGATTGGTATTTCCTGACGACTCATCCTCTGGGCTTGAGTCATTTGAACATTTGGTGCCTGCACGCTCGCTCTTGGTAGCGGCTTGTGCAGCGCCGGATGTCTGCTGGAGTGCGCGTCGTCCGGTTGTTCCAGTGATTTTTCTGATTGGAGCAGTGACTTTATCGGTCGTCAGGAAGGCTTGTCGCAGTTTGTTGAGGCCCCGCTTCTTTTCCTTCACGTGCGAGAACTGCAGATAAAGTTGCACATTCAAGCGTCGAAAGAGATCGGTGATTTCCGGCAGATTTTCCGCTGCATCGGCAAGTCTGGGCAGTTGATCGAAAAGATTTAGAAAGGCAGTCACCCGGTCAGCGGGTTTCTCTGATTGCCGTGGTCCTGCCGCTTCTCAAGCCTGCAAGTCCGCTCGAAATCGCTCGGCCTGCGATTTCAACTGTCGTAGTTCAGCTTGAAAGACTTCGACCATCTCCGAGCTATCCGCATAAAGCATGTTTCGCGATACCTGGCTGATCTGACTTTCTCCCTGGCTGAGTTCGGAACGCTGCGATTCGATGGCGGTAGACGCCGCCGGATTGGTGATAGCCGACTCGCGTTCGACATAGGAAGCTGGCGACTGTTCATGCCTGCCTCCCACCGACAGCAGCTTACTCAACTGCTGACGCAAGGTGCCGGTGCGTCGCGCTCAGCAACGGGACGAAGCGTCCATCGCCGCCTGGCCACAGCTCCTTTCCGATGTACGAAACGTCGATCAACGGCGTTCTCGCCGCGCGCTTCCTCAAACACCTGCAACACACCATCGACGAGCAATTGCTGGTGATCTGGGACGGTTCGTCGATCCATCGCAGTCGCGCGGTCAATGACGTTCTGGAGCAGGCTCAAGGACCAATCTGGCTGGAACGCCTGCCGGGCTACGCTCCCGACCTGAATCCCGACGAAGGCGTCTGGCAGCACTTGAAGAACGCCAACTCGCCAACATCTGGAGTCCCGATCTGGCCACGCATCGCCAGGCACTCCGCAACGCCATCCGCCGCTTCAATCGCAGTCCAGCTCACCTCATCCCCGCCTGCTTCAACAACGCAGGACTTTAGAGACTTCCACGCGGGGCAGTAACATGACCACTGGTTCCATCCACGGGGGTAGGTTAGCAGTTCAATACGACTCCCAGTCAATTTTGGTACTACGGCTGAAAACATGGAATGAGTCGTGGATCCTTCGAGAGAATTTGCTCCACTTCAGGCATGACGTCGCGGCTAGAAAGTACCGTGTAATACCCCGGCTTGATTGCAGGGGCGATCCGTACCGCTTCCAGCCATTCGGTTCGAGAAAAGGGATCTGCAGAGATGGCATCCCAAAAGCCAGTGGCATCAAACAGCGAGGCAATACGATCCGTATTCTCCTGTTGCAGGAGACTGATGAGATAGGTTGCCACACCAACCTGTAATCCATGTAACCGCGGCCGGGCCGACGTTGCATCAAGCGCATGCGAGATGAGATGCTCGCTGCCACTGGCAGGGCGTGAGGAGCCACACATTTCCATGGCGATACCATTCAGCATCAAGGCGGTCGCCAGCAAACGAATTCCCATCAGGTCGAATTCCGGGTGAGACAAATAGGCATGAATCGACCCATCGGACAGGAGCGCCGCGAAGTCATCCACCTTCTCACCCGTGGCATGGAAAGACCGCTTCCAGTCCACTACGGCCGTGAATTTGGAGACCAGGTCTCCGACTCCCGACAACGTCAGTTGCCGTGGTGCATCACGGCAGATGTTTGTATCGATGACCACGCCATAGGGCAGCGCGGCAGGGAGTGAACGACGTTTGCCACGTATTGTCAGGCTGGCTTGCGGGCTGCAGAAGCCGTCGTTCGATAGCGATGTGGGAACGGCGTAGTACGGCAAACGTCCGAGAAAACTCACGTACTTGGCGACATCAAGCGCTTTTCCTCCCCCCACTCCCACAATCGCGGAGGTCTCTTTGGGCAAGTCCGCGAACAATCGAGCCGCAGACTCAAAATCAATCTCCGAGACTTCCCTCCAAGAGATGGCGTCGACAGAACCTTGCTTCAGACTGCGATCAAGATGGTCGGGCAGCGGCGCATGCAGTCCCTGGCTCAACAGCACGGAGACCTTCTGGTGACCCTGACGGCTCAGATAGATTCCCAGACGATCGAGCGCGCCGGGTTTCACGCGGACCAATGTGGGGATCGCGATTTGTGTAGAACGCAGCATTTCAGAGTTTTCGGTTGAGGAGTGTGTCCGCAATGTCCGACCAGGCATGATATCGATGAAACGGCAGGCCCTCGTCCTGTAATACTTGTGCCAGGTCACCCCGTGCAAAACGTAGCTCGGCCGCCACCAGCCGGGCAGGTTCTGCATCTGGGAACCCATCGCCAGCAAAGGCCACGGTGCGTCCCTCGGCCAGGAACTGCTGGACTACACCCGCTTTGTTGATCCCCAGTGTCGGAGAAAAGAAGGGAGAATTCCGAGGCAACTCCATCTGCAACCCCAACCCAGACTGAAACTTCCCGGGGTTCGAATAGACTTTCAATGAAACTCCCGCTGCGTCAAGCAGTTGATGGATATACCAGTCGCACCCCGCGGACGTGACCACGACATCCCAGCCGCCACGGCGCAGCAATTCCACGGCTGCGGGCAGTCCTGAATCGAGATTCATCTGTCGAACGATGGCCAGCACTTCGTCTTCCGTCACTGGAATCGCCGCGAAATAGCGGCGGAGTGCCTCAAAATGCGTGATGACACCGGCCCGATACTCAGCCCAGTAGTCAGGCGTCTCCGCAGGCAACAGCGACGCGATCACGAGCTTGTAAAAGTCGTGCTGAGTCATGGTCCCATCGAAATCACTGACCAGGATGTTGGAGGCAACACTCGCCTGCATAGAGTTCATACAGATCTTTCTTCGGTCATCAACTTTGCTGCTGTTTCCACTGTGCATGGTGATCGCGAATCGCCTGGACAATCGCGGGCCCATCGGGGAGCACCTGTGGAATCAACAGGTCCGCTGGACTGACCAGGGGCGAATCGGGACGAAGCATCTGTTCGTGGGACCATTCCAGCAGACCATCCCAGAAGTGGCCAGCGAGAATGAGGGGTGTGCCTTGCAGATGACGAACTTGCAGCAGTTGCCAAACCATCAGCATTTCCAGCACGGTGCCGATGCCCCCGGGACAGATGATGAACGCGTCTGAAATCAGAACGAAATGCTGCAGCCGCGTAAAGAACGTCTTGTGTTCAAAGACGTCGGTGACGAAGTTGTTCACGTCCTGCTCAAAGGGTAAATCGACGCGAATGCCTATCGACTTTGGGGCCCCCCCGTCGACAGCCGCGAGTTTCGCGCCTTCGTTGGCGGCCTGCATCAGTCCGGGACCGCCTCCCGTGATGATGTCGCAATCGAGCCGTGTCAGCTCCGCGGCGATCTCTCGAACCGTGCTATACACCCAGTGAGTCGGTTCCACCCGCGCAGATCCAAAGATCGTCACCCGGTAGCGATCCCGTTTTGTCGGTCGAAGTCGAGTCAGCTGGTTGACCGTGTCCCAGAGCCCGAGGATCGACTTCGACAGGATTTCCAGCGTGGCTTTCTCATCGGATAGCGAAACGAGACCATCACCGAGAGGGCTATGTTCCTGAGTCATTTTGTGGGCTCCATCGTTTCCAGCAGGCGCCGGGTATGTTTTGCAATCATCAGTTCTTCGTTCGTCGCGATCAACCAGACCGCGACTTGACTGTCGTGGGCATGCAGCCTGGGCTGGCCGCGCTGGTTCGCGTCCTCATCCAGCCGGATACCTGTCCATGCGGCATCTCGACAAACTCGCTCGCGAACCAGTGCCGCGTTCTCGCCGATTCCCCCTGTGAAAACCAGCGCGTCCAGGCCTCCCAAGGCGGCCACAAGCGATCCCAGTTCACGGCCGAGACGATAGACAAACAGGTCGATCGCATCGCGGGCCCGGGGGTCGTCGCTGGCAAGCAACGTTCGCATGTCACTGGAAAACCCCGAAACGCCCAGCAATCCCGATTCGTGGTAAATCAACTGCTCAAGCTCTGCGGCGTTCATCCCCTGGCTGGTCATCAAATACAGCAGCACACCGGGATCGAGTGCCCCCGTACGAGTCCCCATCACCAATCCGTCAACCGGAGTGAAGCTCATTGTCGTGGCGATACTATACCCATCCCGCAGAGCACAAAGGCTGGCCCCGTTACCGAGATGAGCCACGATGGTCTTTCCGCCAGCGGCAGGGGGATCCAGTCCGGGAAGCACGGAAGCCACATACTCGTATGAGAGACCATGAAATCCGTATCTTCGGACTCCCAGACTGGTGTACTTCCTCGGCAAGCCAAACCACTGAGCAACTTCCGGCTGAGTCCGATGAAACGCCGTATCAAAGCACGCCACCTGTGGCAGGTGAGGCACCCATTGATACACGGCGTGAATGGCCGCCAGATGATGCGGCTGGTGCAAGGGAGCTAAGGGGACAAGCTGCTGAAGATCCTCAACGACGGCTGAGCTTATCCGAACCGGTGCCGCGTATTTCATCCCTCCATGGACAACGCGATGCCCCACTGCGACCAGGCGATGGTCGCGGAGGTGCTGTTCGAGCCGCTCCAGAAGGAATGCCATCGCGCGCGAGTGATCGGGGTAGAGACCCTCCGTAAGAGTCTGCTCTTCGATCAATTCGCCATCAGCCCCACGCAGCACAAATCGCGGTGCAGTCCCGATTCCCTCAACCTGTCCGCGGGCGAGCAGACCAAAGTCGTGGGCGCGAAACGACGAGAACTTCAAGCTCGACGAGCCAGCATTCAGTACCAGCAGAATTTCAGTCACATCGCGACCTCAGTAGGGCCACTTCCAGTTCGCGGCTTCCGGGAGATCGACACCATGTTCGTGGGAATAGTTCTTGCACGCGATCTGCTGGTTGCGAAACTTCTCCTTGGCATGAGCACCAGCGACCTGCAGCCTGGGGACACGGTCGATAACATCCATCGCCAGGGTAAACCGGTCGATTTGATTCTGAATCGCCAGCTCCAGCGGCGTGTTGATGTTCCCCTTCTCTTTGTAGCCACGCACATGCAGATTCTTGTGGTTCGTGCGGCGGTATGCCAGCCGGTGAATGAGCCAGGGATAGCCGTGAAACGCAAAGATGATCGGTTTATCCCGTGTGAACAGGCTGTCGAAATCTCGATCGGTCATGCCGTGCGGATGTTCGGTCGACGGCTGGAGCTTAAACAGATCGACGACGTTCACAAAGCGCAGCTTAAGGTCCGGAAACTCTTCGCGGAGCATCACAGTGGCGGCCAGCGCCTCTTTCGTCGGAATATCTCCGGCGCACGCCACGACCACATCGGGTTCCTGCCCCTGGTCGGTGCTGGCCTTGGGCCAGATCCCAATTCCCTTGGTGCAATGCACGATGGCCGCATCCATGTCGAGGTATTGCAGATGATTCTGCTTGTCAGAGACAATCACATTGATGTAACCCTCACTCCGCAGGCAGTGATCCGCGACCGACAGCAGCGAGTTCACATCTGGCGGAAGATAGATTCGCGTAACCTCCGCGCTTTTGTTCACGACCACATCCAGAAACCCCGGATCCTGGTGAGTGAACCCATTGTGGTCCTGCCGCCAGACCGTCGACGTGATGAGCAGATTGACCGATGCAATCTTGGCCCGCCATGAAAGCAGATTGCAGATGGTTAACCATTTGGCATGTTGATTGAACATCGAGTCGATGACATGGGCGAAGGCCTCATAAGTGCTGAAGAACCCGTGCCGACCCGTCAGCACATAACCCTCGAGCATGCCTTCGAGAGTGTGCTCGGACAACATTTCAATCACACGTCCGTCGGGCGCGATCTGGGTTCCGTCGGCATCTTCGGGGAAATACTCCGAGAGCCAGAGTTTCTTGGACACTTCATAAATGGCGTCGAGTTTGTTCGAGGTGTTCTCGTCCGGGCCGAATACCCGAAAGTTTTCCATGTTGAGCTTCATTACGTCCCGCAGGAACATACCCAACGGGCGACAATTCTCGGCCTCGACCGTGCCGGGCTGTTCGACCTGGATCCCATAGTTGCGGAAGTCTGGCATGCGGAGAGCCTTTTTCAGGTGGCCTCCGTTGGCATGGGGATTGGAGCCCATTCGACGTGTGCCGACCGGGGCGAGTGCCTTCAGGTCATCACGCAGTCGGCCGCGTGCATCGAAGAGTTCCTCGGGCTTGTAACCACGCATCCAGTCTGCGAGTTGCTGTAACCGGGCCGGGTCTTTTTTGACGTTGGCCATCGGGACCTGATGTGCACGCCAACTCCCCTCGAGCTTGTGCCCACCCACATCCGCTGGACTGGTCCAGCCTTTGGGAGTGCGGAGGACGATCATGGGCCATCGAGGACGGAATGGCGTGCCGGTGGTCCGGGCCTGGGCTTGTGCTGCGCGGATATCTGCGACACAACGGTCAATGGTCGCGGCCATCGCCTGGTGCATGGACTCGGGATCGGAGCCTTCCACGAAGTATGGAGTCCAGCCTGTCCCCCGGAAGAACTCTTCCAATTCTTCATGGCTGACACGAGCCCACAGAGTCGGGTTGTTGATCTTATATCCATTGAGATGCAGGATCGGCAGGACGGCACCATCGCGGATGGGGTTGAGGAATTTGTTGATGTGCCAACTGGTGGCCAGCGGTCCCGTTTCCGATTCTCCGTCACCGACAACCGCTGCGACAATCAGGTCGGGATTGTCGAACGCGGCTCCACAGGCATGCGAGAGGACATAACCAAGCTCTCCCCCTTCATGAATACTCCCTGGGGTTTCCGGAGTGCAGTGGCTGCCGATTCCGCCTGGAAACGAAAACTGCTTGAAGAAGCGCAACAAGCCGTCTTCGTCTTCGCTGCTATCGGGATAGATTTCTGAATACGAGCCCTCTAGATAACACGGGCCAAGGATCCCCGGAGCCCCATGTCCCGGACCGGCCATGAACACGACATCGAGATCATGAGCCTTGATCGCACGTTCCAGATGCAGATAGGCGAACGCGAGTCCGGGACTGGCGCCCCAGTGCCCGAGTAGCCGATCTTTAATGTGTTCCGGACGGAGTGGCTCTTTCAAGAGCGGGTTGGCCTTCAGATAAGTCATGCCGAGCGCCAGGTAATTGCACGCCCGCCAGTATTCATCGATTTTCTTAAGGTGATCTGGCGATAAAGGCTCTCCACCGACCGTCGAACGAGCCTTTCCGAATGCGCTGATCGATGCGGTTGCTGCTGACGCTCCCGGCAACGGCGTGAATGTCGAGCGTTCCATGACGTGGGGTCCGATCTCTGGGAAACTCAAGAGTGTCTGACGAGTAAGGCACCGTGATTGAACATCGGCAGCGCTCGTCGCCGCGAACCATTCGCGCGAACGGTTCGGCATGACTGGCGATCACAACTATCTACGCGCCAGACTCCTGGCGGGAGCAACGCGAATCATTTGGGAGCGATGCCTTTCTGCTTTTCGAATTCTTGTCGGGTCGCATCGCTGATAAAATGGTAGGTTTTGCCCGCATGCTCGATCGTGGTTGCCGCCGCAAACTTGGGGAACTCCACCCCGGCGACAGGGTCGCTGACCATCACATTTTTGAGATACTGCTGGTGTTCATGCAGCGACAGATAGGTCTTCACAAAGCCGATGATCTGGTCGTCGATCCATTCGCCGGCGGCCTTCAAGTCGACGTGATCCAGCGGGAATTCCATGTCCGTATGTGACTGAAATTGCATGAAGATCGGGAGAATCTCCAGGTCATACGTCAGGATCACCTTGCGGACGTCCGCATCGGTCATCGCGCCAAACCGCAGCACAATATGGGCGATGCTGGACTGGAAGGTGAATGTGGCTTCCTTGGCCGATGGCGTCACATACGGAGTCACTTTCACCTTGTCACCGAACTTCTTGGCCAGTGTCTCCAGACGAGGACGCCAGATCTCCCGGAGTTGCAGAAAGACCTGGTCCAATTGCTCCAGCCGTTGCACGCGACCTTCGTAGTCGCGGACCTGCCGCTCCTGAAAGGTCTTCAGATGCGTCTCGGCGGCGGTGAACTCGGCATCAATGCGATCAACAAGATTGTCAACGTCAGGCATTTGTCATCTCTTGGCAGAAGGTGGATAGATCATGGACAAACGGAATACCAGAGTCGGCGACTTGTATGACAGTGTGATGATCCAGCGACACGCAGGCCGCCAGCGCAGTGTCTCGCCCATTGGTTCGAGTGTTAAAGCCGGGCATGATTCATCGTGGCATACCCTGAATTACGATTTCATTCGCCAGAATGGGCCGCGCCGTCGCTTTCATGACGGTGTGTTGGGCCAGTTGTTTGCTGTAATACGATCGAGTTCGCCCACGGAGAGTGAGCCCGGCTTCGGATATCGCGACCTGAAACCCTTGCAGTTGCCCTTGAAGTCGGTTCTGGACGATGAGTTCCAGTGTGGCGAGTTCCTCAGGTGACATCTGATCCCCCGCATCTGATATCAAATGACAGGTCATAACCTTGTGATCCAATTCTTGAGGAACCGTCTTTTGTGCGATCAGACCGGCCGCGAATGGAACAACAATTGCGCGACTTATGCTGGTGCGGAAGACTTGGGAACCGAACGGACTGTGAGCCCCAGGATCAGCCAGGAAAAACCGCTGGCGACCATTTCCATGCCGACGAACAACCCGATGACCCACAGACCCGACAATGGCCATTGTCCCCAGATGGATATCCCCAACAGCACGGAGAGGATGCCGCTGAGTAGCACCGATCTCCAACCTTCAAACTGGTCCAGGGTCGACAGCGTGATGCGGATCACCCCACCCACCAGCAGTCCGGTGGCCACCAGAACTGTCAGCCCCATGGCGGCTTCGACGGGGTTGTCGATCATGAACAGTCCAAGCACAAGATACAGTCCCCCCGAGAGGAGTTGCGGACTGAACCCGCGCCAATGCCGACCCCACAGCGCAGTCACGATTTGAAAGACCGCCCCGAACAGCAAGATAAACCCAAACAGCAACACGGTTGCCATCGTGGTTACGATGGACGCCCCGATCGCTACAACTCCGAGAATTATCATCGCGATTCCCATACCGATGAGGAAGAACGCGATCTCACGCAAGGCTTCCCCATCGTGCATCAGTCTCCGTTGTGTCCCGGGCAGCGTTGTGATATTCACCGTCGCGTTTCCTCTCGCGTTGGAACCGGCTCCGTAAACCGCGACGATCACGATCCCTGGTCGCGTGGCCCCTGATCAGGAAGCATAGTGACGAATCGGACGATCATCTGGCGACTGTTAAAAGTGACAGCCTCCTGACAGAAAATTCGACAGGGGGGGCGAGCCTGCAGGCGGGGTATCAAGTCGGTAAGATGATTGAACCCATCGAAATTGAGTGCGTCTCCGGCCGTCCGTTCCAGGATCATCCCCGTGGCAATTGACCTCTGCGTCACCACCTTCCGCTACTGTCGGATGCTGCTCATCGGGTTGTTGCTGCTCGCCGGTTCTCTTCCGTTGCGGGCTCAGGACGAAGCGGCTCGACTGGTGGTGGTGCTGTACTCCGACAGCAACGACGGCCGCCCAGGCAATCTGCTGTTTGATCAGGGGCTGCGTTCACAGATGCGGTCGGATGCTCCCCATCGCGTGGAAGTCCATAGTGAATTCCTGGCCCTCTCCCGCGAAACCGACCCAGACTATCCACGGCATCTGGCAACCTACCTGCACGAGAAATATCGCGGGCGGAAAGTGGACGTGGTGGTGACGGCCCTGGCTCCCGCGCTCGACTTTGCCCTGAAATACAGCGCTGAGGTTTTTACCCAGGTACCGATTGTGATCGGTGCGATTGATCAGCGCGACCTTACGGCGCGCGAACTCACTGCCAACGTCGTCGGCATCCCGATTGTCATGGACCTGCAGGGCACGCTCGATCTGGCATTGAAGCTGCATCCCGATACCCTGCATGTTTTTGTCGTCACTGGCAATGCCCCCTTCGATGTCCGCTGGGAAGCCGAGGCCCGGCTGGCATTCCGCAAACACGAGGAGCAAGTGCAGGTCGAATATCTGGCTGGTCTGCCGATTTCTGAGTTGACTCAGCGAGTCTCACAGCTCCCGGAACAGAGTCTGATTTATTATCTCCATGTTTTTGAGGATGCGACCGGCTCGGTACGAATTCCGGCCGAAGTGCTGGAACATCTGGCCAAAAATGCCAACGCGCCGATCTATGGGCACGTGGACTCGTATATTGGCCGGGGAATGGTCGGCGGCAAGGTATTCCGCTGGGAAGCCAGTGGGCAGAACGCAGCGCGCATGGCCTTGCGGCTGATCGCAGGTGAAGAACCCGCCCGTATTGGCATTCAATCTGCCAGCCAGAATGTTGACATGTTTGACTGGAATCAGCTCCGGCGCTGGCAGATCAGCGAGTCCCGTCTGCCGGCTGGCAGCATAGTCCGCAATCGAGTTCCCAGAATCTGGGACCTTTACAAATGGCACATCGTTGGCGCGGTGACACTATGCACTTTGCAGGGGCTGACAATCGCCGGCATGTTGATCCAGCGAGTTCAGAGGACGCGTGCGGAGCGCCGCTTTAGGCTTGCCGTCGATGCCGCGCCGAACGGAATGCTAATGGTCGCACAAGACGGCCACATCGTGCTGGCGAATCCTGCGGCGCGGCAACTCTTTGGTTATTTCGACGACCAGTTGCTCGGGAAGTCGATTGAAGATCTGGTGCCTCTGCAGCACCGCGAACGGCATGTCAGTTTACGCGAACAGTTCTTCAGTGCCGCCCGGGCTCGCCCCATGGGTTCCGGGCGAATACTTTTTGGCAGACGCCGGAATGGGAGCGAATTTCCCGTGGAAATTGCCTTGAATCCCCTGCGGACGGAGATCGGTCTGTGCGTACTCGCCTCGGTGATCGATATCACGGAACGACGTCAGGCCGAACTGTCGTTGCTGGAAAGCCAGCAGGAATTACAATCCCTGACGGGCCGGTTGTTAACCACTCAGGAAAATGAACGCCGCCGGATCGCACGCGACTTGCACGATGATTTCGGTCAGACGCTGGCACTGTTCTCGGTTCAAATCGATGTCTGCCGGCAACAGCTGCGCAATTCCACGGACTTTGAAGTCGCACTCAATGAATTGTCAAAACTGGTCAAGGAATTGTCGACTGCCATCCACGACTTGTCGCATCAACTGCATCCCTTCAAGCTGGAGCAATTGGGCCTGGTGGTGGCACTGCGTGCGTTGTGTGCCGAATGTTCGCAGAACCATGCCCTGGAGATTGATTTCACCGACGATCAGGTTCCCGCGACAATACCCAGCGATCTGGCGCTGTGCCTGTTTCGCATCACTCAGGAGGCCTTGCGGAACGCAATCAAGCACGGTCAGGCGCAGACCATCCTGGTCAAACTGCAGGGAGCCAGTGGGGGGATTTCCCTGAAGATTACAGATGATGGAATTGGTTTCGATCAGGAGCTGGCCAATCAGGAGGCCGGTCTGGGCCTGATCAGCATGCGGGAACGTCTGCGACTGGTGCGCGGAGAGCTGACCATCGCTTCAACCCCCGCTCAAGGAACTCGGATCGAGATCTGGGTCCCCGCTCCGTGACCTTGTGAAGCTGTCCAGGGAGAGGCATGATGCATGTCTGCAAGTCGTCGAAAATTCTGCTCTGTTGTCCCGGCAGGAGAGTTTCGTGAGGCGCCCACGTGTGTTGCTGGCCGACGACCATCGGATGTTACGCGAAGCCTTTGCCCAGTTGCTGGAGGCCACTTGCGATGTCGTGGGGACAGTTCCCGATGGCCGTGCGCTGCTGACCGCTGCCGCGGAGTTGCAGCCCGATATCGTCGTCGTGGACATCTCCATGCCTCAACTGAACGGCCTGGATGCGGCACGCATCTTGCGGAAGGAACAACCGGGTATCAAGGTGATCTTTCTGACCGTCAACGAAGATTCGGACCTTGCGGCAGAGGCGTTTCGTGTCGGCGCTTCGGGGTATCTGCTGAAGAATTCGGCCGGGTCCGAACTGGTGCAGGCCATCGATGAAGCCTTTCACGGTCGTTCGTATGTCACTCCCATGGTGGCCCGCGGACTGGTCGATTCGTTGATCGAACCGGCATCCGCCACAAAGAAGTCTGATCCCCTCAGCCAGCGCCAGCGCGAAGTGCTGCAACTGCTGGCCGAAGGCCACTCCATGAAGGATGTGGCCCAGATTCTCAATATCACGCCGCGAACGGTGGCCTTCCACAAATATACGATGATGAAGCAACTGGACATTCAGTCCAGCGCCGGACTGGTGCAGTACGCGATGAAACACCACGCCACCGGTTCCTGATGCCAGCAGTTCAGGCAGACGGCGCCTGGTGTGCGGTGCTTGTGCTTCGACGCTGCGACCGCGTTGCCATGAACCGCTACTGGCGCGGGACGCACGCGATCGCCCTTCCCGATCAACTTTTTCCCGGAGGCAGCACGTACAGTGCGATGGCAAAAATGAAGTAGACCATCAGTGTCAACACGCCAACAAACCACGCAGATCGTCCAGTATTGGTGACGAGCGTGGCGGTCAGCACGGCGATGAGCACCATGGCCACAGCGCCGGGACCGAATTGCAGATCCATCGGCACGGGCCCAATAAGATAGCTCGCCAGGACCAGTACCGGAGCCACGAACAACGCGATTTGCGATGCGCTACCGAGCGCAATGCCGACGCTTAAGTCGAGATGATTTTTGCGGGCCGCGGAAAAGGCGGAGGTCATCTCTGCCGCGCCTCCCACGAGAGATACAACGATGAAACCCACAAAGGCAGGCGACATTCCCAGCGTGATTGCCGCGCCCTGCACTGACTCGACGAATACTTCGCTGACCAGCGCCACCACCACGGTAACACCCGCCAGAGTCCAGAGTGCCAGGCCCAGGGGCCACGGCGTTTCCGATGCGACCGCCTCGGCGTGTTCCACGCTGCCAAAGAATTCGCGATGAGTCTTGAGCGAGAACAGCAGCCCCAGCCCGTAAGCCACCATGAGCAAGGCCGACAAACACAGGCTCAATTTCTGGAGAATGGCGGGCGTGGGTGCCACATCGGCTGCGCTCACGGTCGACGGAACCAACAATGCGATGGTGGCCAGGAACAGCAGCCCGGCCTGAAACCGCGCGCTGATCCGATTATATTCCTGAACGTGATGCGTCAGTCCACCGATCAGGAATGATGCGCCCAACATGAACAATGTGTTGGTAACTATGGCCCCGGCAATTGAGGCTTTCACCAGCATGTATTCCCCCGCGTGCAATGCTGCCAGCGCAATGACCAGTTCCGTCAGATTGCCCAGAGTGGCATTCAGCAAGCCGCCCACCATGTCACCAGTCTTGCTGGCAACCGACTCGGTGGCGTGGCTGAGCAACCCCGCCAGCGGCACGATCGCCAGCAGAGACAGCAAAAACAGCAACGTGTGAGATTCTGGCTGAAGCTGCTGAAAAACAAACAGCACCGGAACCGACACCAGCAGCCAGAGAAGACGGTCTTGTCGGATTGCCTGGAAGAGCGGAGTCAGAAATGTCATGCGGATTCTTCAGAGAGGTCGATCGTCCCTGCCGAGCGACACGCATACCGGGCCACGCACAGGGACAATCGCCTTGAACTTGGAACTGCTCAATGGTCAATTCTGGGGTTGCTGCGGCTCATTCAAGCGGATGAGCAGCCATTGCTGTGTCTGGCCATCGTCGAAATGGATCAACGCGGGACTGCCGTCCTGAGTGAGATTTGATAACCCGGTTTCGATGATCGGCCGCGACTTGCCAACCACTCCCCAAGCGGCCCGCTGAGTGGCCTTGTCAATCGCGCCTTCCACCGTTTGCGTTTCTCCGGTCGCTGTGCTGTTGAACGTCCCGGCGATCACCCCTTGTTTGCTGACATTCAATTGCAGATAGAGCGTCGGTTTGCTGCCCGACGACTCGCCATCCTGCGTCAATGCAAAGACGCCCAGTGTCATCCATTCCGAATCTTGTGGCGGCTGTTCTGGTGCACTTTCAACAATGGCTTCGGCTTGCTGGGCATATTCCTCGTCGGTGGCGATGGGCTGGTCCTGGCTGTAGACCATGCCATCCTGATAATAGACAGAGTCGCCATAGTTGTAGTAATAAGGATCGGTCGTCCCGTATCCGACCCAACCCGACAGGGCTCCCCAGGTGGCCCAGCGGAATGGACGTGTGATGGCCCAGGCTCCCCATGCGGGATGGTCGCTCCAGAAGTCGCGAACTGGCGTTTCAAAGTCGTTGTTAATCTGGTCGCGAACCTGATCAACGCGCTGTTGACGATTTTGCTGCCACTCTTGACGGTTATCGATACGCCCGGCGCGATTATCGGAGAGATTTTGACGTCGATCGCCCGCATTCTGCATGCGATCACCCACTCCCGGACGTCCGGCGACTCCCGCTGCCAAACCTGGTCGCGCGGCAGCGGCCGTGCCCAGTCCGGGTAACTTCGCGACTCCTCCAGCTGGCTGTTGAGCAGGCCGCCCCCCTTGTTGCAGGAAGTCGGCCGCCGCGCCGCCCGGGCGACTTCCCGAGGCACCCATGGCCCCCGTTCCGGGACGCGGGACATCAAGAAAATTGTTGAGTTGGCCGGCTGAAGGACGAGCGCCGGGCGCGACGCCACCGGGTCGCGCCCCTGTCGCTGGGCGGGGACTGCTGCCGATGCCACTGACTGGTGGGCGGGTACCGCCGACACCTGGTGCCGGACGACTCGCCCCTACGGATGGACTCGGTCGGGGAGTTGCATTCGGACGGGCTGCGGGCTGGGCCGCTGGACTGGGGCGACTCATTGAGGGTGAGCGGCCGACAGAGGGGGACGGTCGAGACATCCCGCCCCCACCACCAAAGCCGCCCCCACCTCCACCGCGGCCTCCACCCCCGCCGCCGCGTGCCCAGAGTTCCGCGCCGACGACAACCGACAGTCCCAAGACAACGACCAGAATCCAGAAAGCACGTTGCATAATCACACCTGTGAGGAAATTCGAAGAGTTGGATCGAAGGCGATACTCAGTTCTGCCGCATCGACGTCATTCACGCACTACGATTACGGCGTCGATATTCGGGAGCAGTTCGCCTCCGGCGGTCCGTTCGACCGTCTGCCAGGTGAAGTGATTTTCATCCACGGGTTTCATGATATTGACCATCGTCGCTTTCCGACCGTCGGCCAGCACTCCCCGGTTATTGATGAACCAGCGATCATCCTGCTTGGTCCAGCGGCCTTCAGCGAAGCCGCCATCGGAATCGAACGTCCAAGACCGAATTCCTTTGACGGCCGCATCCCAGCCGATGATCTGAATGCCAGACATATCGAGGGAGTCCCCCACGACCACTGTGTAAGATCGCACCAGGAAACTCTGATTTTTCGTCCAATGACATTCGGTTTCGATTTGCACGCTTTCGTCCTGATCGATCCAGGTTCCCACCATCCACTCCAGCACCTTGAGTTGCTCGTACTGCGAAGGCACAACTTCCAGGGCTTCGTCCGTGACGCGATCGAGCAGCCATTTTCCCTCGCGCTGCACATAAATCGCCGTGTAGCCGATCACCTCGGGTTCGGTGTCGGGCACGAGGATTTTGGCGGTTCCATGCTCAACGGCGGCGTTGGGTGAGAGGAGTTGAAGCGACGTCACCTGGACATCGAGTCGAATGGCTGGCTGTGCCTGGAACGTTGCCGCAAACTGCGCGGCAATCGCTTCCCGACCGACAACTTCCTCTCCCGTGGTACGAATCGTATACACAGCCTCGGGAGACCAGAACGCGGCGAGCGCTTTCGCATCGCGTGAGTTATAAGCCTCCACATAGGCTGTCACCACCGCGCGAATGGCCGTTTCGGCCGCAGAGACGGGTGCGCTGGATTCTGTCGCCTTAACCGCTGGCGCCACGCTGGCAGGAGTCGGCGCTTGAGACCAACCCAGGCACGGCGGCCAGACAGCGAGAGCAGCGAAAAACAGCCAGGGTTTCATGCCTATCGACTCCTGAAGTGAAGCAAGGGGGAAATCAGCAGGCCCAAGAGTACTGTCGTTGCCGCGCGACGAACACTGGTATAAGTGACAGATCTTCGGCTGGATTTCTGACAGTCGTACCCGCCTGCATCTTGTCATCGCTGCTTTCAGGCTTCCGAAATCTTTGGCAGGTTGAGAGTCCGGAATCCACAGCCGCGCGCCACGTAGCCCGGCCGGTTGAACGACTGGGCTGTGATCGCTCGTAACGCCTCGTTCGTGACCGGTTTGAAGGGTGACTCACGAAAAACCAGGCGCAGGCCCTGCCCCTTCCCAGTGGTCTGTAGGCATGCCCCTGTGGCCATTACAGCCTCTGCAGACGCTGGCACGGTGTGGGCAAAAGACAGGGACTGTCGGAAGTTTCTCACCGAAACTGTCAATTCTAACAGTCGCCGAATCCCACCAAACCACGTCATCATAAAGCGAAAACGTAAAGGAACGCTCCCCTTCTTCTGGAACCGGAAACGAACGATGCCACGCACGAAGCAAGCTCCGCCCCCCCAAGTCGACAATGCATCGTATCGACTCGAATTCGAGGTTGAGGGTGAGCAAACCATCGTCGCACTGCGCGGGACACTCGCGGGAACATTGTCCACCGAAGATCGCAAAGCACTGCTTTCTCGGGTACAGGCCCGAGAACCTATGATGCTCGATTTCAGCCAGATCGACGGATTCTCTGGCGCGGGACTCCGTCGACTGTTGCAATTCGTGCGCACGGTCCATGCGCAAGGTGGCGTGCTGACAGGTCGGGGCGCCAGTCCGCACCTGCGACAATTGGCACAGGCCGCTGGATTTCTCGACATGTTGCGCGGAGACGGTGTCCCGGCACCGGTACGAAAGGCCGTGGAGCCGGCACGCATTGATGTGTACCCCACGCACTTTCATCAGGGCTATGGTCTTCGTCCGGGAGCACCCATGCCACTGGGAGCGACGGCGGTTGCCGGCGGGATCAACTTCGCAGTCTTCTCGAAACATGCCACCGAATGTGTGCTGGTCTTGTTTGAACACGGCCAGACCGAGCCGCTCGTAGAGATTCCTTTTCCCTCCGATTGTCGCGTGGGCGACGTCTATGCGATGACGGTGTTCGATCTCGATCCCGAAACTTGTGAGTACGCGTTCCGAATGGATGGTCCGTTGCAACCCGCCAAGGGCCAGCGGTTTGACCGCTCCAAACTGCTGCTCGACCCGATGGCGCGTAGCATCACCGGACGCGATACCTGGGGTGTTTCGTCAGACAGTTGGAATTCGCAGGTCAGCCGCGCGCGGATCATCCCCGAAGACTTCGACTGGGAAGGGGATCAGCCGCTCAATCTGCCGTTCGAGGATCTCGTGATCTACGAGGCCCATGTGCGAGGATTTACCGCGAGCCCCACGTCGGGGGTCACATTTCCAGGAACCTATGCCGGACTCCGTGAGAAGATTCCCTACCTGAAAGAACTGGGCATCAATTGCCTCGAATTGCTGCCAGTGTTTCAGTTCGACGAACTTGATAACACCCGCACGAATCCCGCGACCGGCGAGCGCCTCTGCAATTTCTGGGGCTACAACACGATTGGCTTTTACGCTCCGCACGCGGGATTCGCGGCAACGGCCTCGATGGGAACTGAAGCCGACGAACTCAAATCGCTCATCAAGGATCTGCATCGGAACGGGATCGAGATTCTCCTTGACGTGGTCTTTAATCATACGGCCGAGGGAAACGAGTGTGGCCCGACGCTGTCGTTCCGCGGACTCGACAACAAAACGTACTACATGCTGACCACCGAGGGTTTCTACCTGAACTACAGTGGCTGCGGAAACACCTTCAACTGCAATCATCCTGTGGTGCGCGATTTCGTGCTGAACTGCCTGCGGTATTGGGTCTCGGAATACCACATCGACGGTTTCCGGTTCGATCTGGCGAGCATTCTGGGACGCGCATCGGATGGTACGCCGCTGGCGAATCCTCCGCTGTTGGAAGCCCTTGCCATGGACCCCGTGCTGGGCAAGACGAAACTCGTAGCCGAAGCCTGGGACGCTGGTGGTTTGTACCAGGTCGGTTCGTTTCCCGCGTATGGTCGCTGGGCCGAATGGAACGGCAAGTTTCGTGATTGTGTCCGCAAGACCATCAAGAGCGATCAGGGGCAGATGGCCGAACTCGCGCAACGGCTGATGGGGTCACCCGATCTGTACCCCACGCGCGGGCCCACGGCATCGGTCAACTTTGTCACCTGCCATGACGGCTTCACGCTGGCCGACATGGTGAGCTACAACGCGAAACACAACGAAGCCAACGGCGAGGAAAATCGCGATGGCGCGAACGACAATCAATCATGGAACTGTGGTGTCGAGGGACCGACTGACGACCCGCAGTGCCTGGTGCTCCGCCGTCAACTGGTGCGTAATGCCTTAACCACGCTGTTCCTCAGTCAGGGTGTTCCCATGATGTTGATGGGGGATGAAGTCGGCCGGTCTCAGCAGGGGAATAACAACACGTACTGCCAGGATGGCCCGATCAACTGGCTCGACTGGACTCTGAAAACCCAGAACGCTGACCTGTTCCGTTTCTGCCGTTGTTTGATTTCGTTCCGCCAACAGCATCCCGTGCTGCGACGCCATCTGCATGCCGGCTGGGCTTCGGAAACTGGAAGCACTTTGGAAGTCGCCTGGCATGGGACCGGAGCGGGACGACCCGACTGGTCGGATGGTAGTCGAGTTCTGGGTGTCACCTTCAAGGCGGTCGAGGGAGATCAATTCGACGTCGTGTACGCCGCCTTCAACATGTACTGGGAACCGCTCGATTTTGAACTTCCCACGCCACCCGTTGGTCACCAGTGGCGACTATTCATCAACACGGGTGCTAGCCGTCCGGGCGATGTCTACGAACCCGGGACCGAACCGCCGGTCACCGACCCCTTGAAGCTGACCGTGGCCGGCAGGTCCGTGGTGGTTCTGGTCGCACGGGCAGAAAATACCTGAGACGCCGATGACAATCGATCATGCCATCAGCCTGCTTGTCAGCGTGACGCTTGTCGTCATGATGGTCGCGCTGGGATTACGTGTCACCTGGAGTGAACTACAGGCGGCAGTGCGGAACGGGCCCGTTGTGGTTCGCACGCTGTTGGCGAACTACCTGTGCATGCCACTCGCCACGATCGGCTTGCTGATGCTGTTCCAGACCCATGAGCTTGTGGCGGCGGGATTTCTCCTGCTGGCGGTCTGTCCTGGTGCTCCCTTCGCTCCTCAGATTGCCCGTCTGGCCCGGGGAGACATCTCAACTGCTATCGGCATGATGGTCATTCTGGCGATCTCGTCGGTCATCATGGCTCCGCTAGCGCTGTACGTGCTTCTGCCACTGCTGTTGGAGAATGCTCCACTGACGTTTGACCCGGTTCGACTCGTCAGTAATTTGCTCATGTTGCAGTTTCTCCCACTGGGAACCGGTTTGCTGATCCGCCACAAATGGCCCGTACTTGCTGGCAGACTGGAGATTCCCGCCAACCGCGCAAGCCTGCTGCTCAATCTGCTGTCGGTGGTTGGCGTCGTGGCGACTCAATATCCCGCTCTGGCAGCGATTCAACCGCGGGGATTCGTCGGCATGACTATGTTGCTGGCCTTAAGCCTCTCCGCTGGCTGGCTGCTGGGAGGGGGGGCCGAACCCGTTCGCCGCTCTCTATCGGTGACCACGGCCCTGCGAAATCTGGGTTTGAGTCTCGTGATCGCCAACGGTTCGTTTGCGGGTACGCCCGTTCCGACGGCCGTACTGGCCTATGGTCTGTTCAGCATCGCCGGGACCGTGGTCGTCGCCAGTGTCTGGGGGCGCGATCGTGCGGCTCGCAAATTGTCCGTAAATGACGGCACAATGAACGGCGTCAGGGACGACAGCCCCACCCAGAACGCTTCAATCGACCTGATGTCAGCGAAGCGTTCCTCACCGCACACGGAGGCTGCCCCTTGAATCAACAAGCCCATGCGGGAGTTCCCGCGATGGAATCCCCCCCAACGGCGGTTCCCGTACTCTGCCGGAAAGTCACAGCGCTGTATGTCGATCGCACGACACAACGCTGGGTCGTGCGGGACTCTTACGGCGAGTTCTGGTGGCTGCCGGCCTCGCAGGACGCATGGCGACATCGGCACCCATTCGAGCTGACTCAGGATTCAACGCTGGAACCGGTTCCCGGACATTACATTTCTCTCCTTGGTGTACCGAATTAAACGACAGGCAGGTGGTCTATGACCGCAGAGCAGATTCGACTGGATGCCGCCCGTGCCCAGAACATCCCCTGGCGCAAATGGGGGCCCTATCTCAGCGAACGCCAGTGGGGAACGGTGCGCGAGGATTACAGCGAAAAGGGTGATGCCTGGGAGTATTTCCCTCATGATCAAGCTCGTTCCCGTGCTTACCGCTGGGGAGAAGACGGGATCGCCGGCATCTCCGATGATCAGCAGCTACTCTGCTTTGCGCTGGCCTTTTGGAATGGGTGTGACCCCATCCTGAAAGAGCGGCTGTTCGGCTTGACGAATCGCGAGGGCAATCATGGCGAAGATGTGAAGGAATACTACTTCTACCTCGACAGCACTCCGACCCATTCGTACATGAAGTATCTCTACAAGTATCCGCAGGCCGCCTATCCTTACGAACAGTTGGTCACCACGAATGCGCAGCGCAGTCGGAGTGACATGGAGTACGAACTTCTCGATACCGGAGTATTTGACGAGGATCGCTACTTCGACATCTTTATTGAATATGCCAAGGGCTCACCCGAAGATCTGTTGGTGGAAATCCGCATCCATAATCGCGGACCAGACGCGGCGGAACTGCATCTGTTACCCACGCTGTGGTTCCGCAATCAATGGTCCTGGCCCGGCGCGACCGTGCCCCCTCGACTGTCACGGGTCCCCGACTGCGGCGCTGTCTCCGTCGTGCAGGCCTTTCATCCGCGGTTGGGGAATCGCTATCTGTATTGTGCCGAGACAGGCAAGCTGCTGTTTACCGAGAACAATACGAATACGCAGCGCATCTTCGGCGTTCCCAACCTGAGTCCCTGGGTGAAGGATAGCATCAACAATTATGTAGTCCATGGGCAAATCGAGGCCGTCAATCCCGAGCAGACTGGGACCAAGGTTTCGCCGCTGTACCAATTCACCGTTCCCGCTGGCGGTTGTGAGACCATTCGGCTGCGGCTGACCAACCGTGGACCAGAAGAATTTCAGGCAACGCCCGGTCAGATTCTCGGTGACGACTTCGAAGAACTCTTCGCGGCTCGCCGACGAGAAGCGGACGAGTTCTACCAGTCGATCATTCCCACCACGCTGGACGCAGATGCCGCGCTCGTCATGCGGCAAGCCTTGGCGGGCATGATGTGGACCAAGCAGTTCTATCACTACGATGTCGACAAATGGCTGGAAGAACGGGGTTCCGACCCTTTCAAGCCCAACCACAAAGTGTCGCCCCGGAATGACCAGTGGCATCACATGTTCAACGGTGACGTGATCTCGATGCCCGACAAGTGGGAGTACCCCTGGTACGCCGCCTGGGATCTGGCGTTCCACGCCCTCGCGCTGACCCTGGTCGATCCCGATTTCGGTAAACAGCAGCTCCGGTTGATGCTGCGCGAGCGCTACATGCATCCCAACGGCCAGATCCCGGCTTACGAATGGAATTTTGGCGACGTCAATCCTCCGGTCCATGCCTGGGCCACGATCTTCACTTATCGTCTGGAAAAAGGAGTGCGGGGTGAAGGCGATCGCGAATGGCTTAAGAACTGCTTCCAAAAGCTGCTGCTGAACTTTACCTGGTGGGTCAACCGCAAAGACCGCCTGGGTCGCAATGTCTTTGAAGGGGGATTCCTCGGGCTCGACAATATCGGCGTTTTCGACCGCAGTTCGCCACTCCCCACCGGTGGTTATCTGGAACAGGCTGACGGTACCGCGTGGATGGCCTTGTTCTGCCAGACGATGCTGGAGATCGCCGGCGAACTTGCCCGAACCGATCCCGAATATACTGATATGGCTCTCAAGTTCGTTGAACACTTCCTCTGGATTGCTTCGTCGATGACGCATCTCGGCGGCGACGCGGGCATGTGGGACGAGGAAGACGGCTTCTTTTATGACGTGCTCCGTCTGCCAGATGGTAGCGCTCAGCGACTGAAGGTTCGCTCCATGGTCGGCCTTCTGCCGCTGTGCGCGGCGACATATTTCGACGGCAAGGCGATAGAACTATATCCCGATGCACACGAGCGACTCAATTGGTTTCTAGATGCTCGTCCTGAATTAAGCGACTCGATCCACAACCCTCGCCAACCAGGAGTGGAAGATCGCAGACTCGCTTCCATTCTGAATGAACATCGCCTGCGGCGTGTGCTGAACAAAATGCTGGATGAGAACGAGTTTCTCAGTCCCCATGGCATCCGGTCTCTGTCCCGTTACCACGCAGAACATCCTTACGTGATGCAAGTCGGTGGTCAGGAATATAAAGTCGCATACCTTCCGGCAGAATCAGACACTGGCATGTTCGGCGGCAACTCTAACTGGCGGGGTCCGATCTGGATGCCCGTAAACTGCTTAATCGTACGGGCCCTTCTACAGTATTACATGTATTACGGACCAGACTTCAAAGTCGAATGTCCCACAGGTTCGGGACAATTCATGACGCTCTATCAGGTCGCCGAAGAATTGTCCCGCCGCCTGACGAGTATCTTCCTGAAGGATGCAAATGGTCGGCGTCCCACGTTCGGTGGTGCAGAGAAATTCCAGACTGATCCCTATTGGCGTGACTGCGTGCTGTTCTACGAATACTTTCATGGCGACAACGGCGCAGGGCTTGGTGCCAGTCATCAGACGGGTTGGACCGGAGCCGTCGCGCGTCTCCTGCATCTGTTCGCCACGCTCACTCCGGATGTGCATCTCAGCGAGGGGAAATTCGCTTATGCGCAGGCCATTCACACGGCCGAGGCCGGAACTCCAACCGCCAGTGTTGTGCGTTAGCAGAATCGTCGAGGGGTAGATTAAGATGTATGCCATCATAAGATGGCGTCAAAAGGCATCGGACTAATGTCTCGAAATCGTGCCGTCACAGGGCATATTTCTTCTCATCGGGTCGATTGTCCTGTCGTCATCCGCGACGGCAGGCGTTACAGACGGCACGCCACGAGTGGCATCCCCATCGACATACAACCCTGAGACAGAAGTCGCTCCAAACAGGTCCGCGTCCACAGTTTCCCTGAACCATGATTCGAGTGATTTTAGCCGACAGCCAAGCTTCTCACGCAAAGGGGAGCGCTACGCCATCGTTGTGTGGACGAACAAGGCATCGAGTTCCAGTTTCACTCCATGATCGATGACAATCGCTTCAACTCTCCGTTCTCACTCTCCAATCGCTGGATTGCTGCTTCCAGTACCACGACGCCTTGTTCGATGAGGATAGGGCGCCCAGCATCGGTCCACTCTGCCGGACCGTTCGAGCAGAGGATCTGTTTCTTCGTCCAGCCCTACAGTTCGATCACCTATTCAACGGCCTGATCTCCACTGGCCCGGAATGCCCACCGCTGATTTCGAACTTCCCATCCGTAGCAGTACGGGCAATCAAAAACTCCAGTGCCCCACATGGCTGATATGCGACTTAACTTGTCGAACAACACCACACGAATGCGACCCTGGTCTGCAGCTGCCAGTCGCTGATTGAGGCCTTGACGATTGCGCTTGGTTCCAGAGACCGAGTCGTCGCGAAGCTGACATTCAGCGATAATTACGAGCCCTTGACATTGGGCGTGTTGACTCATGACTCGTTCTTGGTCAGCGTTGCTGGTCGCGTGTTGGTTTTCCGAACTGTATCGAGCGTAGGTTGCCGTGTTACCGAACAGCACGCCGCTGGTTTTATTACGAGTTGCTTGGATATACGTCTGGTTGAAAGATACCGTGCCATGTTGACGAGACACGGTCTGAATGTGATCCTGCATTTGATTGGTTGCCTTAGACCGGTTTGGCTGGAAACCAAGCTAGAGGTCAGCACCATCGTTCAGTGATCCAAGCCTTCGCAACAGCAATTGTCGGCAAGTTCGCGAACATCGTTCTCCTCATAGACCAGCGCTTGCGCCAGGGCTACGTGTATCAACGGATCCGACTGCAGGTCGTTCGGAAATGTCCATCGCCGGCCATCCCGACTATTTTTTGAGATGAGCCCGTCGGCGAGCACGTCGAAGGGCTTTCTCATTGTGGGGCAAAGAGTTGCGCTATCGAGCGTGCAGTTCAAACGGACGATTTCGAGGATGCGGCGTTGGGTGGCGTAGTCGGCCGTAAGCCATTTCTGTTTCAGTGTTTGCGAGAGTTCAAACACTTTTCCGCCTGGTCCGCCGTTTCATCTTTCGAGCGGTCCTGAGCATGCAACTGCAACTTAAGGGATGCCCTGCGGTCGCGCCGTGGCTGGTATTTCCTGGCGGTTGTTCTGCCCAATCACAAATGATTCCCTTGCAACAGGTTGCAAGCAACTTCTGATCCCAGGAACTGGCCCATGCGCTCAGACATACCGATTTTGGACGGCCAGGACTTGTGCTTGGCGGAGATCCGTCCAGCAGTGGCAAAGTCGTCAGTGTCGCTGGCCTCATCTATAGTTCCCTGAAGATGAGGCTCTCGAGCTGGCCCTGTGTCAGGATTGGATCATGAAGCATTGCTGGATCTTGTGTTTGTTGCTCACCGACTTCAACGCGGCACGAGCCCAGGAAATGGTCCGCTGGTCGTTTGAAAACAGTGACCGCGCGATAACTCGCCTGCAAGATCGCGTCGAACTGATGGGCAGTGATGCGAATGAGTCGGCTTTTAGCGACAACACACCAGGGAAATTCATCTACGACCCGCTTACGCGAGAATCACGAGCAAATGCGACCAGTCGACGATTTGCGGGGAGTGAGCGAACGAGTCAGGCCGTCAGTTACCGGTTCGATCCCAGTGGACTTGCCCTGGATGCCAAGGGCCTCACGATCGAGGCGTTCATTCAGCCACATGTCATGGCTCGCGGCGACGCCTGGATCGCTGGTTTCACTCGGAAATCGGCAGAGGCATCGGAACTCGCATTGCAGTGGATCGAATTAAGGAATTCCCATCAGACCTGGCATGGAGCGGAAGTCACGGCTCCTCAATCGCAGACTCAACGTTGGCCCGTGGGACATTACTCTTCATCCACGCGGCTAGACAGTCGTGTCGAGGCGTGGCGTCACGTGGCCGTGGTTTACGACAACACGCGGAAAGTGGCAACAGCCTGGGTTGATTATCACCTGTCGCAATCGGTTCCGGTAGCGGCTGCCATGCATTGGGACGGGGGCAATTTTCTGATTGGTGGACGACCAGATCACTGGGGAATCGAGGGGCTGATTGATGAAGTCCGAGTCACGACAGGGGTGCTGGGCCCTGCCGACTTCTTGCGTGCCCGCGACGATGCCCTTGAGGGAGTTTCGTTTCGTTCGGACCAGCAGATCGCACCAGTCGACGCGGGTTGCCTGGATCTCAAGGAGCATTTCGGCGCGGTCGGTGACGGCAAGGCGGATGACACTCAAGCCTTCAACACCGCCTTTGCTCAGCTCACCAGCCGAGTCCCACTGGCTTACAACACGCTTTTGATTCCACCCGGGGAGTATCTCGTCAGCGACATGTTGTATTGTTCGCGGTTTATTGACGTGAAAGGGGCAGGCCCGGGGAACACAGTGATCCGTCTGCGTGATCGCAGCCCGGCCTATCAAGACCCGTTGCAGCCACGTCCCGTGCTGCGGATGAGCAGCACGTCTGGTGATCCGGGTTCGCATCGCGGGGTCAATGGCAGCAGCATCTCGATATATCTGGATGGCGTCACCATCGATACAGGCGTGGACAACCCGGGAGCAAAAGGGCTGGAGTATCACTCCAATAACCTGGGACGGTTGGAAAACGTGGTCATTCGCAGCGGGGATGGCAGAGGAGTCGTCGGTCTGGACCTGACTCATCACGATGTGGGACCGGCACTGGTCAAGCAGGTCACCGTCGATGGGTTTGATCTGGGAGTTGCCATTCGCTACCAGGAGTATTCGATGACTTTCGAGCACCTCCGGCTGCGAAACCAGCGCGTCGCGGGCATCCGGAATCAAGGCAACATTCTGGCCGTTCGTGGATTGGTTTCAGAGAACACGGTACCAGCGTTCATCAGCGAAGGCCCCAATTCTATGGTCACACTGATCGATTCCCGGTTGTCTGGTGGAGCACCGGAAGCATCGGCAATCATCAGTGAGGGAGGGCTGTACCTGTTGAGGCTACAAACGACCGGGTATGGCAAGGCCGTCACCAAACGACAATTGATCGACCAGAATCCTCAACAGTGGCAGGAAGCTGTGATCGTGGGGCCAGACATTGGGGAGTTCGCGGGAGATCAAATCACGCGCGGCTTCGGCACCGCCGAGGGAGCCTTGAAAATGGCGATCGAAGAAACACCCGAGCCTCCCGCGCGACCTGTTTCCGAATGGGTCAATCTGGCGAACTTTGAGCACCACAAAGTGGGTGAAGACTGGGGGCCCGCCGTACAGGCCGCCATCGATAGCGGTGCCCGAGTCATTTATGCGCCAGCCAATCTGCCCGTGCAGTTTCATACGCCCATTGAACTTCGCGGCGTCGTAGAGAGACTCGTTGGTTTTGGGAAGAGTTGGAACTGGTCGGACACCGTGTGGAAAGCGAGTGCCGACCGTCAACAGACCGATGCTTCCCGCTGGCCCCCGCCGCTGGTGACATTCACCGATGACGATCCAGGTCGGACAGTTTGGATTGACCGCCTGAGCATTCAATCGCTGGCACATGGGTCTAAGGGGACGCTCGTCCTGCGGAGTTCCTCACCGGATCACTACCGAACCAGCGCCGGAGGAGGACGCCTCTTTGCGGAAGATGTGGGGGGTGCGGACTGGCACTTTGAGCATCCACAAGCCGTCTGGGTGCGGCAGTGGAATCCCGAGAGCCACTCGGCTGGTCCCTGTATCCACAGTCGGGGCGCCTCAATTTGGGCCCTGGGCTTCAAAACGGAATATGAAAGCCAGAAGCTGCTTGCAGAGCAGGACGCGAGGACGGAAATACTGGGCGCGTTCATTTACCCGATCGGTGAAATCCCCCAGGATCGCCCCCTCTTTGAGAATCGAGACAGCCGCATGTCTCTCGTGTATGGCACGAGCGTTTATCAATCCAACCATCAGGTGCAGATTCGTGATGTGCGCGGGAGCCATGCCGTCGAGATTGGCCCAGAGAAACTGCGCTGGGCAGGAAGCCGCGGGCGAATGGACCTGTTCGTCACCGAGTAAGGTAATAATGCGGTTGAAAGCAGAACGGTGGTCAGGGGGTGGTCATGGTCGGGATTTCGAAGGCAATCGCCGCGCGGTAATCCGCCTGTGCCTCGTAGTAGCGGACATAGGCTTCAACCTCGGTGACCTTGGCGTCAAACGTGGCTTGTTCTCGCAAGTTCAATCGCAAGAAATCGCTGTCGCCCTGATCCAGTCGAATGAGTTCGTAGCGTTCCATTTCTTCGTTCAAGCGGACAGCGTCATGAGCCTGACTAATGGCCTGGAAAGCCGTATCCAGAGCAATGATCGCCGCTTGAACTTCGACGGAAATTTTGTCGGACATGAATTGACGCTTGGCGTTCAACTGGGCCAGCTTGCCTTCCAGCGACGCGATTTTGCCCCAGGCTTTGCGACGTTGAACGGGCACCGAGAAGTAAATGCCCGCGTCGAGTTCAAACGGTTGCTTGTCGCCTTTGCTGCTGGTGAGTCCGCCGACATCCTGGTCTCCCGAGACCACGGCATCTAGCGAAGGCTGCAACAGGTTCTGAGCCTGTGACAGTTCCACCTGCAACATCTGCCGCGAGACATCGAAGGCTTCCAGTTCTGGACGGCGTTGCAATGCGAAAGCAATGTCCTGATCCAGCAGTGTTCGTTCCACCGGCTGAGGCGTGGGAAACTCGGACGGCAACAGCTCGGGGGTCGGTACGAACGGCAACCCATCGGGCATGCGCAGGAAGAGTGACAACTTGGCCGCCGAAGTTTGCAGTTTTCGCAGAGCATCGAGTTGTTTGACCCGCCGCGACACAATCAGGCGTTCATTATCGGTGAGGTCAGACTCGGGCTTCTTGCCGACTTCCACCTGTCGACGGAGTTGCTGGTCGCGATCCTGAGCCAATTCCAGCAGTTGCTCGGCATAGTGATACTGTCGCCCGGCCCCGACCCATTCCCAATAAGCGATCGACCCGTCGCGGATAAACAACAACATCTGTGTCCGAATTTCCGGCTCTACGAGGTCGCGTCCATAGGCCGTGCGCCACAATGTCGCGCGACGTTCATCGATGTTGCGATTCTGCCAGAGGGGGACCGACATCCCGAGCTTGAACTCACCACCATCGTTGGTTTGTCGCTCGAGATACCAGGGCTCAAAATCGCCGCGGCCGATGCGATAACCTCCAAACACGCTGCCCCCCGACATGAGGGGTTGATCGAAGCCCATGCCATTGCGATACGTTTGATAGAAGCCCTCGGGCGTGTTTTCCGAATCCGCTTTCAGTTTCAGATCGAACTCGCCCTGGGCCGACAGGTTATCGCCGGATCTGACATTGCGTTCCAGGCGAGCAATCTCGAGAAGCGGATAAGACTGGTAAATAGCGTCGACCACTTGTTCCAGGGCGATGGGCGCCGTGGGACCAGTCGGGATGGCTGGCGTATCATCCAACTCTATTGGTGGCGGGGGAAGGCTGTCTGTGGGTTCTGCCTCCAACTCGTCGATCGCGGCTGTCAACGTGATGTCAGCCGTTGCCTTCGCAGTGGCTGACGTGTCTGCCTTGTCGTTCATCGTTGAAATGACGGCGGAGCTTCCGGTCACCGCGTGGCGGGGGTTGGCGGCCGTGTGTTCGTTCAGCGAGATCCGCGATGTCTTGCAGCCGAAACTGCCGATGGTCGTGAGGGCCACACACAGGCAGAGGGGGCCGACTACTTCTTTCCGCGCAGCAAGCCATCGGCCTTGGGAGGCGGATCGACCGTCACCACCGGCGGGAATCCGTTCACCTGCCGCCATAACTCTTGCCCCAATGGTACCTGATTCAACAAGATCCAACCGTTGACACGCACTCCTTGTCGGAGAATGTCGGCCGTGGGCCAGGGACGGTCGTTCGGATCGGGAACGACCACAACCCGGAATTTGCCTTGTCCATCGTCGGAACGATCGACGGTGGCGACCTGCCCCCCGAATGTTCCGACCGCGACTGAAGGCCAACCACTGAATTGCACAGCGGGCCAACCTTCAAACTGCAACCGAACTTTACGGTGAAGTTGACCACCACCCAGGCTGGCCACCAACGGAGCGTCATTCCCGTCGACTTTGATCTCCACCGCCTGATCACTGGTCGCTGGGACCAGTTCCAGCAGTGGTTGCCCCGATGAGACGATTTGACCTCCCTGAAAACTTCGTAACTTCAGCACAAATCCATCCTGCGGTGCGATCACCGGCTGAACTTGCAACAAGCGCTTGCTTTCAATATCGGCCAGTTCTTTGATGGTACTCTCGACATCTCCCTTCGACTTTTCAAAAACCGCCTTAGCGGAGTCGATCTTGGCCTGAGCCTCGCGGAGTTTATGAATTCTTTCGGCCTTTTTTGCCTGAAGTTCTTCCATGGAAGCGGCCACATAAGCCTTTGCCTGCTCGACCTTTGATAACGCTTCCTTGGCCTTGCGTTCAGCAAGCTCCCATTCGTAGCGGGATTCCACCTTCTGCTCAAAGAGTTCTTTGCGGCGGATGCGATCTTTCTCTGCCTGGTCGTAACCAGCATCCATCGCCTTGAGGTTTTCCTGCTCTGCCCGCAGCTTTTGTTCACCCACACGCACAAACGCATCTTGTGCCAGTTCGGTCTGCTCTTTTACATCGATGAAGGCTTCCCACTGCTGTTCGTAGGCCAATACGATGGAGCGTTCAGAAGTGAGTTTGCGCTTCAAGGCGTCCAGTTGTTCCTCGAGTCGAATCTTGAGAATGGGGTCGACGACCTCGATCTTCATCAAGAGCTCACCTTCCGAGACGTGAGCCCCTTCGAACAGTCCGGGCCGAATCTCAACCAATCGCCCTGAGATGGGGGCGTCGACCTCTTGTAGTCGCCGGTTCGGGTCATATGTGATCACCCGACCCTTGCCCGCCACCGATTGCTGCCACGGAATGGCGAGTAAGCCGATGAGGCTCAGAAGTAACCCGACCAAGAGCCAGACACCGACTCGACGAACCCAGCGGGTGGCACGGGACAATTCCAACAACGGTAGCGACTGTGGCAGAGCGTGCGCTCGATGAACAGTGGTTTCAGACATGGTCTGTGTGCTCCCTCGGTCGTTCAGCGGACAGGACAGCCGATACGCTTTCCACAACGCGTCGCTGCGACGTAAAGATCAACCACGTCGTTTGCGGGGAAAGCTGCGGCAACCGGGGAACAATCGCCGACAATTCCTCATCACCCAGAATGTCGAGCCAGTGATCGAGCACCAGCAGGCGTGGTTGCCCCGCTAAAGCGCGCGCCAGATGCAACTTATGGAGCTGGCGCACAGTAAGTGGACTTCCCTGCTGAGCCAGCGTGTCATGCATGTCGACATGCCTGTCTTGCAACTCGCTGGTCAAACCGAGTTCTTTCAGAAGTCGGCGAACTTGAACATCCGTCACATTCGATCGGTGCAAATGCACATTTTCGGCAACGGTTCCCGGAAAAACAGACAATTTGTCCAAGACTGTCACATGCAACCAACGCGCATCGGGCCGGATTTCCTGGAGTTCCAGGCCGTCCAGTTTCACCGTCCAGCCGGAAGCCGTGGTGGGATCTCTGAAGGCCTGCAACAGCTGCATGCGATCGTCATCAGCCCAATCGTACAAGACTTCCAGCTGTCCGGGAGAGAGGGTGATTGGGTCATTACGATGGTTGCCTGTGCTGGCAGGGGACTGAAAGGCATGGCTGTCGTGAGCGTGTGAAGTGGCGGCTTTTTCCGTGCCCAGACGCTGCAACTCGACCAACGCCCCGCCCTGCCGTGGCAACGACATGGATCCGGCCAAGGTCATAACCGGCAAGTCGGTCAGGTGTGCCACTTTATCCACAGCGGCCAACAGGTCGTACCAACTTTCGATGTGCTTACCCAGTTTGGCAAACGAAGCCACAATGGTGGCCACAATCAGTTCGGCGGCGACCAGTTGCCCCAGGGTTAATTGCTCTTGCAGCACAAGGTAGCCCCCCAACCCCAGGAGAGTTGTCGTGGCGAGGGCCTGCATTCCCAGGACGACGAGCACCTGCCGCATCAGAATCCGAAAATGAGCCTGTCGCTTTTTCAGATAACGAATGACCATCACGTCGGTCGTTTCCGCCGCGTAATTGGCTAACTGATATTCCTGCACGACGCCACAATTGGCGGCGAGATCCTGAAGCCATGCCACCGTGTGGTATTTCGCTTTGGATTCCTGGATCGCCGATCGAATGCCCCCCCGTCCCAGAACAAAAATCACGACGGTCAGCCCCAGCAGCAGCATCAGGTCGTAACCCAGCAGGAAGGGATGGTAAAAGGCCATCACACTCATCCCGATGACGGTGGAGAGCACGATGGCCACGCCATCGACAATCAGCGACGCCAGCGTCTTTTGAATAATCCCCACATCGAGAAAGCGGTTCATCAGCTCGGGCAAATCGTGCTCGCGCTGAGCTTCGGGTGTCACCCAGGGCAAATGCCGAGAGACCTTCGCGGCGACGCGGGCAAACAGCCGTCGCTGAATGATCTCTGCCGTGTAGATGTGCAACATCTGCAATGCGGCGACAAATCCGAGTAACCCGAGCAGAACCAGCGAGAGCACAATAATCGGCTGGTACAACGTGGCAAACGTCACAGTCCGAACCAACTGTTGCGCAGTCACCGGCACCGACAGCAGTAACAGCCCGGCCATTCCGGAAATCGCCACCGCCGATACGATGTCCTTCAGTTCAGGTCGCAGCAATTGCCACAGGACGACCAACGGAGACACAGGGGCATGCGCATCTGCGGCATGCGGTTCATGCGCAGCCAATGCGACGGACTCGGCAGTCACTACCGACCAGCAGCGGCGTTGGCGCAGCGAGGGTGCCTGAAGCTGCAGATCCGAGAACCGCAACGCCTGCAATCGACGACGATGAGACCTCTTAAGACCGATCAATTCTTGAGTGTCGCCCGTCAGCGCGATCGCCGCATTTCCGGCTGTCAACAACGATTGCAGATCCTCAGGCGTGCAGTCCGCCGTTCGCAGATGCAGACCCAGCGACCGCCCGGTTTCCACCAGAATCGTGCGCCAATCTCCGGCGGAACCTGCGCCATTTGCGCGTGAGACGTCAGCGAGAACCCGCTGGATGCGAGCGGTCTCGATATGTTTCCCCAGGTGTCGCGCCATCCATTGAATGGGCAACACCAGGTCGTCGGTTTCCACAGCGAAATTCTGCGCTCGATGCGCTTCCTGACTGTCGAGAGCATCCACCATCCTGCCATCCCCACCAACCGGCTCGCAGCATCCCCTGTCAGAGTTTAGTCTCCTGGGCCAGAGTAGCAAAACGATGTCGATTCAACGAATGCCCAGTTGTTTACTGCGGGATTGAATTCCATTCACTGCAGCGGCTCCTGTCGGGTAACCTTTGAGTGTTTTCTCGCGGTGCAGCACATCCGTAGCCGATCGACCTATCGTAGAGAATTCATCTGGTCCTGTCAGCGACCAGCGCAAGACAGAGCCGCATGAACTACGTCGAGCATCGGTCGTTCAGCGGGCGGAATTGTCAGCCAGGAGTGACTGATTGCGGGCCCGCTGGCAGGTTTTGCAGGAGATATCTCAAGATGTGCATTCTCACATGCACCAGCGTGCCATCTCCTTCGCGCAAACCGTGATCTCGATTGGGATAGACCATGTAGTCGAACGGTTTGCCCAGCCTGATCAGCCGGTCTACCAATCCCTCAATGATCTGAATATGGGTGTTGGTCTCCCCCGATCCGGTCATGATCAGCAGCTTGCCTTTGAGACCGTCGGCGTAGTTGATGGCCGCAGCCTTTTCATAACCCTCCGCGTTGACTTCGCGCGTGCGCATGTAGATTTCCTGGAACCATGCGTTGTAGAGATGCGGTTGCGGCTTGGGGACAACCGCGATCCCGACGTGATACGAATCCGGCTTGCGAAACAGGGCGTTAAGAGTGTTTGAGCCCCCGCCGCTCCAACCCCAGATTCCAACGCGGTTCGCGTCGATGAACGGGCACTGTTTCAAGAGTGCTTGCAGTCCCGCCTCCTGCTCGTCGGTGGAGAGGGGCCCCAGGCTGCCGAAGATCGCCCGGCGCCACGCGGCACCTTTAGGGGAGGGAGTGCCTCGATTGTCGATCGATACGACGATGTATCCCAACTCGGCGACCAGTCGGTGGAAGTCAATTTGCGCCGCGCCCCATTCGTTCAACACCGTCTGCGCGTGAGGCTCGCCGTAAACATAAATGAACAGCGGGTATGTCTTCGAGGCGTCGAAGCCTTTGGGCTTGAGCATCCAGGCATCAAATTCCAGACCGTTTCCTATGTCGAGTTTAAGAAACTCGGCTGAGGGCAATGCCAACGACTGCATTCTTTCGCAGATGTCGTCATTGCGTTCGAGGGAACTCAAAACCCGGTGCCCCTCGACCTCGATCAGTTCATGCAGCGGAGGCGTATTCAGAGTCGAGTAAGTATGTATCGCCCACTTCGCGTCGGGCGAGAAGAGATAACCATGCGTACCCACCTGGTCCGCGGGGGTGACGCGCTGGCTCTTTGCGGAACCATCCAACGCGACGCGATAGAGGTATTTCTGCGTTGCATCATCCGGCGAGGCGTAATAGTAATACCAGCCGCGTTCCTCATCGATGACCGCGCGATCAATGATGTCGTGATCTTCGTGGGTCAATCGCAAGACGTCTTCCCCGTCGCGCGAACAGCGATACGCATGCCGCCAGCCATCCTTTTCGCTGACCACAACGAATCCCTGCCCCCCTTGAATCCAGACCAGGCCGGAGTTCTTCCCCTGACTGGATTCGACCCACGTCGCATTCGTTTCCGAGAAGATCGTGTTGATCTGGCCAGTTGTGGTGGCCAGCAGGAATTCCCGTTTGTCCCGGAATCGACTGAACGTCTCGACGAGCACTTCTTCGGAATTGCCTGCCCACTCAACTTGTCCCAAGTAGAACCCTTCTTTGGGGCTCTCAATTGGTAACCAGCTCAATTGCGTACCGTCTGAGTTCACGACCCCGATTCTCAGCGTTTCAATGTCGCCACCCACGCGGGCAAAGCGGTGTTGTTGAACGCCTGGGTAGGACGGATCGTCAGGCACCAGCACCGAACGAAGTCGCACGTCAGTCATGTCCGACTCAACAAACAGGACGCGAGAACCGTCTGGACTCCAGACAGGGTTGCGATATTCAACATTCCGATCTGGTGGCCCTGACGCCAACAAGGTCTCTTTTTGGTTCTGTAGATCGACTGCCAGAAGCTGGGAGCCTTGAGTGACGAGTCGCTGCGTCCCCTGGGGTGAGAGACGACGATCATCGGAGTTTGGCAGACTATCATCCGGCATCCAGACTCGTCGCTGACCCGACTCGGCAGCATGGAACCAAGACGTTGTTTCCTGACCTGTTGGACCCGGCTCCTGTGTGACAAAGCCTGAGCTATCACTCAGCCAAGTGGGACGGTAGTTCTTAGCGCGAAATTCGCCACGGTCGTAGATCGCCTTCAGGCGTTCCACCGCCTGGCTTTGCCAGTCCGAGCCATCGGACGCTTGAGCTGGTGATTGATGAACAAAGAGCATGACATAACTGGCGGCTGCCGCGCAGAGGCATACCCTCGCGCGATGGGGAATGAAAGGTGTGATACGGTTCATGGATCGAATGCCTCAAGCTGAATGCCGTTCCGTCGCGTTCCATAGTCGAATTTAGCATGGTGATCGCGCAGTCGCAGGTAAAGTCTGTACCCTCGGCGAGCACCCGAACGCCGCTCACCGCGCCAGGAACGATGCCGAATCCATGGTTTTCCCTCACTGGCGACCTCGCCGATGTTCAGGCCGCGCAGCTCAACCGCTGCTGAGATCCGGCATGAGCTTCACTTTCAATCTGACTCCCCACGTTGCCGTTGATGTCGGAGTGGCGATGCGTGAACTTTTGAGATGTTCCTCGACCAGCACTGTGGCCGGCGAAGTTGCGATGTGCTGGAAGTCTCTGTCGGCAAAAGGACCGATGGTAGGAGACATCTACTTCGCTGCGGGCGATAGAGCGTCGGTCGGCACACGAGCCAGGCGAAAACCGAGGTCGTCGTAGACAGCCGGCGGTGGAGATGAGTGGGCATGGGTTGCATGGCAGCGGTCCACGCCGTGCTTGAAACAACCACCACGAGTGGCTCGCCAAGGGTTCCCCTCGGATCGCGTGACTGGATCCAGGCACCATTCGTAAACGTTGCCGTGCATGTCGTGCAAGCCGAGTGAATTCGGCGCATATGCTCCGACTTGGCAGGGGCGGTTGAGTCCGCCGTTTCCGCCGATGTTCGCCTGCTGTTTGGAGAGCGTGTTCGCTGGCTGAGCGAGGTAGAAATCGAAAGCGCTGGTGGCATTGTCCCGCTGCGGGCCGCCCCGGCAGGCGTACTCCCATTCCACTTGGGTAGGAAGCCGATAGCTCCAACTCGTACCCTGTTCGATGTCGTTCAATTTCTGAATGAAGACTTGGCATTGGTCCCAAGAGACGTGTTCCACAGGGAAACGCTGCAGATCCTCGTCGTTCATGTTCTTGACGGCGTTCATCCCTTTCCCGGTACGGGAGAAGTGGCTGGGTTTCTGGCCCATCACTTTCTCCCACTCATTCTGCGTGACTTCGTACTTGCCCAGGTAGAAGTCGGCCGGGATTTCCACTTCCGTGTCGCCCGGCTTGTCCTTACCGCCACCCAGCCAGGACTTGCCTTTCGGTACCGTCACGAATTCCATGCCGATGCTGTTGGTGTACTCGACCGGCACGCCGAGGTGCTTGGCCGAGGCATCCTGATGCGCCTTCGCCTGCGCGGTATCAAACGGAGTCACCGCAGGTTTCGGAGCCTCTGCCAGCCCGTCGTTCCGGACGATTGTTGCAGAGGACTCCAATGGTGTGATGGTGACCAGGGATTGGCCATCTTTGATCACTTCGATCTGTTGTGGATCGCCCGGAACTTCGATTCTGGTCTTGGTGCCGTCCTTGTTGGTGAGCGTGATGATGATCACACCCAGAAGCAACATGGCCCCGATCACACTCCCCGCTGAGAACCAACTCCATTTCACAGACTTTGCTGGTTTCGGAGCAGGAATGTGGCGGAAATCCAGCAGCATGGTGTTCGTCTTCAGTTGCATCTCGCATTCGGCGAGATCATCAACCACTTCCTGAGCCGTCTGATAGCGCTCATCGGGATTCTTGGCGTGCAACTTCGTAATGATATCGCACAGCCACTGCGGCGCTTCGGGAATGATCTCCGAAATGGGGCGCGGGGCTTCCTCAACCACGCGTTTGAGCACAGCCAGCGCAGACGGCGCGCGAAACGGCGGCCGACCGCTCACCATTTGATAGAGCACACTGCCGAAACTGAACAGGTCGGCCCGCGGATCGAGCTTGTGCCCCATCGCCTGTTCGGGAGCCATGTACATCGGCGTGCCGGCAATCAGTCCACTTTGAGTCAGGCTGGCATCGTCGGCGGTGCGGGCCAGGCCAAAGTCGGTGATCTTGACCCGATCGTGAATGCCAGTTTCCAGCAGGATATTGCCCGGTTTGATGTCGCGATGAATCAGGTGCTGCGCATGGGCCGCAGCGAGACCTTCCGCGATTTGCTTCCCTCCTCGACTAGGGCTCGAAGAGCATCGTTAACGCGATCGAATCTCACTAAATCAAGCTGGAAATCGACAATAATCGCTTCAATCCAGCTTCACAAGTGAGACCACATCGAATCACGAAACACCGAGAGAATTCGGGCATCGGTTCGCGTTTGTCCGTAGAATGTCCGTACAAGGTCGAAGCCCCAAGTTTGTTTTTGCCAAGGCGCGTTATCTTGAGTATCCGGGCACGAATTGAAGATGCACTCGTGCTATGGGGAGCGGGTAGGCCGGAAGGGGCTCTCTTGTGTGTGCTCACAGCAGTAAGCGCTACATCTCGGAAGCGCAGGCCACAGAAAACGCTCTCGGTTCGTCATCCCCCAAAGAAGATGGGAGATGGGGAGGCATTTGAGGCTTTTCTGGCCGATGAAATGCCGAGAATTTGTCGAGTTCAGAACTACAACATTGCCTTTCGGGGGCAGATGCATCGAATCGAGCAGGTCTTCTACAAGTGGCTGAGGTGTGACCTCGCACACGCTGGAAAGCTTCCCTCGGATATCACGTTTTCGGTTTCAAACAACCCGAATGCGATTACCACTACCCTTGAGAATGACATGCTGATTTTGACTGATGGCTGGCTGTGGGGCATTCTCGCGTCAGTTGTCAAAGCACCGGAGAATGCCGACGAATTCAAGGGGTTCAGTTTAGTGATAAATCCCCCCTCGAACCAAGGCTAAAACGCCCCCGGCTTTCACCGGGGGCGCTGGGTTCGGCTTCAGGGGATTGTCACGCCATCGCGTGCTGACGCCTCAGACGACGCTGGAGGGCGACGGCAGCGGTCACCAGGTCTCGGACGTACTCCGTTGCCGTCCGCGGCCCCTTGCGGTCGTTGCAGGGTTTGCAGGAAAGCACCAGGTTCCCCACAGCATCGGCCCCGCCACGGCTGACCGGGGTCAGATGGTCCAGGGAACCGCCCCGCTTGCCGATCCGGGCCCCACAGTACGCACAGCGGCCCTCAGTGACGCGCAGACGGACCAGCATGGCTTGCCGTTCCGTGCGGGACAGGAACGCCGACGTGAAGTTATGTGGGATCTCCGGCAGCGGTGACGACAGGTCGTGCAGGATGGTCAGCCTTGCCATGACGACACCCCCCGCAACCCATGAAGCTTGCCGCTCTGAACCCGGACAACCGGGCGCGTGATTCTTGGGGAAAGATCACGGTCGTACCAATCCGAGAATTCCACCACTTCGCGGCCACCGGCCCGCTGTCGCTCATCCTTGTGTGACCAACTGGCCTGAAACTCCAGGCACGCGGCCCGAATCTCCTGTTGGCTTGGGAGGTAGGCCTCCGGTGGATCGAATTCCAC
>Ga0164290_1000855_pt1 | contig 72493 bp, 72 predicted proteins | sample Micstemetagenome_FD_108782 | JGI IMG/M metagenome (GOLD analysis project Ga0164290, IMG submission 108782) | Contaminated culture microbial community from soil near Moab, Utah, USA - Microcoleus steenstrupii SON62 (Illumina Assembly) | ecosystem: Environmental > Terrestrial > Soil > Soil crust...
ATGGCCGCGACGCTGGCCGAAGGCGAGACGGTGCTCGAGAACGCCGCCCAGGAGCCGGAGGTCACCGACCTGGCCGAGCTCCTGATCAGCATGGGCGCGCAGATCAGCGGCGTCGGCACCGGCAAGCTGGTCATCCAGGGCGTCGACAAGCTGCATGCCCCCACGACCCCGCATCGCATCGTCGCCGACCGCATCGAGACCGGCACCTTCCTGTGCGCGGTCGCCGCCGCCGGCGGCGAGGCCTTCGTCAAGGACGGCCGCGCCGACCACCTGGACGCGGTGATCGACAAGCTGCGCGAAGCCGGTGCCGTGGTCGACGCCGTTGAGGGTGGCATCAAGATCGCGATGCACGGTCGCCCCAAGGCCGTCGGCTTCCGCACCAGCGAGTACCCGGCGTTCCCGACCGACATGCAGGCCCAGCTGATGGCGGTGGACTGCGTGGCCGAGGGCGCGGCAAAGATCAGCGAGACCATCTTCGAGAACCGCTTCATGCACGTGAACGAGCTGGTCCGGCTGGGCGCGCACATCGAGGTCGACGGCAAGACCGCGGTGGTCACCGGCGTGGAGCGACTCAGCGGCGCCACCGTGATGGCCACCGACCTGCGCGCCTCCGCGTCGCTGGTCATCGCCGCGCTCTGCGCCGGGGGCGAGACAGTGGTCGAGCGCATCTACCACCTGGACCGCGGCTACGAGCAGATGGAAGCCAAGCTGCGCGGCCTGGGCGCTGACATCGAAAGAGTGAAGTGAGTCTGACTTTCGCCCTGTCCAAGGGCCGCATCTTTGACGACACCCTGCCGCTGCTGAAGTCGGCCGGCATCGAGGTCATCGACGACCCCGAGAGGAGTCGCGCGCTGATCCTGCGTACCAATCTGCCGGACGTGCGCGTGGTGCTGGTGCGTGCGACCGATGTGCCGACCTATGTGCTGCATGGCGGTGCCGACATCGGCGTCGCCGGCCTCGACGTGCTGCTGGAGCACGAGGGTGCCCAGGACGGCGGCGCCCGCCTGCTGCGCCCGCTCGACCTCGGCATCGCTCGCTGCCGGCTGTCGGTGGCGACGCGCGCCGACTTCGATTACGCGCAGGCGGTGCGCCAGGGGGCGCGCATCCGCGTCGCCACCAAGTACGTGCACCTGGCCCGCCAGCACTTCGCCGACAAGGGCGTGCATGTCGACCTCATCAAGCTCTATGGCTCGATGGAGCTGGCGCCGCTGACCGGCCTGGCCGACGCCATCGTCGACCTGGTCTCGACCGGCAGTACCTTGAAGGCCAACGACCTCGTCGAGGTCGTGCAGATCCTCGACATCAGCTCGCACCTGGTCGTCAACCCCGGCGCCGCCAAGCTCAAGCGCGAGCGCATCCAACCCCTGCTCAAAGCCCTGCAACAGGCCGTATGAACATCACCCGCCTCTCGACCGCCCAAGCCGACTTCGACGCCCAGTTGCAGCGGCTGCTGCATTGGAGCGAGGAGACCGATGGCGGCATCGAGACGGCGGTGGCCGGCATCCTGGCCGAGGTCTGCCGCGACGGCGACGCCGCGGTGCTGGCGCGCACCGCGCAGTTCGACGGCGTGCAGGCGGAAAGCGTCGCCGCGCTGGAGATCGGCGCGGCCGCCCTGAAGGCGGCCTTCGACGGCCTGCCCGCCGCGCAAGCTGCCGCGCTGCAGACCGCCGCCGAGCGGGTGCGCGACTACCACCAGCGCCAGTTCGACGCCGTCTGCCGCAGCTGGCAGTACGAGGACGCGGACGGCAACCTGCTGGGCCAGCAGGTCACGCCGCTGGACCGCGTCGGCATCTACGTGCCCGGCGGCAAGGCGGCCTACCCGAGCTCGGTGCTGATGAACGCGATCCCGGCGCGCGTCGCCGGGGTGGGCGAGATCATCATGGTTGTTCCCACTCCCCGGGGCGAGCGCAACGCGCTGGTGCTGGCTGCCGCCCACCTGGCCGGCGTGCATCGCGTGTTCACGATCGGCGGCGCACAGGCGGTGGGGGCGCTGGCCTATGGAACGGCGACCATCCCGCGCGTCGACAAGATCACCGGCCCCGGCAACGCCTACGTGGCGGCGGCCAAGCGCCGCGTGTTCGGCCAGGTCGGCATCGACATGATCGCCGGCCCCTCCGAGATCCTGGTGCTGGCCGACGGCACGGTGAACCCCGACTGGGTGGCCATGGACCTGTTCAGCCAGGCCGAGCACGACGAGCTGGCGCAGTCCATCCTGCTCTGCCCGGACGTCGCCTACCTCGACGCCGTGGCGGCGGCGATGGACCGCCTGCTGCCCCAGATGCCGCGCGCCGCGGTGATCCGCGCCAGCCTGGAGGGCCGTGGCGGCCTGATCCACACCCGCTCGATGAGCGAGAGCTGCGCGATCAGCAACCGCATCGCGCCCGAGCACCTGGAGGTCTGCGCCGAGCAGCCGCTGCGCTGGCTGCCCGAGCTGCGTCACGCCGGCGCGATCTTCCTCGGCGCCTTTGCCTCGGAGTCGCTCGGCGACTACTGCGCCGGCCCCAACCACGTGCTGCCGACCAGCGGCACCGCGCGCTTCAGCTCGCCGCTGGGCGTCTACGACTTTGTCAAGCGTTCCAGCCTGCTGCACATCAGCGCCCGCGGCGCCCAGGTGCTGGGCCCGGTGGCCGACACCCTGGCGCAGGGCGAGGGTCTGCAGGCGCACGCCCGCTCGGCCACGATGCGGCTGGCCTGAGATCCACGCGCCGGGCGGCTCAGGGCCGCCGCGCTTCCAGCTGCGTCTGCAGCCCTTGCACCAGCTGCGCATACATCTGCAGCTGATCGCCGAGCGCGCGCAGTCGCTCGCCGATGCGCTGGGCAATCAGGGCCAGCAGCTTGGCCGCCAACGCCGGTTGTTCCTCGAGCAGGCGCTGCAAGGCCTGACGCGACATCGCCGCCGCGCGCACCGGCGTCATCGCGGTGCACGAGGCCGAGCGGGGTTGGCCGTCCAGCAGCGCCAGTTCGCCCAGCAGTTGACCCGCACCGACGACGGCCAGCGCGACATGGTCGGCGCCGCTGTCCACCGTCACCTGGCCTTCGAGCACCAGCAGCATGTGGCCGGTGTGCAGCTGATCGCCCTCGGCCATCAGCGCGGCGCCGCTGGGCGCGTCCACCAGCCGCCAGTACGGCAGCAGTCGCCGCGCGTCGTCGGCGTCGAGCGCCACCGCCGGGCCGGCGCTGGTCAGCAGCTCGACCGCCAGTGCCGCCAGGGCCGGAACCTCCTGAAGCGCGCGGGTACGGGTTGGCGCGGCGGGCGTGGTGCTCATGTCGGACCCTGAAGTGGCAGGCAGGCGGCAGCCTACACCCGGCGACTTGACGCGAGAACAGTGCAACACGAGAATCGTGCCACACGAAAACAGTGGCTCGGTGGGAGCTCCTCATGCGCAACGTCACCATCACCATGGAAGAGTCCGTCGCCGACTGGGCGCGCATGGAAGCGGCGCGCCGCAACACCAGCGTCTCGCGGCTGGTGGGCGAGTTGCTGGCCGAGAAGATGCGCCATGACGACGCCTATGAGCGGGCGCTGCAGGACTGGCTGCAGCGCGAGCGCAGCTGGAAGAGCGACGGCAGCGACTACCCGAGCCGGGAGCGCAGCCATGCCCGCTGAGACGAAGGTCTTCGTCGACGCCAGCGTGCTGGTGCGTGCCGAGGACGGCAGCGACGCCGACCGCCAGGCGCGGGCGCTGGCCTGGCTGGCGGCGCTGTGGCAGCGGCGTTGCGGCCGTCTCAGCGTGCAGGTGCTGAACGAGTTCTATGTGAAGGCGACACGCCAGCTGCAGCCGCCGCTGATGCAGGGCGACGCCCGTGCCGAGATGCGGCGCTATCAGCACTGGCAGCCCTGGCAACAGGACGCGGCCACCTTCGAGGCGGCCTTTGCCGTCGAGGCCCGCTATGGCCTGGGCTACTGGGACAGCCTGGTGGTCGCCGCGGCCCAGGCCCAAGGCTGCCGGCTGCTGCTCAGCGAGGCGCTGCCGCATGGCCAGCGCTTCGACGGCGTGCAGGTGCTGAACCCGGCCCTGGTCGGCCCCGAACGATTGGATCAACGCGATGAATGACTGGTTGACGCGCCTGGTGCGGCCCGATGTGCGCGCGCTGCAGGCCTATGCCGTGCAGCCCGCCGACGGCCTCATCAAGCTCGACGTGATGGAGAACCCGCATCGGCTGCCGCCGGCGCTGCAGGCCGAGCTTGGGCGTCGCCTCGGCACGGTGGCGATCAACCGCTACCCGGCCGAGCGCACCCTGCAACTGCGCGACGCGCTGGCCCGCCACGCCGCCTGCCCGGGGGACTGCAGCCTGGTGCTGGGCAACGGCTCCGACGAGCTGATCACGCTGATCACCCAGGCCCTGGCGCAGCCCGGCGCGGTGGTGATGGCGCCGCTGCCGAGCTTCGTGATGTACGCGCTGACGGCACGGCTGCAGGGCCTGCGCTTCGTCGGCGTCGACCTGCGCGCCGATTTCCAGCTCGACCGCGACGCGATGCTGGCGGCAATCGCCCGCGACAAGCCGGCGCTGCTCTGGCTGGCCTACCCAAACAATCCGACCGGCACCCTGTGGGCCGACGACGACATCGACGCCCTGGTCGACGCCATGGCGGGTCATGGTCTGGTGGTGATGGACGAGGCCTACCAGCCGTTCGCCAGCAAGGACTCGCGCCAGCGCCTGCCGCGCCATCCGCATGTCGCGATCATGCGCACGATGAGCAAGTTCGGCCTGGCCGGCGTGCGCGTCGGCTACCTGCTGGCGCGCAGCGAACTCGCGGCCGAGATCGAGAAGCTGCGGCCGCCGTTCAACATCGGCGTGCTCAACACCGAGGCGGCGCTGTTCGCGCTCGAGCACGAGGCGGTCTACGAGATCCAGGCCATCAGCATCCGCAGTCAGCGCGAGCGCCTCTTTCTCGCGCTGCAGCAGCAAGCCGGTGTCACCCCGTTCGCCAGCGAGGCCAACATGATCCTCGCTCGCTTCCCCGACGCCGCCGCGACCTTCGCGGCGCTGAAGGCCGCCGGCATCCTGGTGAAGAACGTCAGCGGCATGCACCCGCTGCTCGCCAACTGCCTGCGCCTGACCGTCGGCACGCCGGAAGAAACCACCCGACTCATTGAGGCGCTCCAAGCATGAATCGCACCGCCACCGTCCAGCGCAACACCGCCGAAACCCAGATCCGTGTCGAGCTCGACCTCGACGGCAGCGGCAAGGCAAGCCTCGCCACCGGCATCGGCTTCTTCGACCACATGCTGGACCAGATCGCCCGCCACGGTCTGATCGACCTGTCGATCGCCGCCACCGGCGACCTGCACATCGACGGCCATCACACCGTCGAGGATGTCGGCATCACCCTGGGCCAGGCGTTCGCCCAGGCGCTTGGCGACAAGCGCGGCATCACGCGCTACGGCCATGCCTACGTGCCGCTGGACGAGGCGCTGAGCCGCGTCGTGCTCGACTGCTCCGGCCGCCCCGGCCTGCACATGGACGTGAAGTTCAGCGCCGGCATGATCGGCGCGCTCGACACCCAGCTGGTGTTCGAGTTCTTCCAGGGCTTCGTCAACCATGCGGGCGTGAGCCTGCACATCGACAACCTCAAGGGGCACAACGCGCACCACCAGTGCGAGACCATCTTCAAGGCCTTCGCCCGTGCGCTGCGCATGGCGATCCAGCTCGATCCGCGCAGCGCCGGTAGCATCCCGAGCACCAAAGGCAGCTTGTGAAGAAGACAGTCCTCGTTCTCGACGACGGCATGGTGGACGCCGAACCCCGGCGCTTGCGCCCATGAGCTTCGTCCTGGTCCTTGATTACGGCATGGGCAATCTGCGTTCGGTCGCGCAGGCGGTGCGGGCGGCCGCCGACGGCCTGGCGCTGGACGTGGTCGTCGGCTGCGAGCCGGCGCAGGTGAGGGCGGCCGACCGCATCGTGTTGCCCGGCCAGGGCGCGATGCGCGACTGCATGGCGCACTTCACGGCCAGCGGCGCGCGCGACGCGGTGCTGGCCGCGGTCGCCGGCGGCAAGCCCTTGCTCGGCGTCTGTGTCGGCATGCAGATGCTGCTCGAGCACAGTGAGGAGCAGGACACGCCCGGACTCGGCCTGTTCCAGGGCGAGGTCAGGCGCTTCCGGCTCAGCGGCCGTCTGCAGGCCGACGGCAGCCGCTACAAGGTGCCGCAGATGGGCTGGAACCGCGTCGACATCGCGCGGCCCCACCCGGTCTGGGAGGGCATCGCCAGCGGCAGCCACTTCTACTTCGTGCACAGCTACTACGCGCGGCCTGCGCATGCGGAGGACGTCGCCGCCAGCACCGAATACGGCGAGACGTTTGCCTGCGCCATCGCCAGGGATAACATTTTTGCCACCCAGTTCCACCCCGAGAAATCCGCTGCCGACGGGCTCAGGCTCTATCGCAATTTCCTCAACTGGACACCATGCTGCTGATTCCCGCGATTGACCTCAAGGACGGCCACTGCGTTCGCCTCCAGCAAGGCGACATGGCCGCCGCCACGACCTTCGGCGAAGACCCGGCCGCGATGGCGCGCCGCTGGCTGGATGCCGGCGCGCGCCGCCTGCACCTGGTCGACCTGAACGGCGCCTTCGCCGGCAAGCCGGTCAACGAGTCCGCCGTGAAGGCGATCCTGGCCGAGGTCGACGGCCAGATCCCGGTGCAGCTGGGCGGCGGCATCCGCGATCTCGACACCATCGAGCGCTACCTGGACGACGGCATCAGCGCGGTCATCATCGGCACCGCGGCGGTGAAGAACCCCGGCTTCATCCGCGACGCCTGCACGGCGTTCGGCGGCCATATCTGGGTCGGACTCGACGCCAAGGACGGCAAGGTCGCCACCGACGGCTGGAGCAAGCTCAGCGGTCACGAGGTCGCCGACCTCGGCAAGAAGTTCGAGGACTACGGCATCGAAGGTCTGATCTACACCGACATCGGCCGCGACGGCATGCTGACCGGCATCAACATCGACGCCACCGTGCGCCTGGCGCAGCAGCTGGCGATCCCGGTGGTCGCCTCCGGCGGTCTCGCCGGCTGGGCCGACATCGAGGCGCTGTGCAAGGTCGAGGACGAGGGCATCAGCGGCGTGATCTGTGGCAAGGCGATCTACACCGGCGCGCTCGACCTTCGTGAGGCGCAGGCGAAGGCGGATGCGCTGCGTGGCCTTTGACGCCTAGGCTGGCCTGGCCAGCGCTGTGGCTGAACCTGTGGCTGACGGCGGGCGCCGGCGCCGCACCCGCCCTGCGCATGGCCATCGACAGCGCGACGCAGATGCCGATGGCGCGTATCGAGGGCGGCGAGGTGCGTGGCGGCATGAACCATGAGCTCGGTGCCTTGCTGGCGCGGCAGATGGGCGTGGCGATCGGCTACAGCGCGGTGCCGCGCAGGCGCCTGCTCGGCACGCTGCAGGCGAACCAGGCCGACCTCGTCTGCACCTACCAGCCGGCCTGGTTGCCCGGCGCCGGCCTGCAATGGAGCCAGGCCTTCTTCCGCCAGAACGACGTGCTGCTCAGCCGCGCCGACGCGCCGGCGCCTCGCGAGCTGACCGCGCTGGCCGGCGAGCGCATCGGCACCACGCTGGGCTTCGTCTACCCGGAGCTGGAGCAGGCCCTGGGTGGCGGCTTCCTGCGCGAGGACGCGCCCAGCGCCGAGGCCAATCTGCGCAAGCTGGCCGTCGGCCGGATCAACCATGTGGTGGTCGAGCAGCGCCTGCTGCGCCATCTGCAGCGCAGCGGCCAGTTCGCCGCCCCGACCCATCCGCCGCTGCGCCTCGCCGCGCAGCGCACGCGCTGCGCGCTGGCGGCCCAGGCGCCAGTTACGCTGCAGCAACTCAACGAGGCGATTGCCGCCATCGAGCGCGACGGCAGCCTGGCGCGCCTCTACTCGCAATACGACTGAGCCCTCATGCTTGCCAAACGCATCATTCCCTGCCTCGACGTCAAGGACGGTCGTGTCGTCAAGGGCGTCAACTTCGTCGGCCTGCGCGACGCCGGCGACCCGGTCGAGGCCGCCGCCCGCTACAACGAGCAGGGTGCTGACGAACTCACTTTCCTCGACATCACCGCCACCAGCGACGGTCGCGACCTGATCCTGCCGATCATCGAGGCGGTGGCGTCGCAGGTCTTCATTCCGCTGACCGTCGGCGGCGGCGTGCGCGAAGTCGCCGACGTGCGCCGCCTGCTCAATGCCGGCGCCGACAAGGTCTCGTTCAACTCGGCGGCGGTGGCGCGGCCTGAGTTGATCCGCGAGGCCAGCGAGGTCTACGGCTCGCAATGCATCGTCGTCGCCATCGACGCCAAGGCCAATGAGCACGGCGGCTGGAACGTCTACACGCACGGCGGTCGCCAGGACACGGGCCTGGATGCGGTGCAGTGGGCGAGGCGGATGCAGGAATGCGGTGCCGGCGAGATCCTGCTCACCAGCATGGATCGCGACGGCACGCGTGCCGGCTTCAATCTGGCGCTCACCCGCGCCATCAGCGACGCCGTCGATGTGCCGGTGATCGCCAGCGGCGGGGTCGGCACGCTGCAGCACCTGGTCGACGGCATCCGCGACGGCGGCGCCGACGCGGTGCTGGCGGCGAGCATCTTCCACGACGGCCAGCACACGGTCGGCGAGGCCAAGGCCTTCATGCGGGCGGCCGGCATCGAGGTGAGGCTGTGAAGGGCAAGCCGTCGCCGGCGCGATCGGGTGCCGGCGAGGTGCGCATCATTGGCGGAGACTGGCGTCGCTCGAAGCTGCCGGTGCCCGACCTGCCGGGCCTGCGCCCCACCGGCGATCGGCTGCGCGAGACCCTGTTCAACTGGCTGGGCCAGGAGCTCGCCGGCTGGCGCGCGATCGACGCGTTCGCCGGCAGCGGTGCGCTCGGCCTGGAGGCGGCGTCGCGCGGTGCGACGGTGCTGCTGGTCGAGAAGGATGCGCAGGCCGTGGCCAGCCTGCGCCAGACCATCTCCCGTCTCCGTGGTGCCGAGGAGCGCGTGCAGCTCAAGCAGGGCGACGGTCTGAAGGCGCTGGAGGCGGGTGGATTCGACCTGGTGCTGCTCGATCCGCCCTTCGGCGCCCAGCTCGCCGGCAAGGCCCTGGAGGCGGCGGCGCAGGGCGCCGGCTGGATCTACCTGGAGGCGCCGGAGGCCCACCCGTCCCCGCCCGGCTATCGCCTGCACCGCCACCTGAAGGCCGGCGCGGTGCACGCCCATCTGTTCGCCCGCGACAATCCCGGCCCATGAGCCTTGTTGCGGTCTATCCCGGCACCTTCGACCCGCTGACCCTCGGTCACGAGGACATCCTGCGGCGTGCGGCGCGGCTGTTTCCACGGGTCGTGCTGGCGGTCGCCGCGGCGCATCACAAGAAGACCCTGTTCAGCCTGGACGAGCGCCTGGCGATGGCGCGCGAGGCGCTGCAGGACGTGACGCAGATCGAGGTCATCGCGTTCGAGGGGCTGCTCAGCCACTTCGTGCGTGCGCAGCAGGGCAGCGTCGTGGTGCGCGGCATCCGCGCCGTCAGCGACTACGACTACGAGTTCCAGATGGCCGGCATGAACCGCCAGCTGATGCCCGAGGTCGAGACGGTGTTCATGACGCCGGGCGACGACTACCAGTTCGTCAGCGGCACCTTCGTGCGCGAGATCGCGATGCTCGGCGGGGATGTGAGCAAGTTCGTCAGCGCTGGCGTGCTCGCTCGCCTGGCGGCGAAGCGCGGAGCCTGAGCATGGCGCTGAAGATTACAGACACGGGAGCCGGAAGGAGGGCGGGCATGCCCGCCCCCGGCGAGCGCGGCGCGCGCCTGCAAGCGCGTGCCGTTGTCGTCCGCTGCCTGACAGGGAGCTTGGTGTGGCGCTGAAGATCACGGACGACTGCATCAACTGCGACGTCTGCGAGCCGGCCTGCCCGAACCAGGCGATCTCGATGGGTCCGGAGTTCTACGTCATCGATCCGGCGCGCTGCACCGAATACGTCGGCCATTTCGACGAGCCGCAATGCGCGATGCTTTGCCCCGTCGCCTGCATCCCCAAGGACCCGGCTCACGAGGAGAGCCAAGTCGAGCTGCTGCGCAAATACGTGCGGCTGAAGGCCGAGACCGAGGCTACAGCGCCCCCACCTCAGTGATCGGGCCGCTGGCGTCCGGGTAGCGCGCGTAGATCTCGCGCACCTGCTCGAGCCGGTTCACCAGCAGCTTGACCAGGCGCGGGTCGAAATGCAGGCCGGCCTGGCTTTCGATGTAGTCGACGGCGGTCTCGAAATCCCAGCGCTGCTTGTAGACGCGGTCGGAGAGCAGCGAGTCGAGCACGTCGGCGAGGCCGACGATGCGCGCCGCCAGCGAGATGGCATCGCCCGACAGCCCTTGCGGATAGCCCTGGCCGTCCCAGCGCTCGTGGTGTTCATGGGCGATCTGCGCACCCAGTTGCAGGATGCGCCGCGGGCTGCGCGCCAGCAGTTCGAAGCCGATCCGCGCATGCTGCTGCATCAGCGCCCATTCGGCGGCGTCGAGCTTGCCCGGCTTGGACAGGATGGCGTCGGGGATGCCGACCTTGCCGACATCGTGCAGCGGTGCCGCCAGGCGCAACTGCTCGAGTTCCTCGCTCTCCAGGCCCCAGGCCTCGCCGAGCAGCGAGGACAGTTCGGCGATGCGCCGCACATGGGCGCCGCCCTCCTGGCTGCGGCGTTCGACCGCCTCCGACAGCAACAGCAGCGTCGCGCGCTGCGTCTCCTGCACCTCGTCGCGCAGCAGCAGTCGCTCGTAGCTGATCGCGACGTTGGCGCAGAACACCTCGAGCAGCTCGTGCATCTCGGCGTCGACCTTGCCGCTGAACGCCATGTAGAGCAGGCTGACGCTGCCGCGGCCGGTGCGGTAGTAGCCGACATGGTGCGTGGCATCGAAGTGGCCGCGCTGCTCGCGCTCGGCGCGATCGAGCGCCGCCTGCACATCGCCCGGGATATGTGCCAGGCCGGCTTCATCGAGCAGGCCGGCGTACTCCGGCGTCGCCGCCAGCACATGCAGGCGGCCTTCCACATGCGAGGCCGCGTAAGCGCGGTTCGCGCACAGCCCGCGCGCCTCGTCGCCCAGCAGGTGCGCGACCTGGTCGAGCACCGCCGAGGCGAACACCTTCAGGTTGTTGCTGTCATACAGGCGCTGGATCGCCTCGATCGAGCGCCGCAGGGCCTGCTTGCTCTGCTCGATGGTGAGGATGTCGCGGTAGGCGCGCAGCGCCGCGAAGAAGACCGTCACCAGCTTGCGCTTGGTCAGCTCGGTCTTCTCCTTGTAGTCGTTGATGTCGTAGTCGCGGATCACCTGCTCTTCCGGTGCCTGGCCGGGCTGGCCGGTGCGCAGCACGATGCGCGAGCGGTGGTTGTGCATGACCTCACGGATCTCGCGCGCCAGGTCGAGGCCGGCGTGGTCGCTCTCCATCACCACGTCGAGCAGGATCAGCGCGATGTCGTCGCGGCTCTTCAGGATCGACCTGGCCTCTTCGGCGGAGTACGCGTGCAGGAACAGCAGATGGCGACCGGCGAACTCGAAGTCCGCCATCACCAGCTCGGTGACCTCGTGCACCTGCGGCTCGTCGTCGACGATCAGCACCGCCCAGGGCGCCTTCACCGGTTCCGGGCCGAGTTCGCTCTCGGGGGCAAACAGCAGATCGTTGTCTTCGTCAGCGGCCATGGTCGAGAGGGACGGGGAAGGTGCAGGCATGATGCCAGAGCGCCGCGCCGCGAAAGCCCCCACGCGACGCCCGACTATCATGCGCCCCGTTGGTGCTCGCGGCGCAAGCCGCAGTTCAACGGGAATCAGAAGGCAAGGCCCCGCAGCGCGTCGGGGCGGCGCCCAACCTGAGCTGCCCCCGCAACGGTAAGCGGACGAAGGCCGAGAACCCGGCCTTCCGCTCCTGTCGAAGCCACTGGATCCACCCGGATCTGGGAAGGCCACAGGGGTCGTCTCCGCCAGCCCGGATACCGGCCAACACAGCGGCGGAGCCTGGTGCTCCGTCATCAGGCGGTCGCTGCGGGGAAGCAGCGGGCCGCGCTTCAACCGGGTTCCATTTCCTCTCATGTCGTTCTCCGTCCCCGCCCGCCGCGTGGCGCTGGCCGCCGCCTGCTTGTGCAGCGCGCTGCCCGTCCAGGCTCAGTCCACCCTCGAACCGGTGCTGATCACCGCCACCCGTCAACCTCAGCGCGTCGACCAGGCACTGGCCGACACCACGTTGCTCGACCGCAGCGACATCGAGGCGTTCGCCGGCCGCGGCCTGCTCGACCTGCTGGCACAGACCGCCGGCGTGCAGGTCACCAACACCGGCGGCGCCGGCCGCACCGGCAGCCTGTTCCTGCGCGGCCTGGAGTCGCGCCATGTGCTGCTGCTGATCGACGGCGTGCGCTACGGCAGCGCGACGGTGGGCACGCCGTCCTGGGAGAACCTGCCGCTGGAGGCGATCGAGCGCATCGAGATCGTGCGCGGCCCGCTGTCGGCGCTGTACGGCAGCGACGCCGTCGGCGGCGTCGTGCAGGTCTTCACCCGCGTCGGCGCGCAGGGCCTCAAGCCGCATGGCGTGGCCGCGGTCGGCTCGCACGGACAGCGCCTGCTCGGCGCCGGCCTGCGCGGCGGCAGCGACACGCTGCGCTTCGCGCTGAGCGTGCAGCGCCAGCAGGACGACGGCTTCTCGGCGACCAACCCGCAGGTGCCCTTCGGCAGCCACCACCCGGACCGCGACGGCTTCGAGCAGGACAGCGTAAGCAGCCAGCTGAGCTGGGCCTTCGCGCCCGGCTGGGAGCTGAAGGCGGTCGGGTTGCACAGCAGCGGCGAGGCGCAGGTCGACGACGGCCCGGGCGCCGACGCGCGCACCGGCCTGCGCTCGCAGGTCGGCTCGCTGCAGCTCAGCGCCCAGCTCGCGACCGGCTGGCGCACGGTGCTGCGGATCGGCCGCGCCGAGGACGGCTACGACACCCTGGCCAGCGCGTCGGCGTTTGCCAGCCTGGGCGAGATCGCCACCGAGAGCACGCAGCTGGCCTGGGAGAACCAGGTCGCCACGCCGCTGGGCTCGCTGCTGCTGCTGGCCGAGCGCAACACGCAGACCGTCAGCCGGCCGGGGCAGGCGTTCGCGGTCTCGCAGCGGCGCCTCAGCGGCGTCGCCGCCGGTCTGCAGGGCCAGTCCGGTGCGCACCATTGGCAGTTGGCGCTGCGCCGCGACCGCAACTCGCAGTTCGGTTCCCAAAGCACCGGCTCGGCCGCCTATGGCTTCGACGCCAGCGCGCAGCTGCGCTTCAGCGCGCAGCTCGGCAGCAGCTTCGTCGCGCCGAGCTTCAACCAGCTCTACTTCCCGAACTTCGGCAACCCGCTGCTGCAGCCCGAGGAGGGCCTGCACAAGGAACTCGGGCTGCGCTTCACCGAAGGCGCGCACCGGCTGCAGCTGGCCTGGTACGAGCACCGCATCCGCGGCTACATCACCAGCGGCGCGCAGCCGAGCAACCTGCCGCGCACGCGCATCGAGGGCTTCAGCTTCGGCTACGACTACAGCGCCGACGACTGGACCCTGAGCGCGTCGCTGGACGCCGTCGACCCGCGCAACGCGACCACCGCGAATGCGCAGTTCGACAAGCTGCTGCCGCGGCGCAGCCGCGACGCGTTGCGCCTGGCCGCCGCACGCCGCCTCGGCGCCGTCGAGCTCGGCGCCGCGCTGCGCCATGTCGGTCAGCGCTTCGACAACGCCGCCAACAGCCTGGCGTTGCCGGCCTATACCCTGCTTGACCTGCGCGCCGACTGGCAGCTGGCGCCGGAGTGGAAGCTGGGCCTGAAGCTGAACAATGCCGGCGACCGCCGCTACGAGACCGTGTATGGCTACAACCAGCCGGGCCGGGAATGGTTCCTGACGCTGCGCTACGCCGGCTCATGAGGCGCTGGCTGCTGCTGCTCGGCTGGCTGCTCGCCGGCCTGCCGGCGGTCGCGCAGCCGCTGCTGCTGCGCGACGACCTCGGTCGCACGCAGCGCTTCGAGCAGCTGCCGCAGCGCTGGATCTCGCTGATGCCGTCGCTGACCGAGTCGGTGTGGGCGCTCGGCGGCGGCGCGCGGCTGGTCGGCCTGGACCGCTACTCGAGCTGGCCGCCGCAGCTGGCCGCGCTGCCGCGCCTGGGTGGCCTCGACGACGTGCAGATCGAGGCGCTGGTGGCGCTGCGGCCCGACGTCGTCGTCGCCTCCACGGCGGCGCGGTCGCTGGACCGGCTGGAGCAGCTCGGCATCCGCGTGCTGCGCCTGAAGTCCGACAGCCATGCCGACGTGCGCCGCACGCTGAACCTGCTGGCGCAGCTGCTCGGTCGGCCGCAGGACGGCGAGGCGCTGTGGCAGTCGCTGCAGGCCGAGCTGAGCGCGCAATCGCTGCGCCTGCCGGCGGCCTGGAAAGGGCGGCGGGCCTACTTCGAGATCGGCGGCGGCCCCTATGCCGCCGGCACGCAGAGCTTCATCGGCGAGACCCTGGAACGGCTCGGCCTGCGCAACATCGTGCCGCCCGAGCTCGGGCCGTTCCCGAAGCTGAACCCGGAGTTCGTCGTGCGCGCGGCGCCCGAGCTGATCCTCGGCCCGCGAACGCAGCAGCAGGCGCTGGCCGAACGGCCCGGCTGGCGGCAGCTGCCGGCGCTGCAGCGCGGCTGGACCTGCGGCTTCGATGGGGCGCAGTACGACATGCTGGTGCGACCCGGCCCGCGCCTGGCCGAGGCGGCCGCGCTGGTGGTCGACTGCCTGCTCCGGCTGCCCTCGCCATGAGCGCCGTCGGCCGCCGTCGTCGCCTGCTCGCCAGCCTGCTGGCGCTGCTGCTGCTGGGCCTGCTGGCCGGCCTGGGCACCGGCGTCGACGGTCTGCGTCCGTGGCGGCTGTGGGCCGAATGGCAGGCGCCCGGTGGCGAGCTGATCCTCGGCCAGATCCGCGCGCCGCGCACCGTCGGCGCCATCTGCGTCGGCGCGCTGCTCGGACTGGGCGGCGCGCTGGCGCAGGGCGTGTTCCGCAACCCGCTGGCCGACCCCTATCTGCTGGGCTCCGCCTCGGGCGCCGGCTTCGCCGTGGTGCTGGTGCTCGCCGGCGCCTCGCTCAGCGGCAATGCCATCAGCCTGGCCAGCGCCGCCTGGCTGCAGCGGCTCGGCCTCGTCGGCGCCGCCTTCTGCGGCGCGCTGGCCGGCGTGCTGATGACGCTGATGCTGGCCCGTGGCGCCGTGCAGACGCTGCGCCTGCTGTTGGCCGGCGTGGTCGTCGGCGTGCTGCTCGGTGCGCTCAGCGACCTGCTCACCGTCGCCTCGCCCGAGGCGCTCAGCGGCAAGCAGGCCTTCATGCTCGGCAGCACCAGCTACCTGGGCTGGTCGGCGGTGGCGCTGATAGCGCTGGGCCTGGTCGGCCTGCTCGGACTGGCGTTGCGCCAGGCGCGCGTGCTCGACGCGCTGACACTGGGCGAGGACAGCGCCGTCAGCCTCGGCATCGATCTCGGCCGCGCCCGCCTGTTGCTGGTCGCGCTGCTGGCCGGGGCGACGGCGCTGGCGGTTTCGCAGGCCGGTCTGGTTGCCTTCATCGGCCTGGTGGCGCCGCACCTGGTGCGCCGCCACGCGCCGGGTGCGCATGCGTGGTTGCTGGGGGCCAGCGCCCTGATGGGCGCGGTGCTGCTGCTGATCGCCGACGTCGTGTCGCGCGCCGTGATCGCGCCGCAGGAGTTGCCGGTGGGCGTGGTGACGGCCGTGTTCGGCGGCGGCTACCTGTTCGTGCTGCTGCGCCGCCGGGGCTTGGCATGAAGGCCGTCGCCCAGCCCATCAGCCTGGCCGCGCAGGACCTGCATGTGCGGCTCGGGGATCGCGACGTGCTGCACGGCATCAGCACCCGGGTGCAGCCCGGCTGGACCGCCATCGTCGGCCCTAACGGCGCCGGCAAGAGCACCCTGTTGCGTGCGCTCGCTGGTCTGATCGAGCCCGAGCGGGGCGAGCTCCTGCTCGACGGCCAGCTGCTGCGGCGCCTGCGTCCGGCGCAGCGTGCCAGCCGCATCGCCTGGCTGGCCCAGCAGGGCGACAGCAGCGGCGACCTGACGGTGCGCGAGACCGTCGAGCTCGGCCGCATCGCCCAGCTCGGCCTGCTGCGCAGCCCCGGCGCCGCCGACCGCGCCGCCGTCGACCGCGCGATGGCGATCACCGAATGCGCCGCCTGGGGCGAGCGCCAGCTCGCCTCGCTGTCGGGCGGCGAGCGCCAGCGCGTGCTGCTCGCCCGCGTGCTGGCCACCGAGGCGCCGCTGCTGCTGCTCGACGAGCCGACGACCCACCTGGACGCGCCGCATCAGGTCGCGTTGGCGCGGCTGTTCCGCCAGCTGGCGCAAACGCACCAGCTGGTCACCGTGCTGCACGAGCTGCCGCTGGCCGCGCTCGCCGACCGCCTGCTGCTGCTGCGCGACGGCCGCATCGTGGCCGAAGGCGCACCGCATGAGCCGGCGCTGCGCCAGGCCCTGGTCGAGCTGTTCGACGGGGCGGTGCGCTGGCGCGACCAGCGCCTCGAGCTGGCGATCGAAGCGGAGCCTGCCGCGTGAGGGCGCTGATGGTCTGGGGCTGCAGCAGCGGCGCCGGCAAGAGCCTGGTGACGACGGCGATCTGCCGCTGGGCCGCCAACCAGGGGCTGCGCGTCGCGCCGTTCAAGGCCCAGAACATGAGCAACAACGCGCGCGTCGTGCCCGGACGCGACGGCGCCTGGGGCGAGATCGGCAGCGCGCAGTACTTCCAGGCCCTGGCGGCGCGCGTCGGGCCCACGGTCGACATGAATCCGGTGCTGCTGAAGCCGGAACGTGACACCGGCAGCCAGGTCATCGTGCAGGGCCGCGTCGACGCCGAGCTCGGGCGCAGCGGCTGGCGCGAGCGCAGCGGCCGCCTGGCCGCGGCGGCGCGCGCCAGCTTCGATCGCCTGGCGGCGCAGCACGAGCTGCTGGTGATCGAGGGCGCCGGCTCGCCGGCCGAGATCAACCTGGCGGCGCAGGATTACGTGAACCTGGGCGTCGCGCGCTGGGCCCGCGAGCGCGGCGACACGCAGGCGCTGCTGGTCTCCGACATCGACCGCGGCGGCGCCTTCGCACACCTCTACGGCACCTGGCAGCTGCTGCCCGAGGACTTGCGGCCCTTGCTCGGCGGCTTCCTGCTCAACAAGTTCCGCGGTGACGCGGCGCTGCTCGAGCCCGCCCCCGCGGACCTGCAGCGCCTGACCGGCGTGCCCGTGGTCGGCGTGCTGCCGATGCTGCGCGACCATGGTCTGCCCGAGGAGGACGGTCTGCAGCAGCAGCCGCCTCAGCGCGCCGCTGCCCGCCTGCGCATCGCCATCCTGGCCGCACCGTCGATCAGCAATCTCGACGAGTTCCAGCCCTTGCAGCAACTGGAGGCCGTGCAGCTGGTCTGGGCCCGCGACGCGCAGGCGCTGGCGGGCGCCGACTGGATCGTGCTGCCCGGCTCCAAGCAGGTCAGCGGCGACCTCGACTGGTTGCGCCGTCGCGGCATCGACGCCGTGCTGCGCCAGCATGTTGCCGCCGCACGGCCGCTGCTGGCGATCTGCGGCGGCCTGCAGCTGATCGGCCAGCTGCTCGACGACCCCGACGGTGTCGACGGCGGCGCCAGCCGCGGCGCGCAGCCCGGGCTGGGCCTGCTGCCCCTGCACACGGTGTATGCCGCCCCGAAGCGGGTGCGGCCAGGACGGCTGCGCTTTGCGGCCCTGCACGGTTGCTGGCAGGCGCTCAGCGGGCTGGCCTTCGACGGCTACGAGATCCGCTGCGGCCGCAGCACGACCACGCTGGCGCCGGCGCTTCGGAGTGACGACGGGCTGGCGATCGGCTGGCAGCAGGGCAGCGTGCTGGGCGTCTATGGCCATGGCCTGTTCGAGTCGCCGGCCGTGATGCAGGCCTTGTTCGGTGTCGCGTCGAGCGATCTCGATGCGCGCCTCGACGCGCTGGCAGCGCAGTTCGAGGCGGCGATGGCGCCCGGTTGGCGGCGTCGCCTGCTCGGCGGCTGATCGCTTCAATCCGGCTTGGCCGACTTCCGCTTCTTCTGCTGCTTCGGCGGCTTGCCCGCCTTGCTCTTGAACGGCTTGGCCGGCTGGGGCGGCGGTTCGGGCGCCGGCGGCGGCGCGCTCAGGCGCTGCGGCGGCGGTGACGGTTGGCGCTCCCGCCGCTCGCGTTCCTTCTGCAGACGTCGCGCCTCCTGGGCATCGCGGGCCGCGCGCTGTTGCGTCGCCTCGCGGTCGGCGCTGCTGGGTTCGTCGAAGCGCACCGCGGACGCCGGGGCGTCGGCGGCGCAGGGCCGGTCGCTGAGCTGCCGACCGTCGGCGCCGCAGCGGTAGATCGGCGCGCTCTGCTTCTTGCTCGTCTGCGCCAGCGCGCAGGCGGGCAGGGCCAGCAGGAGCGCGCGGCGCCTCATGTCGGTGCCAGCGTCTCGGTGTCCGGGGGCCTCGGCGCCTTCGGCGGCTTGGGCCGGGGCGGCTTGGCGTGGATCTTCTGCGCCGCCCTGTCCATCTGACCGGCCAGCAGCAGCGGCAGCGCCTGCAGGCTCTTGTCGATGCAGTCCTGCAGCAGCTCGCGCTCGGGCTGGGGCGCCCGGCGCAGCACATAGCCGGCCACCGCGTCCTTGTGGCCAGGGTGGCCGATGCCCAGGCGCAGGCGCCAGAACTCGCCGGAGCCGAGCTGGGCCTGCATGTCCTTCAGGCCGTTGTGGCCGCCGTTGCCGCCGCCCTTCTTGAACTTCATCTCGCCCGGCGCGATGTCAAGCTCGTCGTGGGCGACGAGGATCTCCTCGGGCTGGATCTTGAAGAAGCGCGCCAGCGCGGCGACCGACTTGCCGCTCAGGTTCATGTAGGTCATCGGCTGCAGCAGCCAGAGCGGACCGGTGTCGAGGTTCGCCCGTGCCACCAGCCCGAAGTAGCTGCTTTCGGCGCGCAGCGAGACCTTGAGCTCGCGCGCCACCGCATCGACCCAGGCGAAGCCCGCGTTGTGCCGCGTGTCCTCGTATTCAGCGCCCGGATTGCCCAGGCCAACCAGCAGTTTCAGCACCATGATGCGGGGGATTATGCGGAGGGGTTGACCCTGGGTGGCACTGGAATACTGCGGACTTCGGATACGGAGCCCCCTGTCTTGCTGCTTCGCGCGCGCGTTGAACCCGGTTGGATCGCCTTTTGCCCTCAGGCGCAGCGCCTGCGTGCGGTGTTTGTCGAGACCGGCGCGCGTCCGCGACTGGGCTGGACCTGGGAGGGCGACTGGCCTGCCGACGCCGAGGGGCGGCGCCACAGCCTGCTGCAGTTGCGCAAGGCGCAGCCGGTGAAGGCGCGCGGCATCTGGCTGCTGGAGCGCGGGCAGTACCAGCTGATGGCCGCCGACGCGCCGGCTGAGCTGCCCGAGGCCGAGTGGCGCGACGCGCTGCGCTGGCAGCTGAAGGACCAGGTCGAGTTCGACGTCGCCGATGCCGCCGTCGACCTGCTCCGCGTGCCCAGCGGCACGCAGCATCGGCAGCCGCTGCTGGCGGTGCTGAGCCCGCGTGCGCTGCTGCGGCCGCAGGTGGCGCAGCTCGAGGCGGCGCAGTTCCGGCTGGTGGCGATCGACATCCCGGAGACGGCGCTGCGCAATCTCTGCGGCCGTTGCGAGCCGGCCGGTCGCGCCCAGGCGCTGCTGAGCTTCGGCAGCGGCCAGGGCCAGCTCGTCATCACCTTTGGCGGCGAGCTGATGAGCTCGCGGCAGATCGACGTGCCGGCCGAGAGCCTGCGCGCCGACGACGATGGCAAGCGCGAGGCGGCGATCGATCGCGTCAGCCTGGAGGTGCAGCGCACGCTCGACAGCTACGACCGCCTGCACCACCAGCACCCGCTGGCGCGCCTGCTGGTGGTGCCGGGCCCGGGCATGGCGGCGCTCACCGAGCACCTGCGCCAGTTCGTGCCGGTGCCGCTGGAGCCCTTCGACCTCGAGGCGGTGATCGACACGCAGTCGCAGCCGGCGCTGCAGGGCGCCGCGGCCGCGCCCTGGCTGCTGGCGCTGGGCACCGCATTGCGCGAAGAGGCGGTCGGCTGATGGCGGTCCAGCAACTCAATCTCTATGACGCCAGCCTGCGGCCACCCAGGGTCTGGCTGACGCCGCTGCGGCTGCTCGTCGCCGCGGCCCTGGTGCTCGGCCTGATGGCGGCGGCGGCGGCCTGGTTGCGTCTCGACGCCCAGCGCTGGCAGGACCAGGCTGCAGCGCAGCAGGCCGAGCTGCAGCAACTGGCGGCCCTGGCGCCGGCCGCCGCGGCGGCCAGCGACGCGGCGGCGCTGCCGGCGCTGCGTCAGCGACTGGCGCAGGCGCAGGCGATGGCGGCGGCGCAGCAGGCCGGCGGCCCGCCCGCGATGCCCGCCGAGGTGCTGGCCGCGCTGGCTGCGGCGGCACCCGGCGATGTCTGGCTGACTGCCGCCAGCTGGCAGTCCGAGCCGCGCCAGCTGGCGCTCGAAGGCGGCTTGCTGGACCCGCGCCGCTTGCCCGACTACCTGCGCCGGCTCGAGAGACAGCCGGTGTTCGAGGGCCAGGATTTCGCGCAGCTGCAACTGGCGCCGGCACCGGCGCTGGCCACCGGCAGCGAGCCGGCGCACCACCGCTTCGCGCTGCGCAGCCTGCCCAAGGAGGCGCGACCATGAAGGCGATGGCATCGCTGCAGCAGGCCTGGACCGCGTTTCAGGCGCGTGCGCCGCGCGAGAAGGCGTTAATGCTCGTCGCCTTGCTGGCGCTGGTCCTGTGGCTCGGCGACGCCTTGTTCACCGGGCCGGCGTGGCAGGCGCGCAAGCAGGCGCGACAGCAGCTGGAACAGGCCGAGAGGGCCTTGGCCGAGCTGCGCGCCAAGCGTGCCGCCGAGGCTCAGGCCAGCGAGCAGGCCAGGCAGCGGGTCGCCGGGGAGACGATGCAGTTGCAGGAACAGCTGGCGCAGCTGCAGGCGCGCAGTGCGCTGCCGCTGGACGGTCCGCGCACCCTGGCCCTGCTCGAGTCCCTGGTCGCGCGCCAGCAGGGCAGGCTGCAACTGGTGGCCATGACGGCGCTGCCGGATCCGGCGGCGGCGGGCGCTGGTGCCGCCTCAGCCGCGGCGGCCAGCGGCTCGCCGATCGTCTACCGCCACGGCCTGCAACTCGTCGTGGCCGGTCCGTACGAGGGCCTGCACGATTACCTGCGCGGACTCGGCGGCGAGACGCAGCTGCGCGTGCGCGGCTTCGAGTTGCAGGTGCGTGAGCACCCGCAACTGGAACTGAAGCTGACGCTCGAAACCCTGAGCCCGCATGCGGCCTGGCTGACCCTATGAACCGCCTGCCTTTCCTGCTGCTGCTGATGGCGATCGCCGCGCCGGCCCGGGCGATGAACGACCCGACCCTGCCGCCGCCGGCGCTGCGCGCCGTCGCCGCCAGCGGCGCCATCACTGCCGCCGCGGCGCCGGCCACGCCGCGGCTGCGCCTGCAGGGCCTGAAGCCGGGCCAGAGCGCGCTGATCGACGGCCGCCTGCGCCGCCCCGGCGAGCGCTGGCAGGGCTACGAGCTGCTTCGCGTCGACGCCCGACTCGCCTGGTTGCGCGACCCCGAGGGCCGGCTGCTGCGCCTGACGTTGCTGCCGACCCCGACTCCCGAGAATCGCCCATGAGAACACCTGCCGTCCTTCTGCTCACCCTGCTGACGCTGTCGGCGCAGGCGCAGCCGCGCAAGCCGGTCGCCCAGGCGCAGCCGCCGGCGGCCGCCGCGGTGGCGGCGACCAGCGATCGCTTCGACATCGCGCTGGTCGACGCACCGGCGGACCAGGTCTTCCTGCAGATCGGCCAGGGCTCGCGCTACCAGGTGCTGGTGGCACCCGAGGTCGACGGCCGCATCAGCCTGAACCTGCGCCAGACCACGGTCATCGAGGCGCTGGACACGATCAAGGAGCTGTACGGCTACGACTACAAGCTGCAGGGCGACAAGGTCTTCGTCTACTCGAACGCGGTGAGCACGCGGATCTTCAAGATCAATTACCTGCCAGGCCGGCGCCAGGGCGAGAGCGACACCCGGGTCTCGTCCAGCGCGATGGCCGGCAGCGGCCCGACGACCACGGGCGGCAGTGGCGGCGGCAGCGGCGGCGGCAGCGGCAACAGCAGCGGCGGGGGCGGGCAGGCGTCGATGCGCAGCCACGACAGTGCGCAGGTGCGCACCAGCTCGGACGCGGACTTCTGGGCCGAGGTGCGCGCCAGCCCGGCGCTGCTGGTCGGCGCCAGCGGCGGCCGCTCGGTGGTGCTGAACCCATCGGCCGGCGTGATCGTGGTGCGCGCCCCCGGCCCGGAGTTGCGCCAGGTCGAGGAGTACCTGAAGGCGATCCAGGTCAGCATCGAGCGCCAGGTCATGCTGGAGGCCAAGATCCTCGAGGTCAGCCTCAGCGACGACGCCAAGACCGGCATCAACTGGGGTGCCTTCGGCCAGGTGCTCAACGGCGCGCGCGGCGGCAGCTTGAGCATCGGCATCGGCCAGCCGGGTGCGGTGATCTCGCCGACCGGCCCGATCACCGACGGCGCCAACATCACGCTGCCCGGCGCCAGCCTCAACGTCGACTCGCTGGGCCGCGGCTTCTATGGCCTGGCGTTCCAGGCGACGAACTTCGCGGCGATGCTGAACTTCCTGGAGACGCAGGGCGATGTGCATGTGCTGTCGAGCCCGCGCATCGCCACGTTGAACAACCAGAAGGCGCTGCTCAAGGTCGGTTCCGACGAGCTCTTCGTCACCGGCGTGACGACGAACCAGCAGACCAATGCCAGCGGCCAGACGACGAACTCGCCGACGCTGACGGTGACGCCTTTCTTCTCCGGCATCGTGCTCGACGTGACGCCGCAGATCGATGCGGACGGCCAGGTGATGCTGCACGTGCACCCGTCGATCTCGCAGGTCACCGAACGCGAGAAGTTCCTCAACCTCGGAACGCTGGGCAACTTCCGGCTGCCGCTGGCGTCGGCGGCGATCAACGAGACCGATGCCATCGTGCGCGTGAAGGACGGCCAGATCGTCGCCATCGGCGGCCTGATGACGCAGGAGCTGCGCGGCGACCGCACCGGGCTGCCGGTGCTCTCCAGCCTGCCGCTGGTCGGCAATCTGTTCGGCCAGAAGACCCGCGTCAATCGCAAGCGCGAGCTGGTGATCCTGATCAAGCCGACCGTGATCCCGGCCAATGGCGAATGGCCCGAGGCGCTGCGCCAGGTCGAGATGCCGGTGCCGCCGACACCCCAGCGGCCGGTGCAATGAACCAGCCGGTTCGCATCCGCCTGGGCGACCTGCTGACGCAGGAGGGCCTGCTGCAGCCGGCGCAGTTGCAGGAGGCGCTGGCGATCCAGAAGGCGACCGGGCGCAAGCTCGGCCGCATCTTTGTTGACAACGGCTGGGTCACCGAGGAGCAGATCGCCAAGACCGTGGCGCGCCAGCTGCGCGTGCCCTATCAGGCGCTGGACAACACCAGCGTGCGCGCCGATGTCGCGCGCCTGCTGCCCGAGGGGCAGGCGCGCCGGCTGCGCGCGATGGTGCTGGAAGCCGACGGTGGCAGCGCCAAGGTGGCGATGGCCGACCCGACCGACATCGCCGCTTTCGACGAGATCGGCCGCCTGCTCAAGCGCGAGCTGCAGCTGATCGCCGCCGCCGAGTCGCATCTGCTCGAGCTGATCGAGCGCTCCTACACCGCCGGCGGCGACATCGCCGGCCTGGCCAAGGAGCTGACCACCGAGATGGCCGGCGTCGAGGACGAACTCGGCGAGCTGCTCGGCCTGAAGTCCGCCGGTGCCGAGGACGCGCCGGTGGTGCGCCTGCTGCAGTCGGTGTTCGAGGAGGCGCTGCGGCGCCGCGCCTCCGACATCCATATCGAGCCGCAGCAGCAGTCCTTGCGCATCCGCTTCCGCGTCGACGGCGTGCTGCATGTGCAGATGGAGGCCGACGCGAAGATCGCGTCGGCGGTGGCGCTGCGCCTGAAGCTGATGAGCGGTCTGGACATCTCCGAGCGCCGGCTGCCGCAGGACGGCCGCTTCAACGTCAAGCTCAAGGCCGGCTCGGTCGACGTGCGCATCTCGACCATGCCGACGCAGTTCGGCGAGTCGGTGGTGATGCGTCTGCTCAGCCAGAGCGGCGGCCTGCTGCAGCTCGGCGGTCTGGACCTGCCGCCGCGCGTGCGCGACGCGCTCGAGCGCGCCATCGCGAGGCCCAGCGGCATGCTGCTGGTCACCGGCCCGACCGGTTCGGGCAAGACCACCACGCTGTACGCGGCGCTGAATGCGCTGAACAACAGCGAGCGCAAGATCATCACCGTCGAGGACCCGGTCGAGTACCGCCTGCCCGGGCTCAACCAGGTGCAGGTGCACGAGAAGATCGAGCTGAGCTTCGAGCGCGTGCTGCGCGCCGCGCTGCGCCAGGACCCGGACGTGGTGCTGGTCGGCGAGATGCGCGACCAGGTCACCGCCGAGGTCGGCCTGCGCGCCGCCATGACCGGCCACCTGGTGCTGTCGACGCTGCACACCAACGACGCGCTGTCGACGCCGATGCGCCTGCTCGACATGGGCGTGCCGCGCTACATGGTGGCGCTGTCGCTGCACCTGGTGCTGGCGCAACGCCTGATCCGCACCGTCTGCAAGCATTGCGCCGAGCCGCATGAGCCCGATGCCCGCGAGACCGCCGCGTTCGAGAGCGCCGGCATTCCCCTGCAGGGCGCGCGCCTGATGCGCGGTCGCGGCTGCGTGCATTGCAGCCATACCGGCTTTAGCGGCCGCACCGGGGTCTACGAGTTCCTCGAGATGGACGGCGAGCTGATCACCGCGCTCAACCACGGCGACGACGCCGGCTTCAAGAAGCTCGGCCAGCAGCAGTTGCGCGGCAACAGCCTGCGCCATGACGCGCTGCGCCTCGTGCACGCTGGCCGCAGCACCCTGGACGAGGCGCTGCGAGTTTCGACGCAGGTCGAGGACTGATGGCCAGGTTTGCGTTCAGCGGTCGCAATGCCAGTGGACTGCAGCAGGGCGAGCTGGAGGCGGGCTCGGCGCGCGCCGCCGCCGACGCGCTGCTGGCCCAGGGCATCACGCCGCTGAACATCCGGCCGCTGTCCGGCAGCGTCGCCGCGGCCGGCCCTGCCGGCCCCAGCCTGCTCGAGCGCCTGCAGGGCCTGCTCGAGCGCCGCATCGACCCGGTCGACATGCTGATCCTGGCGCGCCAGCTGCACACGCTGCTGAAGGCCGGCGTGCCTATCCTGCGCGCGCTCGCCGGGCTCACCGAATCGGCGGCCAGCCAGCAGATGAAGAACACGCTGCTGGCAGTGCGGCAGAGCCTGGAGTCCGGCATCGAGCTCAGTCGCAGCTTCGCGCAGCAGCCGCGCGTGTTCGACCATTTCTTCGTCGCCATGGTCCGCGTCGGCGAGATGACCGGCCGGCTCGACGAAATCTTCCTGCGCCTGTTCCATCACATGGAGTTCGAGCAGTTCATGCGCCAGCAGGTGAAGGCGGCGCTGCGCTACCCGAGCTTCGTCGTCATCGCGATGGTGATCGCGATCGGGGTCATCAACGTGATGGTGATCCCAGCCTTTGCCGGCGTGTTCGCCAATCTCGGCGCCGAGCTGCCGCTGGCGACACGCATGCTGCTGGCGACCAGCCGCTTCACGATCGACTACGGCTACCTGCTGCTGGCCGGCGCGGCGGCGGCGGTGTTCCTGATGCAGCGCTGGATCGCCACGCCAACCGGCCGCGTTGCCTGGGACCGTTTCAAGCTGCGCATGCCGGTGGCCGGGCCGATCGTGCTGAAGGCGCAGCTGGCGCGCTTCTCGCGCAGCCTGGCGCTGGCCTTGCGCAGCGGCGTGCCGGTCGAGCAGGCGCTCACCGTGGTTGCCCAGACCACCGACAACCAGCACATCGCGCAGAAGGTCGAGGGCATGCGCGCCGGCATCGAGCGCGGCGAATCGCTGCTGCGCGCGGCGATCGCGGCGCAGGTGTTCACCCCGGTGGTGCTGCAGATGATCGCCGTCGGCGAGGAGACCGGCGCCGTCGACGAGCTGATGCAGGAGGTCGCCGACCTCTACGGCAACGAGGTGCAGTACGAGCTCAAGACCCTGGGCCAGCAGATCGAGCCCATCCTCATCGTGTTCCTCGGCGTGCTGGTGCTGATCCTGGCGCTCGGCGTGTTCCTGCCGATCTGGGACCTCGGGCGCGCCAGCCTGGGTGGCCGATGAAGCCAGGTCGCGGCATGAGTCTGCTCGAGTTCGCCGTCGTCATCGTCATCGTCGGCGTGCTGCTGGTGCTGCTGCTGCAGCGACTGGCGGAGTCGGCGAGCCACGCGCGGCGGGTGCAACTGCAGATGGCCGCCGAAGCCCTGCGCCTGAACGCGAACCTGTTCCAGCTGCGCTGCGGCCCCGGCCTGGATGCCGACTGCTGGCGCCGCCTGCTGGTGCAGCGGCGCCAGGCCAGCGTGCGCAGCAGCAGCGCACCGGCGTCCTTGCAGGACGAACCGCCGCCGACCGCCTTCGGCCTGCTGCGCAGCGTGGCCCTGGCCGCCGGTCTCGGCGACGGCTGGGTCTGGCAGCAACCCGATGCCCAGCGCCTGCAGCTGGCGCCTCAGGGTGTGGCGCATTGCCGACTTGAACTGTTCTGGTCGCCGTCGCAGGCTGCGGTGCAGGTCAGAACATTGGAAGATCGTTGTTGAAGCTGCAGTACCACCTTGCGCCCTCGAGCGCTTTTTTCTAGGAGAACGCCCATGAACCGTCAACTCATCCGCCGCGGCGCGCAAGCCGGCTTCACGATCATCGAGCTGATCGTCGTCATCGTCATCCTCGGCATCCTCGCCGCCACCGCGCTGCCGAAGTTCATCGACCTCGGTACCGACGCGAAGGAAGCCGCGGTGAAGGGCATCGCCGGCGCCGCCGCGTCGGCGATGACGCTGAACTACAGCGGTTGCCTGGTCGTCAACAACGTTGTTACCGCCAACAAGTGCGTCGCCGTCAGCGACTGCAACCACATCGAGGCGCAGATGCAGGGCGGCGTGCCGACCGGCTACCGCATCGTCGAGGCCGCGGGCTTCGTCGCGCCGACCACGAATGGCGTGACCTTCAGCTGTGAGGTCGAGGCCCTGAAGAACGGCGCGCGCGACACCAGCGTCGACATCGCCACCTTCAGCGGCACCTCGGCCGGTCTCTGATCGACGGAGGCGCTTCGCATGAACCTCGCGAGGCGCCTGCTGCTTGCGCTGCTGGCGCTGGTGGCGGCGGCACCGGTCTGGGCCGCCACCTACAACTACCGCAGCGACAGCTTCGCCTGGGAGACGGCGGCCAACGCCGTCACCTGGGATCAGACCTGCACGCAGTATCCGCGCGACGACGACAAGGCGACGATCAGCCTGACCGGCGGCTTCGCGTTTCGTTTCGCGGGCACTGACTACACCAGCGTGCGCGTGCTCGCCAACGGCATCCTGCAGTTCGGCGGCGATACCGGCTTCCACCGCAATTACACGAACACGACGCTGCCGGCCGGCAGCGCCACGGCGCGTTCAGGCTGCGTCGCCGGGGCGACCGTCAACACGCTGTTCGCCTACTGGACTGACCTCAATCCGGCGCAGGCCGGCAGCGGCAACGTCACCTGGGAGCAAAAGGGCACGGCACCGAACCGCCGCCTGGTGGTGTCCTGGAACAACGTCTACCAGTACAACACCAGCACGCCCTATGCGTTTCAGGTCATCCTTTACGAGGGTGGCGAGTTCAAGTACCAGTACGGCAACGCCAACGCCACCGGCGCGCGCGCGACCATCGGCGTGCAGGTCAGTGCAAGCGACGTCACCCTGTATTCGTACAACAGTGGCTACAACGCCAACGGCACGGCGATCCGCTGGTCGCTGGCGAACAACGACCCGGCGCGCGTCGCCGAGTACCGCTTTGACGAGTACGCCTACACCGGACGCGTCGGCGAGGTCCTGGACAGCTCGGGCAATGCCCGTCACGGCGTGCGCGTGGCCGATGCAGCCAGCCATGTCAGCGGTCGGGTCTGCCGCGCGCTCGATGTGCCGGCGAACACCGACAGCAGCATCGACGGCGTCGACTCCCTGGTGAACGCCGACACGACGCTGGGCAATGCCGGCGGATTCAGTTTCCACTGGCGCTACGTCAACGCCTGGTCGGGCGGTACCGCGGCGATGCTGCTCGATGCGACTGGCAGCAGTGGCCAGCCCTTCTTCCTGCAGCGTGATGCCGGTGGCGCGCTGCGCCTGCGCATTACCGACAGTGCCGGCACGATCCTGACGGCGACAACCTCGGCGCAGAGCTTCACCGCCGGGACCTGGGTGCACATCGCCGCCAGTTGGCGCCTGGCCTCGGGCAGCAACCAGTCGACGCTGCGCCTGTACATCAACGGCAGCCTGGTGGCCAGCGTCGCCGGCACCACCACGGGCCAGTTGGCGCCGTCGATCGCCAGCCTGTTTGTCGGTGACGCCCGTCTCGGCGGCGCGCCCAGTGGCGGCACGTCGGCATCGGCCAACGGCCGCATCGACGAGCTGCGGCTCTACAACTACGACATCGGCCTGACCGAGGTGCTGATCGACCAGGCGCAGTCCCATAGCTGCCTGCCGCCGCTGGACCACCTGGAGATCGAGCACAGCAGCGGCAGCGGACTGACCTGTACGCCGTCGACACTGACGCTGCGGGCCTGCGCCAACGCCGACTGCAGCGTGCCCTACACCGATGGCGTCAGCGGGACGCTGACGGCGGGGGCTGGCGCCACCGTGGTCTGGCCGGATGGTGCCGGTTTCGTCATCCCTGGCGGCCAGAGCAGCGTCACCAGTGAGGTGCGGCTGACGACGCCGGGCACGGTGTTGCTGGGCGCCACGGTGGTGGCGGCCAGCGCGGCGACGCGCTGCAACTTCGGCAACCCAAGCTGCAGCTTCAGCGCCGCTGACTCCGGCTTCCAGCTCAGCCTGGCCGACCACCGTGCCGAGCTGCCGGTGACCCTGACCGTGCGCGCCGTGCGCAAGAGCGACAACGCGACGGTCTGCGTGCCGGCGTTTGCCTCGGTCAGCCGCGACCTGAGCCTGGGTTGCGCCTACGTCAACCCGGCCAGTGGCACGAAGGCGGTGCGCGTGGCCGGCACGGCCTTGAATGCCAGCGGCAATGCCGACGCGGTCTGCGGCACGCGCACGCAGGCGCTCAGCTTCGACGCCAACGGCCAGGCGACGGCCAGCCTGCAGTACGCCGACGCCGGGCGCTTCACGGTGACGGCGCGCTACGACGGCGCTGCCGCGACCAACGACACCGGGTTGGTGATGACCGGCAGCGTCAGCGCCACCGCCGCGCCCAGCGACTTCGCGATCAGCAACCTGCCGGCCGGGCCCTTGACCGCCGGCGTCGCCTTCAGCGCGCGCATCACGGCGCGCAACGCCAGCGGCGGCACGACGCCGAACTTCGGGCTCGAGGGCGAAACCGTCCAGCTGAGCTTCGCGCGCCGCCAGCCGACCGGCGCCGGCGCCAGCGACGGCAGCTTCAGCGGCAGCGCCAGCTTCAGCGACGGGGTGGCCAACCCGGCCAATCTGACCTGGAGCGAGGTCGGTCGTGGCGACCTGCTGGTCGCGCTGGCCGACGGCAACTACCTGGCAACCGGACTGAGCGTGCAGGGCAGCACCAGTGCCGGTGCGACCGGCGCGCTGGGCCCGTTCCGCCCTCATCACCTGCGCGCCACGTTGGCCCCGGCCTGCGGCAGCTTCAGCTACGCCGGCCAGCCGATGGCCTACAGCGTCGGCGCCTACAACGCGGCCGGCGCGCTGACCCGGAACTACGACGCCGGCCTGAGTCCGGTGTTTGCGCGCCAGATCGGTTTCAGCGAGGCGCCGACGGCGCTGGCGCTCGGCGCCTTCGATCCGGCCACGCTGGCGGCGGCCGACTTCAGCGGCGGGCTGGCCAGCGGCCAGCTGAAGTACGGTTTCACCAGCAAGGCCAGCGGGCCCGGCCTGCTGCGTCTGAGGGTCACCGACAGCGATGGCGTCGGCAGCGCGACGCGCAGCGATCTCGAGCCGTCGATGACGCTGCGCAGCGGCCGCCTGCTGCTGCAGTCGGCGACCGGCTTCGCCGGCCAGGCGTTGAACCTGCCGCTGCGGCTGGAGTACTGGAATGGCGGCAGCTGGGTGCTGTCGGCCGACGACAGCTGCACGGCGCCGGTATTGACGGCGAGCATGGTGGCGGTGGCGCAGTCGGGGCGCGTCGACCTGAAGGGGGTCGCCAGCGCCGCCTGGAGCTCGCCGCCGCAATCGATCAGCCTGAGCGCCGGCGTGGGCCAGCTGCGCCTGGCCAGCACGGGCGCCGGCGCGGTCGATGCGGCCCTGAACCTCGGCAGCGGCGCCAGCGACAGCGCCTGCCTGCCGGCGCCGCGGCCGGCGACGACCGGCGCCAACCTGGGCTGGCTGCGCTCGCGCCAGGGCAGCCTGCATGGCTGCGGAACGCGCGAGACCAGCGATCCCAGTGCCCGCGCCAGCTTCGGCGCGGCCACCGTGGAGTCGCAGAGGAAGGTGCATGAGCGCCAGATCGATTGAGCCGGTGCAGGCCGGCTTCACGGTGGTCGAGCTGCTGGCGGTGCTGATCCTGGTTGGCGTGCTCGCCGCGGTGGCCCTGCCGCGGCTGAACGCGGTCGATGGGCTGCGCAGCGACAACTGGCGCGAGCAGACGATTGCCGGCCTGCGGCTGGCTCAGGCGACCGCGGTCGGTCACCGCCGGCTGGTCTGTGCCAGCTTCAACGGTTCGCGCCTGCAGTTGCAGATCGCCGCGGTCAACCCGGCGAGCAGCTGCAGCAGCGCGCTGCGCGGTCCCGACGGCAGCAGCGACTTCGGCAGCACGCTGCCGGCCAGCGGCGGCGTCACGGTGGCACCGGCCGGCACGATCTACTTTCAGCCCTCGGGCCGGGCCACGCTGGATGGCGCCGGCACCCAGGTCAGCGCACGCAGCCTCAGCGTCAGCGGCACCGCGGCGATCACCGTGCACGGCGAGAGCGGTCATGTCGAGTAGGCGCCAGCGAGGCTTCACGTTGGTGGAGATGATCATCGCCATCGTCGTCATCGGCGTCGGCATCGCCGGCGTCATGCTGGCCTTCGGCGTCAGCACGCGCGGTTCGGGCGACGCGCTGGTGCAGCGCCAGCTGCTGGCGGTCGCCGAGGGCCTGCTCGAGGAGGCGCTGAGCAAGCCGTATGACGCGGTGGCCGGTGGTGGAGCCGGCGGCTGCGCGCGCGACGGCTTCAACGACATTGACGACTACAACGGCTACGCGCAGCCGGTCTGCGAGATCGACGGTTCGGCGATCCCGGAGCTGGCCGGCTACAGCGTCACGATGACGGTGCAGGCGGCGACGCTCGGCGGCGTGGCGGCCAAGCGCGTCGGCGTGACCGCGACGCGCGGTGCCGACAGCCTGCAGCTGCACGGTTGGCGGGTGGACAGCTCGCCATGAACGCCCGAGCGCGCGGTTTCTCGCTGGTCGAGCTGATCCTGGTCATCGTCATCACCGGCGTGATGGCCGGCGTGGTGGTGATCTTCCTGCGCCCGGCGGTCGACAGCTTTGCCGCGCAGCGCAGCCGCAGCGAGCTGCAGGCGGCGGCCGAGGCGGCGCTGAACGTGATGCAACGCGACATCCGCCGCGCGGTGCCCAACAGCCTGCGCGGGCCGGGTGGTGCCTGCTTTGAGCTGATGCCGACGAGCGGCGGCGGCCGCTACCGGGCTGCCGAGGGCACGGTGAGTGACGGCTCGGCGGCGCTCGACACGACGAAGAGCGGCAGCAGTTTTGACGTGCTCGGCCCGCTGCTGGGGGCGGCGAGCGTCAACGACTGGGTGGTGGTCGGCAACCAGGGCGTGGCCGACGCGTATGCGAGCGGGGTGAATCGCGCGCGCATCAGTGCGCTGATGCCCAACCCAGGCGGCGGCCACGGCACGATGCGCATCACGCACGCCGCGCAGCAGTTTCCGCAGGGCTATGCCGGTGGTCGCTTCCTCATCGTTCCCGACAGCGAGCAGGCACTGTTCTTCGTCTGCGCCAATGTCGGCACCAGCAACGGCCAGGGCACCGGCACGCTCTACCGCCAGAAGGCCTATGGCTTCAACGCGGCCTATCCGGTGGCGTGCCCGGCGGCCGGTGGCGAGGTGCTGGCCACGCGGGTCAGCGCCTGCACGTTCACGCACAGCGGCACCGCACGCAGCGAGTACGGGCTGATGACACTCAACCTGGCGCTGACACGCAACGGCGAGACCGTGGCCCTGCGCGTCAGCCAGCAGGTCAGCAACCTGCCATGACGCGGCGTCGCCAGGCCGGGCTCGGGGCGGTGGCCGCCATCGTCGTGCTGGTGCTGCTGGCGGTGCTGGCCGCCACCGTGGTGCGTCTGAGCTGGAGTGCGCAGGGCATCGCCGCGCAATCGCTGCAGGCGGCGCGGGCGCTGCAGGCGGCTCGTGCCGGCGTCGACTGGGGCATGCATCAGGTGCTGAACGGCGCCTGGGTCGGCTGCGCCGGCAGTCCCAGCCAGACCCTGGACCTGCGCGCCGACAACGGCATGCGCGTGACCGTGAGCTGCAGCGTCAGCAGCTACACCGAGGCCGGTGCCGCGCGCCGCGTCTATCTGGTCGAGGCGGTGGCCTGCAACGGCGGCGCCGCCAGCTGCCCCGACAACGCGGCGGCGGTGGGCGCGTCCTACGTGGAGCGCAAGCGCCAGCTGCTGGTCAGCGACTGAGCGGGCCAAGAAAAACCCCGCCGGGCTTGCGCCGGGCGGGGTGGTCAGCAGGTCCGTGAAGGACTTACTTCTTCTTCTTGGCGTCCTTGCCCTTGGCCGGAGCGGCCGGCGCGGCGGCGACGACGACTTCCTCGACCTTCGGCTCGACCGGGGTGGCGATCACCGGGTTCGGCTTGCCGTGGGTCACGACCTTCACGCCGTTGGGCAGCTTGATGTCGTTGACGTGCACGCTATGACCCTTGGTCAGGCCGCGCAGATCCACCTCGATGAACTCGGGCAGCTCGACGGCCAGGCAGGTGATCAGCAGCTCGGTGACGACGTGGTTCACCGTGCAGTGGTCGGTCTTCACCGCCACCGACTCGGCTTCGCCGACGAAGTGCAGCGGCACCTTCTTGGTGATCTTGGTGGTGTTGGCGACGCGCTGGAAGTCGACGTGCAGGATCTGCTGCTTCCAGGGGTGCATCTGCACGTCGCGCAGCAGCACCTTGGAGGTCTTGCCGGCCAGTTCCATGTCGAGGATGGAGCTGTGGAAGGCTTCCTTCTTCAGCGCGTGGTACAGCGCGTTGTGATCGAGTTCGATCATGGCAGGTTCACCGGCACCGAAAACGATGCCAGGCACCTTGCCGGCGATGCGCAGGCGGCGGCTCGCACCAGTCCCCTGCAGGCTGCGCTCGAAAGCGACGAAATTCATGGTTTCACTCCAGATGAGTCGGCGGCTCGCGACCAAGCCCCCGTGCTGCAAAAGGGCCCGCTTGCACGGGCCCTGACGATGACGCCCGGCCTAGGCCGGGCGTCGGATTCTTCAGAAATTGTTGTTCTGCTCGGCGAACAGGGAGGTCACCGACTCGCCGTCGCTGATGCGTCGGATCGTCTCGGCGAACAGGAAGGCGACCGACAGCTGGCGGATCTTCGGATTCGCCTTCGCCGCGTCGGTCAGCGGAATGGTGTTCGTGACCACCGCCTCGTCGAGCGCCGAGTTGGCGATGCGTTCGATCGCCGGGCCGCTGAGGATGGGGTGGGTGCAGTAGGCGTAGACCGACTTGGCGCCGCGCTCCTTGAGCACCTCGGCCGCCTTCACCAGTGTGCCGGCGGTGTCGATCATGTCGTCCATGATCACGCAGTTGCGGCCCTCGATCTCGCCGATCACGTGCATGACCTCGGAGACGTTGGCCGCCGGACGGCGCTTGTCGATGATGGCCAGGTCACAGCCGAGCTGCTTGGCCAGCGCACGGGCGCGCACCACGCCGCCGACGTCGGGGCTGACCACGACGAGGTCGCTGTAGGACTTGCTCTTCAGGTCGGACAGCAGCACCGGGCTGGCGTAGATGTTGTCCACCGGGATGTCGAAGAAGCCCTGGATCTGGTCGGCGTGCAGGTCCATCGTCAGCACGCGCTCGACGCCGACGGTTTCCAGCAGGTTGGCAACGACCTTGGCCGAGATCGGCACGCGGGTGGAGCGCGGACGGCGATCCTGGCGGGCGTAGCCGAAATAGGGAATCACGGCGGTGATGCGGCGCGCGCTGGCGCGCTTCATCGCATCGACCATGATCAGCAGCTCCATCAGGTTCTCGTTCGTCGGCGCGCAGGTCGGCTGAACGATGAAGACGTCGCGGGCGCGGACGTTCTGCTGGATCTCGACCGTGACCTCGCCATCGGAGAAGCGGCCGACGCTGGCGCGACCGAGCTCAAGCCCGAGGTGGGAGGCGATTTCCTGCGACAGCGCCGGATTGGCGTTGCCGGTGAACAGCACGGTGTTGTTGAGCACGGCTCGTTCCTTGGCAGCTACGGCGCTGAGTACTACGAATGGGTTTGGCAGGGGAGGAAGGACTCGAACCCTCGCATGTCGGAATCAAAATCCGATGCCTTAACCAACTTGGCGACTCCCCTACACAGGACCCCGGCTTGACGCCGACGCCCTTCAATTCTTTCTCAGCCGGGTATCCAGCCGGCCAGCGGCATGGACTCCAAACTGTGGCAGAGCCTTGCTTCCCAGTGCTCAGGCAGTTCCAGGAACTGCTCGAGGCTTGTCGCCGCCGGGAGCGCAAAACCGTTGCCGACCTCCGCAAAAACCGCGCTGCCAGAACCGGTCATGCGGCTGTTGCCGAATGCCTGCTTGAGCAGCCTAAGCGCTTGGTCCACCTGCAAACTGGCCGCTTGCGCTGCCGCCTGCAGATCGTTCCCAAACCGCTTCCAGCCGTCTGCGAAAGAGCCCGCGACTATAGCCTGAGATTCTGAGTGCCGCAAGAGAGGGCTCTCAAAAATCATCTTGGTAGGCAGCGATTCCGATGGTTTGACGACCGCCAGCCGCAGCGGCGGCACGCTGATCGGCGTCAGCACCTCCCCGATGCCCTCGACCCAGGCCGGGCCGTCGCCCAGGAAGAAGGGCACGTCGGCGCCGAGCCGCAACGCCAGCGGTGCCAGCGCGGCGCGGCCCAGTCCCAGGCCCCAGAGTCGATTCAGACCGATCAGCACGGTGGCGGCGTCGGACGAGCCGCCGCCCATGCCGGCGCCACTGGGGATGCGCTTGTCGATGTGGATGTCGACGCCGAGGCGACAGCCGCTGGCTTGCTGCAACAGCCGTGCGGCGCGCAGGCAGAGATCGTCGGCCGGCAGCGGCGTCGTCAGGTCATGGCGCTGCAGCCGGCCGTCCTGACGCAGCTCCAGGTGCAGCAGGTCCATCCAGTCGATCGGCACGAAGGCCGACTGCAGCAGGTGATAGCCGTCGGCGCGCTTGCCGACCACATGCAGGAACAGGTTCAGCTTCGCCGGCGCCGGCAGCTCGTAGAGGGCCTTCATGGCGACAGGATCAGGGTCAGGGTCATGGCGCCGTTGCCGCCCTCGGCGTTGCGGCTTAGGCGCAGCCGGCCGGGCTCGGGCTGCACCTGCCAGCCCAGTTGCGTGAAGCCGTCGCCGTCGCGCCGATGAGGGGCGCCGGGCCAGGGTCTGGCTCGCAGCCAGTCGAACAGGGCGGCCAGCGGCAGCGGCGGACCCTGCAGGGTCTCGCCGAGCGCGACGCCGAGCGCCTCCAGGCTGGCGAACTGCCGGCTTTCGCGTCCGTCGTGAAGGCGCAGGCCGTCGCCGTCCCAGCGCGCGTCGGCCAGCGCGGTGCCCAGCGCGGTCTGCAACTGCAGGCTGCCCGCCGCCGCGTCGCCTTGCAGCTCGAACAGCGCGGAGCCGGCCTGCGCGCGCTGGCTCGCGCCCGCCTCGACGCGATAGCCGAGCTTGCCGCTCCAGCCGCTCACCGGCGCCGGCGGCGTGGCGGCACAGGCAGCCAGCAGCAGCGCCGCGGCCAGGGCAGCGCAGCGCCTCACAGGCCCAGGCGCTTGCGCGTGCCCAGCAGCACCGCGTTGTCGGGTTCCCGCGTCAGCGCCTGCGCGACCAGCGCGCGCGCCTCGTCCTGCTTGCCTTGCCGCCACAGCAGCTCGGCCAGGTGGGCGGCGATCTCGGCGTCGGGGCGGGCGCGATGGGCCTGGCGCAGCAGGCGCTCGGCCTCGTCCAGCTTGCCCTCGCGAAACGCGACCCAGCCCAGGCTGTCGACCAGGAAGGGCTCATGGCCCCCGAGCTCGATCGCCCGCTCGATCAGGATGCGTGCTTCGTCGAGACGCAAGTTGCGATCGGCCAGCGAGTAGCCCAGCGCGTTGTGCGCGTGGTGGTGCCGGGGGTCGAGTTCGATGACGCGGCGCAGCTGCTGCTCCATCAGCTCGAGCTTGCCCAGACGCTCGGCGCTCATCGCATGCTCATAGAGCAGCGAGGTGTCGGTGGGGTCGTCCTTCAGCGCCTGTCCGAGCAGCTCGAACGCGTCCTGCCAGCGGTCGGCGTCACGCAGCAGCTGCACCTCGAGCATGAGCCGGCGCTCGCGCTGCTCGGGGCTGTCGGCGGCGATCGTGCGCAGGCGCTCGCGCCCCTGTGCCAGCCGCCCCTGCTGCGCGTCGATGAGGGCGCGGCGGAACGCCAGCTCCTCAGCGCGCTGGCCCTCCGGCACCTGGTCCAAGGCCTGGCCGGCGGCGTCGAACTGGCGCAGCTGCGTCAACGCCTGCGCCTTCAGCAGCAGCGCGTTGGCGCGCGCCTCGGGGGCGGCCTGCTCGCCCAGCGAGGCCAGGTAGCGGTTGAGCGCCTCCAGCGCCGGCTGCGGATGCCGCAGTTCCAGCTCCAGCGAGCCGATCGCGAAGTCGTGCGCGGCCTGGTCGGGTTCCAGCGCGCGCAGACGCCGGAACTGCTCCAGCGATTCCAGCGCGCGGTGGTCGCGCGCCAGCGCCCGCGCGTAGGCGCCGTGCAGCGGCAGGTTGCCGTCCAGCTGCGGCCGCACCAGCGCCTCCGCCTCCGGCGCCTGGCGCATCAGGTCGAGCGCCAGCCAGGCCGGCAGCGCGTCACCCGGCAGCTCGTGGTCGGCCTGCCGCAACTGGTTCAGGGCCAGCACCTCGTTGCCGGCGTGCAGGGCCAGGCCGGCGAGCAGCGCGGCCGCGAGTTGTCGCCGGGGGGCCGGCTGCTTGTCGTCGTCGCGCTGGGCGGCCAGCGCCGGCTCCATCTCGTTGAGCGGTCGCTCGCGCTCGGGGATGTTGCGCAGCAACTGCGGCAGGGCCTGGATCAGCGCCGCGCGCTGACCGGTCTCGGGGACCTGCAGCAGCCAGTCGATCAGCGGCTCGGGCACCTCGCCGAGACGGCCCAGCGCCACCGCGAGGCGAACCACATGCTGCTGCGCCGCCACGCTGCCCAGGCGCTGGCGCCAGGCGCGGGCCGCCAGATAGGCCTCGGAGCCGGCGCGGGCCTGCAGCGCCACCGTGACGACGCGGTGGAACAGCTCCTCGTCGCCGGTGCGCCGGGCGGCATCGAGCAGGCGCTGGAAGGCGGTGCTGACATCGCCCTGCTGCAACTCCATCTCGGCCAGCAGCAGGTCGTAGAACAGCGGCGCGTCGAGCTGCGTGGGCGCCTGCTGGGCCTGTGCCGGCGACGCCAGCAGCAAGCTGGCCAGCGCCAGGGCGGTGAACTTCAATCGGGTCGGCATCGTGCCTGCGATTGTGCCCATGCGGCCCTACCATCCGCGCCCGATGCCGGAACTGCCAGAAGTCGAGATCAGCCGTCGCAGCTTCGCGCCGACCCTGGAGGGCGCGCGCCTGCTGGAAATTCAGCTGGGCAAGCCATTGCGCTGGCCGCTGGGCATCGCGCCGGCGCAGCTTGGCGGCGCCGTCATCGGACTGGCGCAGCGGCGCGGCAAGTACATCTGGCTGCCGCTCGGCGAACACGGCGTCCTGCTGCTGCACCTGGGCATGAGCGGCGCGCTGTCGCTCGACGACGGCGTCGCGCCGCTGGGCCGTCATCAGCACCTGGGCCTGCGCACCGACCGCGGCCGCCTGCTGCTGACCGACCCGCGACGCTTCGGCGCCGTGGTCTGGTCGAAGTCGCTCGACGACGACCCGGCGCGCAAGCTTCTCGCTGGCCTGGGCGCCGAGCCCTTCGACCCGCTGCTCACCGCCAGTGCGCTGCGCAAGGCCTGGCAGGGCCGCCGCAGCAGCATCAAGCAGGCCCTGCTGGCGGGCGACGTCGTGGTCGGCGCCGGCAACATCTACGCCTGCGAGGCTTTGTTCATCGCCGGCATCCGGCCGACGACGCCGGCCGGCCGCGTGTCGCTGGCGCGCTGCGAGCGCTTGCTCGCCGCCGTGCGCGACGTGCTGGCCAGGGCCCTGGAGCTCGGTGGCAGCACGCTGCGCGACTTCAGCGACGCCCATGGCGTCGCCGGCGCCTACCAGCAGCAGGCGGGCGTGTATGGCCGCGAAGGCCAGGCCTGCCCGCGCTGCGGCGCGACGATCCGTCGCATCGTGCAGGCGCAGCGCTCCACCTATCACTGCCCGCGATGCCAGCGCTAGACCGCGACTTCGCCACCCTGCTCGTCGCCTGGCAGCGTCAGCAGGGCCGTCATGGCCTGCCCTGGGTCGGCAGCCGTGACCCCTACCGCGTCTGGCTGTCGGAGATCATGCTGCAGCAGACCCAGGTGACGACCGTGCTCGGCCATTACGGCCGCTTCCTCGAGCGCTGGCCCGATGTGCAGGCGCTGGCCGCGGCCAGCCTGGACGAGGTGCTCGCGCAATGGGCTGGCCTGGGCTATTACAGCCGGGCGCGCAATCTGCATGCCTGCGCGCGCGCCGTCGCCGCGATGGGGGACTGGCCGCGCAGCGCCGCCGAGCTGGAGCGGCTGCCCGGCATCGGTCGCAGCACGGCGCGGGCGATCGCCGCGTTCTGCTGGGACGAGCGGCTGTCCATCCTCGACGGCAACGTGAAGCGCGTGCTGAGTCGCCAGCTGGCCTACGACGCCGACCTCGGCGCCACAGCGGCGCTGCGCGAACTCTGGCGGCTTGCGGACGCCCTGGTGCCGAGTGCGGCGTCGGACATGCCGTCCTACACCCAGGGCCTGATGGACCTCGGCGCCGGCATCTGCGGGCGCACGCCCCGTTGCGGCGAATGCCCGGTGAGCGCGCTCTGCCAGGGGCGTGATCGCGCCGCCGAGCTGCCGCGCATCAGCAAGAAGCTGAAACGGACCCGGCGCGAGAGCTGGTGGTTGTGGCTGCAGCGCGCCGACGGCGCCAGCTGGCTGCAGCAGCGGCCGACGCCGGGCATCTGGGCGGGCCTGTGGACGCTGCCGCTGCTGGACAGCGAGGCCGAGGCCGAGCGCCTGGGCGGCGTCGGTCTGGAGCCGCTGCCGCGCATCGAGCATGCGCTGACGCACCTGGACTGGGTGCTGCACCCGCGCCGGGCCGTCTGGGGCGACGGCGACCCGCCGCTGCCCGGGCGCTGGGTGGCGCGCGAGCAGCTCCCCGACTACGGCCTGCCGGCGCCGCTGAAGAAGCTCATCGGCTGAGCTGCTTGGCCAGGAACGCGTCGACGCGGCTCCAGAAGTCGGCCTCGTTCTTGTCGAGGAACCAGCCATGGCCCTCGTCGCGGTAGAGCAGGCGCTCGACCGACTTGTTGTGCGCGCCGACCGCGGCCAGGAACTTGTCGGCGTGCTCAGGCGGCACGCGGCGGTCGACGCCGCCATAGGCGATCAGCAGCGGCTGCGTGATGCGCGCCGCCTGCTTCAGCGGCGAGTTGGCGGCCAGCTGCTCTGCATGCAGCTTGGGGTCGCCGATCATCTCTGGCATGCCGAAGCGCTTCCAGTCGCCCGGCAGATCGCTCCAGCTGCTGTCGTACATCAGGCCGATGTCGGTGACGCCCATGAAGCTGATGCCGCAGCGGTAGAGCTCGGGGTGGCGCAGCAGGCCCATCAGCGCCGCATACCCGCCGTAGCTGCCGCCGGCGATGCAGACCCTCTTGGCATCGGCCAGGCCTTGCTTGACGGCCCAGGCCAGCGCGTCGGCGAGGTCGTCCTGCATCGCCAGGCCCCATTGCCGGAAACCGGCGCGGAACAGCCTGTCGCCATAGCCGGTGCTGCCGCGGAACTCCGGCTGCAGCACCAGGTAGCCACGCGACGCCAGGAACTGCGACTCCGCCTCCCAGCGCCAGTCGCCACCGCGCGGCCAGGGGCCGCCATGCACCAGCACGACGGTGGGCAGCGGGCCCTTGGCGTCGCCCGGGCGGGTGATGTGCAGCGGGATCTGCAGGCCGTCGCGCGCGGCGATGCGTTCGAAGCTGCGCGCCGCCATCTGCGATTCCTTCAGCCAGGGGCGGGTGCCCGAGACCGGCTCGAGCTTCCGCGCCGTCGCGTCGTACAGGTAGTAGACGCCGGGCTGGCGGTCGTTGAACGCGTGCACGAGCACGCGCTGCGGCCGGTCGCAGGCGCCGCAGTCGAGCGTGTGGATGGTGCTCGGCAGCAGCTTGTCGACCTCCGCCTGGATGCGCTTGAGGTCGGCGTCGAACCAATGCGTGCTCCAGGCATCGCTGAGCACATGCACGCCCATCACCTTGTCGCCGGGGCCGACCTCGAGACTGCCCTCGTAATCGAAGCCCGCCACGGCGACCAGCGGCTGCGGCAATGCATCCGCCTTCGTGGTGTCCAGCGTCGCCAGCACCGTGGTGTCGGCCTCGCCGCGCATGCGCACGAACAGGCGGTTGTCGGCGCTCAGCATCAGCGGTTCGATGCCGCCGTCCGACAGGTAGCGCGGCGCCTCGCGCAGCAGGCTCCAGGGTGCATCGGGCGTGGCCCGCCAATGAATCTGGCGCTTCGCGCCGGCCATGGTCTCGGCAATGCGGGCGCGCCCCTGGTGGTCGACCAGCCAGGATTGCACGTTCGCCGGCGCGTCCTGCGTCGCCGGCTCGCTGCGGCCGTTCAGCACGTTGACGACGAACAGCTCGGAGCCGATCAGTTCCCAATCGGCGGCATAGCTGCGCTTGCTGACCAGCACGCGCGGGCTGCCGTCGCGCAGCACCGAATGGAACACGTGAGTCGGATCCAGCGTGGTGTCGCGCGGCCGCGTGCGCACCACCGTCGACGAGGCGGAGACCACGGCGACGTTCTCGAAGGTGCGGCGGATCAGGATGCGCGGCGGCGCCTTGCCCTCGCGGTCGACCGCATAGAGGCCGCGACCCTCCTGGTGGAAATAGGGCGAGCGGTGATCGGTCAGCGTGAACACCAGCTGCTCGTCGCCGACCCAGTGGGCGCGCTGCACGTCGATGTCGCCGTAGGCGGCGACGACCTTGAGCTGGCGTGCGCCGACGAGATCGACGACGACCAGGCCGTGGCGACCGGTCTGCTCGATCAGCCGTGTCGCCGCCAGGTAGCGGCCGCTCGGCGACAGGCTCGCCTGGGCCAGCACCGGCGGCTTGAAGAAGTCGATCGCCGGCGGCGGCGTCTGCGCCGTCGCGCCGGCCATACTCAAGGCCGTCAGCATGACGACCATCCATCGCATCCACATGTTTTTTCTCCCTGGTTCGCCGACGTCCGGTCGCGGCGGGCGCGATTGTTGCGGCGGCCAATCGGCCCCCACCCCCTGGATCACGGGGCCCTGAAGATGGAGCAATGGCAGTGGACGGCCGAGCAGGTGCTGCAGCTGACCCTGCCTGGACCGGCGGAGATGACAGGCCAGCGGCGCCTGCTGGCGTTGGCGACGCGGATGCGCAGGGAACCCGGGGTGGTCGACGCGGTGCCCGGTCTGCACAGCCTGAGCCTGGTGATGGATCCGCAGCGCCTGGCGCCAGCGCGCCTGGAGTCGCTGGCGCGCCAGGCCTGGCAGCGCGCCCGGCCGGTCCGCGAGCAGGTCGTCGAACGCCGGCTCGTGGTGCGCTACGGCGGCGAGCATGGTCCCGACCTCGAGGAGGCCGCGGGGCTGCTCGGCCTGAGCCCGGCGCAGCTGGTCGACGCGCATGCGGCGCCTTGCTACGAGGTGGCCTGCCTGGGCTTCCTGCCCGGCTTCGCCTACCTGCTCGGCCTGCCGCCGGCCCTGCAGCTGCCGCGCCGCGACGTGCCTCGCCTGCGCGTTCCCGCCGGCTCGGTGGGCATCGGCGGCGCGCAGACCGGCGTCTACCCGCTGGACAGCCCCGGCGGCTGGCAGCTGCTCGGCCGCACCGAGCAGCGTCTGTTCGACGCCAGCCTGGACGAATCGAGCTGGCTGCTGCCCGGCGATCGCCTGCGTTTCGAACCCGATGCTTGAGATCCTGCAGGCCGGTCCGCTCACCCTGGTGCAGGACCTGGGCCGTCCGGGCCTGCGCCATCTCGGCGTCGGCGCCGGCGGCGCCTTCGATGCGCCGGCGCTGCAGCGTGCCAATGCGCTGCTCGGCAACGCGCCCGGCGCCGCGGCGCTGGAGCTGGTCGCCGGACCGCTGCGCCTGCGCTGCGACCGTGACGCCTGGTTCTCGCTGGCCGGCGCCGCCTTCGAAGCCCGTGTCGACGGCCGCCTGCAAGCGCCCGGCATGCGCTGGCCGCTGCGGGCCGGCCAGGAGCTGCGCCTGGATGGCCCTGTGAGCGGTCAGCATGGGGTGCTGGCGGTCGACGGCGGCATCGCCGTGCCGCTGGTGCTTGGCGCCCGTGCCACCGCGTTGCGCGGCGGCTTTGGCGGCCACGAGGGCCGCGCGCTGCGCCGCGGCGATCGCCTGCCGCTGGGGCCGGCCCGCTCGCTGCGTGGCCGGCGCGGCCTGCACTCGCCGCAGCCGCGGCCGCAGCTGCGCGCGCTCGCGGGCATGGAGCTGCAGCAGCTCGACCCCGCCTCGCAGATCGCGTTCTGGCAGTCCGACTGGCAGCTCGGCCCGCATGGCGACCGCATGGGCTTGCGCCTCAGCGGCCCGGCGCTGCGGCGCACCGGCGCCGAGCTGGCGTCGCAGGCGGTGATGCCGGGGCTGGTGCAGCTGCCGCCGGGCGGCCAGCCGATCGTGCTCGGCGTCGACGCACAGACCACCGGCGGCTACCCGCGGCTGGCGCATGTGATTGCCGCCGACCTCTGGCAGCTGGCGCAGCTGCGGCCGGGTGATCGCCTGCGCTTCGTGCTCGTCGATCTGGCGCAGGCCCGCGCGCTGCAGGCCGAGCAGGCGCGCGAGCTGGCCGTGCTCAGGAGCTTTCTTGTTGATGCGAATTGATCTGAACGCCGACATCGGCGAGGGCTGCGGCGACGACGCCGGCATCGTCGAATGCGTCAGCTCGGCCTCGATCGCCTGCGGCGCGCATGCCGGCGACGAGGCCAGCATGCGCGCCGCGCTGCGCCTGTGCCGAGCGGCCGGCGTCGCCGCCGGCGCCCACCCCAGCCATCCGGATCGCGAGCATTTCGGCCGCCGCGCGCTGGCCTGCACGCCGGCGCAGGTTCATGCGCTGGTGCTCGAGCAGACGCGCCGCCTGCAGGCCCTGGCCGTCGAGGAGGGCGTGGCGCTGCGTCATGTCAAGCCGCATGGCGCGCTCTACAGCCAGGCGGCCGACGATGCGGCTCTGGCCGAGGCGATCGCCGCCGCGGTGCGCGACTGCGATCCCGGCCTGGCGCTGATCGGCCTGGCCGGCAGCGAGCTGTCGCGCGCCGCGCAGGCGGCCGGCCTGCGCGCGATCCACGAGGCGTTTGCCGATCGCGGTTACGACGCGCGGGCCCGACTGCTGCCGCGCGGCCAGCCCGGCGCGCTGCACGCCACGCCGTTGCTGGCCGAGGCGCAGGCGCTCGACCTGGTGCTGCGCGGCGACCTGCGCCTGGCCGACGGCGCCTGGCTGGCGCTGCGCGCCGACAGCATCTGCCTGCACGGTGACACACCGGGCGCGCTGGCGATCGCGCGTCGGCTGCGCGCGGCGCTGCAGGGCGCCGGCGTCCGTCTGCGCGCCGCCTGAACGGCGCTGGCCACGCGGTGCGCGGGGCCATGCGCTTGGGTCGACCAGGCGCCCAGCAGCGCATCACCCGGCCGACCGCAATCCGCGCCTCGCTGTGACCGGTCCATGAGGGGGCGCTGAGCTCGTTCAGTCGGCCAGTGCCAGCGCGGTCGCCGCCAGCAGCAGCGGCAGCAGGCTGATCATCAGCCAGCCCGGCTCGACCCGTGGCCGGCCGTCGTCGGCAGGCCGACGTGGCGGCGGCTCATCGTCAGGCAATGCCATCTCGCCGGCCTCCCAGCGCGCCAGCAGCGCCCGCGCGGCGTCCGCCTGGTCGCTGTCGACGCGCAGCTGTACCAGGCCGATCGCCGGCAGCTCGCCGACGCCACCTTGCAGGTAGTCGCCGCGCAACTCGGCGCAGATGCCGTCCTGCGCCAGCAGGTCCTTCAGCAACTGGGCCTCGAAGCCGTGGCGGGCCTCGTAAACGCATTCGTCCATCGCACTCCCGAGTTTGACCGCAATGGGCGATAGTCGGCGCCCATGTCGGAGAGCCTGCACAGTGCCAAGGCACTGGTGATCGATGCCAATGCCAATGCGCGCATGCTGATCGTCGCGCACCTCAGGGAGCTCGGGGTGGGCACGGTGAAGGCGGTGACGCGCACGCGCGACGCCAGGCTGGCGCTGGAGGCCGGCCGCTACGACATCGTCGTCTCCGACAACGACTTCGGTGACGAGCAGGAATCCGGCCAGCAGCTGCTCGACGAGTTGCGCCGCGAGCAGCTGCTGCCGCAGGCGGCGGTGTTCATCATGGTCACCGCCGAGGCCGGCTATTCCAAGGTTGCCGAGGCCGCCGAGGCGGCGCTGGATGCCTACCTGCTCAAGCCCTACACATTGGCCAGCTTCGGCGAACGCCTGCATGCGGCGCGTCACCGCAAGCAGGTGCTGAAGCCGATCTTCGACGCCATGGAAGGCGAACGCTTCGACGAAGCGGCGGCGCTATGCCTGCAGCGCTTCGAAGCGCGCGCCGAGTACTGGCTGTATGCGGCGCGCATCGGCGCCGAGCTGCTGCTGCGCCTGAAGCGCCACGCCGAGGCCCGGGCGCTGTACCAGGCGATCGTCGCGGCCAGGACGGTGCCTTGGGCCAAGCTAGGGGTGGCGCGCGCCGAGTACGCCGCCGGTCAACTCAGCCAGGCCCGGCAGACGCTCGAAGTATTGGTCGGCGAGATGCCGGATTACGCCGACGGCTGGGACGTGCTGGGCCGCGTGCAGATGGACGAGGGCCAGCTCGAGCAGGCGCTGCAGACCTACAAGCAGGCGATGGCGCTGACGCCGGGTTGCCTGCTGCGCACGCAGCGCGCCGGCACGCTGGCGTTCTACGCCGGTCAGCGCGAGGAGGCGGTGCGGCTGCTCGACAGCGCGGTCGCCAATGGCCTGCGCTCCAAGCTTTTCGACTACTACAGCCTGGTGCTGATTGCGCTGGTTCGCTTCGACGAGGGCGATCGCAGGGCGACGCGGGCGGTGGCGGAGACCGTCGAGCAACTGCTGCTCAGGCATGGCGACTCGGCGCGTCTGCAGCGGCTTCACGCAGCCGCGACGGCGCTGCTGGGCCTGCTCGAGGGCCGCGTTGCCGATGCGGTGCAGGCCGCCGAGCGCCTCGGTCGCGCCCTGGATGCGGCGGGTGCCGACCTCGAGGCCGCCTGCCTGGTGCTGGCGGTGTGGCGGCGTGTGAACGCCGCCGGCAGTCCGCTGCCGACCACCGAGACGGTGTTCCAACGCCTGGCGCTGCGCTACTGCGTGAACAAGGCCAGCACCGAAGTGCTGGTGGCGATGTGCGAGGCCGACGCCGCCGCCGCGGCGCGCGTGCGACAGGCGCACGAGAAGGTGTTCGAGATCGCCGAGCAGGCGATGACGCAGTCGTTGCGTGGCAAGCCGGAGCTGGCGGTGCGCCAGCTGGCCGAGCAGGGCGAGGCGACGCGCAATGCCAAGCTGATCGACATGGCGATGTCGGTGCTGCGCCGGCATGCGGCGCGCATCGCCGACCCCGAGGCACTGCAGTCGAAGGTCATGGCGCTGCAGCAGACCTGGGTGCTGCCGATCACCGGCAGCCTGGCCCGGGCCCGGGCCGGCAAGCCGTTGCCGGTGCCGCTGACCACTCGCGGTCCGGCGATCGAGGGCCCGTCATTGGTCGACTGAGGTCGCTGCTTCATCGCCTGGAACTGCAGGTCGTCGCAGCGGGGCTGCAAGGTCCGCACAGCTTGCGTAGCCTGCGCGGCATTCGCCTGGGAGTGCCCCATGTCCTTCGCCCGCCGCACCGCCTTCACCTTCCTGTGCGCCCTCGTCGCCGTCGCCGCCATCGCGTCGCCGGCGGTGCTCGCCGCGCCCTTCGACGCCGGTCTGCGCATCGGCGCCCAGGCCACCGAGAAGGATCTCGGCCTGCCCTTGTTCCCCGGCGCGCAGGTGCAGCGCGACGAGAAGGAGGACAAGGCGGCGGTGCGCCTGGATCTCTGGGGCGGCGCCTTCGGCCTGCAGATGGCGGTCGGCAAGTTCAGGAGCAGCGCCAAGCCCGAGGAACTGCAGGCCTTCTATGCCAAGGCCCTGGCCGCGCATGGCAAGGTGCTGGAATGCAAGGGCCCGTCGCCCAAGGCCGAGAAGCGCAAGGACGAGGTCCGCGATGCGCCGCTGCGCTGTGACGACACCCGCGCCGACGGCCTGGTGCTGAAGGTCGGCAGCGAGCGCAACCAGCGCCATGTCGCGATCCAGGCCAAGGGCGCCGAGACGCATTTCCAGATCGTGCGCATCGAGCTCAAGGGCGACTGAGCGCGATCTCCTTCCGATGCAGGAAAACCGGCGGCGTCGCCCTGCCTGGGCTGCGCGCCTGAGTCAGCGCGCGTCGAGCTCGCGGTGGCGCTTCAGCACCTTGCCGTGGTGCGCGAACTGCTTCGCCAGGGTCTCGACCAGGAACACCGAGCGATGCTGGCCGCCGGTGCAGCCGATCGCCACCGTCAGGTAGGAGCGCTGGTCGGCGCCGAAGCTCGGCAGCCACTGGCTGATGAAGGCGGCGATCTGTCCCTGCATCAGCTGCACCTCGGGCTGCGCGCGCAGGTAGGCGGCGACCGGCTCGTCCTGGCCGGTCTGCGCGCGCAGCTCGTGCACGGAGTACGGGTTGGGCAGCACGCGCACGTCGAACACGAAGTCGGCGTCGGTCGGCACGCCGTGCTTGAAGGCGAAGCTCTCGAACACCAGGGTCAGCGAGTCGCCTCGCACCGACACCAGGTCACGCACCCAGGCGCGCAGCTGCGCCGCGCGCAGCTGGCTGGTGTCGATCACCGTGCTCTCGACGCGGATCGCGGCAAGCAGTTCGCGCTCGATCTCGATGGCGTCGACCAGCGCGCGCTGGTCACCGCTGGCGCCGCGCTCCTTCTCCTCGCCGCTGACGTCGCGCAGCGGGTGCGGCCGCCGCGTCTCGCTGAAACGGCGCATCAGCGTGTCGGTGCTGGCGTCGAGGAAGATCGAGCGCAAGGGCTGACCCTGGGCGCGCAGCTGCTTGATCAGCGGCAGCAGATGCGGCAGCGAGCCCTTGGAGCGCACGTCGACGGCGATCGCCACGCGGCGCTCGCCGCGATGGCTCTCGACCTTCAGGAAATCGGGTAGCAGTTCCGGCGGCAGGTTGTCGACGCAGAAGAAGCCGGCATCCTCCAGCGCATGCATGGCGATGCTCTTGCCGCCACCGCTGACGCCGGTGACCAGCACCAGGTCGTGGACATACTCGCCGCCGCTGCCTGCTTCGCTGCTCATGCCGTGCTCCCCGCCAACAATTCCTTTGCATGCGCGAGCCCGGCGCCGCTGGGCGTGCCGCCGAGCATGCGCGCCAGCTCCTGCACCCTGGCCTCGCCGCTGACCGCCGTGACCTGGCTGCTGACCCCCGCCTTGCCGGCCTGCTTGCTGACCAGCCAGTGAGCGTCGGCGCAGGCCGCCACCTGCGCCAGATGGGTCACCGCCAGCACCTGGCGCTGACGACCGAGCTGCTGCATCAGCCGTCCCACGGTGTGCGCGACGGCGCCGCCGACGCCGGCGTCGATCTCGTCGAACACCAGCGTCGGCGCGCCGTGGCGGTCGGCCTGCGCGGTGCAGACGGCGATGGCCAGCGCGATGCGCGACAGCTCGCCGCCCGAGGCCACCTTGGCCAGCGGTCGCGGCGTCGCGCCCTCGTGCCCGGCCACCAGCAGCTCGGCGGCTTCGAGGCCGAAGCTCTGCGGCTCAGTCTGGCGCAGCAGCTGCAGCTCCAGCCGGCCGCCGGCCATGCCGAGCTCCTGCATCGCCGCGCTGACCGCCTTGGCCAGCTTCGGCGCCGCCTTCGCGCGCAGCTGGCTGACACGACCCGCCTCGGCGTCCTAGGCCTTGCGCGCGGCGCCCACCGCCGCCTCCAGCGCCGCCAGGTCGGCCTGCGCGTCGAGCTCGGTCAGCGCCCGCCGCCAGTCGTCGATCAGCGCCGGCAGCTCGGCCGGCGCCTGCCGGTAGCGGCGTGCCAGCTGCATCCAGCTGGACAGCCGCTCGTCGAGCTCGGCCAGCCGGCCGGGATCGGGCTCGGCGCGGTGCAGGTAGGAGCGCAGCGTGTGCGCCGCGTCCTCGGCCTGGGCCAGGCTGCCGTCCAGCGCATCCAGCGCCGCCTGCAGCTCGGCGTCGTAGTCGACCACCTCGGCCAGCAGCTGCCGGGCGGCGGCCAGCCGCGACACCGCGTTGTCGTCGCTCTCGCTGACGGCGTCGAGCGCGCCGCGGCCGGCGTCGATCAATGCCTGCGCGTGGCTCAGGCGCTGGTGCTCGGCGTTCAGCTCCGGCCACTCGTCGGCGCCCGGGTTCAGCTTGGCCGCCTCCTCGAGCTGCCATTGCAGGCGCTCGCGCTCGCGCGACAGCGTCGCTTGCGCGTCGCGCGCCTGTTGCAGCCGGGCCTGGGCGTCGCGCCAGGCGGCGAAGGCCTGGGCCAGCGTCGCCGTGTCGGCGCCGGCGTAGTCGTCGAGCAGCGCACGCACGCTGGCCGGCCGGGTCAGCTTCTGCCACGCATGCTGGCCGTGGATGTCGATCAGCCACTCGCCGGCCTGCGCCAGCTGCGCCACCGTGGCCGGGCTGCCATTGATCCAGGCGCGGCTCTTGCCGGCGCCGTCGATGGTCCGCCGCAGCAGCAGGTTGCCGTCCTGGTCGTCGAAGCCGGCCTCCTGCAGCCAGGGCCGGAGCACCGGTGGCAGCTCGAACTCGGCGCTCAGCTCGGCGCGCGCCGCGCCTTCGCGCACGACGGATGCATCGCCGCGACCGCCCAGCAGCAGCTGCAGCGCGTCGAGCAGGATGGACTTGCCGGCGCCGGTCTCGCCGGTCAGCGCCGAGAAGCCGGCCTGCCAGTCGAGTTCGAGGGACGGGACGATGACGAAGTCCCGGAGTTGGAGTCGCTTCAACATGGGTGAGGGGAGGAGGATCGGCCGTCAGGCCGCCCCAGGGCCGATCGGAGCGTCGACCGCTGGGAGACTGAGGACCTCATGGATTGCCTTCGTACCAGCGGAGTTTTCTACGCAGGGTGGCGTAATAGGACCAGCCGGTGGGGTGCAGGAACAGGCTCTTGTGCGCGCTGCGCTGCACGGTGACGCGGTCGCCATGCTGCACATGGGTCAGCGACTGCATGTCGAAGTTCACGCTGGCGTCGCGGCCGGCCACGATCTCCAGGCTGATGGCACCGATGTCGGGCATCACGATCGGGCGGTTCGACAGCCCGTGCGACGCGATCGGCACCATCACCCAGCCCTCGATGCCGGGGTGCAGCAGCGGCCCGCCGGCGCTCATCGCATAGGCGGTGGAGCCGGTCGGCGACGCGACGATGACACCGTCGGAGCGGATGTTGGCAACGAACTCCTCGCCGACATGCACGCGCAGCTCGACCATGCCGGCGGCAGCGCCCCGCGCGACCACGACATCGTTCAGCGCCAGGCCGGAGAAGATCACCGCGCCGTCGCGCCAGACCGCGCCTTCGAGCATCGCGCGCTGCTCGGTCTCGTAGTCGCCGGCCAGGATCGGCGTCAGCGCCTCGCGGAACTGCTCGAACGAGATGTCGGTGATGAAGCCGAGCCGGCCCTGGTTGATGCCGACCAGCGGAATGCCGAAGGGCGCGACCTCGCGCGCGAAGCCCAGCATGGTGCCGTCGCCGCCGACGACCACCGCGAGGTCGCAGACGCGGCCGAGCTCCTCGGGCTCCAGCACCGGATAGCCTTCGATGCCGGCGGCCTCGGCCGAGCGGCGCTCCAGCGTCACCTGCAGGCCCTGGCGGCGCAGGAAGTCGCGGATCTGCTCGATCACCGGACCGATGCCGGTGGCCGGTTTGCCGACCAGTGCGACGTGCTGGAAGCGTTTTCCTTGAGGCATGGGGAAATTACAGCACGGGCGCATGTCGGCTCCCTGGGCCTTCACTGCGCTGCGGCCCGCCCCCCGAGGGGGCCTCCAGCCAGGTGGCAAAGCCCCATTGGCTTGACCGTCGCCCTCTCGTACAGAATCCGCACCATGCTGGACGAGCGTTCCCGATCCCTACTGAAAACCCTGGTTGAGCGCTACATCGCCGACGGCCAGCCCGTCGGCTCGCGCACCTTGTCCAAGGCCAGCGGTCTCGAGCTGAGCCCGGCGACGATCCGCAACGTCATGGCCGATCTGGAAGAGCTCGGCCTGATCGCCAGCCCGCACACCAGCGCCGGCCGCATCCCGACGGCGCTCGGTTACCGGCTGTTCGTCGACACCATGCTGACGGCCAGGCCGGCGCTGTTCGAGCAGGAGGTGCAGCAGCTGCAGGGGCAGTTGCAGCCCGACCAGCCGCAGCGCGTCATCGCCCACGCCGCCCAGGTGCTCAGCCACCTGAGCAACTTCGTCGGCGTCATCACCGCGCCGAAGAAACCCTCGGTGTTCCGCCACATCGAGTTCCTGCGCCTGTCCGAGCGCCGCGTGCTCGTCATCCTCGTCAGCCCGGATGGCGATGTGCAGAACCGCGTCGTCGTCACCGCCCAGGACCACACGCAGAGCGAGCTGGCGGAAGCGGCGAACCGTCTCAATGCGCAGTACACCGGGCTCAGCCTGGAACTGGTGCGCGAGCGCCTGCGTGGCGAGGTCGAGCAGCTGCGGGGAGAGATCGCCGGCCTGATGTCGGCGGCGGTGCAGGTCGCCGGCCCCGACGCCGAGGCCGAGCAGGTCGTCATCAGCGGCGAGCGCAACCTGCTCACGGTGCAGGACTTCAGCCAGGACCTGGGCAGCCTGCGCAAGATGTTCGGCCTGTTCGAGGAGAAGACGCAGCTGATGCGCCTGCTCGACGTCAGCAGCCGCGCCGAGGGCGTGCGCATCTTCATCGGCGGCGAGAGCCAGGTCGTGCCCTTCGAGGAGCTGTCCATCGTCAGCGCGCCCTACGAGGTCGACGGCCAGGTCGTCGGCACGCTGGGCGTGATCGGCCCGACGCGCATGGCCTACGAGCGCATGATCCAGATCGTCGACGTGACCTCGCGCATGGTCGGCCAGGCGCTGTCGCAGCGCTGAGTCATCCTCACGCCGGCGCGCGCTGCCGGCTTGCGCTGGAACAAGGTGCGGGCCGCGGCGGCTGCCTAGCATCGTCGGCATGGACCGTACCCCGCTGGAGCACGACACCGTGCCCGCCGCCCTCGACGGTGGCAGCCCCCGGCCCCCGGCGCCCGCGTTGGCGCCGCTGGGCGGCGACCCCGAGGCCCTGTGGCTGGCCCTGCAGCAGGTGCCGGAGCACCGGGCCGCCCACCTCGGCGAGGCCCTGGTCGAGTCCGGACTGCTGCGCCGGCAGCAGCTCCAGGACGCGCTGCGGCATCAGGCCACGCAGTCGCCGCACGTCGCCATCGGCGAGCTGCTGGTCCAGCTCGGCTGCCTGACGACGGCGCAGCTGCGCAGCGTGCTGGCGCACTGGATGGGCGTGCCCACGGTCGATCTGACCAGCTTCGTCCCGGAGCCGGAGGCGCTGGCCTGCCTGAGCAGCCTGATGGCGATCCGCGAGGGCGCGCTGCCGCTGATGGTGCGTGATGACACCCTGGTGGTCGCTGTCACCGACCCCTGGGACCACCACCTGCTCGACATGCTGCGCTTCAGCGCCGAGATGCGCGTGCGCCCGGTGCTGCCCAAGCCCGGCACGCTGGCGCCGGCGCTGGCCCGGGCCTACCGCACCCAGGCGGGAGCGGCGCCGGGCGGCGCCGACGCCCCCGCGTCGAGCCCGGCCAGCAGCCTGTTCGAGCTCGCCGAGGAACTTCGACGCGTCACCGCGGAATCGGGCGACGTCATCGTCGACGTCGTCTCCGAGTCGGACAACACCCTGGTGCGGCTGGTCAACCGGCTGATCGCCGACGCCATCGAGCTGCGCGCGTCCGACATCCACATCGAGACCTACGAACCGCCGCGACCGGTGCGCGTGCGCATGCGCGTCGACAGCGAGCTGCGCCGCTACCTGGAGCTGCCGGCGCGGGTGCGCTTCGCGCTGGTCGCACGGCTGAAGATCATGGCCGACCTCGACATCTCCGAGCACCGCCGGCCGCAGGACGGCAAGCTCGATTTCTCGCGCTTCGGCGGCCAGCGCATGGAGCTGCGCATGGTCACCGTGCCGACGTCGGCAGGGCTCGAGGATGTCGTGCTGCGCCTGCTCGGCGGCGTCAAGCCGATGCCGCTGGACCGCATCGGCCTCAGCGACCAGAACCTCGCCGCACTGCGCCAGCTGATGGCCAAGCCGCACGGACTGCTGCTGATCTGCGGGCCGACCGGCTGCGGCAAGACCACCACCCTGCACTCGGTGATGCGCGAGCTGAACCAGGAGAACCGCAAGATCTGGACCGCGGAAGACCCGATCGAGATCACCCAGGAGGGGCTGCGCCAGGTGCAGGTCAACGCGCGCATCGGCTGGACCTTCGCCGCCGCCATGCGCACCTTCCTGCGCGCCGACCCCGACATCGTGATGATCGGCGAGATGCGCGACGAGGAGACCGCGCGCATCGCGGTCGAGGCGTCGCTGACCGGCCATCTGGTGATGTCGACGCTGCACACGAACTCGGCGCCGGAGTCGGTGACGCGGCTGCTGGAGATCGGGCTCGACCCCTTCATGTTCTCCGACTCGCTGCTCGGCGTGCTGGCGCAGCGCCTGGTGCGCCGACTCTGCCCCGACTGCCGGCTCGCCGAGCCGCTGGACACCGCGGCCGAGCGTTCGATGGCCCGGCTCTACCTGCAGGGCGGCAGCGAGCAGGCGCCGGATGCCGACACCGAGCTCATCGCCACCTGGCGTCGACGCCACGGCGGCGCGCTGCGCCAGTACCGCCGCCACGGCTGCCAGTCCTGTGCCGGCACCGGCTACCGCGGTCGGCTCGGCATCCACGAGCTGGTGGTTGCCGACGAGGCGCTGCGCGAGCTGATCCGCCACCGCGGCAGCGCCGGTGCGATGTTCGACGCGGCGCGTGCCGCCGGCATGCGAACGCTGCGCCAGGACGGCATCGAGAAGGTACTGCTCGGCCTCACCGACCTGGCCGAAGTGCTGGCCGCCACCAGCGTCTGACGATAGCCACCAAGGAGTTGCGATGAACACCAGCACGCCCCCGACCTATCTGCCGCCGCTGATCCTGGCGCAACTGGGCCAGCAGCTGAGCTCGCTGGCGCTGCAGCTGCAGCAGGAGCCGACGCTGTCCGCGCCGGGCCGGGTTCGACTCGCCGAGCTCGAGTCGCTCGGGCTTGAGCTGCAGACCCTGGTGCATGCGCTGGGCCATGGCGGGCTGGGTGGCGGCGAGACGGTGCCGCTGCTGGAAGCGCTGCGGGCGACGCGCCGGCAATGGCTGCCCGAACTCGCCCGCCGCGGCCTGCGCCTGCAGGTCGACGGCCAGGCACTGAGCTGCGTCGCCGACCCGGCGCAGCTGCAGCACGGGCTGGACCTGCTGCTCGCGCATGGGCTGGCCGCCGGTGTCGATCTCGCGCTGCGGCTGGAGGCCGGAGCGCCCGGCGTGGCCGTGATCGCGCTGAGCGGTGCCGGCGACGGCCCCGACGCCGCCGAAGTTCATGGCCAGCTGCTGCAGTGGCTGACGCGCTCGCTGCCCTGGCGGCTCGAGCGGCCGGCACCGGTGGCGGGGCGCTGGAGCCTGCGCCTGCTGCTGCTGCCCGAGCCGGCGGCAGCGACCGAGGCCGAGGGCCTGCCGCGCCGGCACTGGAGTCAGCAGGACCGCGTCCTGGTAATCGACGCCGACGCGCGCACGCGTACCGTGGCCGCCGCGTTGCTGCGCGGCGCTGGGTTGCGCGGCGACTGCGTGGCGACGGCGGCGCAGGCCGACGACGCGCTGCGCGACGGCTTGCCCAGCGCGGTGGTCTGTGGCTACCCATTGGACGAGCCAGGCATCGAGCCGCTGCGCGCGCGCATTGAGCGCGAGCGACCCGGCTTGCGCTGGGTCGAGCTGGTGGCGGCGCCCTATGTGTTCGCCGCCGGCAGCGCCGACGGCCGCATCCCGGCGCGCATCTCGCGCCACGACCTGCCGCACACGCTGCTGGCGTCGCTCGCCGATTGATCTTGCAGGCCCGGGCAAGCTGGGTGGGGCGCGGGGCGGTGCGCCCTGCTGTGACAATGCGCGCCGGGGGCCGCTAGCTCATGCTTGGTTAGAGCAGCAGACTCATAATCTGTTGGTGCCGTGTTCGACTCACGGGCGGCCTACCAAAAAATAACCAATAAAAACGGCCACTTACGGCGAAGTAGGTGGCCGTTCTGCTTTCTGTCGACGAACGCATGGGGCACTGCTGGGGCACAGCCTTGGCGACAACCAGCACAAAGCCGACGGCTGCGCCGATGGCGCTGAGCAAGGCTGGCCAGGGGTGGATCTCCGGACCTGAGTCCCATGAGTGCCCCGCAGCGCCGATGTGACTTGAAAACAATCAAGCAAATCAAACGCTTAGAGATTTACATCAACAGATTGTTGTTCTGTTGTTGCTGTTTTTGCCCCTGATTTCTACACTCAGCCTGAGCGTTCAACAGGGGGCGTCATGGCGTCGATCGAGAAGCGGAAAGCTGCGGACGGGAAGACCAGCTATCGGGTCAAGATCAGGCTCAGGGGCTTCGAGCCGGTCACGGCGACCTTTGAGCGGCTGACAGATGCGAAGACCTGGGCAGCTCAAACCGAAACCGACCTGAAGGCCAATCGCTACTTCGGCGCTTCACGCCGGCACACGGTCGCGGAGCTTCTCGACAGGTACGAGAAGGATGTTCTTCCGGGCCGCAAGAGCGAGCAGGAAGTAAAGCAGCGTCTAGCGATCTGGCGGGAGCGTGTCGGGCATCTGCTGCTCTCCGACTTGTCGATCAGCACGATCAAGAAGCACAAGGACGAGATCAAGGCGCTGCCCAAGAAGCGCGGGGGCGGCGAACGCTCCGGTGCCGACGTCAACCGAACGCTTGCGGCCTTGTCGTCGGCGCTTACCTACGCGGCCAAGGAACTCGAATGGCTGCAAGTGAACCCGATGGTGCGTCGGCTCACCAAGTTCAGCGAGAAGAACGAGCGCGTCCGTTACCTGACCGAAGCCGAACTGCCGGCACTGATAAAGGCTTGCCGCGATTCGGGCAATGCCGACCTGCTGATGGCGGTGTTGTTGGCCCTTTCAACGGGCGCGCGCCAATCAGAAGTGATGGGTCTTCGCTGGCCGCAGATTGACCTGAGAGCAAAGACCGCCGTTCTGCTCGACACGAAGAACGGCGAGCGGCGCACCCTGCCTATCGTGGGCGAGGCACACAAGCTGCTCAAGGCGCGGGCCAAGGTGCGCAGGATCGACGACGACCGCGTCTTCCCCCCTGGACCGAGAGCCAAGAAGCCGGACGCAGTCGCGGACCTGCGCGCACCCTGGGAAGCCGCCCTGACGGCCGCGAAGATCAGCGACTTCCACTGGCATGACCTGCGCCACACCTGCGCGTCCTACATGGCCATGTCCGGGGTGTCGCAGATCGAGATGGCCAAGCTGCTTGGACACAAGACCTTGGCGATGACGATGCGCTACACGCACTTGTCCCCGCAGCGCACGATTGAAGTGGCGGACGGGCTCGCGAAGCGAATGGGCATCTGATGCCGCACATCAAGGCAATTGACGCTGATTGGCTCAAAGAAGCTTGGGCTCTAAGCGCGGTCATCCGAGATCTGCCCACTCATCCATTTGATGGCGGCCTTCTCGGAAGTGCGCTGCAACTTCCAAAGCTCCCCGACATTACGAAGCAACGACTCTTGCTCTTGCAGTCCAAGATCGCTCTGCACCTAGCTTATCGGCTGCATATGGTCCACAAGATCAACTGGCGGACACCGGACGGTAAGAAGGGCATGTTCATCATTGAGCACCGAGATCCTGAGTCCTTTCTGGACTCGTACGCCGACTTGGCTCATTCCAAAAACTTCCGACCCCATCCAGAAGATAGCTGTGCAATTTGGGCGCACATGGTTCTGGGCAATGTTCTTCGGGACAGGTTCGCCACAGAAGACACGAAGCGAGAGCTTCCTTTGTGGATTGCATCCATTGGGGGCAGTTCGGCGGCGCGCTCCGCAGCAGCCAAGGCATCACGTCTGCGCCCAGGGCGACGAGATAGGAATGCTGAGCCCCGAGAGGCAAAGGCCAGACGTGAACGCCACTCTCCCGGCGAGACCTGGAAAGAGCAACTGCGCCACCTTAAGGGCGCCGGCCGCGTAGCTGCATGGGACGCGGTGTCCATTGAGTGGGTTACCAACGATGGGGAACGGCGCTCCACCAAGACAAAGACGTTCATCAACTGGTGATCGCCTTGTTCCGTTTCCGGGCTAGCTAGCTAACTCGGAATGTGCTCCGAAAGTGCTGACAACTGCAGAGCAATGCAGTGGCACCCAGCAATCCCGCCGGGTGGATTCGGAGCAGTCAGCACATGGTTCAGACCAACGCATCGTCGGCCGATACGAAGGCCCACATCGCCGCCCAAGCCCCGGCTTGGATCGTCACCGTGGACGTCCTGGCGTCCATCTACGCCGACGCCGGCAAGACCCCCAGCGCCATCCGCGCGGACATCTTCAAGGCTGAAGATCGTCTGAACTCGCGCGGGGAGCGGATTCCCGGCAATGGCTTGGCGGCACATGGAGCTGTCATCCGTCGGGGACGCAAGGTGCTGCTCGACGTTCACCGCTACGGGAACTGGCTGGCCGGTCGCGATCCGGCCTGAGTGGCCGCGATGCCCTTTAGGGGATCCAAAAACAAACCCGACGGGCTCTCACCCCCGTCGGGTTCTGTGGACGCCAGCACATCGATCAGCCCTTGCCCACGCGCCAAATGTTAGCCGCGCGCGGGCGATCTTCCAGGAGCGCGGCGCATGACGCACGACTTCGACAGCGACTTCAACTTCTCCACTTCGGCGGCGGCGGATGCCATCACGCGCCGCGCGTGCCATCGATTGATTCCAGGCTGTTGCGGGGTCACTCGCGCCAGCGCCGATGACGACAAACGGGGCGTCGACTACTGGGTTCGAACGGTCTCAGGTCGCGTCGGGCTTGACCTGAAACTGCGTCGCCAAGACTACGGCGCAGTCCGTGGTGCGGCGATGGACTGCGTCATCGAACTGGATGGTGCAGGCAGCAGTGGATGGCTCACCAAGCCCACGGCCGCAGCCCTGATCTTGTTCGCCTGCGCGGACACGCGACGGGTCGCGCTATTCGAAACCTGCAAGTTGCGACTTGTGGTGCTTCAGAACCTTGGCCGCTGGATTGCACAAGGCAGGGCCAAGGAGCTCAAGACTAAATCACACCGGGACGGCAGGCAGTGGGAGAACTGCGCGGTGATCATCAATGCCGACTTGCTGACCAGCGCGATCGACGAGCTCGACGGCTTTGGTGTGGCGGCCAACGACGAAGACTTCCCGGCATGAGCGGCGCGGGGTTCTTTCGGATGAAGACGCTCAAGGGGCGCGGCATCGTGTCGACAGCGGCTCGCCACAATCGCCGCGCGATCCAAGCGGAGATGGGGGCAGCGGGTTCGATCGATCCGAGCCGGAGCCATCTGAACTTCACGCTCGCCGGCCCTGACTCGGCGCAATCGGTCGCGGCGCTGGCCAAGGCTCGCATGGAAGCAGCGGGGATCGGCAAGCTGCGCAAGGACGCGGTGATGGCGCTTGAGCTTGTGTTCAGCCTTCCGCCGTCATCTCCGGTGGACGTTCGCGCCTACTTCTCCGACTGCCTGGCTTGGGTTGTCCGGCACTTTGGCGATGAGCAGAACATCCTGAGCGCCGACGTCCACTTGGACGAGGCTGCGCCGCATAGTCATGTGCTGGTGCTGCCGCTTGTTGATGGGCGCATGTGCGGCTCAAAGCTGGCTGGCGATCGGAATAGGCTCTTGAACCTGCACGCGGATTTCCATCTGACTGTCGCGAGCAGATACGGGCTCAAGAAGGCCCCTAATCGGCTCTTGGGCGCTGCCAAGGCAGAAGCGGCAGGGACGGTGCTTAGCTGTCTGCAAACGCCGCCAGACCCCGCCCTGCGCAGCAGGGCATGGCCGGTCATTCGAGAGTGCATCGCGAACGACCCGGTGCCGTTCGCGCTTGCGCTTGGAATCGAACTGCAAGGCCCGAAGAAGACGCTGCGAACGATGGCGCAGATATTCACATCGAAGGGTCGGGGCGGCGCTGTGGAGAAGCCTATAGGGGTTGCCGCAAGACGGGGGCCGGCGGCCGTTTCCGCAGCAAGTGCGCGCGAGCGAGACAAGACGACGCAGGAGCCCGCGCACGCTGGTCGATCCCTATGCTCTGTAGGAGTTGTGTCAGAGCCGGTGCCCATCGATCGCCAGTCCGTTGACGTCACGCGAGAGCGCGAGAGCGAGCTAGACGCCGCCAGCTTCGATCCCATCACCGGGGAGTTCATCCGGCCGAAGGTTGTCAGCGGCAGCGGGCGGAAAGCGGCGGCGGTGGAATGGGTGGCGCTGTCGCTTGAAGAACGGGAGCGACGGGAGCCAGCAAACGAGCTCATCGCCAGGGGAGCGATCAGAAGCGCAGAGAGCTAGTCCCGGCGGCGCCATAGACAAAGGTCGGAAATGGCCCAGCTTGGCCGCAACCCGTGGGGCACTGGTGGGGCACAGCAGGCGGAAAAAGCAGTACTGATGGGAATCGGTGAGAAAACCGGATCAGTTGCAAGCCTTTGAATTGACTTGACTTGTTGGCGCGGCGCGATTCTGAGTTGTGCTGTGACCGGGACTCATAATCTGTTGGTGCCGTGTTCGACTCACGGGCGGCCTACCAAAGACAAAAGCGCCAAATGCTCATCGCATTTGGCGCTTCTTTTTTGGGGCCTGCAGCGGCAGGCCCCGGGGGGGCTTACTTCAGCGAGTAGTTCAGGCTCACGAAGTAGCTGCGGCCGCGCGGGTCGCCGTAGGTCGGATCCCAGGTCACCTGGAAGTAGCGCGACTGGTTCGTGAACGGCGGCGCGGTGTCGAGCAGGTTCAGCACGCCGGCGCGCAGGCGCAGCTGGTTGCTGATCTTGTAGCTGCCGGTCAGGTCCCACAGCGAGTAGGCCTCGACATCGCGGTTGTTCCAGGCCGGTGCGGCCAGGCCGTCGACGTTCTGGTCACGGTAGCCCGACAGGTAGGTGTTCGTCAGCGTCAGACCGGCCGGACCGAGGTCCCAGTCCAGGCTGATCTTGTGGCGCCAGCGTTGCACCGCCTTGTCGTCCTTGAACTTGCCCAGGCCGTCGACCATCGGCGAGCGCGGGTCGGTGTTGAACTTGTACTCGGTGATCAGCGTGCCGCCGAAGCTGACGCCGAAGCGGCCGATGTCGCTGGCCTCGCCGCGCCAGTTCGCCGCCACATCCAGGCCCGAGGTGTTCAGCTTGCCGCGGTTCTCCTTCTTCACGGCGATGAAGTTCACGAAGCCGCCCGAGCGGTTCACGATCGTCGGGTCGTTGTAGTAGATCGGGTTCGTGAAGATCGTCTCCTCGCCGATCTCCGAGATGATGTCGCTCTTGCGGATGGCCCAGTAGTCGATGCTGCCGTTGAAGTTGCGCGACGGCTCGAAGACCACGCCGAGGCTGGCCTGCTTGGACTTCTCCGGCTTCAGCTCGGGGTTGGACGAGCGGTCGATCGGCGGCTGGCCGACCTCGCCCGACACCGGATCCTTGACGAAGCTGGCGGTGACGCCGGCGCGCAGCGGCAGGAACATCTCCGCGATCGACGGCGCGCGGAAGCCGGTGCCGTAGGAGGCGCGGGCCAGCAGCATGCGGTTCGGGCGGAAGCTGATGCCGATCTTCGGGTTCGTGGTGTCCAGCTTCGGCGAGGTCTTGCCGGTGGCCTTGTCGAACACGCCGTCGTAGCGGTCGTGGCGCAGCGCGAACTGCGCCTCCCACTGCTTGCTGAACGGGGCGCTGAGTTCGGCGAACACGCCCTGCACGTCGCGCTCGTGCGCGGTGTCGGCGAGCAGCGCGCCGGAGTTGTTGCGGTCGCCGAGGATGTTGTTGTCCTTCAGCGACTGGCTGGAGCTGAACTCGGTCTTCTCGCGGCGCAGCTCGGCGCCCATCGCCAGCATCAGGTCACCGCCGGCGAGTTCGGTGAGGGCGCGCGTCAGCTTGGCGTCGACGCTGTCGGAGCTGCCCTTGGCGAAGCGCGCCCCGTCGTTGATGCGGATCGACTCCATGAAGGCCTGGCCGGCGGCGCTGGTCGACGGCTGGAACGGGTTGTACTGGCCGCTGCGGATGCCGTCGATCAGCTTGGTGCGATGGACCCAGCCGGAGATGTTTGCGTCGCTGCTCTTGTTGACGCTGTGGTTGATGGCAGCGTCGTAGTCCCAGTCGCCGAAGCGGCCGGTGGCGCCGAGCACCAGGCGCGATGCCTCGCTCTCGACGTGGCTGGTGCGCTTGCCGGCGTCCTGCACGCGGAAGCGGAACGCGACCGGCGTGGTGATGCCGGTGACCGTCTGCAGCGACGCCGGCAGGGTCACGCCCAGGCTGGCGGCCAGGCTGCCCGAGGTCGCCGGCGACGCCGCGTAGTCGGTCTCGGTGCGGCTGAACAGGGCTTCGGCGAACAGCTGGTGATCGTCGGCGATCTGCAGCGTGCCGCGGGCGATCAGGCTGGCCTTGTCGGAGGCCGGGTAGATCTCGGTGTTGCCCATGTAGTTGTAGGCGCAGCCCTCGGTACCGCCGAGCGAGGTCGGTGACACCGAGCTCGGGTTGTCGCCGCCGGTGCAGCTGCTCTTGGCGAAGTTGACGCGGCGCGCCGACGAGCCGGGCACCGCCGGCACCCAGGTGCCGTTCGGACCGCTGCCCCGCAGCGCCGTGTTCGGGTTGGCGAGCACGAACGCGTTCAGCGTCGCCAGCTGGGCGGCGCTGAGGTCGACGTTGGCCGGGAACGGGTAGCTCGACAGCTGCGGCGGCAGGCGGTCGGGCAGGCTGTACTCGCGGATGAACTGGCGCTGGCTGGAGTTCAGCTCCTCGAGCTTCTGCACGTCGACCGCTGCAAACAGGTTGAAGCGGTCCTTGGCCAGGTCACCGACCCCGCCGGAGATGCTCAGCTGCTGCTTGCCGGCGCCGCCTTCCTGGGTGTCCAGCGCGTACAGCTTCAGGTCCAGGCCCTGGTAGTCCTTGCTGGTGATGAAGTTGATGACGCCACCCATGGCGTCGGTACCGTAGATCGCCGAGGCGCCGTCCTTCAGCACCTCGACGCGCTGGATCGCGCCGGCCGGGATGTTGTTGAGGTCGACACCGGCGTTGTCGCCCGGCGTCGCGAAGTTGGCGAGGCGGCGGCCGTTCAGCAGCACCAGGGTGCTGGAGACGCCGAGGCCGCGCAGGTTGGCGCCGTTGAAGCCGCGCTGCGAACCGGTCTGGTCGCTGATGCTGGCGCCGTCGGTGAGGCCGCCGACGTTCGACGTCAGCTTCTGCAGCAGCTCGGCGGCGGTGGTGACGCCGATCTTGTCGATGTCTGCCTTCTTCAGCACTTCGACCGGCAGCGGTGCCTCGCCGTCGATGCGCTTGATGCTGGAGCCGGTGATCTCGACGCGGTCGAGCTTCTGCGCGTCCTGGGCCTGGGCCGTGGTGGCCGCCAGGGCCAGGAGCGTGGCCTGCGCCAGCAGGCTCAGGCGTTGGGTGGTGGTGTGAGGCATGGTGTGCTGAGGCCCGGGCGGGCAAGGCGGGAGGGGATGTGACGGATTCTGGAAACGCCAGGCCCCGGCGGCGCAGCGGGTTCACTAGCGGTCGTCGCTTGGCGGCAAATCGGTGTCGCTTGCAGTGAATCGCTGTGGCGCGCCGGCGGCGCCGCTTGCCGCCAAGCGACAGGGAGTTGCAGATGCGAGGTCGCCTGCGGGCTGTCCCTGAACCGGCGTCGGCACCCTGGCCCGAACATCGCCGTCCGCAGCCGGGTCCACCCGGTCGGTCCGACCCGCCGCTGCGCCCTTGTTGCCGGAGTGCCGCCTTGTTTCACGTTCGCCGCCTGTTGCTGAAAATGGCCCTGATGAGCCTGGGTCTGCCGCTGCTTGCCTCCGCTGCCACGACGGCACGGCCGGGCACGGCAATCGCCATCGGGGGCGCGCTGAAGCTGGACAACCACGCGGTCTGGCAGCGCATCGTGCAGGAGGCCGGCGGGCCGGGCAGCCGCTTCGCGGTGCTCGCCACCGCCTCCGACAACCCGCAGCGCGCCGGTGAGCGCATCGCCGCCGCGCTGGAGCGCGCCGGCGCCGTCGCCGAGGTGCTGCCGGTCGCGCCCAAGCTGGCCGGCAGCGACTGGCAGCGCCTGCGCGACGACCCGGCGCTGGCGGCCCGGGTTGCCACGCTGCAAGGCGTGTTCTTCAGCGGCGGCGCGCAGGAACTGATCGTCGACACGCTGCGACCCGGTGGCCCGGCGGGGCGTGAGACGGCGCTGCTGCAGGCGATCCGCCAGCTGCTGGCGCGCGGCGGCGTGGTCGCCGGTACCAGTGCCGGCGCCGCCATCATGAGCGAGTGGATGTTCCGCGACGCCCAGGACAGCCTGGCGGTGCTCAAGGGCAAGCTGCGCGAGGGTCGCGAGATCGACCGCGGCCTGGGCTTTGCCGGGCCGTTGCTGTTCGTCGACCAGCATTTCCTCAAGCGCGGTCGCATCGGCCGCCTGCTGCCGGCGATGGCCGCCAAGGGCTACCGCTGGGGTCTCGGTGTCGAGGAGAACAGCGCCGCCCTGATCCGCGGCGACCAGATCGAGGTGATCGGCGCGCGCGGCGCGCTGCTGGTCGATCTGCGCGGCGCCCGCCACCAGCTCAACGACGGCCTGCTGCAGCTGCAGGGCGCGGCACTGAGCTTCCTCGACCGCGGCGACCGCTTCGACCTCGGCAGCGGCGAGCTGCAGCCGGCGGCGGAGAAGCGCGCCGGCCGCATCGATCCGCGCGCCGACGGCTTCAAGCCCTACTTCCGCCAGGCCGGCTTCTTCGCCGACCTGCTCGGTGACAACGCCATCGTGCAGGCGATGGCACAGCTCGTCGACAGCCCGGATCGCGAGCTGCGCGGCCTGGCGTTCAACGGCCGCGCGTTGACGGCCGCCGATGCCGCCGACGGCGACGCCGAGCTCGGCTTCGAGTTCCGTCTCTACAAGGGCGCCGACACGCTGGCCTGGTTCACCGCCGCCTGGGGTGGCGAGGACTACACCGTGTCGCGCGTCTACCTGGACCTGCGCCCGGTGCGCGTTGCCAGACCGCTGTATGCCCCCTGGTCGGCGCCGTCGGCGCCGCGGGCGGCCGCCGGCGACGACGGCCGCAGTGCGACCGGCCAGCCTTCCGAACGACTCTGATCCCCGATGCGTACCCAACACCTCCCGCTGCCAGCCAGCGGCGCCGCCAGCCCGCGCGCCATCACCGTCCTGCAGTTCGGCCCGGAAGGCGCGAGGCGCGCGCTGCTGCAGTGCAGCCTGCATGCCGACGAGATTCCGCCGATGCTGGTCGGCCAGCACCTGCGCCGCCGCCTCGAGGCGCTGGAAGCCGAGGGCCGGCTGCTGGGTGAGATCGTGCTGCTGCCGGCCTGCAACCCGATCGGCCTGTCGCAGCAGGTCTGGGGCCGCCTGCAGGGCCGCTTCGACGTCGCCAGCGGGCAGAACTTCAACCGCCACTACCCGGATCTGGCGGCCGGCGCCGCGGCGCGCCTCCAGGCCGCGGGCACCGAGCCCAGCGCCGCGGCGCTGCGCGCGGCGCTGCAGGACGAGCTCGCGTCGCGACCGGCCGCCAGCGCGCTGCAGCAGCTGCGCCACCGCCTGATGCAGCTGGCGCTCGATGCCGAGCTGGTGCTGGACCTGCACTGCGACAACGAGGCGTTGATGCATGTCTATGCCACGCCGCCGCAGCAGCAGCAGGCGACGCTGTTGGCGCGCTGCCTGCAGGCGCCGCTGCTGCTGCTGGCCGAGGAGAGCGGCGACGCGCCGTTCGACGAGGCGAACTCGACGATCTGGCCGAAGCTGCGGGCGCTGCTCGGCGACGCCATGCCCACCGACGCTGCCGCCGGCTTTGCCGCCACCGTCGAACTGCGCGGCGAGACCGATGTGTCGCACGAGCTCGCCGCCCAGGATGCCGACGGGCTGCTGCGCTTTCTCGCGCTGCAGGGCTTCATCGCCGGCGAGGTCGCGCCCCCCGAGGGTGAATGCGCGGCGCGACCGCTGGCCGGCTGCATGCCGATGCAGGCGCCGCATGCCGGGCTGCTGGTCTGGCTGCGGCCGATCGGTCACCAGGCCCAGGCCGGCGAGCCGCTGGCCGAGCTGATCGATCCGGTCAGCGGCGAGGTCACGCCGCTGCGTGCGCCGGTGGACGGCCTGCTGTTCGCCCGCGAGCTGCAGCGCTGGGCGCAGGCCGGGCAGTCCGTCGCCAAGGTCGCCGGCAGCCAGATACTGCGCAGCGGCAAGCTCCTGTCCGCCTGATCAACCCATGCCCACGCTCGACATCGCCGTCTGCCTGCTGCCCGGTGCATCGCGCCTGGCGGCGCAGGCCGTGGTCGAGCTGCTGGAGGCCGCCAACGGCCTGCTCGCCGAGCCGCGCTACCGCGTCAGCATGACCGCGCTGCAGGACTGCGCGCTGGACCGCGACTGGCAGCAGCTGTGGCTCGTCGCGCCCTGGCGATCGCTGGCAGCCAGCGAGTCGCTGGCGACGCTGCCGGCGCAGCTGCAGCGCCTGGCCGCCAAGCAGACGCAGATCGCCGGCCTCGAGGGTGGCGTGCTCTGGCTGGCCGCCGCCGGCCTGCTCGACGGCCGCCGCGCCAACGGCGTCGACTGGCTGCTCGCGCACCTGCAGCAGCAGCACCCGGCGGTGATCTGGAGCCAGGGCCTGTGGGAGATCGACGCCACGCCGGGCCGCGCGCTGCTGCCGAGTTGCTCGCGGCCGCTGGCCGTGCCCGACCTGCTGCTGGCCATGCTGGCGCGCGAGCATGGCGACGCGTTCGCGCGACAGCTCGCCGGCCGGCTCGGCCTGTCCAGCCTGCGCGCCCGCGACGAGCGCGTGCTGGGCGAGGCGGCCGGCCACGCGCTGATGCCGCCGAAGCTGGCCGAGGCCTTGGCGCTGATGCAGGCCAACCTCGCCGAGCCGCTGCCGACCGACGAGGTGGCGCGCCTGGTCGGCCTGTCGCGCCGCCAGCTCGAGCGCCTGTTCAAGCAGCACATGGACGCGCTGCCCAGCCGCCATTACCTGGAGCTGCGCCTGCAGCGCTCGCGCGAGCTGCTGCAGCGCACCGGGCAGTCGATCCTGCAGGTCGGCCTGGCCTGCGGCTTCTCCAGCGGCCCGCATTTCTCGAATGCCTACAAGCTGGCCTTCGGCTGCACGCCGCGCGAGGAGCGCGCGCGCGAGGTCGCCGGCCTGCGCCACCAGCGTGCCGCCGAGGCGAGCGGTGGCGGCACACTCCCCCGCGACGCCCGCAACGCCGCATGACTGCACTGTGCCCCCAGGCTGCGGCGCCTTGCGTCCTCGCCACCCCTCGGGGGGGCTGGCCCGGCTTGGGGCGGCCCGGCGCCGGGCCGGTCGCCGCCTAGGATCACCGATGAACCTCAAGGACTATCTGCTTCGACCCGTCGCCGAGACCGACCTCGACGCGCTGCAAGGCCTGGCCGCCGCCGCGTCGCCGGGCATCGGCTCGCTGCGCAACGACCGCGCCCAGCTCGCGCAGCGCATCTCCCGCTCACTGCAGGCCTTCGCCACCGAGGACGAGGACGTCAGTGGCGAGGAGGCCTATCTCTTCGTGCTCGAGCAGCGCGGCCGGCTGGTCGGCTGCGCCGGCATCGCCGCGCGTGCCGGCTTCGGCTCGCGCTTCTACAGCTACCGCAACGAGTTCGTCGTCGCCAGTTCGGCGGCGCTCGGGCTGACGCAGCGCACGCACACGCTGCATCTCTGCCATGACCTCACCGGCGCGACGCTGCTGACCTCGTTCTTCATCGAGCCCGGCGCGCCCGAGGCCGCCGCCCAGCTGCTGTCGCGCTCGCGCCTGCTGTTCCTGCAGCTGCATGCGGCGCGCTTCTCCGATCGCATCGTCGCCGAGTTCCCCGGCCTGCTCGATGCGCAGGGCGCCAGCACGTTCTGGGACGCCGTCGGCCGGCGCTTCTTCGCGATGGACTACCCGCAGGCCGAGGCGGTGGCCGGCGGCCGCAGCAAGGCCTTCATCGCCGACCTGATGCCGCAGTCGCCGCTCTATGTGCCGCTGCTGCCCGAGGGCGCGCAGCGCGTCATCGGCCAGCTGCACCCGGATGGCGAGCTGCCGTTCGAGATCCTGCTCGCCGAGGGTTTCGACGCCGAAAGCTACATCGACATCTTCGACGGCGGCCCGACCGCCGAGGGCCGGTTGCAGGCGCTGCGCAGCGTGCGCGCGGCGCGGCCGCTGGCTCGGGGCGAGACCGCCGGCCTGGACTGCATCGCCTGCACGCGCTCGCGCGGCGACTTCCAGGCCCGCCTGCTGCAGGCCACGGAGCCGGCGGCCGACGCGCTGCTGCTCACGCCGCTGCAACGGGAGGCGCTGGCATGAGCAGCAGCCTCCGCATCCGCCTGCTTGACGTCCGCCCGGTGCCTGCGCCGTTGCCGCAGGAAGACGGCCAGGGCGCGCGCTGGGTCAGCGCCGAGGCCGGCGACGGTCGTCTGCTCGCGGCGCTGCAGATCCAGCCTGCCCTGGGCCACAGCCGGCCGCGCTACAGCTTCCACCTCGGCCGTGTCGTGCACGCGGCCCCCGAGCTCGGCCTGCACCAGGTGCAGACCACGCTGCAGCTCGGGCACGACGCCACCGGCGAGGCCGAGTTCAGCGGCCTCTACCTGGCGCCCGAGCTCACTGGCGGCGACGATGCCGACGCGCTGCTCGACGCGTTGCTGCAGCAGGCGCTGGCCGCGCTGCCGCGCCGCGCCGGCGGCCTGGTGATGGTCGAGCTGCCCGGCTGGCACGACGACGATGGCCGCAGTCCGTTCTGGGACGGGCTCGTGCGCCAGTTCCTGCCCGCGGGGGCGCCGGATGCGGCGCAACTGATGAAACGCTTCGGTCCCGGCTTCGCGTCGCACCTGGGCGCCATGCTGCCGCGCCAGCTGATCCATGCGACCTTCCTGCCGGCGGACGCTCAGGCCGCGCTGGGGCGCTGCGCGCTGGCCGCCGAACCCTGGCGCCGCGCGCTGCAGCGCGCCGGCTTCGCCGATTGGCGGCATTGCCGCATCGACGACGGCGGGCCGATCTGGGCCAAGGCCGTCGACTAGCGGGCGCCGCCGCTCAGGCGACCTGGTATCGCGTCACGGCTGACTCGTCCCACTCGATGCCCAGGCCAGGACCCTGGGCGCTCACGCCGCCGTCCGTGAGGCGGCAAGGGCGGGCGATGACGCTCGAGCCGAAGTCCATGTACTCCAGCCAATCGCAGGTCGGTGTCACCGCCAGCACATGCGCGCTGGCCTCGATGAACAGGTGGCTGGACACCGGCATGGAGGCGGCGCGGGCCAGTCCCATCACACTGATCCACCCTGTGATGCCGCCGATCTTCATCAGGTCCGGCATCATGCGATCGCAGGCACCCGCCGTCAGCGCCCGTTCGGCATCCCGCGGAAACCACCAGTTCTCGCCGGTCTGGATCGGAATGGCCGAGCGAGCGCGTACCTGGGCGTGGCCTTGGAGGTCCTCCGCAGCGACGGGTTCCTCCACCCATTCCAACCCGAAGGACTCGAGGGCGCCCACGCGCCTGATCGCCTCGTCGGGGCTCAGGCTCTGGTTGTAGTCCACCATCAGCGCGATGGCGTCACCGATGATGCGCCGCACCTCGCGCACCGTGCTCACGTCATGCTGGAGCGACTCACCACCGAGCTTGATCTTGAGGGCGCGGAAGCCGAGCTCGACGCTCCGGGTCAGTGCGGCCGCGTCCTTGCGGGGGTCGACGAGGCCCCAGCTGTCATAGGCTCGCACCGGCCGCGCCTCGCCGCCGAGCAGGTCGGCGACCGGACGTCCCGTCGCTTGTCCGAGCGCGTCCCAGAGCGCCATGTCGACGCCCGAGATCATCATGCCGAGCAGGCCCTGCAACCCGAGCAGGCGGAACTGTCGTGACAGCTGCTCCTGCCGCGCGATGGGCACGACGGCCTGCCCGCGAAGCAGCGGCCTGAGCTGGTCCGCCACGGCCAGCAGCGGCTTGAGCACGAGCGGGGTGTAGGCGAACACATAGGCGCGACCGGTGATGCCTTGGTCGGTGGCGACATCAAGCAGCACCAGCGGCGACGCCTCGATGCTGCCTGACGCCGTCCGGATCGGCCGCTGCAGTGGCGCGACTACGGCCCTGGCGCGGAGATCGGTGATGACGAGCGGACTCATGCAGCGCTCCTTTCAGTCGGCTGTCGGCAGACCGCGGCAAAGTCTAGGCGCGCCTCGGCGGTTCGCGCCACCGGTGGATGCGGCGAGCCGCTGAGGGCCGCGCATGGGGCGTTCCTAGAATCGCGCCCCTTTTTCCGCCCGTGCCCCGCCCCCGATGGACATCGTCGTCAGCGAAGAACTCAAGGCCTACATCGACCCGTTGACGCCGGATGAGCAGGCGGCCCTGGAACGAAGCCTGCTGGCCGAGGGCTGCCGCGACGCGCTGGTGCTCTGGGGCGATGTGCTCGTCGACGGACACAACCGGTACGGCATCTGCCGGAAGCACGGCCTGCCGTTCCAGACGGTGCAGAACCCGCGCTTCCAGTCGATCGAGGACGTGCAGCTGTGGATGATCGACCAGCACCTGGGTCGGCGCAGTCTGTCGGACTTCCAGCGCGGCGTGCTGGCGCTGAGGAAGCGCGACATGCTGGCCGAGCGCCGCGCGCAGGCGCCGGCTGACGCGACGCCCGAGACCCTGGTGGAGGCGGCCAGTCCGGATGCGCCGGCGCCCCCGGCAGCGGTGGCGCCGCCCGCCGAGCCGCTGAGCACCCGCGAGGCGCTGGCCCGCGCGGCGCGGCTGAGCAGCAGCCAGGTGCAGCAGATCGAGAAGATCCAGAAGCAGGGCGCGCCCGAGCTGGTCCAGGCGGTGAAGACCGGCCTGGTCTCGCTGAACGCGGCCGCCGCGGTTGCCAGCCTGCCGGTCGAGGAGCAGACGGCCGCCGCGGTCGCGGGTGCCGACGAGCTCAAGCAGGCCGCCAAGCGTGTGCGCGACGCCAAGCGCAAGACGCCGCCGACCGAGGTCGGTGCCGACGCGCTGCGCCAGCGCGTCGCCGAGCTGGAGGCCGAGAACGCGGCGCTGCGCCAGCAGCTGGCGGCGCTGCAAGCCCAGGCCTAGTCGAGTCGCGACGGCGCGCGCCGCTCCAGCGCGTGGCGGAGACGCTCGACGATGGCACCGTCGAGCCCGGGCCTGATGTAGACCCAGACCGTGCGCTGGCCGACCACCAGCGGCGTGCCGAGCGCGTCGGGGTTCAGGCCGGTGACCTGCAGCTGGTGGCGCAGCACCTCGCGGGTCAGGCAGACGGCGTCGAGCCGCCCCAGCACCAGCATGCGCAGCGCGCTGTCAAAGCCGCTGACGTCGATCCAGCGCACGCCGAGCTGGTCGCGAGCGGCGAGGTCGCGGCAGCCCCCGCGAGCGCGGCCGACGGCCTTGCCCTTGAGCGCGGCCACGCTGAGCAGCGAGTTCGACTGGCGCGCGACGACGATGGAGTCGACCAGCGCGACCGGCCGCAGCGGCTTCGCGACGCGATCCAGCGCGTCGGTGGTGAACGCGATCGTGAGGTCGGCATCGCCCTGCGCCAGCGCGACCGGCACGCGGGCGAACGGCAGCACCTGGAACTCGGCCGTCAGGCCGGTGCCGGCCAGCAGCCGCGTCGCGAGGTCGACGTACAGACCGCTCGCCGCGCCCCGCTGGGCCTGCGCATAGGGCGCCACGTCGAACAGCGCCACCCGCAATGGCGCCGCCATCGCCACCGTGTGCAAGGGCAGCAGCAGCCAGGCGAGCAGCAGTCGACGAAAGGCCATGAGGGCCCGATCGTACGGAGCGGCGGCCGCTTGCGAGCGCGCCGACTGTCGTTTCAGCGGTAGCCGATGTAGGCGGCGACCAGCACGAAGCCCGAGGCGATGCCGAACAGCCAGAGCTGCAGGCGCCAGACAAAGCGCAGCCAGACCGCCCAGTCGAGCTTCACCGCGCCCAGGCAGCCGATCAGGCTGGCCGAGGTCGGGATGATGATGTTGGTGAGGCCGTCGCCGAGCTGGAACGCGAGCACGGCGATCTGCCGGCCGACGCCGATCAGGTCGGACAGCGGCGCCAGCAGCGGCATCACCAGCGCCGCCTGTCCCGAGCCCGAGGGCACGAAGAAGTTCAGCAGTGCCTGCAGCACCAGCATCAGCCAGGCGGCCACCGCCTGCGGCATGCCGTCGAGGCCGTCGCCCATGTGGAACAGCAGGGTGTTGAGCACCGAGGGCTTGCCGGGGTCGTCGCCGCCGAGCAGCACCAGCAGGCCCTTGGACAGTGCGACCACCAGCGCCGCCGGCAGCATGTCGGCCATGCCCTGGCGGAACGCGCCGGCCAGGCCGTTGCCGTCGCAGCCGGGCAGCCGCGCGAAGCGCGCCACCAGCGCGCAGGCCAGGCCCATGGTGAAGAACTGGCTGGCGATCTCGGGGATGTAGTAGCCCCAGCTCAGCACGCCCCAGGTGACCCAGACCATGCCGGCGGCGAGGATCAGCAGGATCAGCCGGTCGCTGAGCGGCAGCGGTGCCGCCGTCTCGCCGTCAGCCGGCAGCGCCTGCACGGCGAAGTGGCGAAGGTCGCTGGCGCGGCTCAGGCTGAGCTCGGGATCGGCCTTGACGCGCGCCGCGTAGCGCATCAGGTAGACGATGCCGAACAGCGTGAACACCGTCCACATCACCAGCCGGAACGCCGCCCCCGAACCCACCGGCAGGCCCGAGATGCCCTGCGCGATGGCAACGCCGAAGGGGTTCATCCAGCTGGTGCCGAAGCCGATCTGCGTCGCCACATAGGTGACCAGTACGGCGCAGATGCTGTCGTAGCCCAGGCGCACCAGCAGCGGTGCCAGCAGCAGGCAGAACGCGATCGCCTCCTCGCCCATGCCGAACACGGCGCCGCCGAGCGAGAACAGCACGAACAGCAGCGGCAACAGCAGGTACAGGCGCTGGCTGCCGCGCCGGATCAGCCGGTCCAGCCCGCGCTGCACGGCGCCGGTGTGCATGACCATGCCGAAGGCGCCACCGATCACCAGGATGAAGGCGACGACGCCGATCGCGCTGCCATGGCGGCTGCCGCTGACCAGGCCCTCGAAGACGACGTTGAGCAGGCCGACGCGGTCGCCGCTGCCGAACAGCGGCACGCCGGACCAGGCTTCCGCCGCCTGGTAGCTGCCGGGAATCGGGCGCAGCTTGCCGCCGACCAGCTCGGTTGCGAACTGGCCGGCCGGCAACCAGTGCGTCAGCAGGCTGACGACGAAGGCGAGTGCCAGCAGGATGAGCAGCACATCGGGGGTTGAACGCAGGCGTGGGGATGACATGGCGGGCAGGGCGAAATCGACACGGCAGCTCGCCGCGATGCGGCAGTCTGGTGCGCGGCCGCGGCGGGGCGTCAGCGGGTCGACCGCCGACGCGACCGCCGTCGCAAGACGGTGTCGCTTGCAGGCAAGCGTCGGCGGCCGCCGGTACGCCGGGTTACCAGCCTAGAGTGCCGCGATGCAAACCGACGCCATCGTCCATCTCTTCGACTGGCCCTTCGCACGCTGCGAGGCGGCGCTGCCGGCGATCGCCGCCGAGGGCTATGGCGCGATCCAGATCTCGCCGCCGCAGCTCAGCCTGGACGGCCCGGAGTGGTGGGCTCGCTACCAGCCGGTCGACCACACCCGCATCGAGGGTCCGCTGGGCGACGAGGCGGGGCTGCGCCGGCTCTGCGCCGCCGCCCACGCGCTGGGCCTGCAGGTGCTGGTCGACGTCGTGCTCAACCACATGGCCTCGGGCAGCGGGCATGCGGCGACGCTTCAGTTCCCGCGCTTCGGTCCAGCACTTCCACCCGCGTCAGGTCGTCGACTACAACGACATCGACTCGATCCGTCGCGGCTGGATCGTCGGCCTGCCGGATCTCGACACCGATCACCCGCATGTGCGGCTCGAGGCCCGCCGCTATCTGGAGCTGCTGATCGACTGCGGTGCCGACGGCTTCCGCTTCGACGCCGTCAAACACATGGAGCCGGACTACTTCGCCGCCGTGCTGGCCGGCCTGCC
>Ga0164290_1000856_pt1 | contig 72304 bp, 77 predicted proteins | sample Micstemetagenome_FD_108782 | JGI IMG/M metagenome (GOLD analysis project Ga0164290, IMG submission 108782) | Contaminated culture microbial community from soil near Moab, Utah, USA - Microcoleus steenstrupii SON62 (Illumina Assembly) | ecosystem: Environmental > Terrestrial > Soil > Soil crust...
CGGGTTCGCCCGGACTATGGCGATAAACGCGCTTGTAATAAGCGGACCGGACCCGGGTGCGATTCCCGGCGGCTCCACCATTTCTTCCCCGCGTTATCGGCGGAGCGAGCATGGGGCCGACTAGCATCGACGGACGTGTAAAGAAGACTGCTTTCGCCCGTCCTGGCCCACCGTATCGGGCCATTTTCTAACTGCGAACGATAACTTCGCTGGAGAAGTCGCTCTCGCCGCGTAAGCGGTTCGGGTGATTTCGAACACTTAAGTCCTGGGGGATCAGTTCCTCAGGCGGGGCCGCCAGGGGGCCTGCCAACAGAACCCCTGGCACTTTCCGGTCATGAATGGTTACGCCACACAGAAACCTGGCGTTTTCACCACGTCGCCATCTTTCGCACTCGGTCCTGCGCAGCTATCAGTTCGCGCGAACCCCGAGGCGACCCATGGCCGACGAAACTCCCCCAGTCGACGAGATGCACTACGAGCAGCTGGCGCAGGACGCCCTGCGCGGCGTCATCCGCTCGGCGCTGGAGCGCGCGGCCCTGCCCGAGGGCATCCCCGGCGCGCACCACTTCTACATCACCTTCAAGACGCGGGCGCCCGGCGTCAGCGTCCCGCCCGACATCATGGCCAAATATCCGGACGAGATGACGGTCGTGCTGCAGCACCAGTACTGGGACCTGAAGGTCGAGCCGGCGAAATTCTCGGTCATGCTCAAATTCGGCGGCATGCCCAAGGTCCTGGCTATGCCCTATACGGCCGTGACCCGCTTCTACGACCCGTCCGTGCAGTTCCTGCTGCAGTTCGAGGCCCCGGCCACGGTCGACGAGATCGCCGCCGAGGTCGCGGCCGCCGAACCGGCCCGCACCGAACCGGCCGACACCGGCGACGACGGCCCCAAGGTCGTCTCCCTGGACCAGTTCCGGAAGAAGTAGCCCTTCCCCTTCCCGCAACCTCGGCTAACCTCCGCCTGTCAGGAGCCGGGGAAGCGGTCATGGGACGGGTGTTTGTCATCGTGCTGGCGGTGTGGATCGCCCTCGCCTCGCCTGCCTCCGCCCAAGCCGCGCGGACATCCTCCGGCCGGTTCGAGGGCTGGACCTCGGCGATCGTCGCGGCCGACTGGCGCGACGGACGCGGCCAGCCGATCCAGGCGTTCGACAACGCCCGCAGGGACCTGGTGAAGGGCTTCCTCAACGCCGGCTTCCCGCGCGCGACCATGGTCGACTACACCCTGAGGCCCGACGCCCCGGACCCGGCCACGCCCCAGACCGTGCTGAACGGCCTGTACGACGCGGCGGCGCGGGGAAGCGCCGGCTGCCTGCTGTATTTCACCTCGCACGGCGCCCCGACGGCCATGGTCTTCGGCGACGCGCCGCGGATGACGCCCGACATGATGGTCAATATCGTCCGCCGGGCCTGCGGGGCGCGCCCGACCGTGGTGATCGTCTCGGCCTGCTATTCAGGCATATTCGTCAACGCCCTGGCGGCCCCGAACCGGATGGTGCTGACCGCCGCCAGCCGCGAGCGCACCTCGTTCGGATGCGGCGCGGACGAGACCTATCCCTGGTTCGACGGCTGCATCCTGGAGACCCTGCCGACGGCGACGGACTTCCTGGCCCTGGCGGCCGGGGCCCGGGCCTGCGTGGCGCGCAAGGAACAGGAGCACGCGGTCGACCTGCCGTCCGAGCCCCAGCTGTTCGTCGGCGCCGAGATGCAGCTGCGCCTGCCGACCCTGCGGTTCAACCGGCCGACCGGCTGATCAGGCGCTGGCGCTTTCAGGCAAGAACATATAAGGAACATCCTTACAGCAACGGGAGGTGATGATGTTATCCGGAGGATGCCACTGCGGCTCGATCCGCTATCAGATGCCCGAGGAGGTCGCCTATCACGCCCTCTGCCACTGCGCCGACTGCCGCAAGGCCAGCGGCGCGCCGGTCGTGGCCTGGGCGCTGGCGCCGACGGACAGGATGACCATCACCGGCAGCCCGCGCGTCTATGCCTCGTCAGAGCACGGCCGGCGGCATTTCTGCGACCGGTGCGGGACCAGCCTGTTCTACACCAACGAAGTCATCTTCCCCGGCAAGACCGACGTGCAGACGGCCACCCTGGACACGCCCGACGCCCTGCCGCTGCAGGTCCAGATCCAGACCGCCGAACGGATCGACTGGATGGCCACGGCGCACGATCTGCCGGCGTTCGACCGCTATCCCGGTCCGGGCTGACGCGGGAAGGCCCGGATGGTGATCCGCTCGCGCTCGCCCTCGCGGCGTTCGACCAGCAGGCGCGCCACCTGGGCGTCGTCGTGGAACAGATAGCCCTTGATGGCGTCCAGCAGGGCCTTGGCGAGGTTGTCCAGGTCCATCCACGGCGGATCGCCGACGTGCTCCATCAGGATCTCGACCGTGTAGTCGCCATACGACGGACGCGACGACCACTCCTTGCGCATGAACTCATAGACCAGCGGCTTGTAGTATTTGGCCTGGGTCGTCAGACCGTCGATGGTGATCTCGACGGCGTCGCCGACCTCGCGGGCGCGGACCTTTCCGATGCCGATCCAGCCTGCGGTCATTCGGTCCTCGTCCCAAGTCCTCGCGTCAGCGCCTTGTTCGCTCGCGGCCCCGTGCTACACCGCCGCGCATTCTCCCGCCACGCCTGACGAGCTTGCCCCCATGACGAACCGCACCGAAACCGACACCTTCGGCCCCATCGAGGTCGCCTCGGACCGCTACTGGGGCGCCCAGGCGCAGCGGTCGCTGGGCAATTTCAAAATCGGCTGGGAGAAACAGCCCCTGCCGATCGTCCGCGCCCTGGGCATCGTCAAGCGCGCCGCGGCCGAGACCAATATGGCGCTGGGCAGGCTGGACCCCGCGATCGGGGCCGCCATCGTCAAGGCGGCCGACGAGGTCATCTCCGGCAAGCTGAACGACCACTTCCCGCTGGTCGTCTGGCAGACGGGCTCGGGCACCCAGTCGAACATGAACGCCAACGAGGTGATCTCGAACCGCGCCATCGAGATGCTGGGCGGCGAGATGGGGACCAAGAAGCCGGTCCATCCCAACGACCACGTCAACATGAGCCAGTCGTCGAACGACACCTACCCCACGGCCATGCACGTCGCCTGCGCCGAACAGGTCGTCAACGACCTGCTGCCGGCGCTGAAGCACCTGCACGCCGCCCTGGACGCCAAGGCCAAGGCCTGGGCCCACATCATCAAGATCGGCCGCACCCACACCCAGGACGCCACCCCGCTGACGCTGGGCCAGGAGTTCGGCGGCTATGCGCAACAGGTCGCCAACGGGATCGAGCGGATCCAACTGACCCTGCCCAAACTGATGGAACTGGCCCAGGGCGGCACCGCCGTCGGCACCGGGCTGAACGCCCCGATCGGTTTCGCCGAACAGGTGGCCGAGCGGATCGCCGCCATCACCGGCCTGCCCTTCGTCACGGCGCCCAACAAGTTCGAGGCCCTGGCCGCCCATGACGCCATGGTCTTCAGTCACGGGGCCATCAACACGGTCGCCGCCAGCCTGTTCAAGATCGCCAACGACATCCGCTTCCTCGGCTCGGGCCCGCGGTCGGGCCTCGGCGAACTGGCCCTGCCCGAGAACGAGCCCGGCTCGTCGATCATGCCGGGCAAGGTCAATCCGACCCAGTGCGAGGCCCTGACCCAGGTCTGCGTCCAGGTGTTCGGCAACCACGCCGCCGTGACGTTCGCCGGCTCGCAGGGTCATTTCGAGCTGAACGTCTTCAACCCGGTGATGGCCTACAACTTCCTGCAGTCGGTGCGGCTGATGGCCGACGCCGCGATCAGCTTCACCGACAACTGCGTCGTCGGCATCGAGCCGCGCGAGGACAACATCAAGCGCGGCCTCGACAACTCGCTGATGCTGGTCACCGCCCTGAACGGCAAGCTGGGCTATGACGCCTGCGCGAAGATCGCCAAGACGGCCCACAGGAACGGCACCACCCTGCGCGAGGAGGCCGTCGGCGGCGGCTATCTGACCGACGCCGAGTTCGACGAGGCGGTGCGGCCCGAGAAGATGATCTCGCCGGGCTGATGGATCGCGCGGCCTTTGAACGCGACGGCGCCTGGCGGTTCGAGCGCCGGCTGTCGGTGTCCGAGGTCGAGGATTTGCGGGCGCTCGCCGATGACCGCATCGGATCACGGCCCGGCGTCCGGTTGACGGACGAGCCGCAACTGACCGCCCTGCTCGCTCCGGACGGGCCCGTCGGCGCAATCGCCGCCGGCCTGACCTCAGCGGCGGCCCGGCCCGTGCGCGCCGTCCTGTTCGACAAGACGCCCGAAGCCAACTGGAACGTCGCCTGGCACCAGGACCGGACCATCGCGGTGCGGGAGAGGATCGAAGTCGAGGGCTTCGGGCCGTGGTCGGGCAAGGACGGCGTCCTGCACGTCGCCCCGCCGTTCGAGGTTCTGGCCCGCATGGTCACCTTGCGCGTGCATCTCGACCCGGTCGACGAAGCCAACGCACCGCTGCGGATCGCGGTGGGATCGCACCGTCATGGCCGGGTCGCCGCCGATCAGGTCGACGCTGTCGCTTCCGCCACGCCGCAGACGGTCTGCACCGCCGGCGTTGGCGACATATGGGCCTATCGGACGCCCATCCTTCATGCTTCGGACCGGGCGCTTCAACCGGACCGGCGGCGGGTGCTGCAGATCGACTATGCGGACTTCGACCTGCCCGGCGGTCTGGTCTGGCGGGGTCTGACCGACGCCTGATCAGGGCTTGTCGCGGATCGTCCGGCCGATGGGCGCCAGCGCCAGCTTGGCCAGCTCGAGATCTTTCAGCGCGAACGGAATGCCGATGATCGAGATGAACTCGGCGATGGCGATGAGCAGGTGCGACAGGGCGATGTACCAGCCGGCGAAGACGAACCAGATGACGTTCAGCACCAGGCCGACGCCGCCCGTGCCGATATCATGCTGGCCGGTGAACTCGTCGCGCCAGACCACCTCGCGTCCGAACGGCCAGAACGAATAGCTGGCGATCCGCCAGGCGGCGAAGGTCCACGGCAGGCCGACGATGGTCAGAGCCAGGATCGCGCCCCCGAACAGCCAGAGCAGGCCGGAAAGCCAGCCTCCGAAGATGAACCACAGCACGTTCAGGATCAGGCGGATCAAGGGGGCGTCTCCCACGCGTCCGAATCGGACGCCGCCTCATAGATATGCAAAGGCCCCGCCGATATCAGCGGGGCCTTTGTGAATTCGCGGTAAGCCGGCGGGTCAGTGCTTCTCGGTCCAGCGGGCTTTGGCTTCGTCCTTCGTCACGCTCAGATGAACATGTTCGTCCACGTGGTGGACCCAGCTGACGGGGATCATGTGGTGCTTGAAGCCGCCGGCGAGATCGAGCTTGGCCAGTTCGATCTGGTCGCCGATGACGTGATCCACGCGGCCCACGTGCTCGCCGTCCGAACCGACGACTTCGAGGTGTTCGCGGATTTGAGTCGGGTCTACCATGGGATCTCCTGACGCCTGGCTGTCGGGGATAATCGCCTGACCGACGGTCGGGTTGCATTGCGGAGACCGTGGATGGGCGACGTCGTCAACCTGAACAAGGTGCGCAAGGACCGCGCGAAGGCCGAGGCGAAGGCCGTCGCGAAAAACAACCGCGCCAGCCATGGACAGTCGAAGGCGGAGCGCACGGCGGCCGACAGGGAGCGCGCCCGGATCCAGCGGCTTCTGGACGGATCGAAGCTGGAGGACTGAGCATGGCCGACCCGCGTCAGGACCGGCGCATCAAACACGGGCTGATCCCCATCCTGGTCGCCATGCGGGTCAAGGCCGAGCGCGAACGGCGCGAGGCCGAGGCGGCGAAGAAGGCGGCGGCGCCGGCGAAGAAGAAGCGCGGCTGGTTCGGTTAGGTCTCGGCCCTGGGCGCGCGGATCAGCAGGGCCTGCCCCGACAGCACCAGCAGCAGGCCGGCCAGGGGCGTCCAGCCGAAATGGGCCCCCTCGAACAGCACCGACACCAGCATGGCGATCGGCGGCGTCAGGGCCGAGATGTAGCTGGCCATGGCGTAGCCGATGGTGCGGGCGATGGTGAAATACAGGCCGAAGGCGATCACCGAGCCGAAGATCGACAGATAGAGCAGCGAGCCCACATAGGTCAGGCTCGGATCGATGCGGAACTCCACCCCTGTCGCGAGGCCGTAGAGCGCCAGTATGCCCGTGCCGTAGGCCATGGCCCAGGCGGTCGACGGTATGGCCTGCGAACCGCTGTTCTGGCCTCTCCAGGCGAAGAAATTGCCGAAGGCCGAGGCCGTGGTGGCGATGAGGGCCAGGCCGACGCCCAGGGCCGCCCGCCCGTCGAAGCCCGCACTGAGCACCTCGCCCCCCGACAGCACGGCGACGCCGAACAGGCCAAGAATGGCGCCGCCCCATGAGGCGGCCGCCGCCTTCTGGCCCGCTGCGATGCGGAACAGGACCAGGTTGAGGAAGGTCAGGGAGGCGAAGGTCACCGCGACGATGGCCGAGGCGACATGACCCTCGCTGGCGTAGGTGAAGCTGTAGCTGATCGAGAAGGCGAAGAACCCCTGCCCCAGGGCGGCCAGATGCTGGGCCCTGGTCAGGCGCAGGTTCTGGCGGGCGATCAGGCAGCCGATGAACAGCAGGATCGAGGCCAGGCCGAACCGCCAGACGATGGAGGCCAGCGGCGCCACCGTCCCCAGTTGCAGGGTGATGGCGTACCAGGTGGTGCCCCAGATCATGGCGCAGACGATCACGCCCACGACGCCGAGCAGCTTTGCCCGGGACATGGGGATGCGAGCGACGGGTGCAGCTTCAGTCGGGAAGGACATGCGCCCGACATGAACCGCGCCGGGACGGTCTACAAGCGGGGTTGTCGCCGTCCGCCATAAGGCCGGCTTATGGCGTCCGGAAATCGCCGGTCAGGCGCGCAATTTCAGGCCGATCCGCACGTCCGCGGGGACGGCGTGATAGACCGTCGCCGGGCGGATGCCGAGCCGCCGCCGGACCTGATCCAGCGGCTGTTCGAACAGGGCCTCGTAGTCGAGGCCGGGCAGCCAGCGCGCAGCCTTGCCGTTGCGGTAGGCCTGCCAGACGGCCCGGCGCGCCGGCACCGACGGCGCCTCCCGCTGGATTTCCCGCGCCGCGCCCCAGCCGATGAAGGCGAACCCCAGATTCCCTGTCTGGCCGTACGAGAAGGAGACGACGCAGGCCTCGCCCAGGGCGTCGGTTTCGTAGCCCGTCAGGACGTGCCAGATGTCGTGAATGTCGCGCAGGCGGCGCGAGTACCAGATGATCGGATGCGGCGCGTCGATGAAGGGCACGACCTCGCGCTCGACCTCGGCCAGGCCGTCGGCGGTGACCCCCCGCGCCTCGCGGAAGGCGCGGTAGCAGGCTCCCACGGTGCCCGGTTCGAACCGCGCCAGCCACGCCGGATCATCCAGCTTGTGCGCCAGTTCCTCGCGCAGGAAGGCCTGCCGGCCGCCCTCCATCGTGGCCAGCATGCGATGATAGCCGCGCGACACCGACCGGCCGCTGAGCGCCTGCATGATGCGGAAGACCTCGACGGTGTCCTCCTTGTCGCGGATCAGCCGGCGGAAGGCGCGAAGCGCCGTCAGCGGGCGCAGGCCCTGCGGACGGAGCTTGCGGAAATCGTCGACGTCGGCGGTCAGGGTCATGGCGGGATCCGGATACGGGGCGCAGTGTAGCCTCTACCGCGTCCGGCTGGAACGCGGACGCGTACCTTTGGTTATCGACGATAATATTGTTTGAAAGCCGCGCCTGATGAAAGCCCCTGCTTCAGCGGCGCCGGTCCCCCGGCTCCAGTCTCTGGCCCTGGCCTGGCCGCCTCATGTGCTGCGCCAGGAAGACGTCGCGGCCAATGGCGCCGAAATGTTCGCCACGACCCACGGCGGCTTCGAACGGCTGGCTCCGATCTATCGCAACGCCCTGATCGAGACGCGGCACTCCTGCGTCCCGATCGAATGGTATCTGAGGCCGCACAGCTTTTCGGAGCGCAACGACCTGTTTCTGGAGAATGCGGTCACGGTGCTGGCCGAGGCCGCGGGCAAGGCGCTGGATCAGGCCGGGCTGAAGGCGAAGGACATCGACGCCATCGTCGCGGTCTGCACCACGGGGATCGCGACGCCGGCGCTGGACGCCCGGCTGATGCAGGTGATGCCGTTCCGGTCCGATGTCCGGCGGCTGCCGGTCTTCGGCCTGGGCTGCGCCGGCGGCGTCGTGGGACTGGCGCGGGCGGCCGATCTGGCGCGGGCCCGTCCGGGCGAACGGGTGCTGCTGCTGGTCGTCGAACTGTGCGCCCTGACCTTCCGGGCGCAGGACCGGTCCAAGAGCAATCTGGTCGCCACCGCCCTGTTCGGCGACGGCGCGGCGGCGGCGGTGATCAGCTGCCGGGACGATGCGAGCGGCCCCGCCCTCGGAGCCAGCGCCGAACACACCTGGCCTGACAGTCTGGACGTCATGGGCTGGGACGTGGCCGACGACGGCCTGAAGGTGGTTTTCAGCCGCGACATCCCCACCCTCGTCCATGACGACTTCCGCCCGATCGCCATGAGCTTCCTCGCCGGCCAGGGCCTGACCCCCGCCGACGTGGGCGGCTTCGTCTGCCATCCCGGCGGCGCCAAGGTCATCGAGGCGCTGGAAGCCTGTTTCGACCTGCCGGAAGGCGCCCTGACCCATACCCGCGAGGTGCTGCGCGACCACGGCAACATGAGCGCTGCGACGGTGCTGTTCGTGCTGAAGGCCATGCTGGACGACGGCGCCAAAGGGCCCCTGCTGCTGACGACCCTGGGCCCCGGCTTCACCGCCGGGCTGATGCTGGTGCATGCGTGATGTGGCTGTGGCCGGTGCTGGCCCTCGTCGCCGCGCAGCGGCTGTGGGAGCTGCGGCTGGCCGACCGCAACACGAAACGGTTGACCGCCGAAGGCGCGATCGAGGTGGGGGCCGCCCACTATCCGCTGTTCGTCGTCCTGCACGCCAGCTGGCTGGCCGCCATCGCCATCGCCACGCCGTGGACGGCGGTTCCGAACCTGTGGTGGCTGGCGCTCTACATCGTCGTCCAGTTCGGCCGGCTTTGGGTCATCGCGACGCTCGGCCGGTTCTGGACGACGCGGATCATCACCCTGCCCGGCGCGCCGCTGGAGACGCGCGGACCCTACCGCTTCATCCGCCACCCCAACTACGTCGTCGCCTCGCTGGAGATCCTCGTCCTGCCCCTGGCCTTCGGACAGGTCTGGATCGCACTGGTCTGGAGCATGGCCAACGCGCTACTGGTCGCATGGCGCATCCGGGTGGAGGATCGCGCCCTGCAGGACCGCCGCGGCCGATGCTGAAGAAACGCTCCGTCTCCCTGTCCGGCCACGCCACCTCGGTGGCGCTGGAGCCGGCGTTCTGGGCCGTGCTGGACCAGGTCGCCGCCGCGGCCGGCCTGTCGCAGGCCGGACTGATGAAGCGGATCGACGAACGGCGCGGACGGACCCCCCTCGCCTCGGCCTGCCGCCTTCTGGCCCTGGCCTGGGCCGGCGGCGACCGCTCTTTCGCCGAACAGGAGTCCGCCGATTGACAGCGGCCAAGGTTGGCGCATCCTCCGGTCCGGAGGGCGTGACATGGCCGATGAAAAACTGATCCCCGCCGCCGTTTTCGGCGGCCTGCTCGCGGTCGGACTGATCGGCGGCGGCGCCCTGATTGGACAGGGGATCGTCAACGCCCGGGTCGGCGACCGTTCCGTCAGCGTCCGCGGCCTGGCCGAGCGCAATGTGAAGGCCGATCTGGCCATACTGCCGCTGCGGTTCACGGCCTCCGGCGACGTCCTGTCCGAGGTTCAGGCCCGCGTCGACGGCGACCTCGCCATCGTCCGCAGCTTCCTGACCGCCCAGGGCTATCCGGCCGGCGCCGTCTCCCTGGGACGGCTGGAGGTCGCCGACACCCGGTCCCGGGAATACGCCAGCCAGAACGGCGGCCCCCGCTTCATCCTGGCCCAGACCGTCATCGTGCGGACGACGGACGTCGATCGGGTCCAGGCCACGACCCGGGCCCTGAACGACCTGGTGCGCCAGGGCGTGGTGCTGCAGGACTTCACGGGCCCCACCTATGTCTTCACCCGGCTGAACAGCGTGCGCCCGGCCATGATCGCCGAGGCCACGGCCGCGGCCCGCACCGGCGCCGAGCGGTTCGCCCAGGATTCGGGCGCCCCGCTCGGGCCTATCCGGCAAGCCACGCAAGGCTCGTTCGAAATCCTCGCGCGCGACGAGATCGGCGACGAGAGCCAGTCCCCGGACAAGAAGATCCGGGTCGTGACCACCATCAGCTACCGCCTGCGCTAGGCCTGCGGCTCCGGCGACGGCGCAGGCACCGACGGCGGCTCGACCGACGGCACGTCGGGCAGGTCCGGCATCTTCGGCGCATCCGGCAGGGTCGGACGCGGCAGGTCGACGTCGATGTCGACATTGGTGTCCTTGGCCGGGTTCACGCCGCCGCCGTTGGCGAAGACGACGAAGGCGATGATGATCACCACCACGACCAGGCCGCCGACCAGCAGGCCGATCCAGCTGCCGCCGCTGCGCGCGGGCGGATTGTTGATGGTGGTGTGATGCACCTCGGTGCGCGGCGGTTCCCCGGGGGGCGGAATGTTCGGATCTGTCATGGTCAGTTCGGGCTCGGAACGGCCGGGGCCGAGACTTCGGGCAGGTTGACGTCGACGTTGACGTCCTTGGTCTCGGGCGCGCCGCCGCGGGCGAAGACGAAATAGGCCACGATGGCCAGGACGACCACGATGCCGCCGACGATGAAGGCGAGACCCGTATTGCCGCCGCCGCTGCCGGTGTTGTTGATATTGTCGGCCATGGAATGACCCCTTCCCTGATTGTGGATGTTGCCGGAACGACGGTCACGCTTGACGGTTCCGCGACGCCCGGCGCACGCAGCCGCTGACATATGGCTTCGTGCCCCTTATGTTCCGCCGATGAGTCTGCCTGACGCCCCCGCTCCCCGCATCTCCGACCTCGCCCGCTCGCGCGGCCCCAACGGCGTGGAGGCGGCCCCGGCCGACTATCTGGCCGGACTGAACCCCGAACAGCGCGAGGCGGTCGAGACCGTCGACGGGCCCGTCCTGGTGCTGGCCGGCGCGGGCACGGGCAAGACGCGGGTGCTGACCACCCGGCTGGCCCACATCCTGGCCACCGGACGCGCCCGGCCGTGGGAGCTGCTGGCCGTCACCTTCACCAACAAGGCCGCGCGCGAGATGCGCGAGCGGATCACCCATCTGATCGGCCCCTCGGCCGAGGGCCTGCGCTGGCTGGGCACCTTCCACAGCGTCGCGGCCCAGATTCTGCGCCGCCACGCCGAACTGGTGGGCCTCAAGTCGACCTTCACCATCCTCGACACCGACGATCAGGAGCGGGTCTGCAAGCAACTGCTCGAGGCCGCCAATCTCGACACCAAACGCTGGACGCCGCGCTCGCTCAGCGGGCTGATCGATCACTGGAAGAACCGCGGCTGGACGCCGGACAAGCTGCCGCCGTCCGAGGATTTCGCCAACGGCAAGGGTCACGGCCTGTACGCCGCCTATCAGGCCCGGCTTGTCAGCCTGAACGCCTGCGACTTCGGCGACCTGCTGCTGCACAACCTTACTATCCTGTCGCAGCATGCGGATATCGCGAAGGAATACCGCCGCCGCTTCCGCTACATCCTGGTCGACGAATACCAGGACACCAACGTCGCCCAGTATCTGTGGCTGCGGCTTCTGACCTCCTCGACCGGCAACGTCTGCTGCGTGGGCGACGACGACCAGTCCATCTACGGCTGGCGCGGGGCCGAGGTGGACAACATCCTCCGCTTCGAGCGTGATTTCCCCGGAGCCAAGGTCGTAAGACTGGAGCGTAACTATCGCTCTACACAGCATATTCTTGGCGCCGCCTCCGGCCTGATCGCTTCCAACCGCGACCGTCTGGGCAAAACCCTGTGGACCGAGGATCTGAGCGGCGACAAGGTCCGGGTGCGCGGCGTCTGGGACGGCGAGGCCGAGGCGCGACTGATCGCCGACGAGATCGAGGCCGCCCGCCGCTCGGGCGTCGCCTACAAGGACATGGCCGTGCTGGTGCGCGCCTCGTTCCAGATGCGGGCGTTCGAGGAGCGGTTCGTCCTGCTGGCGGTCCCGTACACCGTCATCGGCGGCCCGCGCTTCTTCGAACGGGCCGAGATCCGCGACGCCCACGCCTATCTGCGGCTGATCCTGTCCGAGGACGACGACCTGGCCTTCGAGCGGATCGTCAATGTGCCCAAGCGCGGCATCGGCGACACCAGCGTGCAGAAGGTGCTGCAGATCGCCCGCCTGTCCGGCGTATCGGCCATGAGCGCCGTGCGCGACCTGATCACCTCGGACGAGCTTCAGGCGCGGACCCGGACGGCCCTGTCCAACTTCGTGCGCGACATCGACCGCTGGCGCGCCCTGGCCCAGACCACGACCCACTGGGAGCTGACCGAGGCCGTGCTCGAGGAGAGCGGCTACACCGACATGCAGAAGGCCGACCGCGCCACCGGCCAGACGCGGCTCGACAACCTCAAGGAGCTGACGCAGTCGATGCAGCAGTTCGAGACCCTGACCGCCTATCTGGAGCACGTCTCGCTGGTCATGGACCTCGACCGCGGCGGGTCGGACGATGCGGTGCAGATCATGACCCTGCACGGCGCCAAGGGGCTGGAATTCCCGCTGGTCTTCCTGCCCGGCTGGGAGGAAGGCGTCTTCCCCAGCCAGCGCAGCATCGACGAAAAGGGCGAAAAGGGCCTCGAGGAGGAACGCCGCCTGGCCTATGTCGGCGTCACCCGGGCCAAGTCGGACGCCCGCATCAGCTTCGCCGCCAACCGGCTGGTCTACGGCCGCTGGACCTCGCAACTGCCCAGCCGTTTCGTCGACGAACTGCCCATCGCCCACGTCGAGGCCGAGAGCGACACCGGCTATTACGGCGTCACTCCCGGAATGAAGGACGCCAAGAGCCGCTGGGACGACATGCCGACCTTCGGCTCGGGCTATTCCTCGCCGGGCTGGAAGCGGGCGCAATCCTTCACCGCAGGCCGGTCGCCGGATACGCGTCCGGCCCGCCACGCCCTGATCGAGGGCGACGGCCGTCTGATCGCCACGGCGGACCCGAAGGCGGGCGGAAACTGGTCGAAGGGCGAGCGGGTGTTTCACCAGAAGTTCGGCTACGGCCGGATCATCGGCATCGAGGGCAACAAGCTGCTGGTCGAATTCGACAAGGCGGGCGAGAAGAAGGTGATCGACAGCTTCGTGGAGAAGACTCCGTGACACCCAGCCGTCGCGCAGTCCTGGCCGGAGCGGCCGCCCTGTCCCTGCCCTCGCCGGCGGCGGCATGGACCGGCCGTCCCGGCTTCGTCACGCGCGACGGCATGGATCTGAAGATCGACGGCCGGCCGTACCGCTTCGTCGGCGCAAACGCCTGGTATCTCGCCTGGCTGGGGGCCGACGCGGATTTCGGCGACCGGGCGCGGCTGGAGCGCGAGCTGGACGCCCTGGCCGGCGACGGGGTGACCAATCTCCGGATCGCCGCCTCGGCCGAACTGTCGCCGCTGAAGAACTCCGTGCGGCCCGCCTTCCGCGACCGTGGGCGTGAGTACAACGAGACCCTTCTCGTCGGTCTCGACCGCGCACTGGCCGAGATCGGGCGGCGCGGCATGAAGGCGGTGCTCTATCTGACCAATTTCTGGGAATGGTCCGGCGGCATGATGACCTATCTGTCGTGGGTCAACGGCGGGCGCTATCTGGACATGAACGACCCGGCCCATCCCTGGCCGGCGTTTCCGGACCTGGTCGCCGACTACTACGGCGCCGCCGACGCCGTGGCCCTCTATCACGACTATGTCCGGGCCGTGGTCTCGCGGATCAACACCGTGACCGGCGTCCGCTATGCCGACGACCCCGCCATCATGGCCTGGCAACTGGCCAACGAACCCCGCCCGGCGGGCTCCGAGGCCCGCGCGGCCGCCAGCCTGCCGGCCTTCCATCGCTGGATCGCCGACACGGCCCGGCTGATCAAGTCGCTGGATCCCAACCACCTCGTCTCGACGGGCAGCGAGGGCCTGAAGGGGTCGGTCGAACGCGCCGACATCGTGCTGGACGCCCATCGCTCGCCCGACATCGACTATCTGACCGCCCACATCTGGCCCGCCAACTGGAGCTGGCTGAACCGGCAGGACATGGCGGGCACCGATGCGGAGGCGCGGGCCCGGACCGCCGACTACATCCGCCAGCACATCGGCTTCGCCCGGGACCTGGACAAGCCGCTGGTGATCGAGGAGTTCGGCTATCCGCGCGACGGAGACGCCTGTGACCCGGCGACGCCGACGACCCTGCGCGACGGCTTCTATGCCGACATTCACGCCGCTGTTCTGGCCGACTGTCGGGCCGGCGGACCGCTGGTCGGCTCCAACTTCTGGGCCTGGAACGGCGAGGGACGGACGCGCAATCCGGACTTCCGCTTCCGTGACGGCGACCGGGCATGGCTGGGCGATCCGCCCCACGAGCCGCAGGGATGGTATGGCGTGTTCGACACGGACCACTCCACGCGGGCCCTGATCCGCACCCAGGCCGCCGCGCTGGCGGCGCTGTAGCGGGGTCGCCTATCCGGGCTGCTGCGCCTTCCCGGCCGGCGCGCCGTGGCTGGCCATGGTTTCCCAAGCCCCGACCCCGACCAGCACCGCCGTGGCGCAAACCGCCAGCCCCAGCGGCGTCAGCACCGGCGCCGCGAAGCTCAATGCCCCCAGCGCCGCGATCCCGCTCAGCCGGGACGGCGACCAGATGCCGAAGGCGGCCAGCTTGAACACCTGCGCCCCGATCAGGAACAGCATCGGCCCGCCGATCAGGACGGCGGCCATGAAGAAATCAGTGGTCCCGCGCGGGTGGCTCAGCGACATCTCGTCCCCGACGGCGCTGACGACGATCCCGGCCACCACGAGGATCGGCGCATAGGTGTAGGCGCGGCGGGCGACGCGGCCCGTCTCGCTGGAATGGGCGATGACCTCCGAGGCCGCGTCATGGGCCTTGCTGAACCAGATCCACCACATGGCCAGGGTCCCGATGAAGGCGGCGGCGAAGGCGGCCACAACCGGCGGCGTCCAGTCCAGTCCCGCGAAGGTCGCCCCGGTGACCAGCACGGATTCGCCCAGGCAGATGATGATGAACAGGCCGACGCGCTCGGCCATATGGGCGCCCTCGACCTCCCAGTCCTCGGCGTGGGACCGGCCCAGGCGCGGAACCCAGAAATAGCAGGCCGGACCCGCGAACTCGAAGGCGACGGCGATCAGCCAAAGGACCAGCCGCGTCTGCCCCTCCATGACGCCGCCGGTGATCCACAGGATCGCCCCGCCGATGGCCCAGATGCAGATGCGCTGGAAATTGGGCCGCAGCACTTCGTGACCCCGCACCGCCCACAGGGTGAACAGGCCGCGTCCGACCTGGATCGAGGCGAAGGCGCAGGCGAAGATCAGCCCCTTGTCGCCGAACGCGTTCGGCAGGGACGTCGACATCACAAGTCCCGCGCCCATCAGCAGGAACAGCATCGCCCGCACCGGCGTCCGTTCCGGATCGAGCCAGTTGGTGATCCAGCTGGTGTCGATCCAGGCCCACCACAGCGCGCACAGCAGCATGGCCGCCTGCAGCACGCCCATCCACGTCAGATGGGCCAGCAGGGTGTGCGAAACCTGGGTGATGGCGAAGACGAAGACCAGGTCGAAGAACAGTTCGACGAAGCCGACGCGCGCGTGGCCGCCGTCCCTGGCTCTCAACAGGTCGCCCGCCATCCGATTCCAACCCTTCGTTAAGCCTGAGGCCCGACCCTGCATGGGTGCGCGAGTCCCGTCCAGAAGCGGTCCTGACCGACCCGGTTCCCAGCCTGTGGGAACGGGCGATCTCCATCGGCCTCATCGCCATGCTGACCGGCGCCCTGATCGGGCCTGTCTTCGCGCCGCTGCAGGAAGAGACGCCGGTGCTGCGTCTGGTCTGGCTGCCCGCCTATGCGGCCATCTTCGGCATGGCGGCCTACCGGATCGACCGGATGTGGCGCGCCTGGCCGGCGGTGCTGGCCATGCTGTTCGTCGTCGGCCTGGCCTTCGCCTCGAAATACTGGTCGATCGACTACGGCGTCACCACCAGACGCGTTATCGCACTGGCCATCAGCTCTGTCTTCGCCCTGTACCTCGGCGCGGTGTTCAAGGGGCCGCATCTGCCCCGCCTGCTCATGCACGCCGCCCTGCTGATGGCGGTCGGCAGTCTGGTGATGGTCTTCACCTTCCCGTCCATCGGCGTGCACCAGTACGACAACGCCGGCCTGTGGCGCGGCCTCTGGTACGAGAAGAACCAGATGGGGGCCGTCATGGTGATCGGGGCCACCGCCTCGGCCGCCTGCCTGGCCTCGCCCGACCCGCGCCGCCTGCTGCCCTTCATCGCCCTGGGCCTGTCCTCCATCCTCGTGCTGGCCACCCAGTCCAAGACCTCCCTGCTGTGCCTGATCGTCGGCCTGGCCATGGTCGGCGGTTTCTGGTCGCTGAAGCGCGGCGGGGCCGCGTTCAGCGTGATCGCGATCTGGGTTGCGGTCGTGCTGGCGGGGGTCGGCATCTGGACCTGGGAAACCCATTCGGTCGCCGTGCTGGAGGCGCTGGGCAAGGACCCGTCCCTGACCGGCCGGACCGAGATCTGGGACAGCCTGATGCGCAAGGTCGCCGACCGGCCGTGGACCGGCTACGGCTACGGCGCCTTCTGGGGCCGCGAGGGCGAATCCGTCCCCGCCGACTGGGTCCGCAAGGAGACCGGCTGGACCGTTCCCAGCGCCCACAACGGCTGGATCGACCTGCTGGTCCAGCTCGGCTGGCCCGGCGCGGTCCTCGTCGGCGTGCTGATGGCGTCGACAGCCCTGATCACCGTCCTGCGCTCCATGGGCTCGGGCGCCCGCGAGGGCTGGTGGGCCCTGGGCTTCCTCGCCGCCTTCTTCGTGCTGAGCCTGTCCGAGAGCATTCTGGTGCAGCACCAGAGCCTGCCCTGGGTCCTGTTCCTCGCCGTCCTGACGCGCGCCGTCCTGCCTTCGCCCGCGCCGGTCGCCGTTCCGCTTGTGGAGAAGCGCCGCGGGGCCTACCAGACCCCCTCCCGAATCGCCGCACAGTATCCGCATGGGCCAGTCCGCCGACCTCCTTTCGCTGTTCGATGACGAGCCGACGCAGCCGCGTCCCGCCGATCCCGTCGCCACGCCTGAACCGGCCCCCGAGCCGGCCTTGACCCCGCAGGCCGCCGCGCCGCGGCCGGAGCCCGAGCCCGTTCGCGCCCCCTCGCCCGCCGCGCCGTCCGCGCCGCCCGTCGCCGGCAACTACTCCGCCTCCTCCATCGAGGTGCTGGAAGGGCTGGAGCCCGTCCGCAAACGCCCGGGCATGTACATCGGCGGCACGGACGAGCGGGCCCTGCACCACCTGTTCGCCGAAGTCCTCGACAACGCCATGGACGAGGCGGTGGCCCGCCATGCGAAACTGATCACCGTCGACCTCGACGCCGAGGGCTGGCTGTCCGTCCGCGACGACGGCCGCGGCATCCCCGTGGACCCGCACCCCAAACACCCGGGGAAGTCGGCGCTGGAAGTCGTCATGACCGTCCTCCATTCGGGCGGCAAGTTCTCCGGCAAGGCCTATGAAACCTCTGGCGGTTTGCACGGCGTCGGCGTCAGCGTCGTCAACGCCCTGAGCGAACAGCTGGACGTCACCGTCTGGCGCGACGGGTACGAGTGGAAACAATCTTTCAGTCGCGGCCTGCCGCTGGGCTCCATCGTCCAGGGGCCGCCGTCGAAGAAGAAGGGCACCCTGATCCGGTTCAAGCCGGACGAGGAGATCTTCGGCGTCGGGGCGGCCTTCAAGCCCGCCCGCCTGTTCCGCATGGCCCGCTCCAAGGCCTATCTGTTCCGCGGCGTCGAGATCCGCTGGACCTGCGCCGCCGAACGCATCACCGACCACACCCCGACCGAGGCGGTCTTCCACTTCCCCAATGGCCTGGCCGACGCCCTGGCCGAGCGTATCGGCGATCTGGAGACGGTCACCCCCGCCTTCTCGGGCCGCGTCGAGCGCAAGGGCGAGGCCGGCGCCGTCGAATGGGCCGTGACCTGGTCGCCCATCGGCTTCGGCGAGGCCGACGGCTTCGTCTCCTCCTATTGCAACACCGTCTCCACCCCTGACGGCGGCACGCACGAGGCCGGCTTCCGCGCCGCGCTGGTGAAAGGCCTCAAGGCCTATGGCGAACTGACCAACGAGAAGCGCGCCGGCCTGATCACCGCCGAGGACGTCATCGCCAACGCCGGGGCGATGATTTCCGTCTTCATCCGCAACCCCGAGTTCCAGGGCCAGACCAAGGACCGCCTCTCCTCGCCCGACGCCCAGCGTCTGGTCGAGCAGCTGATGCGCGATCCGCTGGACCATTGGCTGACCGAAAGTCCCAAACAAGCCAACACCTTGCTGGGCTTTGTTATCGACCGGGCCGAGGACCGCCTGCGCCGCCGCAAGGACAAGGAAGTCCAGCGCGCCCAAGCCACGCGCAAGCTGCGCCTGCCCGGCAAGCTGTCGGACTGCTCGCGCCAGTCGGCCAACGGCACCGAACTGTTCATCGTCGAGGGCGACTCGGCCGGCGGCTCGGCCAAACAGGCCCGCGACCGCACCACCCAGGCCATCCTGCCTCTGCGCGGCAAAATTCTTAATGTTGCGTCGGCCACCGCCGACAAGCTGCGCGCCAATATCGAACTGTCGGACCTGGCCCTGGCCCTGGGCGTCCAGCCGGGCAGCCGGTTCAACATCGACGACCTGCGCTACGAGCGGATCGTCATCATGACCGACGCCGACGTGGACGGCGCCCACATCGCCGCCCTGCTGATCACCTTCTTCTACCGCTCCATGCCCGAGACCATCCGTCAGGGCCGGCTGTTCATGGCCCTGCCCCCGCTCTACCGGATCAGCGCCGGACCGCTGTCGGAATACGCCCGCGACGACGCCCACCGCGACGAACTGATCGCCACGGTCTTCAAGGGCAAGAAGGTCGAGATCGGCCGGTTCAAGGGTCTGGGCGAGATGATGGCCTCCCAGCTCAAGGAGACCACCATGGACCCGAAGAAGCGCACCCTCGCGCGGGTCACGGTGCCGGAGTCCGAGGACGAGATCGAGGATCTGGTCGAACGCCTGATGGGCCGCAAGCCCGAGGCCCGCTTCCAGTTCATCCAGGAGAATGCGCGGTTCGCCGTGGCTGATCTGGACGTCTAGATCAGGGGCAGGTCGTCGGCGCCCCGTAGCGCGTCACCTGGCTGTGGGTCTCGTCGCCCGCGAGGTGCAGCATGGTCATCCGGTCGTATTCGCACTCCGGCATGTCGGCCGCCTCGGCGTAGCCGAGCGCGCGGGCGATCAGCGGGACGGTGTTGCTGTGGCCGACGATCAGCACGACCGCGTCGTCCGGCAGGGCGCGCACGCGTTCGGCGATCGCGGCGACATGAGCCGCCGCTCCGCCGTCGAAGCCGACGGGCTCGATCGTCACCGAGTGATAGGCCGCCGTCGGCTCGGCCGTGAGGCGGGTGCGCTGCAGCGGGCTGGTGAAGATATGACCCGGATGGACGTCGGTCATAGCGGCGGCGAGCGTCGCAGCCCGCGCCTGCCCGGCCTCGGACAGCACCGGATCGGCGCTGGCGTCGGCCTTCTCGGCGTGCCGCACCAGATAGACGGTCTGCGCCATGGCCGATGTGGCGGTCAGCAGCGAGACGGCGACCGCGAGCAGAAGGCGTTTCATGATCTCATATCCCCGATTTCGTTCGAGATTGACGGCGTATCGAGCGCCTGTCGAGGTCCCGGCCCTCAGTGAACCTTGCGCTCGCCCGGCCGGGCGAAGGCGGCCTCCCCGCTGACCTCGGCGTAGACCGAGCCGAGATCCTCGAAGACCCGGTTCCAGGCGAAGCGTTCCACGGTCCGCACGCGGGCGGCCGCGCCGATGGCCTCGATGTCGCGCGCGAAAAGAGCCTCGATCGCCGCTGCGTAGTGGATCGGGTTGGCGCTCTTCGCCAGCTGGCCGACGGTGTCGTCGACCGTTTCCTTCACCCCGCCGGCGTTGACGCCGACGACCGGACGGCCGCAGGCCATGGCCTCCAGCACGATCAGGCCGAACGGCTCCTTGTCGTTGGCGTGAACGAAGGCGTCGCAGCTGGCGATGATCCGCGCCACGGCCTTGGGATTGGCCTCATACGGGAGGGAGATGACCCGCTCTTCCGCCGGCATGCCGGCGCCTGCGCCGACCAGGATCAGGTGATAGGGGTCGCCCAGCTTCTGGACGGCCTCGATCAGCACATCGATGTTCTTCTCGCGCGCCGGACGCCCGGCGAAGCACAGCAGACGCGCCGACGCAGGCAGGCCCAGCTTCTTCAGCAGCCAGTCGCGGTCGCCGCGGTCGGGCCGGAAGGTGTCGACCTCCACGCCCAGCGGCCGGATGACGATATTGCCGACGCCGGCCTCCTCCAGACGACGGGCGATGAACCGGCTGGGCGAGATCACCTTGTCGAACTGGCCGAACAGCCGGGCCCAGCGTTTCTCGACCGGCCTCTTGGCCCATTCGCCGAAATGCAGGGCGGCCAGGCCGGCCGGATCGGAGTGGCAGAAGCCGACGACCGGACAACCGGCGCGCTGGCCGGCCTCGAGGGCGCCCTGCCCCGGCGTATAGGGATCGCCCGCCTCGATGATCGACGGGTTCAGCGACGCCACCCAGGCGCCCCAGCGCCGCACCGAAGTGGGCCAGCGATAGCCGTCGCCGAACGGCAGCTTGGTCGCATGCAGTTGCACGATGCCGTCGTCGCCCGCCTTGTGGTGCGCGCCCGGCACGACCAGCGAATGGGCGACGCCCGGACGGTTGGCCTCCAGCCAGGCCTTCTTGGACAGCAGATAGCGTTTCACCCCGCCCGAACGCGGCGCGTACAGCATGGTGGTGTCGACCAGACGCGGCCGTCCGTCTTCGCCGGCCGCCTTGGTGGCGGCGAGGGTCTCGGAGACCTCCTCGTCCCAGCCCGGGATCAGGCGCAGTTCGCCTTCCTGCACTTCCAGGCCCGCGAGGCTCACCAGTTCGCGTTCCGCCTCGCTGATGCCGGCTGCCCCGCGCGCTATGCGTTTCTGGATGCGGCGGGCCTTGCGGACCTTCGACATATGCGACTTGACCATCAGCGGCCCCTAGCGCCGCTCGAAGCCAAGCTCAAGCGTCGTCCGCATCGGGCGGGTCCTCCGACGGCGTCACCCCGCGACGATGCAGGGCTTCCCGCAGCAGGGTTTCCACCTGGGCGTTGACCGAGCGCAGCTCGGCGGCGGCCAATCGCTCGACCGCCGCCATCACGCCCGGGGACGTGCGCATCAGAAAGGGTTTACGCGGACGCGCCATGAATCAGCCGTACAGGGTCCCGGTGTTGACGACCGGTTGGGCCTCACGGTCGGCGCACAGAACGACCAGCAGGTTGGACACCATGGCGGCCTTGCGGTCCTCGTCCAGATCCACCACGCCGCGTTCGTTGAGATCCGCCAGGGCGTTCTCGACCATCCCCACGGCGCCGCGGACAATCAATCGGCGAGCCGACAGGATGGCCTCGGCCTGCTGACGACGCAGCATGGCGCCGGCGATCTCGGGCGCATAGGCCAGGTGAGCCAGCCGGGCCTCGTCGACGGCGACGCCCGCGACCTTGACCCGCTCGACCAGTTCGTCGCGCAGCCGTGCTGCAACATCCTCGGCGTCCGACCGGAGCGTCATTTCCGGCGCAGATTCATCGTCGCCGTGATCGTAGGCGTAGTGCGAGGTGATATCGCGCAGGGCGGTGTCGACCTGGATGTTCACAAAGGCCTGATAGTCGTCGACGTCGAACAGGGCCATGGCCGAGTCCTCGACCCGCCAGACGACGTTGGCCGCGATCTCGATCGGGCTGCCGCGCCTGTCGTTCACCTTCAGCTTGTCCGAGGTCAGGTTACGGACGCGCAGGCTGATCTTCTTGCGGCTGTACCAGGGCAGGACCCAGCGCAGGCCGGTCTTGCGATCGGTGCCGCGATAGTCGCCGAACAGCAGGATCGCCATGCCCTCGTTCGGTTGCAGCGAATACAGGCCGCAGATCAGCAGCAGGCCGATAACCGCGGCGACAACCCCGCCCACGACGCGCAGAGCCGTGTCCGGGTCCTGCGCGATGCTCACCGGCCCCAGAATCAGCAGGGCCAGCCCTATCAGCAGCACGACGACGCCGTTGGCCGTCGACGCCGGACGTTCGGTGGATCTGGAATGTGTGGTGGTGGTCATGGGTCCCTCCCTCGAAGCAATATGAAAATGATATCACTTTGATGCCACAATAGGCAATAGCCCCGCTTGGCCTGTGGCTCGGAATCCCGGCTTCGGCCTTGCATTCGCCTCAAATTCGAGAAACTTGAGGCAGGCTGGCTTGGTCCCTGTTAGAGGATCGCCCGCGTCTCTGGCGTATCGTCCACAGGGGTTTCTACCGAATGCGTATTCTACTCGCGACCGCGGTTGCGATCGCTCCCCTGATGGCGGCTTCCGGCGCGATGGCCGAGGTCGTGATCTCGACCGCGCGCACGACGCCGATCGCGACGTCGAACCCGGGCGGCGCGGGCCCTGACGACATCCGGATGACCAGCGCCGGTGCGATCAACGTGACCTCGGGCGTGGCGATCACGATCGACGCCGGCAAGAACCTGACCATGGAGACCGGCAGCGCGGTCAACATGGCGACCTCCGCGGACGGCTCGACCGGCGTGCTGGTCAATCCGGGACTGACGTCCACCCTGACGATCAACGGCTCCATCAACGTCGCCGACAGCATCGACACCTATCCCGACACCGACAGCGACGGCGACTTCGACGGCCCATGGGCGACCGGAACCGGCCGCTACGGCGTACGGTATGCGGCCGGCGCGCCCGTCACCGGCGACCTGGTCGTCGGCACGGCCGGCCTGATCAGCGTGGACGGAAACAACTCCTACGGCATCTCGATCGAATCGGGCCTGAACGGAAAACTCCAGAACCAGGGCACCATCCGGGTGTTCGGCGACAACTCCGCCGCCATCCGCACCCTGGGCGCGGTCACCGGTCCGGTGAACCTGCTCGGCGCGATCACCGTGCGCGGCGCCAATTCGTCGGCCGTCTCGATCGGCGGCGACGTGGGCGGCCGCCTGACGATCCAGGGCGAACTGGTCGCCTCGGGCTACCGCTACACCTCGCGCGGCAATGACGCCTTCGAAGGCAAGCTGGACGCTGAGGACAAGCTGCAGGGCGGACCCGCGGTGGTCGTGGCCGCCAATGTCGCGGGCGGGGTGATCGTCGATCGCCCGCCGACCGACGCCGACACGGCGAATACGGACGAAGACGGCGACGGAATCGCCGACGCCCAGGAGTCCACCGGTTCGATCACCAGCTTCGGAGCGGCCCCGGCGATCGCCATCGGCTCGACGACCAGCTCGATCACGCTCGGCGCCGTGGGCGCGGGCGACAGCGCCTACGGCTTCATCAACCGCGGAACCATCAGCGGCCAGGGCGTCTACCCGGGGGTCGACGCCAACGGCGTCGTGTTCGGCGGCAACGCCGGCCAGACCGTCAACGTCGCCGGCGGCATCCGCAATGAAGGCCCGCTTTCGGCCCTCGCCCTTGACGCCAACGCCACGGCGCTGCGCATCGGCTCGGGAACGACCGCGTCGCAGATCTTCAACTCCGGCAACCTCACCGGCGCCGTGGCCAGCGAGCTGACCTCCTCCTCGGCGACCGCGATCCGGATCGACGCGGGCGCCACGGTCAACAGCATCGTCAACAACGGTTCGGTCCTCGCCTCCTCCGGCGGCGGCGCGGCGACCGTCACCGCCCTTCTGGACCTCAGCGGCACGGTGACCTCGATCACCAACACGGGGTCCTTCCAGGCCACGCTCAGCCCGAACGAAGACGGCGATCCGCTGACCGGAACCACGACCGCCATCGACGTCAGCGCCAACACGACCGGCGTGACCCTGCTTCAGAACGGCGTCGCCGCCACCCCGACCGTGGCCAATCCCGACACCGACGGCGACGGCGTGCCGGACGACAACGAACCGCGGCTCGTCGGCGCCATCAAACTTGGCTCGGGCGCCGACCTGCTCGATATCCGCAACGGCGACACCCTGGGCGACATCAGCTTCGGCGCCGGCGCGGACCGTCTGGTCATCACGGGCGGCGCGGCCGTTCGCGGCGCCCTGTCCGACAGCGGCGGCGACCTGACCCTGGACGTGACCAACGGCGTCCTGGACGCCCGTCAGACCACCCGCACCAACATCACCACCCTGAACGTCGGGGCGGACGGCGACCTGATCATCACCCTGGATCCGGCCAACAACGCGTCCGGCGGCTTCAACGTCTCGGGCACCGCGACCCTGGCCAACGGCGCCGGCCTCGGCGTCCGCTTCGCCTCCCTGCTGTCGACGCCGGGCCGCTTCACCCTGATCGATGCGGCGACGCTGAACTTCGGCGCCATCGATCTGGACTCGATCGAGACCAACTCGCCGTACATCTACAAGGTCGATGCGGGCTCCGACATTCCCGCGGGCGAGGTCTTCGTCGACGTCCGCCGGCGGACCGCCGAGGAAGCCGAACTGATCCCCGTCGAGGCCGCGGCCTATGACGCCTTCTACACCTCGTTGAGCGATCCCGACGCGGTGGAGATGCGCAACGCCTTCCTCGCGCAGACCGGACGCGACGAGTTCATCAACCTGTACGAACAGCTGCTGCCGGAACACTCGGGCGGACCGCTGCTGTCGCTGGCCTCCGGCGTCGACGCCGTGACGCGGGCGCTGACGGGCCGCAACGCCTCGGCCGCGCCGGGCGAGACCAGCGCCTGGGTCCAGGAAATCACCTTCTACGCCGACAAGGACAAGACCGACACCTATGGCTTCCGCTCCGAGGGCTTCGGAGTCGCGGGCGGGATTGAGCGCGGCACCGGCCTGGGCAATGTCGGCATAACCGCCGCCTTCACCTCGTCGGATCTGGAAGATCCGGAAGCCGAGGCCGAAGAGGTGCTGTCCGCCAACCTGCTGGAGCTGGGCCTCTACTGGCGCGCCCAGGGTCAGTACTGGACGACCTGGGCCCGTGCGGCCGCGGGCTATGCGACCTTCACCTCGGAACGCCGGTTCGTCGGCGGCGGCCTGAACCTGTCCAATTCATCGGACTGGAGCGGCATCAGCCTGGCCGCGGCCGGCGGCGCCTCCTACGAGCGCCACTTCGGACGCTTCAGCATCCGCCCGGAAATCTACGCCGAGTATTTCGGGCTCAGCGAGGACGGCCATACGGAAGAGGGCGGCGGCGACGGCTTCGATCTGGAGATCGACGATCGCGAAGGCCACCTGTTCTCCGCCACGGCCGCGGTCAACATCGGCATGGCCATGGGCGAGAACAGCTGGATGCGCCCCGAGCTGCGCGTCGGCTGGCGCCAGAACATCTCGGTCGATCCGGGCGAGACCATCGCCCGCTTCCGCTCGGGCGGTCCGGACTTCACCCTGGACGGCGCCTCGATCGAAGGCGGCGGGCCCCTCCTCGGCTTCCGCCTCAACATCGGCAACGAGCTGGGCATGCTGTCCGTCAGCGCCGACGCCGAGATGATCGAGGACTACGTCCGCTACATGCTGTTCCTGCGGGCCAGCTTCCGCTTCTAGGTCGGACGTGGAGGGATCGGGCGGCTAGCTCAGCTGGTCAGAGCACCTCGTTTACACCGAGGGGGTCGGGGGTTCGAACCCCTCGCCGCCCACCACGCCCCCGGTCAGCTTGCGTTCACCTCTGCGGGTTAACCCTGAGGCCCAGGAGAGATTCGCCATGTCCATGCCCGCAACCCGCCTCGCCGCCCTGTCCGTCGTCCTCGGCGCGGCCCTGATGCTCCAGGGCTGCCTGGTCGGCGCGGTGGTGGGCACGGCGGGCGCCGTCGTCGGCGGCGCGGCCCAGGTCACGGGCGCCGTGGTCGGCGCGGGCGTCGACGCCGTCACCACCTCGGACGAAGAGACCAAGGCCAAACGCGAACGCGAACAGCGGGCCTATGAGCGCGAACAGCGCCGCTGCCAGCAGCGCCAGGCCCAGGGCCGCGACTGCTAGATCACAGCGTCAGCACGCAGCGCTCGTGAATGGTCGGGCGCGACACCGTGATGCGGCTCAGCCCCGGCCACTCCGGCTTCAGACGGTCGGCGAACCACAGGCACAGGTGTTCCAGGGTCGGCAGCTCCAGCCCCGGCTTGTCGTTCAGCAGGCCGTGGTCCAGCTCTTCCGCCGCCGCCTTCAGCGCGCGGTCCAGCGCGCCCAGGTCCGCGACCCAGCCATGGCCGTCCAGCGCCTCGCCGCGCACGGTGGCCTCCACCGAGAACGAATGACCGTGCATGCGCCGGTACGGGCTGCCGTCGGGCTCGTTCGGAAAGTGGTGGGCCGCGTCGAAGGTGGCCGCCTTGGTGATCTCGAAAACGCTCATCTTACGCCGATGTATTTGTGTGTCTGGACGCTGAGCCGCCACTTCGGGCGGCTCAGGCAATAGTCGATGGCCGCCGCCGTGTTGGCCGCCTGGTCGGGGCCGTCCATGGGCTGCAGCCAGAAGCGTTCGAAGGCCAGGTGCTCGAACCGGTCCGGCATGGCCAGGGCCTGCGGATAGACCAGCTTCAGCTCCTGCCCCGTCGTCTGGACGACCGGCGCATCGGCCTTGGGGCTGACGCAGATCCAGTCGATCCCGGCCGGCGCCGCCAGCGTCCCGTTGGTCTCGATCGCGATCTCGAACCCGCGGGCGTGCAGGGCCTCGATCAGGGGCGCGTCCAGCTGGAGCAGGGGCTCGCCGCCGGTGCAGACGACCAGCCGCGGATCCCCCGCCCTGCCCCGCCACATCGACTGCACGTGATCGGCCAGGGCTTCCGCGCTGGCGAACTTCCCGCCGCCGTCACCGTCGACGCCGACGAAATCCGTGTCGCAGAAGGTGCAGACCGCCGTCGCCCGGTCCCGCTCCAGCCCGTTCCACAGATTGCAGCCGGCGAAACGCAGGAAGACCGCCGGGCGGCCGGCCTGTCCGCCCTCGCCCTGCACGGTCAGGAACACTTCCTTGGCGGAATAGGTCATGCGGCCGACCATTCGGCATGCCCCGCCGCCCGCAGCTCGCAGGCCGGGCAGTCCCCGCAACCATAGCCCCAGGCGTGGCGGTGCGCGCGGTCGCCGCGGTAGCAGGTGTGCGAGGCCTCGACGATCAGCTCGACCAGGGCCGCGCCGCCGATCCGGTCCGCCAGCGCCCAGGTCTGGGCCTTCGTCAGCGCCATCAGCGGCGTCTCGATCACGACCGGCTTGTCCAGCCCCAGGCTCAGCGCCGTCGCCATGGCGTCGATGGTGTCGCGGCGGCAGTCGGGATAGCCCGAGAAGTCCGTCTCGCACATGCCGCCGACCAGAACCTCCAGCCCGCGCCGGTCCGCCAGCGCCGCCGCGCAGGTCAGAAACACCAGGTTCCGCCCCGGCACGAAGGTCGTGGGCAGGCCCCGCGCGTCCATCTCGATCGCCCGGTCCGCTGTCAGGGCGCTCTCGGCGATCCGGCCGTAGCCGGTCAGGTCGACGACATGGTCCGGGTCCAGCCGATCGGCCCACTGCGGCAGGACGGACGCCATGCCCTCGCGCACCTTCAGCCGCGCCTCCATCTCGACGGCGTGACGCTGGCCATAGTCGAAGCCCACGGTCTCGACGCGCGAAAACCGCTCCAGCGCCCAGGCAAGGCAGGTGGCGCTGTCCTGCCCGCCCGAGAACAGGACGAGGGCCGTTTTTTCGCTGGCGGGGCCGAATTCGCTCATGACAAACCTGCGGTCGGCCGTCTGGCCGCGCGCATAAACAAGGGGATGGGCGCCTGAATAACCGGCGGGCGGGCCTTCTACACCAGCGCCGGGACCAGAGCAAAGGCGGCCCAAAAACGGCGGTTTCAGTTTTAACCCTTCTGCAAAGGCTTTCTGGTCAATGTCCACCGGTGACAGTGGAGTTGTGGCCGGATATGCCGACCATCGAAGTCTTGACCGAACGCGCCGAGGCCGTTTCGCCCCAGACGTTGGGCAGTGCTGTCTTCACCCGTTTCGAGAACGAGCCCGACACCCTGGTCATCCCGGTCGTCGACAACGGCAAGCCCGTCGGCCTGATCGAACGCAACGCCTTCCTGCTCAAGATCGCCGCCCCCTTCGGTCACGCCCTCTATTCGGGACGGCCGGTCCTGCATCTGATGGATGACGAGCCGGCGGTGGTCGAGGCCGGCGTCAGCATCGACGCCTTCTGCGACATCCTGCTGAAGAGCGGCCCCGGCGCCCTGATGCGCGGCTTCATCGTCACCCGTCAGGGAAGGTATCACGGCGTCGGCACGGCGGTGTCCCTGCTGCAGGCCGTGAACGACCGGCAGCGGCGCCAGAACGAAGAGCTGGCCGAACAGGCCCGCATTCTCGGCGACGCCCGCACCCAGGCCCTCGCCTCGGCCCGCGCCAAGAGCCAGTTCCTCGCCATCATGAGCCACGAGCTGCGCACGCCTATGAACGGCGTGCTGGCCGTCGCCGAACTGCTGCGCCGCCAGCCGCTGAACGCCCAGGCCCAGGCGCACGTCACCACCATCGTCGACTCGTCCGAGACCCTGCTGCGCATCCTCCAGGACGCGCTGGACCTGTCGCGCGCCGAGGCCGGCGAGCTGGAGCTGCACCCCGAACCCACGCCCCTGCGGGCCTTGATGGACGACGTCCAGTCGCTGTGGGCGCCGCGCGCGTCCCAGGACGACGTCACCCTGATGGTCAGCTACGAGGGCGACACCGAACTGGCCGCCGTCATCGACGGCGTGCGGGTCAAGCAGCTGTTCAACAACCTGATCAGCAATGCGCTGAAGTTCGCCCGCAACGGCATCGTCGAGGTCGGCCTCAAGGCTGCGGCCGTCGGCGACACCATCCGGCTCGAGGCGCGGGTTCGCGACGACGGCCCGGGCGTGGAGCCCGATCGCGTGGACGAGATCTTCGACCCGTTCGTCCATGGTTCCGGCCCCGACGGCGCCGGCCTGGGCCTCGCCATCTGCCGCCAGATCGTCGACCGGATGAACGGACGCATCTGGGCCGAGAACAACCCCGGCCGCGGCGCCACCTTCGCCTTCGACGTCGATGTTCCCCGCACCCAGGCCGCGGCCGTCGCCCCGTCCAATGTCGAAAGCATCGGCGACGGCGAGCTTCTGACCAACCCCCACATCCTTATCGTCGACGACAACGCCACCAACCGCGTCGTCGCCCAGGCCCTGTGCGAAATGTTCGGCTGCACCTCCGAAACGGCCGAGGACGGCCTGGAGGCGCTGGAAGCCGTGCAGGAGCGCCGCTTCGACCTGGTCCTGATGGACATCAAGATGCCGCGCATGGACGGCGTCCAGGCCACCATGGCCATCCGCGCCCTCGAAGGTCCCGCCGGCGTCCTGCCGATCGTGGCCCTGACCGCCAACGCCGACCCCGACGACGCCCGGAAATACATCGAGATCGGCATGGCCGCTGTGGTCGAGAAGCCGATCAAGCCGGAACGCCTGCGCATGGCCATGAATCTGGCCCTCGAACAGGCTGCGGCCGCCGCGAGAGCCGAGGCCGGTCCCGCCTCTGAGACCCGCTCCGTCGCCTAGCTGACTTCGGCCGATCCGGCCTCGTCGTCCTCCTCTTCATAGCCGACCAGGCGCAGCGCCCTCGCCTTCTGGCCGTTCACCTCGCACCAGCGCAGCAGGCCTTCCTCGCGCCCGTGGGTGATCCACACCTCCTCGGGCGTCAGCTCCGTGAAGGTCGCGATCAGTTCGGGCCAGTCCGCATGGTCCGACAGCACCAGCGGAAGCTCCACGCCCCTCTGCCTCGCCCGGGCCCTGACCAGCATCCAGCCCGAGGCGAAGGCCAGCACCGGGTCGGCGAACCGGCGCGCCCAGCGGTCCTGGGTCGCCGACGGCGGGGCGATCACCACCTCGCCGCCCAAGGCATTCGGTTTCAGCCCCGTGGCCGGCAGGATCGGCCCCAGATCGACCCCCTCGCGCTCGTACAGCCGGTTCAGCCGTTCCAGCGCGCCATGGACGTAGACCGGCCGCTCCCAGCCCGCCTCGCGCAACAGCCGTATGACCCGCTGCGCCTTGCCCAGGGCATAGGCCCCGACCAGATGGGCGCGGTCCGGAAACTGGCGCAGGGACTGGACCAGCCGGGCGATTTCCTCGCTGTCGGGCGGATGGGTGAAGACCGGCAGGCCGAAGGTGGCCTCCGAAATGAAGACGTTGCACGGCACGGGCTCGAAGGCCGCGCAGGTCGGATCGCGCCGGCGCTTGTAGTCGCCCGACACCACCATGGTGATCCCCTTCCAGCGGATGACCGCCTGGGCCGAGCCCAGCACGTGGCCCGCCGGCGCCATGCCGATCTCGACGCCGTTGTGCACGGTCCTCTCGCCATAGCCCACGGCCTGCCGCTGACCGGCGAACTCTTCTCCATAGCGTTCGGCCATGATGGCCAGCGTCTGCGGCGTCGCCAGCACCTTCCCGTGTCCGGACCGCGCGTGATCGGCATGGCCGTGCGTGATCACGGCGCGATCCACCGGCTGGACCGGATCGACGTAGAAGTCGCCGGGCGGGCAATACAGGCCTGCGGGCGTCGGCCGCAGCAGGTCTTCGAAGCGGATCATGGAGGGCATATGGCGGTCATGGCGCATCTGACAACGCGCCCGACGGCCTTGCGCTCATTTCCCCGGCGACGGAGAAGCGGATCATGACGTCCTCCATCCTCGATCTGCTGCCCCAGCTGGCCGGCGGCGCCGCCCACACCCACGCCCTCGGCTTCGTCTTCGACGGCGTCGACGGCGACCGCGTCCGCATCCGTGTGCCCTGGCGCGAGGATCTGGTCGGAGACCCGGAAACCGGCGTCCTGTCCGGCGGCCTGGTCACCACCCTGCTGGACCACGTCGGCGGCCTGGCGACCTGGGTGGCCCTGGGCCGGTTCGAATCCCTCGCCACCCTTGATCTCCGCGTCGACTACATGCGCGCCGCCGAAACCCGCCGGGACCTGATCGCCGAGGCGCGCTGCTATCGCCTGACGCGGTCCGTGGCCTTCGTCCGCGCCTGGGCCTTCGAGGACACAGCCGAAGACCCCGTCGCAGCGGCCCAGAGCGCCTATATGCTGGGATCCGGCGAAGGCCGCGGGGCCGGGGTCAATCTGCGGGCCGGGGGACCGGCGGCATGACCGACCTCCTGGACCACCTGCCCTACGCCCGCTTTCTCGGTCTCACGACCAAGGGCGGGGGCGACAGCCTGATCGTGACCATGCCGTTCGCCGACCGGCTGATCGGCAATCCGATCCTGCCCGCGCTTCACGGCGGGGCCACCGCCGCCCTGCTGGAGCTGACGGCCGTCGCCCAGGTGGCCGCCCTGTATCCGCGGCTGCGCCTGCCCCGCCCGATCAACGTCAATGTCGCCTATCTGCGCTCGGGCCGCCCGGTGGACGTCCACGCCAGCGCGCGGATCTGCCGGGCCGGCCGCCGCGTCGCCCACGTCCTCGCCGAGGCCTGGCAGGACGATCGTGCACAGCCGATCGCCGCCCTGACCGCACACTTCCTACTTGCAGTAGACGACCTGGAGTAGCGTTCTAGTAGCGCCCATGCTCGGCTCCTCCGGTGACGCTTGGTCACCGGAGGAAGATCATGACCAGACAATCCATCGGCGAAAAACTGGCCGCCCGGCTCTATGCCGCCGAGACCGCCATCGATCTCGCCCTTGTCGAAACAGCCATGCTGGCGGCCATGCTGCCCGCGGCCCGCGCTGACGCCTATCTTTCGGCTGTCACAGGCCAGCGAGCCTTCGACGGCGCCGCGGGAGCGCTCAGCGCCCTGTCCGCCGCCCGTTCCCAGATGGTCCAGACCCACAACGCCCTTGCCGCCCTGGCGCGCAAGCTGGGTCTCGACGCCCTGGCGGTCGGGCCGATCGACAAGCCCGGCGACACGCCCCCGATCGGCGGCGGCGGCGGCGACAGCCCCGGCGCTTGTCCGGAAATGGTGAACAAAGCCCTCACAAACACGGTCAACAAACCTCTACCGTACACAAGGGAACTGTGTTAAGGAGTCATTCACCTAGTTTTTCCCGTGGGAGCTTACCGTGACCAAGACCGAGGTTATCGCCAGTGTCGCCGGCGATCTGAGCGCGACCGAAAAGGCTGTTGACGAGGCCATCGCTCGCGCCACCACCCTGGTGCAGGCCATGATCGGTGGTCGCGCGGCCCTGAACATTTCGCCGGTCGTTGGCGCCGAGGCGCAGACCCGGGTTCTGGAAGCCATCGCCAGCCTGAGCGCCGCTCGCCAGGCTATGGTCGCCTGCCACACCGAGATGGCCAAGGATCACCGTCGTCTGGGCTACGGCATCTACGCCGGATACGAGGAAAAGGGCGAGCGGCCGGGCACGACCGGCGAGCACCGCCTGCGCGCGGTCTAAATTCGAGGTAATGTCCGCCAGCGGTCATTCCCGCCGGTGCTGACTTGAGGCAGTATCGCCCCCATGCATGGCGCATGGGGGCGATTCTATGTTTGTGACCATCTACGCCCAGCTTGTCCTGGCGGCCGCGGTCATCGTCGTCGTCTTCGCCTTCGCCAAGGGAGACGAACCGGAGCGAATGGGCGCAGGCGCCTACGCCTTGGCCTTCGTCGCCACTACGATGATCAAGGGGGGTGTCGCGCCGAACCTGCCGCGATGGGGCCCCATGGGGGTCGAGATCATAATGCTGGTGGTCTTTGTCGGCATCGCCTGGCACAGCCGGCGGAACTGGCCCATCTGGGCGGCAAGCTGTCAGGCCCTTGTCGTCACCTGCCACGTCCTGGTGGCCGCCAACCTGCGGCCGCCGGCCGACGCCGCCGCCGCCGTCATTAACATGGCCAACTACGGCGTACTGCTCGCTATGGCCGTCGGCACCTTCTGGGCCTGGCAGGAGCGTCGCGCCCTTGAACAGATGGAAGCTCCGGACGTCGCTTCCCGCCGTCCGTGAGAGACGAACCGATTGTTTGACACCCTGTACGCCCAGATCGGAACAGCGATCGCCCTTGTGGTCGTCGCCTTCGCCTTCCTGAAGGGCGACGAGCCCGAGCGCGTGGGCGCGGGCGCCTATGCGCTGGGCCTGCTGGCGTCGCTGCTGCTCCAGGACGACAGCCGCCTGTCCGGCCCCCAATGGGGCGTCATGATCGTCGATATCGTCATGCTGGGCGTCTATGCGGCGCTCGCCTGGAAGAGCCGGCGGTCCTGGCCGGTCTGGGCCGGCGCGCTGCAGGCCGTGATCGTGATGAGCCACCTTCTGACCTTCATCGACCTGCGCCCGCCTCTGGCGGCCTTCTACGCCGTGATGAATCTGGCCAGCTACGGGATCCTGCTGGTCATCGTCATCGGCACCCTCCAGGCATGGCGAGGCCGGCGCGCGGACGGTCTGGAATAGGTGGATATTCCTAACTCTCGCCTGTAATCTGGACCCGAATCGGCCCTTCGGCGTCCGCGAGACCTCATGCCCCTGTCCCACGCCCAGTTGTGGAAGGCGATCGACGGCCTGGCCCGGCGCGAGGGCCTCAGCGCCTCGGGACTGGCCCTGCGCGCCGGTCTGGACGCCACCAGCTTCAATCCGTCCAAACGGTTCGGCGCCGGCGATCCGCCCCGCCCCCGCTGGCCCTCGACCGAGAGCCTGACCCGCATCCTTCAGGCCACGGGCCTGTCGCTGGGCGATTTCGCGGCCCTGGCCCTGGACGCCCCGGACCGGCCGGCGACGGCGCCCATGCTGGGCATGGCCCGGGCGGGCGAGGACGGCTTCTTCGACGACGCGGGCCTGCCGGCCGGCGACGGCTGGGAGCAGACCGAGCTGCCCCGGCCGAAGGACACCCTGTTCAGCCTCCGCATCGACGGCGATTCCATGGTCCCCCTGTATCGCGAGGGCGACCGCGTCCTGGTCGACCGCGACGCCACCCGGGTGCGCAAGGGCGACCGCGTGGTGGTCCGCACCACCTCCGGCGAAACCCTGGCCAAGGAGCTGGCGGCGATCACGGCCCGTTCGGTGACCCTGGCCTCGATCAACCCCGCCTATGAGCCCCGCACCCTGCCCCGCCGCGACATCGTCTGGATGGGGCGCGTGCTGTGGGTCAGCCAATAACGGCCCAACAAAAAAGGCCGCCCCTTTCGGAGCGGCCTTCGATGGTTCTACGTCGGATCTAGTAGGTGGTGACGTAGTTGGCGTTGACCCAACCGCCGCCGGCGATCTGGACCCATTCTCCCTGCGAGCCGATGGCCGCGAAGGGCTGGCCCGCGCTCAGCGAGCCGGTCTGACGATAGCTGGTGCCGGGACCCGAGCGGATGCGCAGGTTGGACGTGGCGCGATACTGGGCGCCGCTGCTGGCCGAGGCGTTGGCCGCGGCGCGAGCGCGCTGCTGGTTGCAGCCGATGTAGGAACCGGCGGCCGCGCCGGCGCCCGCGCCGGCCACGGCGCCGAGGGTGCGTTCGTTGGACGAAATCCGGCTGCCGGCCAGGCCGCCGATGACAGCGCCGATCAGGGCGCCGGTGCGTTGACGGCCGCCAGGCGCGTCACAGTTAGTGACGCCGTTGGCTTGCTGGGCCATCGAAACGGTCGGGACCGCGGTCACCAGCGCAGCAAGGGCGGCGGCGGTGGCCAGGGTGGTGTTCATGAACTTCGACATGGTCTCTCCAATTCATCGAGGTTGGTCGATGAGGGGCACAATGCGCCACGCCGTATGAAGGCTCCCGGAGCCTCGCCGTTATATTCGGTTCATGTACGTTACCGCGCCAAACGGCGCGCGGGCGCGGCTAGGCCAGTTCGCCGTTCGCGCCCGCTTCGATCAGCTGAATGGTTTGCGGCAGGCCGTAGATGGCCGCGAACGAGCCGAACCGCGGCCCCTGGGACGCGCCCAGCAGCACCTCGTACAGCGCACCGAACCAGCCGCGCAGCGGCTCGAACGCGTGCTCCTTGCCCACGGCGTAGACCTCGCCCTGGATCAGCTCGCCGTCGGTCGTGTCCGCCGGCAGGGCCTTCAGCCGCCCCGCCAGATCCAGCAGCGCCGCCTTTTCCCTGTCGTCGGGCAGGCGATAGGCCTTCGTCGGCTTCACGAAGTCCTCGTAATAGTTCAGCGCCCGCTCCATCAGCTGGTCCAGCAGGGGCTCGTTCTGCGGCGTCGCCTCGGGCAGGTATTTGGCGAAATATGCCCACAACTGGTCCTTGTTCGACGCATTGGCCACGCCCACCAGGTTCAGCAGCAGGGCGAACGACACCGGCGAGGTGTGCGTCGGCGGCGATCCCGCATGGATCGACCAGACGGCGTTGTCGATCCGCTTGGGCGGCTCCTGCGTCTTGTAGGCCTCGATGGCGGCCAGATAGTCGTCGATCGCCCGCGGGATGACGTTGAAATGCAGGCTCTTGGCCGACTTGGGCGACTGGAACATGTACCAGCTCAGCGACTCGGGCGTGCCGTAGCGCAGCCACTGCTCCATCGTCAGGCCGTTGCCCTTGGACTTGGAGATCTTCTTGCCCTCGACGTCCAGGAAGAGCTCGTAGTTGAACCCCTCGGGCGGAGTCCCGCCGATCGCGCGGCAGACCTTGGAGCTTTCGCGCACGCTCTCGATCAGGTCCTTGCCCGACATCTCGTAGTCGACGTCCAGGGCCGTCCAGCGCATGGCCCAGTCGGGCTTCCACTGCAGCTTCACATGGCCGCCGGTGACCGGAACCTCGGTGCGCCCGCCGGTCGGGTCGTCGAAGACGATCGTCCCCTTCTCCACATTCCGCTCCAGCGTCGGAACCTGCAGCACATGGCCGGTGACCGGGCTGATCGGCAGGAAGGGCGAATAGGTCGCCCGCCGCTCCTCGCCCAGGGTCGGCAGCATGATCGCCTGCACCGCGTCGAACCGCTCCAGCAGGGTCAGCAGGGCCCTGTCGAACCGGCCCGACCTGTACTGCTCGGTCGACGACAGGAATTCGTATTCGAAGCCGAAGCCGTCGAGGAAGGCCCGCAGCCGCGCGTTGTTGTGCGCCCCGAAGCTGGCGTGCGTCCCGAACGGATCACGCACCACGGTCAGCGGCTTGTGCAGGTCCTCGGCCAGGATTTCCGGATTGGGAATGCCCTCCGGAACCTTGCGCAGCCCGTCCATGTCGTCGCTGAAGGCGATCAGCCGCGTCGGCCAATGGTCGCCCGTCAGGGCGCGGAAGGCGTTGCGCACCATGGTCGTGCGCGCCACCTCGCCGAAGGTGCCCATGTGCGGCAGGCCCGACGGACCATAGCCGGTCTCGAAGATGACGGGCTTCTGCAAGGCCTCGAAGGTCGCCAGCGCCTCGTCCGTCTTGCCGGCGTCGATCAGCAGCCTGGCCGCATTCCGCGCGGCGTCCGACAGCCGCTTCTTCAGCACATGGGCCAGGAGATTGCGGGCCTGTTCGAACGGCCAGGATCTGGCGTCGCGCGCGAGGGTTTCGAGGTTCTGCAGCATGAGGCGGGTTTGGCGCGTCGCATCGCGGGGGTCAATGCGGGCGGCGTCCCCGGCGGCCGACCAATTTTTGATTTTTGCTCCCGTTTCCCCCCTTGCGGAGACCGGAGACGAATCCAGATTCTGCAGCGTCGGGTCCCGAAGCCCGACCGTCCCATACGGGACGTCCTCATGATCAATCGCCAACCGGGCGGAACGGGATTGGGGAGCGGGCTCGACCCGCCACGCTCATCCGCCCCAGAACAAGGAGGTACCGAGATGAATGTGCGCGATCTTGTCCCTTGGGGTCGGAACGATCGCGACCTCGCCGCGTCGGCCGGAACCGGAGCGGCCCACCCTGTGCTGACCCTTCATCGCGAGATGAACCAGATGTTCGACGACGTGCTGCGCGGCTTCGACATGCCGTTCGGCGCGATGTCGCGGATGTCCGGTCCCAGTCTCGATATCGACGAAACCGACACCGAATATCGGGTCACGGCGGAACTGCCGGGCCTGGGCAAGGACGACGTCGAGATCGTGTTCCAGGACGGCGTCCTGAGCATCCGCGGTGAAAAGCACGGCGAGAAAACGGAAGGCCGCGCCTTCAGCGAGCGCTGGTTTGGACGCTTCGAACGCAGGGTGTCCCTGCCCGACGCCGACGAGGCGGGAGCGAAGGCGGACTTCCGCGACGGACTGCTCACCATCCGCCTGCTGAAGACGGAGCGCGCCCGCGACAATGTGCGGCGCATTCCCATCAACGACGCTTCGGGCACGACCCACTGACCGCAGCGACCCGATGGCGCGGGGCCCGGCCCCGCGCCATTCTTTCGAAGGAGGCCGGATGGAACGCATCGTCGTCGAACCTCTGGCGGACGGCTGGGCCGTGCGCGCCGCACCGCTGGACAACCTGATGGTCTTCCGCTCGGGCGGCGCCGCCGAACGGGCGGGCCGGGAGCTGGCTTGTCGGCTGGCTTCGGCCGGCGAGGCCGCCGAACTGCAACTTCGCCTGAAGGACGGGACGACCGGCGCCCGGTTTGTCTGCCTGCCCCCGACAGAAAGGGATCCCGATCCGCTGCTGGTGGAGGTTCGCCTGCCGCCTCCGCAAGGGCGGAATCCTGCGGAGCCGAAACCAGCCCTTTGCTGAGCCTGTACGGCGCGCGGGGCCGGACCGGGCGCGGGTCATGCTTGACCCCGCCCCGCCACCGTGGCCTTTGCGCCGCCTGATGAAGACCGCCGATTTCGATTTCGACCTGCCGGACGACCGCATCGCGCTCCGCCCCGCCGAGCCGCGCGATTCCGCGCGCCTGCTGGTGGTGAAGGATGGCGGCCTCGAAGACCGCATCATCCGCGACCTGCCCGACTACCTGCGCCCCGGCGACGCCCTGGTGTTCAACGACACCCGCGTCATCCCCGCCCGCCTGTCCGGCGTCCGCCAGCGCATCGGATCCGAAAGCGAGACCCTGACGGTCGAGGTCGAGGCCACCCTGCATCACCGCGACGCCCCCGACGTCTGGTCCGCCTTCATGAAGCCGGGCAAGCGCATCAAGGCCGGCGACCGCATCCGCTTCGGGGCCGTGACAGACGGGGCCTGCGAGCTGGGACGTCTCGACGCCGTCGTGGTCGACAAGGGCGAGGACGGCCTGGTGACCCTGCGCTTCGACCTGGCCGGGCCGATGCTGGACGAGGCCATCCGCGACGTCGGGGTCATGCCCCTGCCGCCCTATATCGCCGCCAAACGAGCAGAGGACGACCGCGACCGGTCGGACTACCAGACCATGTTCGCCCACTGGGACGGCTCGGTCGCCGCCCCGACGGCCGGACTGCATTTCACCCCTGCCCTGCTGGACGCAATCCGCGCCCGCGGCGTCTCGACCCACGCCCTCACCCTGCACGTCGGCGCGGGCACCTTCCTGCCGGTCAAGGCGGACGACACCGCCGACCACAGGATGCACAGCGAATGGGGCGAGGTTTCCGCCGAAACCGCCGCCGCCCTGAACGCGGTCCGCGCGGCCGGCGGCCGCATCGTCTGCGTGGGCACCACCAGCCTGCGCCTGCTGGAAAGCGCCACGACCGAGGACGGCGAGGTCCGTCCGTTCCACGGCGACACAGCCATCTTCATCACGCCCGGCTACTGCTTCCGCGCCGCCGACGTGCTGATGACCAATTTCCACCTGCCGAAATCGACCCTGTTCATGCTGGTCTCGGCCTTCGCCGGGCTGGAGACCATGAAGGCGGCCTACGCCCATGCGGTGAAGGACGGCTACCGCTTCTATTCCTACGGGGATGGCAGCCTGCTATTCCGCGCCCGCTGATGCCCTTCCCCTTCGACATCTCGGCCACGGAAGGCCGCGCGCGCACCGGCGTCCTCAGGACCCCGCGCGGCGACATCCGCACGCCCGCCTTCATGCCCGTCGGCACCGCCGCCACGGTCAAGGCGATGACGGTCGACCAGGTCGCCCAGACGGGCGCCGACATCATCCTGGGCAACACCTACCATCTGATGCTGCGCCCCGGCCCGGAGCGTATGGAGCGGCTGGGCGGCCTGCACAAATTCATGGGCTGGACCAGGCCCATCCTCACCGATTCCGGCGGCTTCCAGGTCATGTCCCTGGCGGGCATCTCCAGGGTGAAGGAGGACGCCGTCACCTTCGCCAGCCATATCGACGGCTCGAAACACATCCTCAGCCCCGAACGCTCGATCGAGATCCAGGCCGACCGCATCGGCGCCGACATCTCCATGCAGCTGGACCAGTGCGTCGCCTGGCCGGCCGAGGAGCCCGCCGCCCGGGCCGCCATGGAGCTGTCGGCCCGCTGGGGCGCGCGCTCGAAAGCGGCTTTCGGCACGCGTGAAACCCAAGCCCTGTTCGGCATCCAGCAGGGTTCGACGTTTGAAAACCTGCGCCGCGAGTCCTCGGACCGGCTGATCGAGATCGGCTTCGACGGCTACGCCATCGGCGGCCTGGCCGTCGGCGAGGGCCATCAGGCCATGTGCGACGTACTGGACTACGCCCCCGACATGCTGCCCGCCGACCGGCCCCGCTATCTGATGGGCGTCGGCAAGCCGGTGGACCTTGTGGAAGCCGTCTGGCGCGGCGTCGACATGTTCGATTGCGTCCTGCCCACCCGCGCCGGCCGTCACGGTCAGGCCTGGACCTGGGAGGGGCCGATCAACCTCAAGAACGCCCGCTTCGCCGAAGACCAGGATCCGCTGGATCCGATCATCGCCTGCCCGGCTTCGTCCCAGTATTCAAAAGCTTACCTGCATCACCTGATCCGCGCCGACGAGATTCTCGGCAAGATCCTGCTCAGCTGGCACAACATCGCCTTTTTCCAGGCCCTGACCGCGGCCATGCGGGCGGCGATCGCCGAGGGCCGGTTCGAGGCCTTCCGCCGCGATTTCCACGCCCGCCACACCTCGAACGGCTAGCGCTGGCTGCCGCCCCTCGGCCGGAACCAGGCCGGGGCGGCGGGCGGGGCGCAGTTCCGCTGTATCCCCGTGCCCTTCAGGAAGCTGCGCCGCATCCGCCCGGACTGGATCGCCGACTGGACATGGCGGCTGTGCTGCTCGGCGCCCGACAGCCGGCGCACCCACGCCCGGCCCGGGATGAAGTCGGTCGTGGCGTCCCGGATGGCGTCCAGCGCCGCCCTGGCCGCCGCATCGGCGGCCCGCTCGCTCGGGAACGAGCCGTCCGGCGCCGGCGGCTCGTCGATATCGGGGCCCAGCGCCTCGTTCAGCCGCGCGATCTCGGCCCCGATGGTGGCGCAGTGGTTCAGGTTGCGCAGATCATAGGGATTGGCCTCGGCCTGCAGCAGCACGGTCGGGATGTACTCCCGCCGCAGGTTCAGATCGTCCAGCGGCGCGGTCGCCGCGGCTCCCACGCCCGCTCCGAACTGCCGCGCCCCGTCCATCGCCGAATGGCCGGCGTTGCACCCGGCCAGGGCGACGGCGACGGAAAGCAGGATCGGGGTCGGGCGCATGGGCCTTTCAACCACGGCCCGCGGCGCGGCGAAAGCGCTTCCCGCCGCCGCAAATCCGGTTAGGGTCCCGCCGCATGTTCCAGTTCGTAAAGACGCTGTTCGCGCAACTTCAGTGCCAGCACGATTTCAAATACAGCCGCACCAGGCCGGGCGCCCTCGTCTGCAGGAAATGCCGCGCCCGCCGGGCGAAGCCCCGTTGACGCCATGTGGTGAAAAAAGGGGTGGTACGTCCTCTCGGGCTCGAACCGAGGACCCTCTGATTAAAAGTCAGATGCTCTAACCAACTGAGCTAAGGACGCACACCTGCGGGATCGCGCTTGCGACCCGGCGACGCGCCTTCTGTTGCAATCCGGCTTCCGGGTCAAGCGCCGGGTCGACGTATTGCAGGCGCCGGGCTAGGCATTCGGCATGAAACCCTTGTCCGGCCTGCGCATCCTCGAGTTCGACGGCCTGGGCCCCGTGACCTTCGCCGGCATGGTCCTGGCCGACCTCGGCGCCGAGGTGCTGCGCCTGACCCGCGCCCCCGGAGCCGGCGCGGCGAACTTCGCCGACGTGGGCGGCGCGGTGCTCCATCGCGGACGCTCATCTGTCGCGATCGATCTGAAGGACGCCGACGATCGGGCCCGCGTTCTCGAACTGATCGGCGCCGCGGACGGCCTGATCGAGGGCTTCCGCCCCGGCGTCATGGAGCGGCTGGGCCTCGGCCCCGACGTCTGCGCCGCGCGCAATCCGAAACTGGTCTACGGCCGCGTCACGGGCTGGGGCCAGACGGGCCCCAAGGCGGTCGAGGTGGGCCACGACATCAACTACATCGCCCTCAGCGGCGCCCTGCACGCCATGGGAGAGCCCGACCGGCCGCCCCGCCCGCCGCTGAACCTGATCGGCGACTACGGCGGCGGCGCCATGATGCTGGTGACCGGCGTGCTCGCGGGCCTGATCGAGGCGCAGCGCACGGGCGTGGGCCGGGTCGTGGACGCCGCCATGACCGACGGTTCGGCCCTGCTGACGAGCCTGTTCCACGCCCTGTCGGCCCGGGGCCTGTGGAGCGACGCGCGCGGCGCCAACCTGCTGGACGGCGGGGCGCCCTTCTACCGCTGCTTCGCCTGCCGGGACGGGCGATACGTCGCCGTCGGCGCGCTGGAGCCACGGTTCTACAGCGTGCTGCTGACGGGCCTCGGCCTGACGGAGGCCGAAGCCCCGCAATACGACATGGCGAACTGGCCGACCCTGCACGCCCGGCTGGAGGCCGTCTTCGCCGCCCGGGATCGCGACGACTGGGCGGCCCTGTTCGAAGGTACGGACGCCTGCGTCACGCCGGTCCTGTCGCTCGCCGAGGCCCCTCTTCATCCGCACAACGCCGCCCGCAAGACCTTCACCGCCACAGATCCGATCCAGCCCGCCCCGGCCCCGCGATTCGCCGGCGGCGACGCCCTGCCTGACCCCGAAGGCCCGGTCCTGTCGGTCGATGAGGCCCTGACCCGCTGGCGCTGAGGAATCGGCCCGATGGACGGACCCGCCACGCCGTCGCAAAATCTTGCCCGACCGCCCTCTGGCGTGGTGACCGTCGATCCGTTCAAGGTTATGGAACGGGCGAACCGGTCGCGCGTTGGAAGGCCGATCCGGGGGAGACGCCATCCATGAAACGACTGATCGCCTGTCTGGTCCTGACCAGCGCCCTGACCCTCACGGCCTGCGATGATCCGCAGGAGTCCAACGAGCCGGAAACCGCCGACGCGACGATGGAAGCCCCGGTCGCTCCCGCCGCCGAAGACGCCGGCGCGCCGGTCGCCGCCCCCGGCGCGGTCGACACTCCGCCCGCCGATTCGACGACGCTTCCGCCCGAGAAGCGGTCTTCGGAAGAGTCGGTCAAACCCGAGAGCGAAACGCTCTTCTACTGATCTGCCCTGATCGGCGGCCCCTGTCCGCCCTGACGAAAGTTCCAGTTTGACGCCACGGCTCGCCCTGTTTCTCGTCAGCACGGCGGGTCTCGCTCTCCTCGCGCCCGCCGCCCATGCAGACCCGCGCGCCCAGATTCGCGGCGAGATGGACGCCGAGCTGCGCGAGCAGCTCATCCGGGCCGTGGGCGAGGTCGACGCCCCGCCCTCGAACCGGTTCGAGGCCCGCCGCCGCGCCCGCGGCGCCATGCAGGCCGCCGAGGCCCTGCTGAGGTCCGAAGGCTACTACCAGCCCGTGCTGGAGGACGTGGTCGAGGGCGAGGAAAATCCCGTCGCCATCGTCCAGGTCACGCCCGGCCGCCGGTTCCTGCTCATCGATCCCCGGGTCCAGTGGACCGCCCCCGCCCCCGATCCCGCATCCGAAGCCGTCGCCCTGGGCGAGGTGGCCGTCAAACCGAACCAGGCCGGCCGCGCCGGCGACGTCATCTCGGCCGAGGGGCGCGCCGTCGCCGCCCTGACCCGCCGCGGCTATGCCGACGCCGCGGCTGAACCCCGCCGCGTCGTCGTCGACCATGCGACCTTCACGGTCCAGCCCAACTACCGGATCTCGTCCGGCGCCCTCGTGCGTCTGGACGGGGTGCGGCTTGAGACGCGCGGCCCCACCAATCCGGCCTGGGTGACGCGCCTGGCCCCTTGGTCCGAAGGCGATGTCTACGATCCCGAGGATGTCGCCGAGCTGGAGCGCCGGCTGCTCGAAACGGGCGTCTACGACGGCGTGGGCGTGGCCCTCGCGCCCGCCGACCAGAGCCTCGCCAACGGCTACCGGCCCATCGTCGTCACCCTGACCGACCGTCCGCGTCGCATCCTCGAGGCCGGCGCCACCTTCTCGACCGCCGAGGGCTCGGGCGTCGACCTGCTCTGGACCTGGCACAACCGGTTCGGACGGGCCGACACCCTGGTCTGGCAGGCGCGCGCCGCCAACATCGACAGCCGGATCGGCGCCAGCCTCAGCCTGCCGCATTGGCGCCGTCCGGGCGAAACGCTGAAGCTGTCGGCCGCCGTGGTGAACGAGGACACCGACGCCTATGTGCGAACGGCCCTCGCCGTGGCCGCCGACCTGCAGCAGCGCATCGGCAAGACGTCATACATCAGCTACGGGGTCGGTTTCGACGCCGGCAAATACGACGAAGCCCGGTTCGACCCCGTCACACAGCTGCCGATAAACACCGAGCGCAATCTGGCGATTCTGACCGGCCGCGGCAGCGCCTATCTGGACCGGTCCAACGATCCGTTGAACCCGACGACCGGCTGGCGTCTGTCCATCTGGGCCCAGCCCACCGTCGTGACCGGCGACGATTCCCTGGCCTTCCTGCGCGTCGAGAGTCAGGTCTCGGCCTATCTGCCGCTTCAGGACAATGCGAAAACCGTCCTGGCGGGACGCGCGCGCCTGGGCTCCATCGTGGGCGGCGACGAACTGGCCATCCCGTCGGACCGCCTGTTCTATTCCGGCGGCGGCGGCTCGGTCCGCGGCTATGAGTATCAGGGTGTGGGCCCCCGCCTGCCGGACAACACCCCGCGCGGCGGCCTGAGTCTCGTCGAGGCCGCCATCGAGGTCCGTCACGATGTCTGGCGCAGCTTCCAGGCCGTGGCCTTCATCGACGCCGGCGCGATCGGCTTCCAGGAGGCGCCGGACTTCAGCAACCTGCGCTACGGCGCCGGCGTCGGCGTCCGCTACATGCTGCCGTTCGGGCCGATCCGGGCCGACATCGCCATTCCCCTGGACAAGCGGGAAGGCGACGCCGACTTCCAGCTCTACGTCAGCATCGGACAGGCGTTTTGACCGCCGCCCCGCCCCCCGACGACCTGCCTGACACGCCTGCGGAAACGGCGAAGAAGAAGCGCACCCGCCTGCAGGCCATCGCCTTCTTCGGCGGCATGGGCGCGGCCATCCTCGCCGCCATCCTGCTCGTCGTCCTGGTCGGAGGGCGGATGTATCTGCTGTCCGGCCCCGGCCGCGAACTGGTCACCAGCTTCGTCGCCGGCAAGAAGATCGGCCGCTACGGACGCATCAATGTCGAGGGCGTCCGCGGCGACCTGTTCGACGACTTCACCATCGACCGCGTCACCGTAACCGACGCGAAGGGCGTCTGGCTGGAAGCGCGCAAGGTCCGGGTCGACTGGGACTGGTGGCCGCTGATGGCCCGCGAGTTCCACGCCACCGAGGTCGAGGCCGAGGTCATCCGCCTGATCCGCCGCCCCGAGGTCGAACCCTCGACCACCCCGCCCGGACCCCAGCCCCTGTCGGTCGACATCGACCGCTTCTCCGCCGACGTCGAGCTGCTGGAGGGCTTCAGCCAGGAGTATGGCCGCTGGCGTCTGACCGGCGAGGCCGACGCGCCGCGCAAGGGTCCGAAGAAGGCCATCCTGAACGCCGCCAGCAACAGCCGGCCGGGCGACTATCTGCGCATCAACGCCACCCTCGGGGCGAAGATCACCGACCTGCGCCTGAACCTGCGCGCCAACGAGGCCCAGGGCGGCCCGATCGCGGGCGCCCTGGGCTACTCTCCCGACCGGCCCTTCTTCGCCACCGCCGTGGTCAACGGCTCGGTCGTGGACGCCGTCGTGCGCACCGGCGACTTCGTGCCCCTGGTGATCAAGGGACGCTATGGCGACAACCGGACCCGCATCGCCGGCTTCATGGACTTCTCGGGCTCGGACCTGCTCGCGCCGTTCGCCCGAAGGGTCGGCCGCACGGCCCGGTTCGGCTTCGCCACCTCGGCCGACAGCGACAGGGACGGGCTGCACGGCGTCGGCTGGCGGCTGATCGCCGACAATCTGAACGCCAGCGCCCGCGGCGACATCCGCCTCAGCGATCGCAGCAGTCCGGACGGCATAAACCTGGACATCTGGACGCCGTCCCTGACCCGGCTGATCGGCCAGCGGGCCGCGGGTCCCGCGGCCTACAAGGGCGTCTTCAAGGGCGACGCGACCTCCTGGACCCTGACCGGATCGGCGGACCTGCTGGGCGCCGAGATCACCAGCTATCGGGCGCAACGCATCCGCGGCCCGCTGAACGCCCGCATGCGGCTGGGACGGCTCGATCTCGACGGCGACATTCGCGCCGCCGGGGGCTCCAGCGCCGGGATCGTGGGCGGCCTGCTGGGCAGCCAGCCGCGGGTGACGTTCGAGGCCGCCCGTCTGGCCGACGGCGCCATACTGCTGGAGCGGCTTCAGGCGACCGGTCAGGCTCTGACCCTGTCCGGCTCCGGCGGGCGCAGCCTGACCGGCGGCCTCGGCTTCCGGGGTCAGGCCCGGATCACCGACGTCTCGCGCCTGCGCAAGGGCGCCCGCGGGGCCTTCGGCGGTCCCGTCACCGCCTCCATGGCGCGGGCCGGTCAGCCGTGGCGCATCACCTTCGACGCCCGCGGCAGCCGGCTGGCGACCGGCATGGCCGAACTGGACCGGCTCCTCGGCCCTGCGCCACGACTCCAGGCGACGGGCGCCTTGCGGGGCGGACGGATCGAGATCGAGCGCGCGACCCTGACCGGCGCCCAGGGAACCGCCGGCGCGCGGGGCCTGATCGAGGGCGACGGACGGCTGCGGCTGGCCCTGAACTGGAACGCCAACGGCCCCTTCGGCGTCGGCCCCGTCGCCATCGACGGCGCCATGACCGGCGACGGCGCCCTGACCGGCACCCTGGCCCGGCCGCGCGCCGACCTGACGGCGAAATTCGGCAAGCTCAGCGCCGGGGCCCTGGTCCTGACCGACGCCGACATGGTGCTCAGCTTCCGGCGCGGCGCCGACGCCTCCGACGGCCGCATCGCCCTGACGGCCGGATCGAACTACGGCCCCGCCCGGGCCAGCGGCAACTTCTTCCTCGGCGGCGACCGCATCCGGCTGACCGACGTCGACCTGAACGCCGGCGGCGTCACGGCCCAGGGCGCCGTCGCCCTGTCCAACAGCTTCCCGTCCAGCGCCGACCTGACCTTCACGGCGCGACCCGGCGCCTTCCTGGCCTCCGGAACCGCCGACGGGCGCGTCCGCCTGACCGACGGCGACGGCGCCGAGACCGCCATCCTCGACGTGACCGGCCGCAACGTCCGTCTGGCCGGATCGACCTGGATCATCCGCACCCTCGACCTCAACGGCCGCGGAACCCTGTCCCGCCTGCCCTTCACCCTCAAGACCGACATCGGCGGCGCCACGCCGGTCTCGTTCGACGGAACCGGCGTCTATTCCCGCAGCGCCAGCGCCCAGTCCGTGGTGCTGGAGGGGGCCGGCCGGGTGCGCGAGATCGCCTTCACGACGCGCAATCCCGCCGTCATCGCCCTGTCGGGCGACGGACGCGTGGCGCGGGTCGATCTCGGCATCGGCGGCGGCGTCCTGCTGGGCGAGCTGCGTCAGGACTCCCGCGCCGCCATCATCGAGGCCAATCTGACCAGCGTCGATCTGGGGACCGTGGTCCGAGACATGCGGGGGTCCGTGACGGGCCGCCTGTCGTTGCGCGGCGCGGGCGACGATCTGTCGGGCTCGGCCAATCTGACCGCCCAGGACATCCGCAGCATCGACGCCCCGCGCGGTCTGGCGGTCGACGGATCGCTGAACGCCGTCCTCGTCAACAACAGCCTGCGGGTCCAGGCCCAGGCCAGCGACGGCGACGCCGTCCGCGCCACCGCCGATCTCACCCTGCCGGTCGAGGCCTCGGCCGTCCCGCTGCGCCTCGCCGTCGTGCGAACGCGCGAGATGTCGGGCGACATCGCCATCCAGGGCCAGATCCAGCCCATCTGGGACCTGCTGGCCGGCGGCGAGCGGTCCCTGACGGGCCAGGTCAACGCCCGGGCCAGCGTGGCGGGTTCCCTGGCCGAGCCGCGCCTCAACGGCCGGCTGGACCTGCAACAGGGCGCCTTCCGCGACAGCGCCACGGGCGTGCGGCTGGAGAACGTCACCCTGGCCAGCCGCTTCGACGACACGACCGGCCTGATCGAGACCTTCAGCGCGATGGACGGCGCCGGCGGCTCCGTCTCCGGCAACGGCCGCATCGGCCTGCGCCAGGGTTCGGGTTCCAGCTTCCAGCTGCTGCTCAACCGCTTCCGCATCATCGACAACGACATCGCCGAGGCCAGGGCCTCGGGTCCGCTTACCGTGACCCGCGGCGCGGACGGCAACATCACCCTGACCGGCGAGATGGACATCGACGAGGCCCGCATCGAGGCCAATCCGCCGGGATCCACGGGCATCGTCCGCATGGACGTGGTCGAGATCAACAAGCCCGGCGGCGACGTCCCGGAGGAAGACCAGAACCGTCAGCGCGGCCTGCAGTTCGGCCTCAACGTCGGCCTGCGCTCGCCCGGCGGCGACGTGCGCGTGGTCGGCCGCGGCCTGAACGTGGAGATGAACGTCAACGCGCGCGTCACCGGCACCATCAGCCGGCCGATCCTCAGCGGCAATGCCCGGGTCGTGCGGGGCGACTACGACTTCGCCGGCAAGCGGTTCGTCTTCGACCAGCGCGGCTCGGTCAGCCTGTCGACCAATCCCGAGCTGATCCGGCTCGACCTGTCGGCGACGCGCGACGATCCCGCCCTGACGGCCACCATCCGCGTCACCGGCACGGCGGCCCGGCCCGAGATCGCCCTGACCTCGACGCCGTCCCTGCCCCAGGACGAAATCCTGTCCCAGGTCCTGTTCGGACGGTCGGCGTCGCAGCTGTCCGGGTTCGAGGCCGCGCAGCTGGCGGCCGGGGTCGCGGCCCTGGCGGGGGGCGGCGGCTTCGACGTCATCGGCAATCTGCGCGAACTGGCCGGCCTCGACCGGCTGTCGTTCGGCGGCGAGGCGTCAGGCCTCACCGTCGCCGGCGGGCGCTATATCAGCGACGATGTCTATCTGGAGATCATCGGCGGCGGCGAAAGCGGCGCGGCCGTGAACGTCGAATGGCAGGTGCGACGGAACCTGACGATCAGTTCGAAGGTCAGCGGAACGGGCGACGCCAGCCTGTCGATCCGCTGGCGCCGCCAGTCGCGACAGCCGGGCGCCGGTCGCGAGGACCGACGCCCGAACCGTTAGGTCCTAGTAGTCCTGGGCGGCCGCGAAACGCAGCTTGTCCAGCTTCTGGGCGCCGCGGATGCCGGTGATGTGCAGCAGCAGTTCGACCACCATGACGGCGAAGCCGCCCCAGATCTGCCAGGCCGGCGTCCGGGCCGCTTCCGGCAGGGCCGACTGATCGGCTGTCGCCAGACCCAGCAGTCCGGAAACCAGACCGAAGGCGACCAGGAGGGCGAAGATGATCGGGATGACGATATTGGGCTTGGTCCACTGGACGAAGCCGAGAACCGCCTGAATGACGACCAGGCCGACCGACATCCACAGCGCGGTCTGCGCCATCATGCTCACCATGCCGGCGGCTTCCGGGTTCTGGGCCGTGGCCGTGGCCACGGCGGCTTCCATGACGGCCTGGCCGGCGGTCATCAGATAGATGACGCCGACGATCCCCCACAGGACCCCCAGGAAAATGGCGACGGCGCTGGCTCTCGCGGCGGCGATCGCCTCGGCTTCTGTGGTGATCGGCGCTGTCGGATTCAGCGCGCGTTTCAGGTCAATCATGTGGTGGTCCTCCCTCAATGGTGATCCAGCCTAGCGCGCGCATCCGGCGGTGGAAACGGGCAAGCGCTCGCCTTCACCTTTGCCGTCGGCCCGGCTAGGGTCCGCCGGCATGCGAATTCACCCCTCCGACCAGCTCGTGCTCGACCACGTCGCGGCGCGCGAAGCCGCCGTCATTGGCCGGGCGGTCGACTGGGCGAACATCAACTCGGGCAGCCGCCACGCCGAAGGACTGGCCCGAATCCTCGATCGGCTCGAGGCGGAAGCGGCCGGCCTGCCCTGCGCCGTCGAGCGAATCACCACCCAGGCCTCCACGACCGTCGGAGACGACGGCGCGATCCGCGCCGAGGCCCACGCCGACGCCCTGCACCTCACCGCCCGGCCCGAAGCGCCGATCCAGATCGTCCTGACGGGCCACTACGACACCGTCTTCCCCGCGGACAGCGCCTTCCAGACCGTTTCCACCCGGCCCGACGGCGCCCTGAACGGCCCGGGAATCGCCGACATGAAGGGCGGGATCAGCGTCATGCTGGCGGCGCTGGAAGCCTTCGAGACCCATCCCCACCGCGAACGTGTCGGCTGGACCGTCCTGCTGTCGCCTGACGAGGAGATCGGTTCCCCGGCCTCCGCCCCCCTGCTGGCCAGACTGGGCGCGCGCGGCCACATCGGCATGACCTATGAGCCGGCCCTGGCCGACGGCACGCTCGCCGGGGCGCGCAAGGGCAGCGGCAACTATCACCTGATCGTCAGCGGCAAGGCCGCCCACGCGGGCCGCGCCTTCCACGAAGGAGCCAACGCCGTCGCCGGGGCCGCCATCATCGCCGCCCGCCTCCACGCCCTGAACGGCCTGCATGAGGGCGTCACCGTCAATGTCGCGAAGATCAGCGGCGGCGGCCCCCTGAACGTGGTGGCCGACAACGCCGTGGTCCGCTTCAACGTCCGCGTTCCCGACCAGGCGGCCTCGGACTGGATCGAGGCCACGGTCCACGAAATCGCCTCCGACCTCCCCTTCCCCGGCCTGGTCCTGCACCTGCTGGGCGGCATGACCCGCGCGCCCAAGCCGATGGACGCCTCCCAGACCGCCCTGTTCGAGGCCGTGCGCGACACGGGCGCCCTGCTGGGCCAGACCATCGCCTGGAAGCCCTCGGGCGGCGTCTGCGAGGGCAACAACCTGCACGCCGCCGGCCTGCCCAATATCGACACCCTCGGCGTCCTTGGCGGCGACATCCATTCGGATCAGGAGTTCGCCTGGCCCGCCAGCTTCGTCGAACGGGCCCAGCTCAGCGCCCTGATCCTGTGCAAGGTCGCGTCGGGCGAGATCGACGCCCTGAAGCTGAAATCCCTGCGTCTGGAGACGATGTAACCCCATGCTCGTCGTCCGACCCGCCGCCCCCGCCGACCTCGACCACCTGCTGGAACTGGCCATCCTCAGCGGCCCCGGCTTCACCAGCCTGCCCGAGGATCCCGATCAGCTGGTGGAGCGGCTGGACCTCAGCCGCAACAGCTTCAACGGCAAGCTGGCGCCGGAAGAGCGCTGGTACACCCTGATGCTCGAGGAATCCGAGACCGGCGACGTCGACGGCATCGGCTCGGTCAAGGCCGCCGTCGGCCTGCACCGGCCCTTCTTCTCGTTCCGCGTGGTGACCAACACCCAGTCGTCGCCGTCGCTGGGCATCAAGCTGGAACAGAAGACCCTCGTCCTGGTCAACGAATGCACCGGCTGGACCGAGGTCGGCTCCCTCTTCCTCAAGGCCGACCGTCGCAAGGGCGGCGCCGGCCGCCTGCTCAGCCAGTCGCGCTACATGCTGATCGGCGCCCAGCCCGAGCTGTTCAGCGAGAATGTCCTGGCCGAGCTGCGCGGCGTCTTCACCCCCGACGGCGCCTGCCCCTTCTGGGACCATGTCGCGCACAAATTCTTCCCCATGGAGTTCGACGAGGCCGACCGCATGACCGGCTCGACCGACAAGCAGTTCATCCTCGACCTGGCCCCGCGCCACCCGATCTACATCGACCTGCTGCCCGAACCCGCCCGCGCCGTGATCGGCAAGGTCCATCCGCAGGGCGTGCCCGCCATGGCCCTGCTGGAGAGCGAAGGCTTCCGGCCCAACGGCCTGATCGACATCTTCGACGCCGGCCCGACGGTCGCCTGCGGCCGCGACAACATCCGCACCGTCCGCGACGCCCGCCGCCTGACCGTGGCCGTCGCCGCCGAGGTCGAGGCCGAACTGCCCGCCCTGATCTCGACCGACAGCGTCTCCGCCTTCCGCGCCGTCCGCCAGCGCGCCCATGTCGAGGGCGATGTCGCCACCCTGAACGCCGAAACCGCCGACGCCCTCAGGGTCCGCGCCGGCGACACCGTGCGGCTGAAGGCCTGAGCGACCATCTGATGACCATGACCGCCTTCAAATCCATCGATCCCGCCACCGGCGAAACCGTCTGGGAAGGCCCCGCCGCCTCGCCCGCCGAGGTCCAGGCCGCCGCCGACCGCGCCCGCGCCGCCTTCCCCGACTGGGCCGACCGCCCGCGCCAGGACCGCATCGACGCCGTGAACCGCTATCAGGCCGTCCTCAAGGCCCGCGCGCCGCAGATGGCTGAGGCCATCAGCCGCGAGACCGGCAAGGCCCTGTGGGAGACGACGACCGAACTCGCCGCCATGGCCGGCAAGGTCGACATCTCCATCCGCGCCTATGACGAGCGCACGGGCGAGCGCACCGCCGAGACGGCCTTCGGCCACGCGACCCTGCGCCACCGACCGCACGGCGTCGCGGCCGTGCTGGGCCCTTTCAACTTCCCCGGCCACCTGCCCAACGGCCATATCGTCCCGGCCCTGCTTGCCGGCGACACGGTCGTGTTCAAGCCGTCCGAGGAGACCCCCCTCATCGGCCAGCTGATGGCCGAGGCCTTCGCCGAAGCCGATCTGCCCGAAGGCGTGATCAATGTTGTCCAGGGCGGTCGCGACACAGGCGCGGCCCTGCTGGACGCGGGCATCGACGCCCTGATGTTCACCGGCTCGGGCGCGGCCGGGGCCCATTTCCGGCGCAAATTCGCCGACGACCCCCATGTGATCCTGGCCCTGGAGCTGGGCGGCAACAATCCGCTGGTCGTCTGGGACGCCGCCGACGCCGAGGCCGTCGCCGGCATCGTCGTCCAGTCCGCCTTCGTCACCACGGGCCAGCGCTGCTCCTGCGCCCGCCGCCTGATCGTGCCGCAAGGCCCGCAGGGCGACGCCATCGTCGAGGCCGTCGCCGCCTTCGTCGACCGCCTGATCCTCGCCCCGTGGAATTCCACGCCCGAACCCTACGCCGGCCCGCTGATCTCGCAGAAGGCCGCCGAGGCCGCCCTGCAGGCGCTGCAGGACCGCATCGCCATGGGCGCCAGGGTCATCCGCGCCTCGGGCCCCGTCGACAACCTGCCCGGCGCCTTCGTGAAGCCCGCCATCATCGACGTCACCGGCGTGGCCGTCCCCGACGAGGAGATGTTCGCCCCCTTCCTGTCCGTGACCCGGGTCGCCAGCTTCGACGCCGCCATCGCCGAGGCCAACGCCACCCGCTACGGCCTGTCCGCCGGTCTGGTCAGCGACGATCCCGCCAACTGGGACCGCTTCATCCGCCGCATCCGCGCCGGCGTGGTCAACTTCAACCGCCCGACCACCGGCGCCGCCGGCGACATGCCCTTCGGCGGTCTCGGCGCCAGCGGCAACCACCGGCCAAGCGCCTACTACGCCGCCGACTACTGCGCCTATCCCGTCGCCAGTTTCGAGGCCGGCTCTGTCCGGAACATCGAAAGCGAGATCAAAGGCTTGCGGCCGTGACCTTCGCGGTCGAGGCAAATGCGGACGGCCTGATCGGACCGACCCACTCCTACGCGGGCCTGTCGCCGGGCAACCTCGCCTCCAGCCTCAACGCCGGGGAGGCGTCCAATCCCCGCGCCGCCGTCCTGCAGGGCCTCGACAAGATGAAGCGGCTCGCCGACCTCGGCCTGCCCCAGTTCGTCCTGCCCCCGCACGAGCGGCCCGACATTCCCTTCCTGCGAACCCTCGGCTTCACCGGCTCCGACGCCGCCGTTCTGGAAGCCGCCTGGAAAACCGCGCCCTCCTTCGCCGCCGCCGCCTGTTCGGCCTCGCCCATGTGGGCCGCCAACGCCGCCACGGTGACGCCATCCGCCGACGCCGCGGACGGCCGCGTCCACTTCACCCCCGCCAACCTGGTCACCAACCTGCACCGCTCGCTGGAGCACCGGCAGACGAAGCGGGCGCTGGACGCCCTCTTCCCTGACCCCGCCCGGTTCGCCGTCCACGACGCCCTGCCCTCTGTCGGCCACCTGGCCGACGAAGGCGCCGCGAACCACGTCCGCCTCTGCGCCGACCACGGCGAGCCCGGCGTCAACATCCTCGTCTGGGGCCGCGAGACTCACGAGCCTTGGTCCGGCGCCTTCCCCGCCCGCCAGACGCGCGAAGCCTCCGAGGCCGTCGCCCGCCGCCACGGCGCCGCCCGCGCCGTCTTTCCGCGCCAGTCCCGCGCCGCCATCGCCGGCGGGACCTTCCACAACGACGTCGTCTGCGTCGGCGCCCTCGACACCCTGTTCTTCCACGAGCTCGCCTTCGAGGACGCGACGGCCGCCAGGGCCGATATCCGCGCCGCCGCCGCCGGCCTGTTCGAGCCGATCTTCGTCGAGGTCTCCTCCGCCGACCTTCCGCTGGCCGACGCCATCTCCAGCTATCTGTTCAACTCCATGCTGGTGTCGCTTCCGGGCGAGGACCGCCTGACCCTGATCTGCCCCACCGAGACCCGCGACAACCCGCGCAGCCACGCCGTCGCCGAGCGGCTCGCCGCGTCCAACGGCCCAATCGGCCGGATCGAATACGTCGACGTCCGCCAGTCGATGCGCAACGGCGGCGGCCCCGCCTGCCTGCGCCTGCGCGTGGTCCTGACCGAGGCCGAACAGGCCGCGGCCAACCCCGCCATGCGGCTGACCGACGATCTGCACGCGCGGCTGTCGGCCTGGGGCGCGGCCCGCTATCGCGACCGCCTGACCCCCGCCGATCTGGCCGACCCGTCCCTGCTGGACGAGAGCCGCTCCGCCCTCGACGAACTGACCGGCCTGCTCGGTCTCGGCGGCGGCTTCTATCCGTTTCAGCGGAGCTGAATCGCATGGCCGTAGTCCTGCGCAGGGCCGTCGAGGCGGACGCCGGGGAGCTCCTGACGCTGCAACGGGCCGCCTATGCGACGACAGCCCAGCTGTATCGCGATCCGTTCCTCCCGCCCCTTCTGGAAACCTGCAAGGAGGTCGCCGAAGCCATCCGGTCGCAGATCGTCCTGGCGGCGGTCGACGGACATCGCATCGTGGGTTCGATACGGGTCCGCGTCGAAGGATCCGTGGGCCACATGGGGCGGCTGGTGGTCGCGCCGGATCGGGAGGGCGCGGGGGTCGGCATCCGGCTGCTCAAGGCGATACAGGACCAGGCGCCGCCGCAGGTGCGGCGTTTCGAGCTCTTCACCGGCGCGCTGAGCACTCGCCATATCGCCCTGTACTGGCTTCTCGGATTCGAGGAATTTGATCGGCGATGGTCGGACGAGGGTATTGAACTCGTCTACATGGCCCGGGAGCGGGCATAGGCCAGGACGAGCGAAACCCGTGACCGATTTCACCCTCCGTATCGCGACCGAGGCCGACATCCCGGCCCTCGTCGCCCTGATGGACCGGTCCATCTCGGGCCCGCTCGCCGCCTTCCTCACGCCGGACCAGATCGCCGCGAGCCGCAAGCTGATGGGGCTGGACAGCCAGATCATCGCCGACCGCACCTATTTCATCGTCGAGGTCGACGGCGTTCTGGCCGGCTGCGGCGGCTGGAGCCGGCGCATCACCACCTACGGCGGCGACCACACCCCGGGCCGCGAGCCGGCCCTGCTGCATCCCGGAACCGACGCCGCCCGCGTCCGCGCCATGTACACGGCGCCCGAATTCGTTCGCCGCGGCATAGGCCGGCTGATCCTGCAGGTGTGCGAGGACGCCGCCCGCGCCGAGGGCTACGACCGCGTCGAACTGGTCGCCACCATGGGCGGCGAACCCCTCTATCTGGCCAACGGCTATCGCGAGATCGAACGCTTCGACGACGACCGCGCCGGCGAGCCCGTGCCCTTGGTCAGAATGGGCAAGCGGCTGGACGGCGAGCCCCGGTTTGGCCATCCGGGCGAACCCGGCTAGCCTCGGCCCATTGCGTCGGGGGACCGCTTCTTGATCAGACACATCGCCTTCGGATGCGCCATCCTCAGCCTTCTGGTGCTGGCCGCCGCCGCGGTGGCGGGGTCGATCGCCTATCCCGGCTATGACCACCTGACCCAGTATATCAGCGAGCTCGGGGCCACCGGGGCGCCGACCAGCCGCCCGGTCAGCCTGGCCTTCATCGCCTCCGGCGTCCTGCTGGCCGCCTTCTGGCTCCTCTGCATCGGCCTGTTTCCGAAAAGCCCGCTGTCCGTCATCGGCTTCGGCCTGAGCGCGCTCAACGGACTGGGCCTGATGTCCGGCGGCGTCTTTCCCTGCGACTTCGAATGTTCGCTCGAGAACGCCAGCAGCGCCGCGGTCCTGCACGAGGTCCTCGGCGGCGTCGGCTATCTTTGCGGCGTGGTCGGCCTGATGCTGGTCGGCCTGGCCGCCCGGAACTGGCGCGACGGCCGCAACCTCTTCCATCTCGCCATCGTCTGCGGCGCGCCCGCGGCCGGGGCGATCTGGCTGGTCAATCCGGCCTTCGAATACTACGGCGCCGCCCAGCGCGTGCTGGAGATCGCCCTCGCCGCCTGGACGGTCGGGGTCGCCCTTGCCGTGCGCCGACCCATGGCCGCCTCATGAGCGAGGCCTTCATGACCCCCGCCCGCCGCCTGCGCAACATCATCGGCGGCTCGGCCGGCAATCTGGTCGAATGGTTCGACTGGTACGCCTATGCCGCCTTCACCCTGTATTTCGCCCCGGTCTTCTTTCCCAAAGGCGACTCCACCGCCCAGCTCCTGAGCACGGCCGCCATCTTCGCCGTCGGCTTCTTCATGCGGCCGGTCGGGGCCTGGGTCATGGGCGTCTATTCCGACCGCAAGGGCCGCAAGGCCGGCCTGACCCTGTCCGTGACCCTGATGTGCACCGGCAGCCTGATCATCGCCTGCACGCCCGGCTACGCCAGCATCGGCGTGGCCGCCCCGGCCCTGCTGCTGTTCGCCCGCATGCTGCAGGGCCTCAGCGTCGGCGGCGAATACGGATCCTCGGCCACCTACCTGTCCGAAATGGCCACGGCGAAGCACCGCGGCTTCTGGTCCAGCTTCCAGTATGTGACCCTGATCTCGGGCCAGCTCCTGGCCCTGCTGCTGCTGATCCTGCTGCAGGCCACCATGGACGAGGCCGATCTGAAGGCCTGGGGCTGGCGCATCCCCTTCTTCGTCGGCGCGGCCCTGGCCGTGGTCGTCTTCTGGCTGCGCCGCCGCCTCGACGAGACCCGCGCCTTCGAGGGCGACATCTCGGGCCCGCCCAGATCCAGCGCCCTGCTGCTGATCATGAAGCATCCGCGCGAGGCCCTGCTGGTGCTGGGCCTGACCGCCGGCGGGACGCTCGCCTTCTACGCCTACACCACCTACCTGCAGAAATTCCTCGTCAACACGACCGGCTTTTCCAAGGATGCCGCCACCCAGATCAGCGCCGCGGCCCTGTTCGTCTTCATGCTGCTTCAGCCGGCGGTCGGCGCCCTGTCCGACCGCATCGGCCGCAAGCCGGTGATGATCGCCTTCGGCGTGTCGGGGGTCCTGCTCACCGTCCCGATCATGACCGCCCTGGCCACGGCCGACAGCCCGTTCGTCGCCTTCCTGCTGGCCATGACCTCGCTGGTGATTGTCAGCGGCTACACCGCCATCAACGCCGTGGTGAAGGCCGAGCTCTTCCCCACACACATCCGCGCCCTGGGCGTCGCCCTGCCCTATGCGATCGCCAATGCGGCCTTCGGCGGCACGGCCGAATACGTCGCCCTGTGGTTCAAGTCGAACGGGATCGAAAGCGCCTTCTTCTGGTACGTGACCGGCATGATCGGCGTATCGTTGCTGGTCTATCTGTTCATGCGCGACACGCGGCGCCACAGCCTGATCGTCCACGCGGACTGATCAGCCCGGCGATCTCAACCGCTCCAGCGCCTGCGGATAGCGGCGCGACAGCGGCGCCTCTATCGCGCCCAGTTCGACGGTCCAGTCCCCGGACCCGTCGGGTCGCAACCCTGTCACCCTCGCCCCGTTCACCAGCCACGACCGGTGCGCCCGGACAAAGCCGAACGACCCCAACTCGACCTCGATGGCCGCCAGGGTTGCGCGCATCAACGGCCGGCGGCCGTCGGCCAGCCAGAACTCGACATAGTTGCCGGCCGAGCTGACCGCGACGATATCGGACAGGGATGTGCGGATGATGCGGGCCCCGTCGCGGATATCGAAGCTGACCGGCCGGACGGGTTCGTCGCGGCGGCTGCGAAGGTAGCCGGTGACCCAGAAAACAAACACGAACAGGGCGTAGCTGAGCAGGTCCTTGCGCAGCTCGTAGATGAACCGGTCGCCGAAGACGTAGGGCCCGCCCTCGATCAGGCGATAGGCGACATCCCGCAACCAGATGAAGCCGAGAACGTGCAGGGCGGAATAGGCGAGCAGGCCCGCCGCGTGGATGGCCAGGAAGGTCGCCTTGGGCCGCCACCCCTCGGCGGCCATGTCATCCGGCGGCGCCAGTGTGATCGTCAGCCACGGAATCCACAGCAGGAGCAGCAGGGCGCCCATGCTGGTGCCTTCCCACAGCCACGGCTCCCAGGACTCGATCCCCGGCGTATCCGCCAGGACGGTGAAGGCGTTGACCACGGTCACGACGATCGCGACCCCGGCGATGACCAGCCAGCCGGAGCGGAGATCGCGACGATCGAGGCGCCGCATGCGATGGCCCAGGCCATCCATCACGGCAGCCGCGCCGCTCGTCACAGGCGTCGACCGATCGTCACCCCCGTCGCGCCGCGAACCCCTGCGCCGTTGCCCGGCGTCCGACGATCCGCGCACCTCGGCCTCATCGTCAATGCTCACAGGCTGATCCCATGTCGTCCCCGTCCCTCGACCCGGTCTCCCGCGTCGTCCCACCCCCGACCGAAGGCCAGCGCCGCCATGATCTGGACTGGATCCGCGTGGCCGCCTTCTTCCTTCTGATCCTCTACCACGTGGGCATGCTCTACGTGTCGTGGGACTTCCATGTGAAGAGCCCGCGCATCGTCGAGGCGGTGCAGCCTCTCATGATGATCACCAGCCCCTGGCGGCTCACCCTGCTGTTTGTCGTGTCGGGAGCCGCGACCCGCTTCATGGTGGACGGCTTTGAAGCTTCGGGCGGCGGGGCCGGCCGGCGGCTGGCCGGGTCGCGAATCCTGCGGCTCCTGCCCGCCCTGCTGTTCGGCATGTTCGTGATCGTTCCGCCGCAGAGCTATTACGAGGTCTTCCAGGCGGCGCAGTGGCTTGGCGTCGCGGACCCGGCGCATTCACCCTGGCTGCAGGACTTCTGGATCAAATACGCCACCGGCTATGCCGGCTGGTGCGACGCCGACGGCTGCCTGACCACCCCGACGTGGAACCATCTGTGGTTCATCGCCTACCTCCTGCCGTACGGCCTCCTCATCGCCGCCCTCGTGGGTCTTCCCGGCAAGCCGCTGGGCGTCCTTGCCCGATGGACCGAGCGGGCTTGCGCCGGCTGGGGCCTGCTGCTCTGGCCGATGGTCTATCTGGCCGTGCTGCGCTTCACCCTCGCGCCGGTCTTCGAGGTCACCCACGCCTTCTGGGGGGACTGGTACAACCACGCCCTGTCGTTCGGCGCCTATCTGTTCGGCTTCCTGATCGCGCGGTCAGAGGCGTTGAAGGCGAACTTCGTGCGGCTGCGCCAGCCCGCGGCGGTGCTTGCGGTGCTCAGCTGGGCGGCGTGGGCGACCTATGCGTGGATCTACCGGGCCGACGACGCGGCGCCGCCCGAGGCGCTGCGCAATGCGATGCGGATCGTCTACGCGGTCGATCAATGGGCGTGGATCGCCGCCATCATGGGCTACGGGGCCCGCTATCTGAACCGCGGCGGGCCGGTGCTCCGCTATCTGAGCGTCGGAGTCTTCCCCTTTTACATCGTGCACCAGACGGTGATCATCCTGGCGGCCTGGTATCTCATGCCGATGAACCTGCCGCTGCCGGTCGAGGCCGGGCTGGTCATCACGGCGACCTTCGCCGCCTGTTTCGCGGCCTATGAGATCGCCCGACGGCTGGGATGGCTGGGACTGCTGCTGGGCGTCAAACCCCGCCCGGCCCCGGCTCCCGATCAGGCCGCGAACCGCCCGCCCTTGCCGGCATAGGCCTGGGTGCCGCGGGTGAAGACCCGGTCGGCGGGCAGAATGGCGTCGATGGCTATGTCGTCGGCGCCCTTCAGCCGGTCATAGATCGGGCCGAAATCCCTCAGCGTTTCGGCCTTCAGCTGTTCGATCGAGTCGATGACGAAATAGACCTGCTGGAAGTCGTCGATCCGGTACAGGGTCCGCATCACCCGTTCGAGATCGAAGCCCAGCCGGTTCGGCGACGGGTCCTCCAGCGAGAAGACGCTCTCGGTCGCCGACGAGACGATGCCCGCGCCATAGATGCGCAGCCCGCCCGCGTCCTGCATCAGACCGAACTCGACCGTGTACCAGTACAGCCGCGCCAGATTCTGCAGCATGCCCAGCGACGCCGCCCGCTGCCCGCCCTTGCCATAGGCTTCCATATAGTCGGCGAAGTCCGGATCGCTCAGCATCGGCACATGGCCGAAGACGTCGTGGAAGATGTCCGGCTCCTGCAGATAGTCCAGCTGGTCCGGCTTGCGGATAAACTGGCCCGAGGGGAAGCGGCGGTTGGCCAGATGGTCGAAGAAGACGTCGTCCGGCACCAGTCCCGGCACGCAGACCACGGTCCAACCGGTCAGGGCCTGCAGCTTGGGGTTCATCACCGCGAAATCGGGAATGCCGCCCGTGTTCAGGTCCAGCGCCGTCAGCCCCTTCAGGAAGACGTCGGCGGCCCGCCCGGGCAGGATCTTCATCTGCCGCGCATACAGGGTGTCCCAGGTCCGGTGCTCGACCTCGGTGTAGGACGCCCAGTCCTGCGGAATGGTCCAGTCGGCGGCCGCGCCCTCGGGCGGCTTGTCGAACACATGCTCGAAGTCTGACACGGGCGTCTCCTGCAACCGCGGGCTCTGACCGGCCCTTGCCGCCAATCTAGGCCCGGCGCGGCCTCCGCGCCAGCCGCCGTCAGTGAATGGCGTGCGCCAGGGGCGCATGGCGGCCCTGGGCGTCGACGGTGAACCAGCGCTTCTCCGCCTCCCGGCTCAGGGCCGACAGCTCCGGATCGTGCTCCAGCGCGGCCTCGGCGGCATAGGCGATGAAGCCCCCGTCCGGCCCGATGGCCAGAACCTGGTAGAAGGGCTGATCCGGCGTCAGCTCCCCCGTCTCGCCGGGCTTGCCGGCGTAGCTGGGGTCGATATCGATCACCACGCCGCGGAAGGCGGCGTCGCGGTGACGGACGATCTGGCCAAGGCCGAATTTGGCGACGGACGACTGGGTCATGGCCGCAGAATGCCGGAGCCAACCTGAGCCTTGGGGTTCCAACGCCGTTCATTTTCGCGTCAGCCGCTTGGCGAGGGCTGTTCGCCGGTCCTAAGGTGTCCGGGACGGGCGCCGTATCGGACCGCCCACCTTGAAAGTTCGGCCCATGCCGGAGACCGACGGCGCGCCCCGGCGCGACGAGCGGTCCCAGCTCCGGAAGCCTGACCGGCAGCGCGCCCGCGGCGGCGCCTCCGGCGGCGGTTCCGGGGCGTCAGGTCGCGAGGCGCCCCTGTATGGCGCGCTCGATCTGGGGACCAACAACTGCCGGCTGCTCATCGCAAAGCCGGCGCGCGACGGCTTTCGCGTCGTCGATTCCTTCAGCCGGATCGTCCGTCTGGGCGAGGGCCTGTCGCGCACGGGCCGGCTGGACGACGCGGCCATGGACCGCGCCTACGAGGCCCTTGTCCTGTGCGGCGAACGCGTGGCCAAGAAGGGCGTCGACTCCTCCCGGCTGATGGCCGTCGCCACCCAGGCCTGCCGTCAGGCCGAGAATGGCGAGGCCTTCATCGAGCGGGTCCGCCACGGCACCGGCCTGAAGCTCCGCATCATCGATCCCGTCGAGGAGGCCCGGCTGGCCGTCGAGGGCTGCCTGAACCTGTTCGACCACGCCGCCGAAGCCGTGCTGGTCGTCGACGTCGGCGGCGGATCGACCGAGCTCAGCTGGCTGAGGCGCAAGGGGCCGGCCGACTTCGTGCTCGAGGGCTGGATGTACGCCCCGGTCGGCGTGGTCACCCTGGCCGAACGCCACCCCGAGCCCGGGACGGCGCTGGACCTGTGGTACGAGGCCATGGTCGCCGACATGGGTCGGGCCCTGGCCGCCGCGCCCGTCACCCCGGAACTGCGCGACATCTTCACCGGCGGACGCGGCCACATGATCGGCACCTCGGGCGCCATCACCAGCCTGGCCGGCATCCATCTGGGCCTGCGCCGCTATCAGCGAAATCTGGTCGACGGCCTGTGGATGACCAGCGGCGACTGCGAGCGCGCGGCCGAAAAGCTGATGGCCCTCGGGCCCGCAGGCCGGGCGGCGGAATCCTGTATCGGGCCCGACCGGGCCGATCTGGTCCTCGCCGGCGCCGCCATCATGGAGGCCGTCCAGCGCGCCTGGCCGTCCGAACGCGTCCGCGTCGCCGACCGCGGCCTGCGCGAGGGCCTGCTGCTGCAACAGATGCGCGCCGCCCGGTCGCCCAGCCGCCGCCGACGGCGCGGCAGGGGCTCCAACGGCGGCGGCGGCCGGAGCGAACCGGCCTAGTTGACGACCTGCACCGGCAGGGTGATGTCGCAGACCGAAAAGTCCGCGCCCCGCGCCGCCCGCGTCTCCTCCACCAGCGCCCGGAAGCGCGGCGAATCCGTCGCCAGCACCTGGACCGACGGCCGTTCGGCCTCCGGAATGTCGGCGGCGATGCGCACGCGGGTCATCCGGTCCGGCTGGGCCTGGGTCATCATGCCGTTGTCGCCGTCGCCCACCTGAAGGCTGCGCACCACATCCAGGCCCGACACCGTCGCGCCCCAGATGGTGTAGCGCTTGTCCAGGGCCGGATAGGCCTGCCGCATGATGAAGAACTGGCTGTTGGCCGTGTCATTGCCCTCGTCCCGGGCCATGCCGGCGACGCCCGGGCAGTACAGTCCCCAGGCGTGGACCTTGCCGTCGCCGGTCAGGGCGAAGGCGGAATCAGGCTGGGTCTGGACCGGCAGGGAATGGAAGAAGCCCACCCTCGCCCCGGCCGGCTCGGCCACGGCGGCGAACGGCATGGTCGCCTCGCGGCGGAAGGTGAACTCGGCCTTCAGGTCCGGATAGGGGCTCTGGCCCTCGCCATTGCCCAGCGGATCGCCGGTCTGGGCCATGAACCAGTCGATCACCCGGTGCCACGGCACGCCGTCATAGAAGCCGCGCCGCGCCAGCAGCTTGATCCGCTCCACATGCAGCGGCGCCACCTCGGGCGTCAGCTCGACCAGAATCCGCCCCTTGGTGGTGTCGATGACCAGCAGGTTCTCGGCCGGCGCCGTGCGCCATTCGGGCGCGGCGATGGTCGTTTGCGGCGTGGGCGGCGCCGGCGGCGGCGGCGTGCCGCCCGAATCCTGGGCGTTCGCCCCGCTCGCCGCACCCATCGTCAGAGCGGCCAGGGCCGCAAGACCGGGAAACTGTCGCATCGCCTTCCCCCCTTGTTGCTGAATCAGCCGCCGGTCACTTCGGCGGGCGGCTGGATGTCACAGACCGTAAAGCGCGCGCCCAGTTCGGTGCGCTTCTGCTCCACCAGGGCGGCGAAGGCCGGGCTGCGCGGCGTCATCACCCGCGCCGACGGCCGCTGTCCTTCGGGCATGGCCGCCGCCGTCCGGGCGCGGGTCATGATGTCGGGATTGGCGACCTGGCCGTTTCCGGCCTCGGTTCCAGCCTTCAGCGCCTTGACCACGTCCAGCCCCGACAGAACCCGGCCGAAGGGCGTGTACAGGCCGTTCAGGCTGTCGTTCTCCGCGGTCATCAGGAAGAACTGGCTGTTGGCGCTGTTCGGGTCTTGACTGCGGGCCATGCCCGCCACCCCCGGACAGAACAGGGCCTGGGCGGCCGTCTTGAAGTCCGAGGTCACCATCATCTGGGCGTCGGGCTGGGTGAAGACCGGCATCGAGCCGGCGATGCCCAGAAGCCCCGTCGGCGCGGCGATCAGGTTCGCGAACCCCATGTCGCGTCCGCGCCGGAACTGGAATTCGCCCGGAATGTCCGGCAGCTCGCTCCCGCCCTCGCCGGTGCCCAGCGGATCGCCGGTCTGGGCCATGAAGCCCGGCAGAACCCGGTGGAATTTCAGCCCGTCGTAGAAGCCCTGATCCGCCAGCGTCCGGATCCGCGCCACCGACTGCGGCGCGACCGCGGGATCCAGCTCGACCACGATCCGGCCCTTTGCCGTGTCGATGACCAGCAGGTTTTCCGGCGCCACCGTGCGCCATTCGGCGGCCGGAGCCTGGGCCGCCGCGGGCAGGCCGGCGGCGAGAAGCGCCATCGAGAACACGCCGATGGTTGCGATACGAAGGCTCATACTATCCCTTGACCTTGTCCCGGACCGCCTTGGCGACGGCCGGACTGACGAAACTGTCGATCGCGCCGTCCAGACGGGCGATTTCCTTGACCAGCCGCGAGGCGATGGCCTGATGCCGCGGGTCGGCCATCAGGAAGACCGTCTCGATGTCGGCATTGAGGCGCTGGTTCATCGCCGTCATCTGGAATTCGTATTCGAAGTCCGCCACGGCGCGCAGGCCGCGCACGATGATGCTGGCGTCCAGCTCCTCGGCGAAATGCATCAGCAGGCTGGAAAACGGCCGGACCTCGACCTTCGCGCCCAGATGGGCCACCTCGGCGCGGACCATCTCGACGCGCTCATCCGTCTTGAACAGCGGCCCCTTGTCGTCGTTGCGGGCCACGCCGATGACCAGCTTGTCGACCAGCTTCACCGCGCGGCCGATGATGTCCATATGCCCGTTGGTCACGGGATCGAACGTGCCCGGATACAGGCCGATGCGCATGCAGTCCTCCCCGCTTTCCAGCGGTTTAGCAGCCGCCGCCCCTACAGCCTAGATCGGTTGAACAGGGTTCGACGCCCATGCGGCCTTGAGGCGGTCGATGATCGCGGGGGATGTCGCGAAGGCATGGTCGCCGATCGCCGCCACGGCGCAGGCCGGCGTGGCGCTGTTGCAGATGAAGGCGCCGTCGAAACCCGCCAGATCGTCCGCATGGACGGGCGCGACCCGGCCTGTCAGGCCGGTCTGGACGAGGCCGCGCTGCACCAGCGCCTGGGCGACGCCCGCCAGCATCGGCGCCTGCGGCCAGATCAGGTCGCCTCCAGAGATAAACCCGATATTCCAGAGTGTTCCTTCCGAAACCTGACCTCCAGTATCCACGAACAAGGCGTCGTCAAAGCCCGCGGCACGGGCTCCGCGCCGCGCCCGGATCAGGCCGAAGGTCGCCACATGCTTCAGATGGGGGGCTTCCCGGCCATAGGTCTGAATCCGCAGCCGCACGCTGTCGGCCAGGGGCGCAGGCGGGGGCGACGCGGCGATCATCACCCTGGGCCGACCACGCCAGTCCGGCGTCCGCGGGCCGATCTCCGGTGAAAACAGGCTGACCCGCAGCCAGCAATCCGCACGCCCCGCTGCGGCGGCCCGCATCAGTTCGCGCAGACGCGCTTCCCCGACCGGTTCGCCGAACAGCTCGGCCGCCTCGGCCTCCAGCCGCGCCAGATGCAGGTCCAGCCCGCGCACCCCGCCCTGCTCCACCCGGAACGAGGTGTAGGCGCCGTAGTTGACCAGGGCCACATGGGTCAGGTCGTCCGGTGTGGCCGGCGCGCCGTCGACGCTCAGTTCAACGGCGCCCGCCATGGATCAGCTTTCGCCGCCCTCGCCGTCCGAAGCCTCGCTCTCGACCGCGCCCTCATCCTCGCCGCCGCTGTCCGGCAGCCGCTCGACCGACACCACCCGCTCGCCCTCGGCGGTGCGGAAGATGGTCACGCCCTGGCTGGAGCGGCCGACGATGCGGACCTGGCTCACCGGCGTGCGGATCATCTGCCCGCCCGAAGTCACCAGCAGCAGGTCGTCCCCGTCCTCGACCGGGAACGAAGCGGCCAGACGGGTGCCCGCGCGGCCGCCCAGGCCGTGCGCCGTCAGCCCCTGCCCGCCACGGCCGGTGCGCCGGTACTCATAGGCCGAGGACCGCTTGCCGAAGCCCGTATCCGTGACCGTCAGAATGAACTGCTCGGCCGCGCCCAGCTCGGCGATGCGCTCGAGGCTCAGCGCGGCGTCGGCCGAACCTTCGCCGCCCTCGTCGTCGGCCTCGACCGTCGGAGTCTCATCCTCGCCGTCCGTCGCCCGGCGCATGGCCGAGGCGTGTTTGACATAGGCGGCCCGCTCCTCCGGCGTCGCATCGACCCGGCCCAGCACGGCCATGGAGATGACCTCGTCGCCCTTCTGCAGGCGCACGCCGCGCACGCCGGTCGAATCCCGGCCCTTGAACACGCGCACGTCGTCGGCCTTGAAGCGGATGGCGCGGCCCAGGGCCGTCGTCAGCATGACGTCGTCCTCGGCCGTGCACAGGGCCACGCCGACCATGTGGTCGCCCTCTTCCAGCTTCATCGCGATCTTGCCGGCCCGGTTGACGGTGGCGAAGTCGCTCAGCTTGTTCCGGCGCACGTCGCCCGACCGAGTCGCGAACATGATGTCCAGGTTCGCCCACTCCGCCTCATCCTCGGGCAGCGGCAGGACGTTCATGATCGAATCGCCCGGCTCGATCGGCAGCAGGTTGACGAAGGCCTTGCCGCGCGACTGCGGATTGCCCAGCGGCAGCCGCCAGGTCTTCAGCTTGTAGGCCTTGCCGTTGGTGGCGAAGAACAGCACCGGCGTGTGGGTCGAGGCCGAGAAGACGCCCACGACGGCGTCATCCTCCTTCATCGCCACGCCGCTGCGGCCCTTGCCGCCGCGATGCTGGGTCCGATAGGCGTTCAGCGCCACCCGCTTGACGTAGCCGCCGTGGGTGACCGTCACGACCATGTCCTCGCGCGGGATCAGGTCCTCGTCTTCCAGCTCGAAATCGCCCTCGCCGATGATCGTCCGGCGCGCCACGGCGAACTCGGACTTCACCGCCAGCAGATCCTCGCGGATCACGGCCAGGATGTTGGCGCGGTCGCTCAACAGGGTCAGGTGGCCTTGGATGGTGTCGGCCAGGCCGCGGGCCTCGCCGAAGATGTCGTCGCGGCCCAGTCCGGTCAGGCGGCTCAGGGTCAGGCCCAGGATGGCCCGCGCCTGCTCGTCCGTCAGGTTCAGCTTGTCGCCGTCGACCAGCATCGAGCGCGGGTCGGCGATCAGCTCGATCAGGGCGATCATGTCGCCCACCGGCCAGCTCTTGGCCTGCAGCCGCTCGCGCGCCTCGGTGGGATCGGCCGAGCTGCGGATGATGTGGATGACCTCGTCGATATTGGCCACGGCCACGGCCAGACCGACCAGCACGTGGCCGCGGTCGCGGGCCTTGGCCAGTTCGAACTTGATGCGGCGGACCACCACCTCTTCCCGGAACTCCAGGAAGGCCTCCAGCAGCTGGCGCAGGCCCATCTGCTGCGGCCGGCCGTGGTTCAGCGCCAGCATGTTGACGCCGAACGAGCTCTGCATGGCGGTGAAGCGCCACAGCTGGTTCAGCACCACGTCGCCGGACGCGTCGCGCTTCAGCTCGATCACCATCCGCATGCCGTCGCGGTCGGATTCGTCGCGGACGTCGGAAATGCCCTCGATCCGCTTCTCGCGGACCATTTCGACGATGCGCTCGATCAGGGTCTGTTTGTTGACCTGGAAGGGCAGCTCGGTGATCACGATGGCCTCGCGATCCTTGCGGATCGTTTCGATCGAGGCCTTGCCGCGCACCATGACCGAGCCGCGGCCGTCGCGCAGGGCGTTGCGCGGGGCCGTCCGGCCCATGATCTCGCCGCCGGTCGGGAAGTCGGGACCAGGCACGATGTCCAGCAGGGCGTCGTCGCTGACGTTCGGATCGTCCAGCAGGGCCACGCAGGCGTCGATGATCTCGCCCAGATTATGCGGCGGGATGTTGGTCGCCATGCCGACGGCGATGCCGCCCGCGCCATTGACCAGCAGGTTGGGAATCCGCGCCGGCAGGACGACGGGCTCCAGCTCCTTCTCGTCGTAGTTCGGCTGGAAATCGACCGTGTCCTTGTCGATGTCGGTCAGCAGGGCCGAGGCCGCCGGGGCCATCCGGGCCTCGGTGTATCGCATCGAGGCCGGCATATCGCCGTCGACCGAGCCGAAATTGCCCTGGCCGTCGACCAGCATCAGACCCATCGAGAACGGCTGGGCCATACGCACCAGCGCCATATAGACCGAGGCGTCCCCGTGCGGGTGGAACCGGCCCAGCACGTCGCCCACGACCCGCGCGCATTTCGAATAGGCGCGGTCCGGCGTCATCTTCAGATCGTGCATCGAATACAGGATGCGGCGGTGCACGGGCTTCAGCCCGTCCCGCGCGTCCGGCAGGGCGCGGCTCACGATCACGCTCATGGCGTAGTCGAGATACGAGCGCCTCAACTCGTCTTCGATGGTGATGGTGGAGATGTCGCCGCCCCCGCCGGAGCTCGGCGGAAGGGCGTCGGTATAGCTGTCGTCAGTCAAGGAAATCAGGCTTTAAATGGCCGGAATCGGAACGTGATCCGCGAACGGGTTTTCTAGCATCCGGGGACCCCTTAAGCAAAGCCGGGCCGCCCGGAAACGCGCCGTCCACACAAGGATTCCAGCCCATGCGCCTCGCCCGCCTCCCCGCCCTCGCCGCCCTGCCCCTGATCGCCGCCCTGGGCGCCTGCGTCAGCGTGACGGCGGTGGACTATTCGGACGACGGTCCCGGACGCGCCCCCATCGGCGATTTCGGCGAGGCGACCCTCCTGAACGGCTCCGGCGCCCGCGTCGGCCGCGCCATCCTGACCCAGGGCTCCACCGGCCTGCTGATCCGCATCGAGGCCGAGGGCCTGACCCCCGGCTGGCACGGCGTCCACATCCACGCCGCGGGCCAGTGCGCCGCCCCCTTCACCTCGGCGGGCGCCCACATCAACCACGGCGAACCCAGGGCGCCCCACGGCCTGCTGAACGCCGCAGGCCCCGACGACGGCGACCTGCCCAACGTCTTCGCTGACGCGCAAGGGCGGGTGAACGCCGAGGTCTTCACCACCCGCGCCCGCATCGCCCGCAACGGCCCCGGCCAGTGGCTGTGGGACGCCGACGGCTCGGCCCTGGTCATTCACGCCAGCATGGACGACCACACCAGCCAGCCCATCGGCGGCGCCGGCGACCGCGTGGTCTGCGGCGTGATGGCCGCGGGCTAGTCCGCCACCGGCCGGGTCAGGTCGAACTCGACCCGGAAATGGCGGTTCGCCCGCCGCAGTTCGTAGGCGAACGTGGTCCCCGGATGCACTTCGACCGCCCAGACGTTGGTGGTCGACACCGGGGCGTCGCCGGCGATGAACAGCTCCTTCGAGAACTCATCGACCGGGAATTCCTGCCGTTCGGCCGTGCCCGCAGAAGCCGTGTCGCCGCCGTACCAGTGGAAGCCGTCGGGCCGGCCCTCGGGATCGCGATGATCGTGCTTCAACGTCAGCCCGCCCGCCTCATTGCGGCTGACGACCCAGGTGCGGGATTTGTCCTCGCCGACATGGAAGGGGATGCGAACCTCGTCCGCCGAACAGTCGCGGACGTGCATCACCAGTCGCGATCGGGCGAAATTCGCATCGGCGGCGTCGGTGCTGACCACCCGCCCGACGAATCGCTGCCCGCACAGGGCGTTGAGGTTGGCCATGAAGGCGTCCTGCTGCGGCGCGGGCGCCGAAACCGTGGCGCAGGCGGACAGGGCGAAGACGGCGGCGGCGATGACAGCGATCTGTTTCATCCAGTCAGCTTGGCACGACCGGCCCGCCGGGCCTAACCTTCCGCCATGGCCGATACCGTGACGCTTCGCCTCACCATCGACGATCCCGTTCCCGGAGTGCGCTACAGCCTCCAGAAGGACGACATGCCGTTCGAGCCCGTCACCGCCGGCGACGCCCCGGTCTCGTTCGACGTCCCCGTCACCCTCCAGCCCGACGGCCGCATGACCGGCCCCTTCGTGCGCCGCGAGGGCCCGACGCGCCGCTTCGTCTACATCCGCATCGGCACGTCGGCCGGCGACCACGCCAGCGTCTGGAGCCGCCGCGCCAAGATCGACATCCACGACATCCCGCCCGCCCTGCTGGTCCCCGGCGCGCTTCTGGAGGTCCATCTGCCGGGCCGCGGCAAGGACGGTTCGCCCGCCTGCGCCACCGTCCGGCGCCTCGGCGAATGGAAGGCCGCAAGTCGTCGTTGACTTCCGGTCGCGCCTGAGTATGTTCCGCGCCTCTTATTTTAGCGGCTTTCGCCGTCGCAGAGGTAATTCCCGATGGCCAAACCGGCTTCCATCAAGATCCGCCTGAACTCCTCGGCCGACACCGGCTTCTTCTACGTCACCAAGAAGAACGCCCGTACCATGACCGAGAAAATGGTCGTCAAGAAGTACGACCCCGTCGTGCGCAAGCACGTCGAGTTCAAGGAAGGCAAGATCAAGTAAGGTTCACGCCTTGCTGGATTGCAGAACGCCCGGTGGAAACACCGGGCGTTTTTCTTTGGCGTGAGAATTGTCGTCCGGTTCGGCTGGTCAGTGAGGCCGGAATTTCCGCTCGTCGTAAAGGCGTTCGACACCATCTCTTCCGTACTTCCGACCCACCCTGCCGTCCGCGTCTCGGTAGACGTTGAACTGCACCCACCTTGGCCGGGGGACTGGTGAGACCGCTGGGTCATGGAAAATTGCAGTGAGGTCGAGGCCGCTGTGGAAGTAGGCGATGGCGGCCGGTCCAATATCGCATCCGGGAGGGCTTTCTCGGCCGACCGAGCACTGGCTCATCGGCGCGTCCTTCCCGCCATACCAACACTGTAGCGTCACCGAGGCCGCCATTGGCCCGCAGTCCGGTCCTGCCGAGGTGACAGGGTCTGGCCTGGCGCAGGCGGCCAGAAGGAGCGGGACGACCAGAACGGGGAAACCGGGCAAGCGCATCACCTTCTCCATGTAACCTTGAGGCGAGTATTCAGCATCTCGCACATGCTGCAAGGTTGAGATCGCCGCTCCAGCGCTGCCGCTGGACACCGGCATTGTTCCTTGGCGTGCTAGGGTGCCCGAATGACCGAACCCGTCGACGACCCGCTGGCCCCTGCCGAAACGACCGAGACCCCCGTCCAGCGGGCGCTCCGCCTGAAACAGGCGGCCATCGCCGCACGCGAGAAACCGCCCCGCGGCGGCCGTTTCCAGCGCGAACAGGCCGCCCGCATAGCGACCGGCAAGTCCAAGCCCTGGATGAGCCGCTAGCGGGCCCTACGCCGCCCGGGCGATGACCTGGTTCCGCCCGTGGGCCTTGGCCTCATAGACGCCCTCGTCGGCCCGTTTCAGCAGGCCTTCGGGCGTGTCGTCCACGCCGTCGCTGGCCGCCACGCCGACCGAGACGGTGATCGTCAGCCCCTCGGCGCCGTTCATGATCGGGAACGGCTGGGCCGCCACGTCGCGCCGGATCCGGTCGGCGACCCGCATGGCGTCCTCCATGGTCGCCCCCGGCATCACCACCACGAACTCTTCCCCGCCCAGACGGCACGGCAGGTCGATGGCCCGCACATTGGTCGCCAGCCGCACCGCGAACTCGCGCAGCACCTCGTCGCCGGCGTCGTGGCCGAAGCTGTCGTTGACCTGCTTGAAATGATCCAGGTCCATCATCAGCAGGGCCACGGGCTCGCCGCCCTGCCCGGCCCGGTTCATCAGCCCCTGAAGCTGCCCGGCCATGTAGCGGCGGTTGTGGAGTCCGGTCAGGGCGTCGGTGACGGCCATCTCGAGGCTGTAGTCCAGCTTTTCCTTCAGGAAGTCGGCATAGCGCTTGCGCTTGATCTGGGTCCGCGCCCTCGCCTCCAGCTCTTCCGGGTCCACCGGCCGGGGCAGGATGTCGTTGACCCCCAGCTCCAGCGCCTTCAGCAGGCGCGGCCGGTCGGCCTGGTCGACGACCGCCAGGATCGGCAGACGGCGCGAGGCCTCGGTCGAACGCACCTGGGCCACGAACCTCAGGCCGTCGAACTCCGAACTCGACACGTTCACGATCATCAGATCCACCGGCCCGCGCGCCGCGATCAGCGCCGCGGCCGGGTCGGCCTCCACCGTCGGCCGGTGTTCGCCGGCCAGATGCTCGACCATCTTCTCGGCCTGGCGCGCATTGTCGTCGACGATCAGCACTCGCCCGCCCGATCCGCGCAGTCGTCCCGCGCCGTCGGTGTCCACGCCGATGCGGCGCCCCGTCTCCTCGCGCTCGCGCAGCTCGTCCATCACCGACTTCAGCCGCACCAGCGACTTCACCCGGGCGAACAGCACCACGTCGTCGATCGGCTTGGTGACGAAGTCGTCGGCCCCGGCCTCCAGTCCCTTGATCTTGTCCTCGCGCCCGTCCAGCGCCGTCACCAGCACGACGGGGATGTGGCGGGTCACCGGATCGGCCTTCAGCCGCCGGCAGGTCTCGAACCCGTCCATCCCGGGCATCATGACGTCCAGCAGGATGATGTCGGGCCGTTCGTCCGACGCGATCTGCAGCGCCGTCGCGCCGTCGCAGGCGGTCAGCACTTCATAGTATTCGAGCGTCAGCTTGGCCTCGAGCAGGCGGACGTTCGGCTCGACGTCGTCAACGACAAGAATGCGCGCCGTCATCGGTCCCTACCCCAGATGCTTTCGAACCACGTCGAGGAAATGCATCACCGAGATGGGCTTCGAAATATAAGCCTCGCACCCGCCCTGGCGGATGCGCTCCTCGTCGCCCTTCATGGCGAAGGCGGTGACGGCGACGACGGGGATGTGGCTCAGTTCCTCGTCGTCCTTGAGCCATTTGGTCACTTCCAGGCCGCTGATTTCCGGCAGCTGGATGTCCATCAGGATCAGGTCGGGCTTGTGCAGGCGCGCCAGCGCCAGGGCCTGAAGGCCCTCGCGGGTCTGCAGGGTCTCGTAGCCCTGGGAATCGAGCAGATCATGAAAGAGCTTCATGTTCAGCTCGTTATCCTCGACGATGAGGACTTTCTTGGACATCATCACCTGGCCTGTCGCCTCATGGAGTGCGGCTGCA
>Ga0164290_1000857_pt1 | contig 72192 bp, 69 predicted proteins | sample Micstemetagenome_FD_108782 | JGI IMG/M metagenome (GOLD analysis project Ga0164290, IMG submission 108782) | Contaminated culture microbial community from soil near Moab, Utah, USA - Microcoleus steenstrupii SON62 (Illumina Assembly) | ecosystem: Environmental > Terrestrial > Soil > Soil crust...
AGGCTCATAACCTGAAGGTCACAGGTTCAAATCCTGTCCCCGCAACCAACCCGCACGAACACAACAACAAACCGCGACACAACACCCCCCGAACGACGGCAGCACAGCCGACAAACGGGGGGCTTTTTGTGTTTTGAGGTATCGCAGCCTGCGACAGACATGCGGTAACGGGCGGCTCGTGCCGCCCGCCGCTCAGTTCGCCGGCTTTGCCCTGTCGTGCTTCGCGATGAAGCCCTCGACCACCGGCGCGATCTGCTCGCGCCACTTCCGGCCGTTGAAGATGCCGTAGTGACCGACGCCCTTCGCCATGTGGTATTTCTTCATGGCGCTGGGCAGCTTCGTCGCGAGATCGAGGGCCGCCTTGGTCTGGCCGAGCCCGGAGATGTCGTCGCGCTCGCCTTCAACCGCCAGGATAGCGACCTTCGAGATCTTCGACGGATCGACCGGAACGCCGCGGTGCGTCATCTCGCCCTTGGGCAGCAGGTGACGCTGGAAGACGGTGTCGATCGTCTGCAGGTAGAATTCGGCGGTCATGTCGCAGACCGAGCGATACTCGTCGTAGAAGCGCTTGGTGGCCTCGGCGCTCTCGTCGTCGCCCTGGACCAGATGTTTGAACATCTCCCAGTGGCTCATCATGTGATTGCCGAGGTTCATCGACATGAAGCCGCTGAGCTGCAGGAAGCCGGGGTACACGCGCCGGCCGGCGCCCTCGTAATACATCGGCACGGTGGCGATGACGTTATGCTCGAACCAAGCGAACGGCCGCTTGGTCGCCAGCGTGTTGACCGCCGTCGGCGCGCGTCGCGTGTCGATCGGGCCGCCCATCATGGTGAGCGTCGAGGGCAGCGCGGGGTGATCCTGCGCCGACATCAGCGCGACCGCGCCGTAGACCGGGACGGACGGCTGGCACACGGCGAGCACATGCGTGTTGGGGCCCGTGGTCTCGAGGAACTCGACGATGTAGTCGATGTAGTCGTCGAGATCGAAGCGCCCGTCGGACGCCGGCACGTTGCGCGCGTCGCGCCAGTCGGTGACGTAGACGTCGTGGCCCGGCAGCAGCCGCTCGACCGTGCCGCGCAGCAGCGTCGCGAAATGGCCCGACATCGGCGCCACGACCAGCACCTTGGGATCCTGGCGGTCGGTGGCGCGCGCGAACCGCTTCAACTGCCCGAACGGCTTGCGAAGGACGATCTCTTCGGTCACCGCGACCTCGCGGCCGTCGATCACCGTCGTCGCGAGACCGAACGCGGGCTTGCCGCGCGGGGCGGCGGCATGCGCGAACACGTCGAGCGCCGACGCGACCAGCGGCCCGGCGGCGACATAGGAGAGCGGATTGGCGGGGTTGCTGAGCCAGCTCGCGCCCATGGTCGCGGCCGCGCTGGCGCCGGCGAGCCACGAACGTTGAAATTCATACGCCTGATACAGCATTCGATACTCCCCCGCTTCGGACCGTCGTTCCCCCCGTCGGTCGCCTTGTACGTGACGCCACCGTAACTCACCCGAAGCGAATGTCGATGGCAAAGCGCCATCCATCGTTTAGAACGCGCACGGACCGCTTTGGTTGATTCAAAAGCGCAACGTCCCTTCGCGAGGATTCATATGGGTACGCTTTCCGGAAAAGTCGCCGCCGTCACGGGATCCACGAGCGGCATCGGCCTCGCCATTGCGCAGGCGCTCGCGGCCCAAGGCGCCGACGTGGCGATCAACGGTTTCGGAGATCCGGCCGCCATCGCCGCGATGCGCGATCGGATCGCGTCCGACCACGGCGTGCGGTGCATCCACGTCGATGCCGACATGGCGGCCGGGGAAGGCGCGACCGGCTTCGTCGAGCGCGTCGCCGCCGAGCTTGGCGGACTCGACGTCCTCGTCAATAACGTCGGCATCCAGCATGTCGCGCCGGTGGAGGAGTTCCCGCCCGAGAAATGGGAGGCGCTGATCGCGATCGTCCTCGGTTCCACCTTCTACACGACGCGTGCGGCCGTGCCGGCGATGAAGGCGAAGGGCTGGGGCCGCATCATCAACATCGCGTCCGCGCACGGCCTCGTGGCCTCGCCGTTCAAGTCGGCCTACGTGGCGGCCAAGCACGGGGTCGTCGGCTTCACCAAATCGGTTGCGCTCGAGCTCGCCGAGACCGGGGTTACCTGCAACGCCATCTGCCCGGGCTACGTGCGCACGCCGCTCGTCGAAGGACAGGTCGCCGACCAGGCGAAGGTGCACGGCATGAGCGAGGCCGACGTGATCCGGAACGTGATCCTCGCGGTCCAGCCGACCAAGCGCTTCGTCGAACCGTCCGAGATCGGCGCCTTCGCCGCCTTCCTCTGCTCGGACGCCGCTCGCTCGATCACCGGAGCGGCGCTTTCGATCGACGGCGGGTGGACCACGCGCTGAGCGCCGCGGCGCAGCCCCCGGTCGGTCCGGGCGGCTGCTGTACGCTCTAGCCGTCGCCTGCTAAGCCCCCGCGCATGACCGAAGCCGCCGAACGCCCGTCGCAGCGCCTGAGCAAGCTGCGCCTCGTCTGGAACTTCGCGCGCGCCTACCCGGCGCAGATCGCAGCGGCGCTCGTGTCGCTGATCGCGGCGGCGAGCGCGACGCTCGCCATCCCGCGCGCGTTCAAGCTGATCGTGGATCGAGGCTTCGGCGCGACCGACGCCGGATCGATCGCGCCCTATTTCTATGGCATGCTCGGCATCGTCGCGGTGCTGGCGGTGGCGACCGCGGTTCGCTTCTACTTCGTCTCCTGGCTGGGCGAGCGGGTCGTCGCCGACCTGCGTCGGTCGGTGCAGGCGCACCTTCTGACGCTCGACCCGAGTTTCTTCGAAGAAAACCGTCCGTCGGAGATCGCGTCGCGGCTCACGTCGGACACCTCGGTCATCGAACAGGTGGTGGGCACGTCCTTTTCCGTCGCGCTGCGCAACGTGTTCATGGGCGTGGGCGGCGTCGTCTATCTGTTCACGTTGTCCGCGAAGCTCACCGGGCTGATGCTGCTCGTCATCCCGCTCACGATCCTGCCGATCACCCTCATGGGCCGGCGGGTGCGCAACCTGTCGCGCGCGAGCCAGGATCGGATCGCCGGCGTCGGCGCGATCGTCAGCGAGGTGCTCGGCGCGATCCGCGTCGTGCAGGCCTTTACGCAGGAGGGCCGCGAGGCGCGGCGCTTCGGCGATGCGGCCGAAGCCGCGTTCGCGGCCGCCAAGCGGCGCATCCTGACGCGCGCCGTCATGACGTCGGTGGTCATCGGGCTGATCTTCGGGGCGATCACGCTGGTGCTGTGGGAGGGCGCGCGCGACGTCATCGCCGGCGAGATGACCGGCGGCACGATCACCGCGTTCGTGCTCACCGCCGCGATCGTCGCCGGGGCGTTCGGGGCGCTGACCGAGGTCTACGGCGACGTAATGCGTGGGGCGGGGGCGGCGGGCCGCATGGCGGAGCTGCTGCTGGCGCAGCCGCAGATCCGCTCGCCCGACCGTGCCGTCGCGCTGCCGGAGCCGCCGCAGGGCCGGCTGAGCTTCGAGCGCGTGACCTTCCGCTACCCGTCGAAGCCCGACGCACGCGCGGTGATCGACTTCACGCTCGACGTCGAGCCAGGCGAGACCGTCGCGGTCGTCGGGCCGTCGGGCGCCGGCAAGTCGACCCTGTTCCAGCTCATCCAGCGTTTCTACGACCCGCAGGAGGGACAGATCCGGCTCGACGGCGTCGCGCTGCCGCAGGCGGATCCCCGGGAGCTCCGGCGCCGTATCGCGGTGGTGCCGCAGGAGAGCGTGATCTTCGCAACGAGCGCTTACGAGAACATCCTCTACGGTCGGCCCGACGCCACCGAGGCCGAGGCCTGGGCGGCGGCGGAGGCGGCCAACGCGGCGGGCTTTCTCCGTGACCTGCCCGACGGTATCCACACCTTCCTCGGCGAAGCCGGAAGCCGGCTTTCGGGCGGGCAGCGCCAGCGCCTCGCGATCGCGCGAGCCATCCTGCGCGACGCGCCGATCCTGTTGCTCGACGAGGCCACCAGCGCGCTCGACGCCGAGTCCGAGCGGCTGGTCCAGGACGCGCTCGAGCGGTTGATGCGCGGCCGGACGACGTTGGTGATCGCCCATCGTCTCGCGACCGTGCGGAACGCGGACCGAATCGTGGTGATGGACGCCGGCCGCATCGTCGAGGCCGGCACCCACGATCGACTGATCGACAAGGGCGGACTCTACGCGCGTCTCGCGAGGCTGCAGTTCGACGAGGCCGCCTAGCCGGCGGTTCGACGAGGCCGCCTAGCCGGCAAGGGCCTCCGCCTTTTCCGCGAGCTCCAGCCATCGTTCCTCCGCCTGCGCCAAACGCCGGCGGGCCGAGGCGAGGGCATCGTTGGTCTTCGCGAAGGCGCCCGGGTCACGGCCGTAGAGCGTCGGGTCGGCGAGCGCCGTCTCGTGGCGGACGATGTCCCGCTGCAGGCTGTCGATCTCGGACGGAAGCAGGTCGAGCTCGCGCTGCTCCTTGTAGCTCAGCTTCGAGGCCCGTCGCGCCTCGGTCGGCGCCGCGGCCGCGGCCTTCGGCGCCGGCGCGGCGCGGCGCGACGGGGCGCGCTTCGCTTCCCAGTCGGCGTAGCCGCCGGCGACCACGTCCGCCTTCCCCGACCCGTCGAGCCCGATCACCATCGTGACCGTGCGATCGAGGAAATCGCGGTCGTGGCTGACGATCAGCACCGTGCCTTCATAGTCGGCGATCACCTCCTGGAGCAGGTCGAGCGTCTCGAGATCGAGGTCGTTCGTCGGCTCGTCGAGCACGAGGAGGTTCGACCGCCGGGCGAACTCGCGCATCAGGAGGACGCGACTGCGTTCTCCGCCGGAAAGCGCGTCGACGCGCGCGTCGGCGATCGACGGCTCGAACAGGAACTCCTTCAGATAGCCCTCGATGCGCTTCTTCTCCTCGCCGACCATGATCCAGTCGCCGCCGTCCGCCAGCACCTCGCGCACCCGCTTGCCCGGAGCGAGGAGCTTGCGCTGCTGGTCGATCGCGATGCCCTGCAGCGTCTTTGCGCGCCTGACCTCTCCGGCGTCCGGCTCGAGGTCGCCGGTCAGCAGCCGGAGCAGCGTCGTCTTTCCCGTGCCGTTCGCGCCCACGATACCGATGCGGTCGCCGCGCTGGATGCGAATGTCGAGATTCCGGATGATCGTGCGGTCGCCGAAGCTCTTCGACACCGCGACCGCGTCGATCACCACCTTCGATTTCGCGTCGTCCGCCGCCAGCTGCAGCTTGGCGGTTCCGGCTTGGCCCAGCATCGCCCGCCGGGCGGTCCGCATCTCGTTCAGCTTGGCGAGCCGCCCCTGATTGCGCCGCCGCCGCGCGGTGACGCCGCGGGCAAGCCAGTGCAGCTCCTGCTTGAGCTTTGCGTCGAGCTTCTCGGCGGCGCGCGTCTCTTCCTCGAAGACCTGCTCCTGCCAGGCTTCGAAGCCGCCGAAGCCGACCTCGGCACGCCGGAGACGACCGCGATCGAGCCAGAGCGACTGGCGCGTTAGGCGCGAAAGGAAGGTTCGGTCGTGGCTGATCGCGATGAACGCGCCGGCGTAGCGCCCGAGCCACTCCTCCAGCCATTCGATCGCCGCGATGTCGAGGTGGTTGGTCGGCTCGTCGAGCAGCAGCACGTCCGGCTCCTGCGCGAGCGCCCGGGCGATCTGCGCGCGGCGTCGCTCGCCTCCAGAAGCCGTGGCCGCCTCGCGGTCGAGGTCGATGCCGATCTGGTCGGCGATCGCGTCGACGACGTGGTTCGGCGGCGCGTCGGCTCCGGCGAGCGCGAAGTCGCGCAGGCGGGCGAAGCCGTCCATGCGCGGCTCCTGCGCGAGGTGGACGACGCGGGCACCGGGACGCACGGTGCGGCGGCCCTCGTCGAAGTCGAGGCCTCCCTCCAGCAGGCGGAACAGCGTGGTCTTTCCCGCGCCGTTGCGGCCGATGAGCGCGAGACGGTCGCGCTCCCCGACGAACAGATCGAGGCCGCGGAACAGCCAGCCGGTGCCTTGGACGAGGCCGATGTTTTCGAGCGTGAGGACGGGAGCGGACATGCCCGCGCAGATAGCGGGCCGGGCGGCGTACGCCTAGCTGAACGCCGCCGAAATCCAGCATTCACGGGCTATTCACTGCCGGAAGCCTATGTCACAGCAGGTAATCGCGTTAGTGGTGGTGGCAGTTATGATCCGTTCGCTCATCCTCGGGACCGCGATGGCGGCGATGTTGGCCGTCGCGCCGGCGTCGGCGCAGCGGCGCGATCAGGAGGCGGCGACCGAGGCGGCGCGTTCGGGCGCGATCCTGCCGCTAGGCGAGATCAAGCGCCGGGTCGACCCGCAGATCGGCGGCAAGTTTCTCGATCAGGACTTCGACGCCGGAACACGCCGCTACCGCATGAAGTATATGCGGGAGGGGTCGAAGGTCGTCGTCGAGGTCGACGCTCGCAACGGCAACGTCATCAGCCGGTCGGACGAATAGGAGCGAAGGTCCAGGATGCGCGTGCTCATCGTCGAAGACGAGCCCAATCTCGCCCGGCAGCTCCGCAACACGCTGGAGGGCGCCGGCTACGCCGTCGACGTGGCGAGCGACGGCGAGGAGGGGCATTACCTCGGCGCCAACGAGAACTACGACGCGGTGGTGCTCGACCTCGGCCTGCCCGAGGTCGACGGGCTGACGGTCCTCGACCGCTGGCGCAAGGAGGGGCGGACGTCCCCCGTGCTCGTGCTCACCGCGCGGGACAGCTGGTCCGACAAGGTCGCCGGCCTCGATGCCGGCGCCGACGACTATCTCGCCAAGCCGTTCCAGACCGAGGAACTCATCGCCCGCCTGCGCGCGCTGATCCGCCGAGCGAGCGGCAACGCGAGCTCCGAGCTGACCGCGGGACCGGTGCGGCTCGACACGCGCTCGGGTCGCGTGACGCTGAACGGGGAGCCGGTGCGGCTGACGGCGCAGGAGTACAAGCTCCTGAGCTATCTCATGCACCACAAGGGCAAGGTCGTGTCGCGCACCGAGCTGATCGACCACATCTACGATCAGGATTTCGACCGCGACTCGAACACCATCGAGGTGTTCATCACGCGCATCCGTAAGAAGCTCGGTGCCGATCTCATCAACACCATCCGCGGACTTGGCTACAGCCTCGACGACCCGGCCGGCGCCTGAGGCGGCCGCCGCGGCGCGGCCGTTCCGCCTGCTGCGGGACGGGTCGCTCACCCGCCGCATGCTGGCGGTCGCCGGCCTGTGGATCGCGACGCTGCTGCTGATCGGCGGCTTCGCGCTCGATCGCGTGCTCACCGCGACGATCACGCGCAACTTCGACGCGCAGCTCACCTACGCGTTGAACGCCATGATCACCGCGGCCGAAATCGGGCCGGATGGCGAAGTGCTCCTGTCGCGCGGCCTCGTCGATCAGCGCTTCGACCAGTCCTATTCCGGTCTCTATTTCCAGGTGAGCGCGAACGGCGAGGAGCCTTTCCGCTCGCGCTCGCTGTGGGACCGGGCGCTGAAGCCCGACCTCTCGACTCTCGCGCGAGACGCGCGGGCCTACACCAGTTCGGAGTTTCCGGACGAGCCGCTCCGCATCGTCGAACGCGACGCCCTGATCCCGGGGTCACCGGTCAGCTGGCGGTTCCAGGTCGCCGGCAGCCGCGCCGATCTCGATCAGCAGATCGCCGATCTTCGTCGAACGCTGACCTGGTCGCTCTCGGTGCTGGGCTTGGGGCTTCTCATCCTCGCCGCGCTCCAGGCCACCTACGGCCTTTGGCCGTTGCGGCGGGTCAGCCGGTCGATCGTCGCGATCCGTTCGGGCTACGCGACGCGGATCCCGACCAACTTCCCGCCCGAGATCGCGCCGCTGGTGACCGAGCTCAACGCGCTTCTGGAGCACAACGAGCGCCAGGCCGAAGAGGCGCGGACGCACGCGGGCAACCTCGCGCACGCGCTCAAGACGCCGATGAGCGTGCTGATCAACGAGGCCAAGGCGACTGCGCCGAACCTGCCGGAGGCGGTCCTGCGCGAGACGACGACCATGAAGCGTCACGTCGACCACCACTTGGCGCGCGCGCGCGCTATCGGCCGGCGCTCGGCGAGCGCGGCGCGCACCGAGGTCTGGCCGTCGCTGGTCGCCCTGCAGCGCGCCATCGAGCGCATCCACGCGGAACGCGGCGTGGTGATCGACGTCGCGGGGGACAAGACGTTGGCGTTCCGCGGCGAGCGGCAGGACCTCGAGGAGATGCTCGGCAACCTCGTCGACAACGCTGCCAAGTACGGCGCTGGGCGCGTCTTCGTGACGGTCGGACGGACCGATCGGATGGTGTACATCACCGTCGAGGACGACGGTCCCGGCATCCCGGTGGAGGCGCGCGCCAGCCTGTTCCAGCGCGGCGCGAGGCTCGACACGAGCAAGCCGGGCACCGGCCTCGGCCTCGCGATCGTTCGCGACGTCGCGGAGATCTACGGCGGCTCGGTCGAGCTCGGCGAGTCGGAGGATCTCGGCGGACTGTGTGTGACGCTCCGACTGCCGGAGTGCGGCGGCCGCTGAGGCCGCGGCCCGTCAGGCGACGTTCGCGAGCGGTAGCCGCACCGAGCAGCTGAGCCCGAAGGGCCTGAAGTCGACTTTCACGTCGGCGTCGAGCTCGTAGACCAGCGTACGCTGAAGCAGGTCGGTACCGAAACCCCGTCGCTCCGGGCGGACGACGCCGCCGTCCGGCAGATGCTCCGTCCATTCGAACACGAGCATCCGCCGCTCGCCCTCGCCGTCGACCCGCCAGTCGACATCGATGCGGCCGTTCGGGGCGGCGAGCGCGCCGTGCTTGACCGCGTTGGTCGCGAGTTCGTGGACCGCGAGACCGATCTTGTCAGCCGCGTGCGGCCGCAGCGCGATTTCGGGTCCTCGCAGGCTCACCCGCTCGCCTTCCCTCGCGCGGTGAGCCGCGAGCTCGTCGGCCATGAGATTGGCGAGAAGGACGCCGCGACCCGGGTTTCGCGTCACATAGGCCTGCGTGCGCGCGAACGCCCCGAGCCGCCCTTCGAGGTGAATGGCGAAATCCTCGACGGTCTCGCTGTTCTCGGCGGTGCGCCGCGCGATGCCGCGCACGACCGCCAGGGTATTGCGCACGCGGTGCTGGAGTTCGGCGAGGAGAAGACGCTCCTGGTCCTGGGCGCGCCGGCGCTCCGTCACGTTCTCCATGACGCCGATCATCCGCGCGGGCCGACCTGCCTCGTCGTAGAAGAAGCGTCCGCGCGCCGAGCACCAGCGCACCGATCCGTCGGGGAGTAGGTTCCGGAAGACATGGACGTAATCGCCGCCCTCGTCGCGAGCCTTGAAGATCTCGCCGGTCGTGGTCTCCAGGTCCGCCGGGTGGACCCGGGCGGCCCAGGCCTCGAAGCTCGGGGTGATCTCGCCGAGCTCGTAGCCCTGCATCCGGTAGTGCTCGTCGTTCCACGCGACCTCGCCCGTAGCGAGATCCCAGTCCCACGTCGCCAAGCGTCCGACCTCGAGCGCGAGACGCAGACGTTCCTTCTCGGCCGCCAGACGCGCCTCGTAGAGCTTGCGCTCGGTGACGTCGAAGAAGACGCCGACGAAGCGAACCGGCTGGCCCGCGGAGTCGTAGAGGTAGCGACCGAAGGATTGTATCCACCGTTCCTGCCCGTCGTCGGCCCGCCTGATGCGATACTCGTTGGTGTAGGATCCCTTGCCCGCCTGAGCGCCCGCGACGACCGACCGGGCTCGCCCGAGGTCCTCCGGATGCACGCGCTCGGCCCACATCTCGAAGGTCCAGGAACGATCCGGGGTCGGTTCGTAGCCGAGGGTGCGAAAGGCGCTTTCCGACCACACGCCGCGGCGCGTGGCGAGGTCGAAGTCCCAGGTGCCCATGCCGGCGCCCTCGGTCGCCAGCCGCAGCCGCTCCTCGCTGTCGCGTAGCGCCGCCTCCGCGCGCGTCCGATCGGTGACATCGATCGTGGTGGAGATCACGCGAACGGTGGCACCTGTTTCGTCGCGGAGCGCGACCGCCCGCGTCCACACGTCGATCCAGCGACCGCTCGCGTGCCGGGCGCGATATTCGTGGTCGATCGACGGGCTGCGCCCCTCGACGAGCGACCTGAAGTCGCTTCTGATACGTTCGCGGGCGTCGAGGTGCACGCGCTCGAAAAAGTCGCGAAGGTGGCGCCCACCCGTTTCCGGATCGTCGCCGAAGAGCCGATGGAAGGTCCTGCTGCCGTAGGCGCGATCGGCGCGGACGTCGTACTCGGCGACCCCGCCTTGGAACGCCTCGACGGCGAGCCGGTAGCGTTCCTCGCTATCCCGAAGCCGATCTTCCGCGTCTCGGCGCTCACCCTCGGCCCGATCGAGCATGACCCGACGGTACTCGAGGTTCTCCATGGCCTGCGCGGCCAGCGCTTCGAGCCCGCGCCTCTGCCTCGAGCTCAGGCCCTGCGGTCGCGGTCGGGAATCGAGCACGCAAAGGGTGCCGAGCGGTATTCCGTCCGGCGTCACGAGGTGCGCGCCGGCATAGAAACGCAGGCCCGGCGCGCTCGCCACAAGCGGGTTGCCGGCCGTGCGCGAATCGGCGCTCAGATCGGGGAGCACCGACGTCCCCGACTGGCGCAGCAGGAGCGAGCAAACCGACGAAGTGAGCGCCGTCTCGCGCACGCCGAGGCCGATCTCCGCCTTGAACCATTGACGATCGCGATCCACGAGGCTCAGAAGCGCGACCGGTGCATCGCAGATGTCGGCCGCGAGCTCGACGAGCCGGTCAAAGCTCGGCTCGCGCTCCGTGTCCAGGACCTTGTAGCGCTCGAGGGCCTTCAGCCGCTCTTCTTCCGTCCAGGAGGAGTTGCTCATCATTCACCCGGTCAGGCTGCCCGTCAGCGCCAGCATGGAGGTGCGGGCCTGCGCCGACCGATCGGCGACCATCGCGTTCGATCGGTCCGCGCCACCGACGACAGGCTACCATATAGCTCGGTCATGGGCGAAACACGCTGAGCCATGTTAGCTCGAGGATCGACCGGCGCCGCGCAAGTTCGCCGCCCGCAGGCAAGCCGACAACGCTCCGGTCCGCTGGCTGGACGAGGCGGATGTGCTCCATCGCACCGCGCCACCGGCTCGTCGCCTCCTTCAACTCCGATTCATCCGGAGCGGTCTAGCAACGTTCGATCGTCCGGCCGCGCTATGGGCAAGGCCGAGGATGCTTTCGCGCGACTTCGGCGGTTCGTCCGATGTCTTCCGAAGCGATGCCTGCTGAAAGCGCCCAGTATCTGCGATCAGGTGCAAGCAGAGAATTCCGCAATCGCGGGTTCCGAAATCATGAGGTCCGTTCCGCGTCGGCGACCCGATCTTCTGCGTCACATGCCGCATGTCATCGGGAGTCGTGCTCGACTGGCGTTGAACTCGGCTTGGTCGGGTTCTCAAACTGACGGGCCATGAGGAACTCGGCGCCAAGGTCAATGTTGTCGCCGGGCGCATTTGCGCCACAGGAGACGATCTATGTCTGACGTGAAAACTGGCCTCACCGCCTTGGCGCTTGCCGCGTCGCTTGGCCTGGCCGCGTGCGGCGGCAGCGGAAGCGGCGACCAGGCGAGCCAAGGCGGCGGCGACACGGCCGCGACCGACACGACAGGCGCCGGCGGCGACATGACGGGCAGCACCGACATGTCCGGCACCACGGGCGGCGACATGACGACGGGCGCGACCGGTGGCGACATGACCGGCGGCACCACCGACATGGGCACCGGAACGACCGGCGGCACCGGCATGACGGGCACGGACACCGGGACGACGGGCGCCGCGGGCACGGGGATGACCGGCGGCACCGGGACGACCGGCACCACCGGCACCGACACCGGAACGACAGGCGGCACCGGAACGACGGGCGGCACCGGCACCACCGGTGGTACGACCGGCGGCACAGGCGGCACGGGAACCACCGGCCAGTAGGTTCTCCCATCGACCCTCGTCGGCTCGGCGGAGAGGTTTACGATGCAACGACGACCGGTCCTGCAGTGCCTCACGGCGGCAGGAGCGGTCGGACTGCTCGGGTCCGCCGGCGCGGGTCCCCCGGAGGACGATGTCTGCGCGAAAGGGCCGGCGGCGTTCGCCGGGAGCGGACCGGGACCTCGCGCCGACGCCGCTGCGCCCGCCGTCGAACTCGTCCGGGCGCATGGGGCGGTCGCCGCGAGCGCGGCACTCGCGGCAGCGATCCGATATTCGCTCGATCTCGATCAGAGCAACGCCGCCGAGCGTTCGGGCAACCTCCGGCCCGCGGATCGTGTCGACCGTGCCGACCGGCCGCCTGTCGATCGATGTCCTGTCGGGTGCAACGCTTCGTCGCTCAGCCGCGGCAGCCTGCCGAACGAGGAACGGCGACGTTAACGCACGTTAGCTCAGCGCGCGCCGCACAGGTCCATAATCGGGCCATGCAGATCGCCAGCAGCTCCGCCGGCCGCGAGCCGGATGACCGCTACTTCGCCCGCCGCGCGGCCGAACACCGGATCCGCCTCGAGAACTCGGGCGACGAACGGGCGCGCGCCGCCCATCGCCGCTTCGTCGCGGTCTACGAGCGTTTCGCGCTTCGCTCTTTCCTCGATGGTTCCCTCGGTTGAGTCATGTCGGGTCGAGCCGTCCGCCTGAGCGCCGCGCTGCCCTATGCCCTCGACGAGGAGGGCGATCCCATGGTGCTGCTCGTCTGCCGCATGACGACAGGCCTCTGGTCGTTGCCGGAGGGGCCGGTCCTGCGGGGTGAGGCGCCGCACGTCGCTGCGGCGCGCGAAGCCTACGCTCTCGCAGGGCTTATCGGTTGCGTCGTGGAAGAGCCGATCGGCGCGTTCAGCCGAGACGATGGGTTTCGGAACGGTTGCGCCGCCCGGTGCCTGGTCGAGGTCTTCCCCTTCGCCGTCGAGGCGGCCGCCGAGGAATGGCCCGAAGCTGCCGAGACCGTCTCGGTCTGGCTTGCGCCAGCGGTCGCCGCCGGCCTCGTCAACGAACCGGGCCTTGCCGAGGTGCTGGGGAACTGCGCCCGCTGGCTCGCGACCGCCCCCGGGCCCGCCGACGTTCGATCGGACGTCGGGCAGGGGAGGGCGGTTCCGTGCCTCGAGACGGGAATGTCGGGCGGCTGACCGCGCCGAGCCCGAAAGAGCCACCGCGGACGCGTCGATGCGTCGAGGACAGGCCGGCTGTTCGGGCGATTGAGGCGGTTGGTTGCGGCCGCTGGGACGGGCCGAGCCGCTTTGCCGCTGCGTCGTAAGCTCATGCTAACCTGTTTTAGCGGCGGGATCGACGAGCCGAGGCACATTCTCTGCGACCCTGTAGTCACTCCTCCTGCCGGGTCATTGTCTGCCCTTGCGGGGCCGCGTCCTTCTCGAGCGCGGCCCCGCTACCGTTCCGGCGGCCGCGGCTCGTCGGAGCTGCGATGCGACGACCGGCCGGCCACCGTCCGACGCCCGCGTTCGTCCGGTGTCGACCCGCCGGGCGTTGCAGGCGAGCCGCACCTCGGCGTCTTTCGCGCGCGAAATGTCGAGCCGCACCACGGCATCGGACTAGCGATCGGCTACGCGCCGCTGCGCGATCAGCTGCCCGGGAGGGTGATCGCGCGCGGCCTTGCGTTCGGCGTCGGTCTGTTCCTCGCGCAGGACGAGCTCGTCAACACCGTCACGGGCCTCGGCGCCAGGCCGACCCGCTATCCGTGGCAGGCGCACGCGCGCGGGCTCATCGCGCACGCGGTCTACGGCGTCGTGACCGAGATGACGCTGGCCGCGCTCGGGCGCCGGACCAGCGGTCGGCGGTTCGATCGAACCGGCTGAAGAGCGGTCAAAACCGGTCGGGCCAGATGCGCCTGAGTTCTTCGACGGTCTCGGCCGCGGTGCGGTGGTGGACGAAGATGCCGCCGGCCTCCTCCCACAGGCCGCGGTACCTGAGGGTGTCGTCGACGAGTAGGTCGCCCTCCTGCGCGTGACGACGCTTGTCGACGGCCATGCAGGTGATGACGCGGGTGCCCGGGAAATGCTCGGCCGCCCAGCGCACCTTCTGAGGCGCGGCCCAACTGCCGCGCGGCAACCCGGTGAGGATGATGGGGTTCAGGTGCCGCACCGCCTCGAACAGCTCGTCGGCGTCGGGCATCGGGGGCAGCCGGGCATAGAAGTCGGGCGCCCGCGCGAGGCGGCGCCAGAACTCGCCCGGGCCGTGACGTCGCTCGAACTCGCGCGGGGGCACGCCCAAGATTTCCGTTGCGGCGCGGTCGAAATCGGCGAGCACCCCGTCGCAATCGAGGAACAGCTGCTTCACCTTCGGCTCCAGAGCGCCGGTTCGAGCCGGATCGCTACCGGGCGATCGAGCGGCGCCCAGCCACGCGTTCGGATAACGTCGTTGCTCTCTACCGGCCGGCGCCCGCGACCGAGCGACCAGGTGATGTGGTAGGTCGAGCCGTCAGGGCGAGCGGTGGTCCCGCCGAGGCGGACGACCAGCGCCTCGACGCCCCGGTCGTCGTCGGCGCGGCCGACGATCTCGGCCTCGGTCTCGCGCGGCAGCGGAGCGCCGTTCCCGACCTTGGCGGCCAGCGTGATGTGGTCGGCGTCGGGGCGCGGATAGGTGGGCGGAAAGCGGTCGAGGAGCGTCCGCCGCTCGGCGCGGTCGAGCTTCCAGCCGAGGACCAGCGATCCGGTGCTCCCGCCGCGGGCGGCGCGGTAGGCCGATGCGGCGTCGAGGCCGTCGCCCACCATGTCAGGCGATGGGCTTGCCGCCCGTCACGGCGACCGTGCCGCGGTGGCTGCCCGCGCCCTGGTCGGGACGCGGCTCCGTCGCCGAGGTGGTGCCGGGGACCGGCTGGAACTGGTCCGGGAAGGGAGGCTTCGATTCGTCCGTCATCGGCGCGCTCCGGCGTTCGCCCGTCCTTGGGAACGGGGCAACATCCGCGCCGGGCAAGGGTTCCACGGGCAGCCGAACCTCGCCCGCATCGGGGCGGTGACCGCGCGTCTGGGACGAGTGGTCGCTGAAGGGCGAGAATAGCCGGAAAGTGGATGCCCCGCGTGGATTCGAACCACGATTGACGGAGTCAGAGTCCGTAGTCTTACCATTAGACGACGGGGCAACGCGGGCGGGTAGATAGGGGGCGGGGCACCGGCTGTCAACGCCGCGCCACGCCTTGGCCCGCGCTTGGTTGCGCGGGCCGAATGAAGGGGTTAGCTTGAGGCCAAGTGCCGGTGTCGGTTCCGCGCCGGTTGGAGTTTACGACGACGATGGCGACGATCATGCCGCTCGACGCCGGCCCTGTGCCGCGCGACCCTTCCGCATCCACGCCGCTCTTGGGCGAGACCCGCCGGCAGCCGAGGCGTGCCTACGCCGCGCTCGACCTCGGCACCAACAACTGCCGCCTGCTGATCGCCCGGCCGGCTCGCCAGGGCTTCTACGTCGTCGACGCCTACTCGCGCATCGTGCGGCTGGGCGAGGGGCTGATCCAGACGGGCAATCTTTCGGACGCGGCGCAGGACCGGGCGATCGAAGCGCTCAAGGCCTGCGCCGACAAGCTGCGCCGGCGCGAGGTCCACGTCACGCGAAACGTCGCGACCGAGGCGTGCCGGCGCGCCTCGAACGGGGCCGCCTTCATCGAGCGCGTCTATGCGGAGACCGGAATCGCGCTCGACGTTATCACGCCGGCCGAAGAGGCACGGCTCGCGGTGCTCGGCTGCCAGTCGTTGATCGACGCCGGGCACGACCAGGCGCTGGTGTTCGACATCGGCGGCGGGAGCACCGAACTCATCCTCGTCGACCTCGACCATCGCGGCGACACCGACATCCTCGCCTGGACCAGCGTGCCCTGGGGCGTCGTCTCGCTCGCCGAGACCGAGCCCCTGCATCACGACTCGAGGGTGTCGCGGCTCGAGTCGTACGAACGGATGCGCCACCGGGTGACCGCACATCTGCAGCCTTTCGCCGCGAGCGTCGCGCCGAAGCTGCGCCGATCCGGGTTCCAAATGCTCGGGACGTCGGGCACGATCACGACGCTCGCGAGCCTTCATCTCGAGCTGCCGGCATACGACCGCCGCCAAGTCGACGGCTGCTGGGTGCCGCACGCGTCGATGCGCGACATCTCGGCGATGCTCGCCGAACGGTCGCCGCAGGAGCGTGCCCGGATCGCCTGCATCGGCACCGAGCGTGCCGACCTCGTCGTCGCCGGTTGCGCGATCCTCGAGGCCATCCTCGACGCTTGGCCGGTCGAGCGGCTGAGGGTCGCCGACCGCGGGATCCGCGAAGGCATCCTGCGCACGCTCATGGCGCGCGACGGGTATCAGGTCTGATGGGCCGGTCGCCTTCCGGCCGATCGCAGGGCGGCCGCGCCCGGGTGAAGACGGCGCGCGGGCGAACCGCCGCGTCGACCCGCTGGCTCGAACGGCAACTGAACGATCCTTACGTGAAGGCCGCCAAAAGCGAGGGGTATCGCTCGCGCGCCGCCTACAAGCTGCTCGAGCTCGACGAACGGTTCAAGCTGCTCAACCACGCCCAGCGCGTCGTCGACCTCGGTGCGGCGCCGGGCGGCTGGACGCAGGTGGTGCTCAAGCGCCGGCCGAAGGCGCGCGTCGCGGCGATCGACCTCCTGTCGATGGACCCGATCCCCGGCGCGACGATCTTCCAGATGGATTTCCTCGACGAGGACGCCGATACGAAACTGGTCGAGGCGCTCGACGGCCCGCCCGACCTCGTCATGTCCGACATGGCGGCGAACACCGTCGGCCATCGCCAGACCGATCAGATGCGCACGATGGCGCTGGTCGAGGCCGCGATCCACTTTTCGACGCAGGTCCTCGCGCCCGGCGGCGCGTTCGTCGCCAAGGTCTTCGCCGGCGGCGCCGACCCGGCGCTCGTCGCGGAGCTGAAGCGCCACTTCACGAGCGTCAAGCACGCCAAACCGCCCGCCAGCCGAAAGGAATCGTCGGAATGGTACGTGGTGGCGCAGGGCTTCAAGGGACGCGGTTGAACCTTCGCGCGTCGCCTGCCAAAGACGCGCCGAGTCGAAGACAACGGGAGATCGTCGATGCGTGTTGCCGCCCCGGCCGCCGAGCTTCGCGCGGCGCGCTGCAAGCCGCGGGGAAAGCGGTGAGCGCCCGTCAGCCCGCCGAGTGGGCGCCGCACGCCGCGACCTGGACGGCCTGGCCCTCGCATCCGGATCTGTGGCTCGAGGATCTCGATCCGGCGCGCGAGCAGGTGGCGGCGCTGGTCCGCGCGGTCACCGACGGCGGGCGGGGCGAGCGCGTCGAGCTGCTCTGCGCCGCTGAGGGCGCGGAGGCCCACGCCCGCGAGACGCTCGCCGACGAGAACGTCGGCTTCCACCGCGTCGCGTTCGGCGACATCTGGCTGCGCGACACCGGCCCGATCTTCCTCACCAGCCCTATGGGCGAGGCCGCGGCCGGGTTCCGCTTCAACGGCTGGGGCGGTAAGTACGGCCTCGAGGGCGACGACCGGGTCGCTCCGCAGGTGGCGGCCTGGGCCGGCGTGCCGCTCGCGCGGCACGACTGGGTGCTCGAGGGCGGAGCGATCGACGTCGACGGCACCGGAACGGTCGTCACGACCGAGCAGTGCCTGCTCAACCCCAACCGCAACCGGGGTATCACGCGCGAAGAAGCCGAAGCCAAGCTGCGCCGCGATCTCGGGCTCGATCGCGTGATCTGGCTCGGCGACGGGCTGGCGAACGATCACACCGACGGGCACGTCGACAATCTCGCGCGTTTCGTGGCCGAAGGCGTGCTGGCGCTCCCGGAAGCGGCCGACGCCGACGATCCGAACCGCGACGTCTACCGCGACGCGCTGGCGCGCGCGCGCGAGGCGAGGCTCGAGGTGGTGACCGTGCCGTCGCCCGGCCGCATCGAGAACGACGACGGCGACGTCGTGCCCGCGAGCTACATGAACTTCTACATCTCGAACACGGCCGTGATCGTTCCTATCTACGGTACCCGCCGCGACGAGGCGGCGGTCGCGGCGATCGGGGGGCTGTTCCCGGGGCGGCGCGCGATCGGCCTGCCGGCCGGCCACGTGCTGACCGGCGGCGGTTCGTTCCACTGCATCACGCAGCAGCAGCCGGCTGCCTGAGGGGTTTGACGAATTGAGCCAGATCACCGTCGGCGCGCTCCAGCTCGCCTTCACCGACGACCGCGACACCGACATCGCCAACACCGCGCGCGGCGTGCGCGAAGCGGCCGCCAAGGGCGCGCAGGTCATCCTGCCGCCCGAGCTGTTCGAGGGCTATTATTTCTGCCGCCACGAGCGCGAGGACCAGTTCGCGCGCGCGTTGCCGGTCGACAAGCACCCGGCGGTCGAGGCGATGCGCGAGGTGGCGCGGCAGGAGAAGGTCTACATCCCGACGAGCTTCTTCGAGCGCGACGGGCCGCACCATTACAACTCGTTGGCGATGATCGACGACCGGGGCCAGGTGATGGGCGTCTATCGCAAGAGTCACATCCCGGACGGCCCGGGCTACGAGGAGAAGTTCTACTTCCGTCCCGGCAACACCGGCTTCAAGGTTTGGGACACCCGTCACGGGCGGGTCGGCATCGGCATCTGCTGGGATCAATGGTACCCGGAGACCGCGCGCGCGATGATGCTGATGGGCGCCGACGTGCTGTTCTATCCCACCGCCATCGGTTCGGAGCCCGCCGAGCCGAACCTGGACACGCGGCGCATGTGGATCCGGGCGATGATCGGCCACGCGGTGTCGAACGTCGTACCCGTAGTGGCGGCGAACCGCACCGGGATCGAAGAGGACCAGCGCTTCTACGGCAACAGCTTCATCGCCGATCAGCGCGGCGACATCGTGTCCGAACTCGGCACCGACGAGCAAGGATCGATCGTCGCCACCTTCGATCTCGATCAGGCGCGATCCAATCGGGCGGCGTTCGGCTTCTTCCGCGACCGTCGGCCCGAGCTTTACGCGCGGCTCGCGCAGGACGTCTGACGCCTCGATCGCCGGCGCTCCGATCCGCCGTCGCACCGGTCCGGGTGGACTCCAGCTCCGATGATTTTGCCGCGGACCCGGCGTCGGGCGTCGAGCCCGGCGCCGGTACTGTGCCTTTATTGGCCGGCGGCGATCGTTTCTGACCGCTTCGCCCGTCCTTCCATGTCGGAGGCGATTCGAAGCCCAAGTTCGGCGCTATATTAATACGCATTCGTAACATCTTGGCGTGAAACCAGTTTGTCGATGCGTTCCATCAATCCGTCCCGCGCAACTCACGGTTCATAGCTCGTAGCTAGCGTCTCCGCGCTCGCGAATTAACCAAAGTTACCACGAGCAGGGGCGCAGGACCTCAGCACAAGATCGGCACCAACCCGTCGCGTTCGCGGCGGCCGCCTCTCCTTGTGCCGCGGCTGTGCCAGGGACGGGGAAATAACGACGTGTCGCAAGCTTCCGCCTACGAGCAGTTCATGCTGGAACTCATCAACGCGTCGCGCGCGAAAGCCGGCGTCCAGCCGCTCGCGTTCAACAATTACATCAACACCGCCGCCGAACGACACAGCGAATACCAGATCGACGTCGACAAGCTCACGCACACGGGCTCCGGCGGCACGAGCGCCTACCAGCGCATGGTCTCGGCCGGCTACGACTTCAACGGATCGTCCACCTGGGGCGAGAATGTCGGCTGGCGCAGCATCAGCGGCACCGACAGCTACCAGGACGAGGCGGTGATCATCCACGACTGGCTGATGAATTCGAGCGGCCACCGCGCGAACCTCCTCAACGGCAGCTTCCGCGAGATCGGCATCGGCTTCGAGACGGGCTCGTTCCAAGGCTACAACTCCGCCGTCGCCACGCAGGACTTCGCCTACGGAAAGGGCAACCCGTTCCTCACCGGCGTCGCGTTCGACGACAAGGACGGCGACCGCCGTTACGATGTCGGCGAGGGCCTGGGCAGCGTCGCCGTGAAGGCCGTCAACAGCTCGACCGGCCAGGCGTTCACCGCCACGAGCGGGACGGCGGGCGGTTATGCGCTGCAACTCGCGGCCGGCACCTACAAGGTGACCTTCTCGGGGTCGGGCTTCGCGTCGTTCAGCCAGACGGTGACGGTCGGCAGCCGAAACGCGAAGCTGGATTGGGTCGACCCGGCCGCGGGTTCCGGCACAACCACGTCGACGTCGACGTCGACCTCGACATCGGCGATAACGGGCACCTCTTCGTCCGAAACCCTGTCCGGAACGAGCGGCAACGACACGCTCGTCGGCCTGGGCGGCAACGACAAGCTCAACGGCGGCGCCGGTGCGGACACGATGAAGGGCGGTACCGGCAGCGACACCTACTATGTGGGAAGCTCGGGCGACGCGGTGGTCGAACTGGCAGGCGAAGGGACCGACCTCGTCAGCAGCTCGGTTTCCTACACGCTTCCGTCGTCGGTCGAAAAGCTGACGCTCACCGGCACGAGCGCGATCAACGGCACGGGCAACGATCTGGCTAACACGCTGACCGGCAACGCCGCCGCCAACGTCCTCGTCGGCCTCGGCGGCGACGACAGGCTCTACGGCAACGCCGGTGCCGACCGGCTCGAAGGCGGGGCCGGCAACGACTTCCTCCAGGGCGGATCGGGCAAGGACACGCTGGTGGGCGGCACGGGCAGCGACAGCTTCGACTGGAACTCGGCGAGCGACGCCGGCAAGGGATCGAGCCGCGACGTCGCCCTGGATTTCGTCCGCGGTGCGGACAAGATCGACCTGTCCGGCATCGACGCCCGCGCCGACTCGTCCGGCAACAACAGCTTCAGCTTCGTCGGGACCAAGGCGTTCACCGGCGTCGACGGCCAGCTTCGCTTCGTCAAAGTCGACGGAACGTCCGACTACACGCTCGTCCAGGGGGACATCGACGGCGACAAGTTCGCCGACTTCGAGATCCAGCTCAGCGGGCTGCTCGACCTCCAGGCCACCGACTTCGTGCTGTGAGGGAAGGGCGGCGGGGCGCCGCCCTCCCGACGCTCAGGTCGTCTCTTCGAATAGCTCGCGTCCGATGAGGTAGCGGCGGATCTCGCTCGTGCCGGCGCCGATCTCGTAGAGCTTGGCGTCGCGCAGCAGGCGCCCCGTAGGATACTCGTTGATGTAGCCGTTGCCGCCGAGTGCCTGGATCGCCTCGAGCGCCATCCAGGTGGCACGCTCCGCCGAATAGAGGATGCAGCCGGCGGCGTCCTTCCGCGCGGTCTCGCCGCGGTCGCAGGCCTGCGCCACCGCGTAGACGTAGGCGCGCGCCGTCGAGAAGGTGACGTACATGTCGGCAAGCTTGCCCTGCATGAGCTGGAAGGTGCCGATCGGCTGGCCGAACTGCTTGCGGTCGTGCACGTACGGCACGACGACGTCGAGCGCGGCCGCCATGATGCCGAGCGGGCCGCCCGAGAGCACCACGCGCTCGTAGTCGAGCCCCGACATCAGCACCTGCACGCCCCGGCCTTCCTCGCCGAGGACGTTCTCGTACGGCACTTCGCAGTCCTCGAACACGAGCTCGCAGGTGTCGGAGCCGCGCATGCCGAGCTTGTCGAGCTTCTGCGCGGTCGAGAAGCCCTTCATGCCGCGCTCGATCAGGAAGGCGGTAATGCCGCGCGGGCCGGCCTCCGGGTCGGTCTTGCCGTAAACGACCAACGTGTCGGCGTGCGGGCCGTTGGTGATCCAGAACTTGTTGCCGTTGAGGATGTAGCGGTCGTTGCGCTTCTCGGCGCGCAGCCGCATCGAGACCACGTCGGACCCGGCGCCCGGCTCGGACATGGCGAGCGAGCCGACGTGCTCGCCCGAGATCAGCTTCGGCAGATACTTCGCCTTCTGCTCAGCCGTACCCCAACGGGCGATCTGGTTGATGCACAGGTTCGAGTGCGCGCCATAGGAGAGCGCGACTGAGGCGGACGCGCGGCTGATCTCCTCCATCGCCACGACGTGCGCGAGGTAGCCGAGCCCGGCGCCGCCGTCCGCTTCGTTCACGGTGATGCCGTGCAGGCCGAGCTCGCCGAGCTTCGGCCACAGGTCCCGCGGGAAGCTGTTCGTCGCGTCGATCTCCGCGGCGCGCGGCGCGATCTCCGCCTCGGCGAACGCGCGCACGCTGTCGCGCAGCATGTCGATCGTCTCGCCGTGGTCGAAGCGCAGGGTGGGCAGCGTCATGCTTGGTTCTCCAGTTCGATCTCGACGAGCAGCGCGCCCTCGGCGACCTGCTCGCCCTCGGCGGCGTTCACCGCGGTCACGGTGCCGCCGCCCTGCGCGGTCAGGCGGTGCTCCATCTTCATCGCCTCGAGCACGAGCAGGCGGTCGCCGGCCTCGACCTTCTGGCCGGGCTTCACGAAGACGCCGAGCACGCGACCCGGCATCGGCGCCGCGATACGGCCGCCGCCCGAGCCCGCGGCGCTCGCCGCGACGGGCGGCCGCGTGCCGATCCGGAAGGCGCGACCGCCGACCCGGACCTCGACGGCGTCGGCTTGGCGGAGAACGACGGCGTGGAGCAGTTCGCCGCCGAGGTCGGCCTCGAAGCCGTTGCCGTCGCGGAAGCGGCCGGATCCGGCGAGCGCCTCGTCGAGGCCGCCGATGCGGTAGCCGTTGTCGGCGGCTTCCAGAGTCACCTTGCGCGCGACGTCGCCGATGTGGAGGTCGAGATGGCGCCGCGCCGGAAGGTTGAGCCGCCAGCCGCCGAGCTGCTCGAACAGGGTCTCGGGCGCGCGCGTGTCGGTCTCCGCCGCGATCGCGAGGGCGGCGATCGCCAGCACGCGGTCGGGAACGTCGGTCGTCGGCCTGAGGTCGTCGGCGTGGCGGCCGATGAAACCGGTGTCGACCTCGCCCGCCCGGAACGCTTCGTGGTCGGCGAGCCGGGCGAGGAAGGCGCGGTTGGTCTTCACGCCTTCGACGACGCAGCCGTCGAGCGCGTTGACCAGCCGGTCGATCGCGACGTTGCGGTCGGCGCCGTGCGCGATCACCTTGGCGATCATCGGGTCGTAGTGGATCGAGATGGCGTTGCCCTTCTCGACGCCGCTGTCGATGCGGGCGCCCGGCAGTCGCTGCGGCAATTCCAGCCGGGTAAGCGTCCCCGTGGAGGGCAGGAAGCCGCTCTCGGGATCCTCGGCGTAGAGCCGCGCTTCGACCGCGTGGCCGTCGATGCGGATGTCGTCCTGACCCGCCGGGAGCGGTTCGCCGCGCGCGACGCAGAACTGCCATTCGACGAGGTCGTAGCCGGTGATCAGCTCGGTCACCGGGTGCTCGACCTGGAGCCGGGTGTTCATCTCCATGAAGTAGAAGAGGGGGTCGCCCGCCTTGTCGAGATTCTCGGTGTCGACGATGAACTCGACGGTGCCGGCGCCCTCGTAGCCGATCGCGTGCGCCGCGGTGGCCGCCGCGATACCCAGAGTGTGGCGCAGCCGGTCCGACAGGCCAGGGGCGGGCGCTTCCTCGATGACCTTCTGGTGGCGGCGCTGGAGCGAGCAGTCGCGCTCGTAGAGGTGGACGACGTTGCCGTGGCTGTCGGCGAACACCTGCACCTCGACGTGGCGCGGCCGGCCGATGAGCTTCTCGATCATCACGCCGTCGTTGCCGAAGGCCCGGTCGGCTTCGCGCTTGGCGGCCAGCAGCGCGTCGCCGAACTCCTTCTCGCTGTCGACGCGGCGCATGCCCTTGCCGCCCCCGCCCGCCACCGCCTTGATGAGCAGCGGATAGCCGATCGCCTGCGCCGCGCGCTCCAGTCGGATCAGCGACTGGTCGTCACCCTGGTAGCCGGGCGTGACGGGCACGCCGGCCGCCTTCATCGCCTTCTTCGCGGCGTCCTTGAGACCCATGACGCGGATCGCCTGCGTCGGTGGGCCGACGAAGACGAGGCCGGCGCCGCGCACCGCGTCGGCGAAGTCGGCGTTCTCCGACAGGAACCCATAGCCCGGGTGGACCGCGTCCGCGCCGGTGCGCCGCGCCGCGTCGAGCAGCTTGTCGACGCGCAGGTAGCTTTCGGCCGCCGGCGCCGGGCCGATCGGCACGGCCTGCGTCGCCTCGCGGACATGCGGGGCGTTGGCGTCGGCCTCCGAGTAGACGGCGACCGTTTCCAGCCCCATGCGGTGCGCGGTGCGGATGATCCGCCGCGCGATCTCGCCGCGGTTGGCGATAAGTACCTTACGCATCCTGCACCCAATTCGGCTTTCGCTTCGACAGGAAGGCGGTCACGCCCTCGCGCCCCTCCGGATCGGCCCGCCGCGCCGCGATCCGTCGCGCGCTGTCGCCGCGCAGCTCGTCGGTGATCGGCCTGCCGGCGAAGTCGCGCACCAGCGCCTTGGCGTCGGCGACCGCGCCGGGCGCGGCCTCGAGGATCTGCCCGAGCCAGGCGTCGACCCAGGCGTCCGCCCCCGCCTCGTCGTCGGCCAGCTCGTGCACCAGTCCGATGTCGCGGGCGGTGACGGCGTCGAACGGCTCGGCCGTGGCGAAGTAGCGCCGCGCGTTGCGCGCGCCGATCGCGGCGAGGACGAACGGCGAGATGGTGGCCGGCGTGAGGCCCAGCCGGACCTCCGACAGGCGGAACTTGGCGTCGGGCGTCGCGACGGCAAGATCGGCGCAGGCCACGAGGCCCACGCCGCCGCCGTAGACGCCGCCGTGCGCCACGACGATCACCGGGGCGGGACAAGCGTCGATGCCGGCGAGCATGTCGGACAGCCGGCGGGCGTCGGCCTCGTTCTCGGCCTCGGTCCAGTCGGCGGCGCGCTTCATCCAGTCGAGGTCGGCGCCGGCGCAGAAGCTCGGCCCGGCGCCGCGCAGCACGACGGCGCGCGCGCCGCGCGCGCGATCGAACGCTTGCGCGAGCGCGGCGATCACCGCCTCGTTGAACGCGTTGTGCCGCTCGGGGCGGTTGATGGTGACGCGCGCAACGCCGCGCGCGTCGATCTCGTGGGTGACGACGTCGGCCATCGTCACATCCGGAAGGTGCCGAAGCGGGTTTCGGGAATGGGCGCGTTGAGCGCGGCGGCGAGGCTGAGCGCCACGACGCGACGCGTCTCGGCGGGATCGATCACGCCGTCGTCCCACAGGCGGGCGGACGAATAATAGGGGTGACCCTGCCGCTCGTACTGCTCGCGGATCGGCGCCTTGAACTCTTCCTCTTCCTTCTTGGACTTGAACCCGCCCGACTTGACGGTGGCGAGCACCGACGCGGCCTGCTCGCCGCCCATCACGCTGATGCGCGCATTGGGCCACATCCAGAGAAAGCGGGGCGAGTAGGCGCGGCCGCACATGCCGTAGTTGCCGGCGCCGAAGCTGCCGCCGATCACCACGGTGATCTTCGGCACCTGCGCGCACGCTACCGCCGTCACCATCTTGGCCCCGTGCTTGGCGATGCCTTCGTTCTCGTAGCGGCGTCCGACCATGAAGCCCGAGATGTTCTGGAGGAACAGCAGCGGAATCTTGCGCTGGCAGCACAGCTCGATGAAGTGCGCGCCCTTCTGTGCGCTTTCGCCGAACAGGATGCCGTTGTTGGCAACGATGCCGACCGGCATGCCGTGGACGTGCGCGAAGCCGGTGACGAGCGTCTCGCCGAAGCGCGCCTTGAACTCGTCGAATTCGGACCCGTCGACCAGCCGCGCGATCACCTCGCGCACGTCGTAGGGGGTGCGGGTGTCGGACGGGATGATGCCGTAGAGCTCGCGCGCGTCGTGCAGCGGCTCGCGCGAAGGCTTGAGCGCCACGTCGGGCCGACGGCCCGGCGGGAGCGTCGCCACGATCGACCGCGCGATGTCGAGCGCATGGGCGTCGTTGGCGGCGAGGTGATCGGCGACGCCGGAGATGCGCGTGTGGACGTCGCCGCCGCCGAGATCCTCGGCGGAAACCTCCTCGCCCGTCGCGGCCTTCACAAGCGGCGGCCCGCCGAGGAAGATCGTGCCCTGGTTCTGCACGATTACCGTCTCGTCCGACATCGCGGGCACATAGGCGCCGCCGGCCGTGCAGCTCCCCATCACGACGGCGATCTGCGCGATGGCTTGGGCAGACATGTTCGCCTGGTTGTAGAAGATGCGGCCGAAGTGGTCGCGGTCGGGGAACACCTCGTCCTGACGCGGCAGGTTCGCGCCGCCGGAGTCGACGAGATAGAGGCAGGGGAGGCGGTTCGCCTCGGCGATCTCCTGCGCGCGCAGATGCTTCTTCACGGTGAGCGGGTAGTAGCTGCCGCCCTTCACCGTGGGGTCGTTGCAGACGACGACGCAGGGGCGTCCCGATACCTGCCCGATGCCGGCGATCATGCCGGCGGCGGGCACTTCGTCCTCGTAGACCTCGTGCGCGGCCAGCTGGCTGATCTCGAGGAAGGCGGTGCCGGGGTCGAGCAGCCGCTCGACCCGCTCGCGCGGGAGCAGCTTGCCGCGCGCGACGTGCTTCTGGCGCGCGTTTTCCGAACCGCCGAGCGCGACCTTGCCCGTCAGCTCGCGCAGCGACTCGACGAGCCCGCGCATGGCGGCTTCGTTGCGTTTGAAATCCGGGTCGGAAAGGTTGGCCGGCGAGCCGATGGGGACTGGCATGGGCGACGCTATAGCGACGGCACCCCCGCGGCTCAACCGCGCTCCCAGCCCGCCGCGCCGCGCCGCACGTGGAAGACGGCGGACAGCCGTTCGGGCGTCAGCACCTCGGCGGGCGAACCTTCGGCGATCGGCGCGCCGCCGTCGAGAAGCAGCAGCCGATCGCAGCGGCGCTCGGCGAGCGCGAGGTCGTGGAGCGTGACGAGGACGCCCGCGCCGCGGTCGGCCTCGGCGCGCAGGACGTCGAGGATTAGCAGCGCGTGGTGCGCGTCGAGGTTGGCGGTGGGTTCGTCGAGCAGCAGCCAGTCGGGCCGCCCGACGAGCGCGCGGGCCAGGAGGACGCGAGCCTTTTCGCCCGTCGATAGCCGGTCGACGCGCCGGTCGGCGAAGGCGCGCGCGTCCGCGAGGTCGAGCGCGCGGTCGACGGCGACGGCGTCGGATCCGCCGAACGGCATCAGCCCGAGCGCCACGACGTCACGCACGCGCATCGGCCATCCGGCCTCGCGCTCGGCCGGCAGATAGGCGAGGCGCCGCGCACGGACCATCGCCGGGATCTCGCCGAGCGGCACGCCATCGATCGCGACCGTCCCCGCGCCGCGCGTAAAGCCGGCCAGCGCCCGCAGCAGCGTCGTCTTGCCCGAACCGTTCGGTCCGACCAGGCCGACGAGCTCGCCGCGGCCGACCCGCAGCGATACCGGTCCGAGCATGGGCGGGCGGGCGATCCCGGTGCCGGAGAGGCCGCCGCTCACGGCGCCGTGCTCCCGCGACCGCGAAGGATAAGCCAGAGGAAGAACGGGCAGCCCAGCACGGCGGTGACCACGCCGAGCTTCAGCTCCTGCCCGCCGACCGGCACGCGCACGGCGAGGTCGGCGGCGGTGAGGAGGCAGGCCCCGGCGAGGCCGCTCGGCACCATCGCCGCGCCGGGACGATGACCGACGAAGGGCCGGACGAGGTGCGGCACCACGAGGCCGACGAAGCCGATCGCGCCGGCGACGGCCACGGCGGCGCCGACGGCGAGTCCCGTGCCGATGACGATGCGCCGCCGCAGCTTCGCGACGTCCTGGCCGAGGCTCGTCGCCACGTCCTCGCCGAGCGCGAGTGCGTCGAGTCCGCGGCGCGCCGAAAGCGCGAGCGCCGCTCCGACCAGCATCGGCGGCAGCGCGAACGCCACGTGCTCGAGGCTGCGGTCGGCGAGCGAGCCCAGCAGCCAGAACAGCACGTCGTAGAGCGCGAAGGGGGAAGGGGCGAGACTGAGCGCCAGATTGGTGAGCGCCGAAGCGGCCGCCGAGATCGCGACGCCGGCGAGCACGAGCGAGGCCGTGGTGGCCGCCGGACCGGCCAGGAGCAGGAGGAGGGCGAGCGCGCCGACCGCCCCGGTCATGCCGCCGATCGCCAGCCCGAGCGTGCCGCCGATCCCGACGTAGTAGCTGGTGACGACGGCCCCGAACGCCGCGCCGGTGCTCGATCCCAGCACGTCGGGCGCCGCGAGCGGGTTGCGGAGCAGGCCCTGGAGCGCCGCGCCCGTGATCCCGAGGACCGCGCCGATCGCGAGGCCGAGGATCGTACGCGGCAAACGGAGCTCGACGAGGATGGTCCGCGCGACGTCGGGCGCGCGATCGGCGAGCTCGACGAGCTCGGCCGGCGCCCAGAGCAGCGACGAGGCCACGAGCAGCAGGGCGGCGCAGCCGAGCGCGAGGTCGAGCGCGCGCCGTGTCACGACGCGAGCCTCGCGCGCAGGCGCGCCACCTCGTCCGCCACCGGGGGGCCGAGACAGGTCCACGCCCGCCCGTCGATCTCGAGGCGTTCGACCGACCGCGGCAGCCGCCGGAGCGCCGGGTGTCCCAGCCACATCTGGTAGAGGGACCGCTGCTGCGCCCGGTAGCTCGTGACCACCAGCACCTCCGGCGGCCGGGCGAGCAGCCGGGCGAGGTCGACCCGCTCGCTCGCGAAGGGCTGGGGCTCCAGGCCGGCGTGCCGCGCGAGCTCGGCGGCGAGGCTGTCCGGTCGCACGGTGTAGCCGCCGCCCGACATCAGCACGGCGGGCCGCCGTCGCGGCGGCACCATCCCGAGCCGCGCGTCCATGCGCGCGATCAGCGCCTCGCCCCACGTCTCGCGCCCGAGCGCCCGCGCCACCGTCCGGACGTTGCGGCGCAGCTCGTCGATCGTCGTCGGCGGCGGCACGTCGACGACCCGCGCGCCGAGGCGCCGCGCCATCTCGGCGGCGTAGCGGTTCGCGCCGCCGCCGGTGAGCACGAGGTCGGGGGCGAGCGCCGCCACCGACTCCATGCGGCCGTTGTTGCGGTGCAGACCCTTCGCCCGCCCGGCGACCGGCGTCTCGGCTGGATCGGCGCCGAGGAAGGTCACCGAGGCGAGCTGGCCGGGCGCTGCCAGCAGCAGGGCCAGCTCGTCGGTGCAGAGGTTGAGCGACGCGACGCGCGCCGGCGCCGCGGCGGCCGGGGCCGCCAGCAGCGCCGCGATCGCGACGAGGGGCGTCAGCCGCCCCACCGCACCCGCACGCCGGCGTAGGCGGCGACGCCCGGCGTCGCGTAGCCGAACACGTCTTCGTAGTCGGCGTCTCCCGCGTTCTCGATCCGTGCGGTCAGCTCGAGCGCGTCCGAGAGCTCGTACCGTCCCGACAGCGTGATCAGCGCATAGTCGTCGAGCGTCACGTCGCGGAACGTGTCGAAATCGGTGTCGCGACGCTTGCCGACATAGGCGACGCTGCCCGCGAGCGTCAGCCGATCGAGCTCGGCGGTGGCGGTGATGGAGCCGCTGTGCTTCGGCCGCCGGACCTCGCGCGAACGGGCGCTGCCCGCGACCCGGCCTTCCTCCGCATCGAGGTAGGTGTAGGCGGCCGAGACGCGCAGCCAGTCGGCGGCGCGGGCGTCGAGCGACGCCTCGATTCCCTGCCGCCGGCTCTCGCCGTCGGCGTTGGCCACGCCGCTCAGAAAGGTCGTCGAGCTGAACGTCATGACGATCTCGTCCTCGAGATCGGCGCGGAAGTAGGTGACGTCGACCGCGGTCCGGCCGTCGCTCCAGCCGAGGCCGGCGTCGAAGCCGTGGGCGCGCTCGGGACTCAGATCAGGGTTGCCGACGAAGGAACCGGGGAAGAAGCCGAACTGCTCGGTGAAGGTCGGGTCGGTCACGCCCTCGCCGTAGCTCGCGTGCGCGCGGATGCCGTTCGGCAGCGCCGCCGCCGCGGTCGCCCGCCAGGTCGTTGCATCCTCGAACCGGTCGTTGTCGTCGTGCCGCACGCTGGCGCTCGCGGCGAAGCTGTCGCCCAAGCCGAAACGATACTCGCCGACCACGCTGTTCTGGCGCCGGCTGCGCTTCTGGTCGGTGGCGCCGTAGAAGGCGCGGTCCTTGGCGCGGAAGCGCTGCTTCTCGTGCTCGATCGCGCCGGTCAGGCGGTGTGGGCCGGCTTCGAACGACGTCTGGTACACCGCCTTCAGCCGCTCGGCGTCGTCGCGGTTGAGGAAGACGCCGCCGTCGCGGTTGAGGTTGTCGGTGTCGAGATACTGGCCCTCGACGCGGTGCCGCCAGCGATCCTCCATCAACGCCAGCTCGCCATAGCCCCGCAGCGCGAGGCCGCGGATGGTGGTCTCGTCGAGCGTGTTGGCGCGCCGGAAGGTGACGGGGTCGGTGCCGTCGAATTCGGTCTCGGAGTCGGTGTAACGCGCGACGACGCCCAGCTCGCTGGCGGGCGAGGGGCGCAGGACGCCTTTGGCGGACAGCGTCAGGTTCTCGTAGCCGTCGCGCTCGCCGCCGGCGCGGACCGCGTCGATTCCGCGCGAGCGGACATAGCTCGCCTGCGCGACGATGCCGCCAGCGTCGGTCCCGGTCGAAGCACCGGCGCCGCCGCGATAGGTGCGGAACGAGCCGGCCTCGGCCCGGCCGAACAGACGCGTGCCTTCGCCGGGCTCGCGGGTGGTGACGCTTACGACGCCGCCGATCGCCTCGGGCCCCCACAGCGCCGACTGAGGCCCGCGCAGCACCTCGACGCGCTCGATCCCCTCGGCCGGCAGCGTCTCGAAACGGAAGTCGCCGCTCGCGGCGGGGTCGTTGACCTCGATGCCGTCGACGAAGACCAACGTGTGGTTGGCCTCGGCGCCGCGAATCCGGACCTGCGTCTGCGAGCCGAGCGGGCCTGCCTGCGACACCGCGACACCCGGCGACAGGCGCAGCAGGTCCGACGCCTGCGGCAGGTTGACAGCCTCGATGGTCGCGCGGTCGACGACGGTCACGGCCGTGCCGGACAGCGCGGCCGGGACCGGCTCGCGCGCGGCGGTGACGACGATAGCAGGTTCGTTGGCGGCCAGGGCCACCGCGAGAAAGACGATGTTCATCAATGTCTCCGTTGCAAACGCTCTCATGTCGTCGCAACGGAGTCGCCCACCCGCGAAGGGCGGGGCTCGCCGCACACCGATGGCTGATCCCGGCCGGGCGTGGACGACGTGACGGCAGGTTTCCTGGCTCGCGGCTCGGTCGTCCGGATCGCCGCCTTCCCGGCCCGAAGACCCGTGGCATATGGCGTCGGACTCGCCGCTTACAGTTGCGGGCACAGCGCCGGACTCGCACCGGCTTCCCTATCACCCCCGTCGCCGGGGCACCGTCGGCCGCGACCCTTACGCGTCGGGTCGCCCTTGTGCAACCCGTGTGCCTTCGCTATGTCGCGCGCTCCTATTTTCCAGCTGGTCGGAAACCAGCGAAGAAGGACGCAAAGCGATGCCGAAGCAGGGTATTCATCCCGACTATCACACCATCAAGGTCGTGATGACCGACGGGACCACCTACGAAACGCGCACGACCTGGGGCGCCGAGGGCGACACCATGACCCTCGAAGTCGACCCGACATCGCACCCGGCCTGGACCGGCGGTCAGCAGAAGATCGCCGAGGGCGGTCGCGTCGCGAAGTTCAACCAGCGTTTCGGTGGCCTGACGCTCAAGAAGTAAGAAGGCCGGCCGGCAGGTGCGCGCCTGCCGGCCGCCTTACTGCGCCGCTTCGAGACTCTCGGCGGCCAGTTCCTTGGCGGCGGCATAGTCCGCCTTGCCGTTCGGTGCCCGGGGCACCTTCGCGACCACCACGATCCGCTTCGGCGCCTTGTAGGCGGCGAGGTGCTTACGCGCGTGCGCGATCAGCTCTTCCGCCCCGGCGCCCGACGCCTCCACCACGGCGGTGACCGCCTGGCCCCAACGATCGTCCGCGACGCCGAACACCAGCGCATCCTCGACCGCCGGGTGGGTCTTCAACGTCTCCTCGACCTCCTCGGGGAAGACCTTCTCGCCCGCGGTGTTGATGCAGTGGCTGCCTCGACCGAGGAGCAGGATCGTGCCGTCGGCTTCGATCGTCGCCTGATCGCCCGCGACGCAGTAGCGATTGCCGCCGACCTCGAGGAAGGTGCGCGCCGTCTTTTCCGGATCCTTGTAGTAGCCGCGCGGCAGCAGCCCGCCGCGCGCGATCCGCCCGACGATCCCGGAGCCGGGCGGCACGGGGCGCATCTCGTCGTCGACGATCAGCGTGTTCTCGTCGCCGACGAAGCGCGTCGGCGTCCCGGCGTTGCCCGCCGTCGTCATCGACATGCCCATGCCGAGCGCCTCGCTCGACGACAGCGCGTCGATCAGCACCATCGCCGGGTTGTGCCGGAGGAGGCCGGCCTTCACCTCCGGGCTCCACATCGTGCCGGAGGAGACGACGACCCGGATCGAGGACACCGCGGCCGAATCCCCGGTTTCGTCGAGCACCTTGAGGATCGGGCGCGCGAAGGCGTCGCCGACGATCACGCCGGTGTCGGGCTGCCAGCGCCGGGCCGCCTCGACCGCCTCGATCGGCTGGAAGCTGCGGTCGGTGAGCGTGATCACCGAGCCGCCGCGCGCCAGCGCCATCAGGCCGGTGAGGAAGCCGGTACCGTGCATCAGCGGTGGGCCCACGAGCACGCGCTGCCGCGTGCCGGTCTGGCGGACCATCGTCAGCCAGTCCTCGAGCCGTTCGGGCGGCGGCCCGTTCCACAGCGCGCCGCCCTTGACGAGGAGGTCCCAGATCACCCCCTGGTCCCACATCACGCCCTTGGGCATGCCCGTGGTGCCGCCGGTGTAGATGAACATGAGGTCGGTGGGCTGGTAGTCGAGTGCCGGCGGCTCCGCTGCCCGGCTCGCCAGCGCCTCGTAGTCGACCGCGAAGCCGGCGGTCTCGCCGCCGACCTGCACCCAGAGCTTCACGAGCGGCAGACGGTGCCGGATCCCGTCGAGCAGCTCGGCGAACTCGCCGTCGAACACGACGACCGCGCTGTCCGAGTTGTCGAGGATGTAGTGCAGTTCCTCGCCCGTGTAGCGGTAGTTGACGTTAACGTGGACGAGGCGCGCCTTCATGCCCGCCGTCGTCGTCTCGAGATAGGCCGGCGAGTTGCGCATGAGGTGCGCGAGCTTGTCGCCCGGTTCGGCGCCCGCGGCGATGAACGCCTGCGCCAACGCGTCAGTGCGCCGATCGAAGTCACGCCAGGCGATCACGCGATCGCCGTGGATCAGCGCCGGCTCGTCCGGTGGCACCGCCGCCGCCACCGCCGACAGCACGCGTCCGAAGCTCCAGTTCTCCGACATCTCGACCTCCCCAGGCACGAGCTTTTTCGTTGCATGCGAGCCTATCCCGCGGGAAGCTCCGGCAAAAGAGGGGAGAAGGGCTTGCGCGCCTGGGTCTGCCACGAGTTGAGCGAGGATCGCTCCGGCCTGCGTTTCGAGACGGGCTGGCGCGATCCGCCGGAACCCGGACCGAACCAGGTCCGCGTGCGCCTGACCGCCGCGGCGCTGAACTACCCCGATCTGCTGATGCTCTCGGGCCGCTATCAGTTCCGCCCGGAACTGCCCTTCATCCCCGGCGTCGAGGCCTGCGGCGTCATCGACGAGGTCGGGGAGGGGCTGCTCGGCGACTTGATCGGCGAGCGGGTGATCGTCGGCGCCCGCAGCGGCTGCCTCGCCGAATATGCGACGGTCGACGCTGCGCAGGTCCGCCCGGTCCCGGCCGGCCTGCACGACGACGAAGCCGCCGCGCACACGGTCGGATCGCTCACCGCCCATGTCGCGCTGGCGGCGAGGGGCCGGCTCCGGGCCGGCGAGCGCGTGCTCGTGCTCGGGGCGGGCGGCGGCACGGGACTGGCGGCGGTCGGGGTCGCCAAGGCGATGGGCGCCACGGTCGTCGCGGCGGCCTCGTCGCCGCGCAAGCTGGACGCCGCGCGCCTCGCGGGCGCCGACGAGACGGTCCGGCTCGATCGCGCGGAACCCGATCTGTCGGCGCTGAAGGGCGCGATCGACGTCGTCTTCGATCCGGTCGGGGGCGCGGCCTTCGAACCGGCGCTGCGCACGCTGGCCTGGAACGGCCGCTACCTCGTCGTCGGCTTCGTGGCCGGGCGACCCGACCCGCTCCCGCTCAACCGCCTGCTGCTCAAGGGGATCGAGGTGATCGGCGCGCGCGCCGGGGAGCAGGGTCGCCAGTCGCCCGAGGCGGGCCGGGCGCACACCCGGTCGATCGACGCGCTCGCCGACGCCGGGCTGCGCCCGCACATCGGTCTGCGGGCGCCGCTCGACCGCGCCGACGGGCTCTTCGCCGCGATGGCCGACGGCACGCTCGTCGGCAAGGCGGTCGCGCTGATGCCTTAGCCGCCGGTCCCCGACCGGTTGCCGCCGCCGCGGCCGCCGCCTCCTTTGCCGCCGCCGCCGCGGCCCGACGTCCGGTTGTCGTCGCCGCCCTTCGACTTCACGCCGCCTTGATTCCCGCCGGCTGCCTTCTGCGCCATGCTCGCTCTCCTTCGTCCGAACGCACCAATCGAAGGCGGCGGGTCGGGGTTCCGAGGACGCGCGAGCGCGCCGGTCGGGCCGTCCTCGCCCTGCGACGGCGCGAGGTCGAGCGGCGTTCACGCCGCGAGGCCGCCGAGCACGCGGTGCACCGTCAGCCCGCGCTCCGCGGTGCGGAGCTCGCCGGCCGCGAGCCGATCGAGCGTTTCGGTCATGTGCGCCCGACCGGCCGCCCATCGGCTCGCAAGAGTGGTCGGCGAGTAGTCGAGCGTCTTGCCCACCGGCTCGTCGTCCTGATCGGCGTAGATCAGGTGGACAAGCGTGACCGGCGGAGCGCCGGCTGCGTCGAAACGATCGACGCACCCGGCGACGGCGTGCCGGCTCTGGCTCGAGAGCAGAAGATCGTCGCGCCGCTGCATCGTTCCCGCGATCGTCGAGGGCGGCGACGCCAGCGGGGTGATCACGTCGACCGCGATGCACAGCATCGCCGGTTTCAGCGGCGCGCCGAGCGCGATGGCGACCGGCAGGTTGGCGGACAGGCCGGGATCCACGAGCAGCCGGCCGTCGACCCGCACCGGCGGGTAGAGCGGCGGCAGCGCGGTACTCGCGCGGATGTGCGCCGCTCCTATCGGCGCTTGCCGGTTGTCGAAGACGACGTCCTCGCCGGTCTCCAGGTCGACCGCGTTGACCGACACGCGCATCGAGCCGCTGTTCAGCCGGTCGAAATCGAGCAAACCTTCGAGCGACGCTTCGAGCGGTCGGGTGTCGTAGAGGCTGGGCGCGGGGCTGGCGGGGTCGAACGGCCATGCGAAGGGCGACCTCGGCACGAAGCTCTGCGGCCGTCCGGCTATCGCCGTGCCGAAAGCGCCGACGGCGCGCATCGACATTCGCGCGAACGCCGGCAGGCCCGTGTCGGCGGGCCGCGCGTTCGGCGGAACGCTCCAATAGGCGCGCATTCGGCCGACTTGGTCGTCGGAGCGATTGCCGGCGATAAGCGCGGCGTTGACCGCCCCGCTCGACGCGCCGATCACCCAGTCGGGTTCGAGGCCGCGCGCGTGCAGCGCCTCGTACGCGCCGGCCTGGTAGGCGCCGAGCGCGTTGCCGCCGCCGAGCACGAGGGCGAGTGGCGCGGCCCGGTCCACGACAACCCGACCGTGGTCGCTCAGTTCTTGTCCGGGCCGTCGTCGCGCCCCATGGACGCGCCCGCGCTGCGCATCGCCGCGCCGGTGGTCGCGACCATCATCTCCGACAAGCGGCGGCTCGCCTGCAGCATGCCGTCGATGCTTTCGCGCAGGTACCGGTCTTGGATGGTCATCGCTTCGCCGAGCGTCCGCGCCTGCATCAGCGCGTTGAGCGTGTCGACGTTGCGCTGGAACACCTGCTGGGCCTGCGTCGCCCATTCGCGCGTCATGTCCTGAGCGCCCTGCGCGATCGTCGTCCCGGCTGTCGTGGAGGCCTGCGCGGCGGACGCCATCCGCGTCGCCACCCGGCCGCCGGCCTCGAGGTTTCCGGCGGCCGCGTCGGCCGCCCGGGTCATGGTCTCGCCCGCTTCGTCCGCAGCCGTACGGGCCGCGCGCGCGCCGCCGCGCATCGCCCCCGCACCCGCGGCCTGCTCCGCAGCGCCCTGCCGTTCAACGCCGCCGGCGCCGTTCGGCGCGTTCGTGTTCGGTGCACCCTCGCTCATGCCTGCTCTCCCTGGATTGGCTCCCGGCCGAAACCGGAGCAGCGCCAACAAGAGGGGGATCGAAAGGTTGCACGGCCGCGCGGCGCGGCGTGCTTCCCGCGCGGCGCGGGACGGCGAAGGCGCGAGGGCTGGCGGAGAGGGTGGGATTCGAACCCACGGTGAGCTTGCACCCACGGCGGTTTTCAAGACCGCTGCCTTAAACCACTCGGCCACCTCTCCGGTCGGCGTCCTCATGCGCGAAGGCAGGCGGGACCGCAAGCCGCACGCACAAGGGGATTCCCCGGCGAGTCCGCTTGTGGCAAGACTCGTTAATACGGGGGTGCGTCGGGGGCTCATGCGCAAACGTCTGGTCTTGGTCCTGTCGGTCGCCGCGGCGATGTCGCCGCTGGCCGCGCGCGCGCAGCCGGCGGCCGAGCCGCCGCTCCCGCCGGCCGATCCGGTGCTACCGGCGGTCGCGCTCGATCCCCGTCAGGCGGCGTTTCGCGCCTGGCTCGAAGGTCCGTTCCGCGCCCGGGCGCTGGCTGCGGGCTTGCGCGCCGAGACGCTCGACCGCGAGCTCGCCGGACTTAGCTTCAATCCCCGCATCATCCAGCTCGACAACGCGCAGCCGGACCGCAGCGCCACGACGCAGATGACCTTCGGCGGCTACCTCGCGCGCCAGATCAACAACAACCGGATCAACACCGGCCGGCGGCTGCGCTCCGACATGGCCGCCACGCTCGCGGGGATCGAGGCGCGCTACGGCGTGCCGGCCGAAATCCTGCTCGGCTTCTGGGGCATCGAGACCTCGTACGGGACGGTGACCGGCAACTTCGATCTCGTGCGCTCGCTCGCTACGCTCGCCTACGAAGGCCGACGGCGCGAGCTGTTCACCGCGGAGCTCGTCGCGGCGCTCAAGCTGCTCGAGCGCGGCGCCATCCCGCGCGGCGCGTTCGTCGGGTCCTGGGCCGGTGCGACGGGCCAGCCGCAGTTCCTGCCGAGCTCCTACCTCGCGCACGGCGTCGACGGCAGCGGCGACGGCAAGGCGGACATCTGGAACAACGCCTCGGACGCGCTCGCCTCGATCGCGAACTTCGTCGTGGCGAAGGGCTGGAAGCGCGGGCAGCCGTGGGTGAGCCGCGTCTTCGTGCCGCCGGCGCTCGACCGCGAGCGCGTGCGCAACCTGACGCCGACCGGCGAATGCTCGGGCATGAACTGGCGGCACAGCCGCTGGCTGACGGTCGGCGAATGGCGGGCGCTCGGCATCCAGTCGCTGGGCGGCGCGCTGCCGGCGGACGACACGCTCGCGACCTTGATCGAACCTGACGGACCGGGAACCGGGGGGTACCTGACCTATGGCAACTATCGCGCCATCATGCGGTACAATTGCACCAACTTCTATTCGCTCACGGTCTCGTACCTGGCCGACGCGATCGGCGGCGCTCCTGGCGCTCTCGCTGCTCGCGGCCTGCGCCGGTAGGCCCGAACCGCGCGTCCCCGCCACGCCGCCGGCGACGCCCGGCGTCAAGATCGGCAAACCCTATCAGATCTACGGCGTCTGGTACCATCCGCGCGACGACCGCGACTATAACGAGACGGGACTCGCCTCCTGGTACGGTCCCGGCTTCCACGCCAAGGCGACGGCGAACGGCGAGCCGTTCGATCAGGACGGGATGACGGCGGCGCACAAGACGCTGCCGCTCCCGAGTTTCGTCGAGGTCACCAACCTCGAGAACGGCCGGCAGGTCACGCTGCGCGTCAACGACCGCGGGCCGTTCGTCGGCGACCGGATCATCGACCTGTCGCGCCGCGCGGCGCAGCTCCTGGGCACCGATCGCAAGGGGGTGGCGAAGGTTCGCGTGAAGCGCGTCTATCCGTCGGACCGCGAGATCGCGCGGCTCGGGCTCGGACGGCCTGTGGCGCCGGCGCCGCTCCGGCGCGAGCCGGTGCTGGTGGCGGCCGCGCCGCCGCCGAAACCGCGGCCGGCTGCCGTGCCGGCACCGGTCCTGACGCCGGTCTCGGCGCCGGTGCCGCCCGCCGCGCCCGCGGCGATCTTCGTTCAGGTCGCGGCGCTTTCGGACCCGGCGCGCGCCGCTACGCTCGCCGCCGACCTCGAACCCATCGGCCGCACCGACATCGAAGCCACGCCCGCCGGCATCTACCGCGTGCGCCTCGGCCCGTTCGCTGACGCGAATGCCGCCGCCAAGGCGCTGGAAGAGGTGCAGGCCGCCGGCTATAGCGACGCCCGCGTCGTGGGCCACCCCATTAGCTGATCAACCCTTCGGAGCCTTTCCTGCCATGCGTAAGTTCCTGAGCCTCGCTTCGGTCGCCCTGCTGTTCGCCGTCCCGGCGGCGGCGCAGCCCACGCACACGACCGCCGCGCCGATCGCCTACATGAAGGACCTGACCACCGGTCAGGTGCTCTACGCCAAGGGCGGCGACGAGCGCATCCCGCCGGCGTCGATGGGCAAGATGATGACGGTCTACGTCGCCTTCGACCTCATCAAGCGCGGCGAGGTGAAGCTCGACCAGATGGTCCGGGTGCGCCCCGAGACGTGGCAGAAGTGGCACGGACCGCAGGCCGGCTCGACGATGTTCCTGTCGCCGAACGAGATGGTGTCGGTCGAGAACCTGCTGCACGGCATCGTGACGCTGTCGGGCAACGACGCCTGCGTCGTGCTCGCCGAAGGGCTGGCCGGCACCGAGCCGGCGTTCGTCGAGATGATGAACGCCACCGCCAAGCGCATCGGGCTGAAGGGGTCCAACTTCTCCAACACCAACGGCTGGCCGGACCCGAACGAATATGTGACGGCGCGCGACCTCACAATCATCGGCGAGCGCACGATTCGCGACTTCCCGAACCTCTACAAGAAGTTCTACGGGCAGCCGAGCTTCACCTGGGGCAAGACGCTGGGCAGCGGCCGCCCGATCACGCAGGGCAACCGCAACCCGATCCTCGGCCGCGTCGCCGGTGCCGACGGCCTCAAGACCGGGCACACCGAGGCGGCGGGCTACGGCTTCACCGGCTCGGCGGAGCAGAACGGTCGCCGCCTGGTGATGGTGGTCGCCGGCCTCACCTCGATGAACGAGCGCATACAGGAGTCGGTCTCGTTCATGGAATGGGGCTTCAACGCCTGGAAGGCGCAGCCGCTGGCGAAGGCGGGGCAGGTGATCGAAAGCGCCGAGGTCCACCTCGGCGACAAGGAGAAGGTGGGCCTCACGGCGCCGCGTGACTACGCGGTCAACGTCCCGCGCGCCGGCGGGCCGGAGATGCGGGTGAAGGTCGTGTACGACGGCCCGATCAAGGCGCCGATCGCCAAGGGCCAGAAGGTCGCCGAGCTCCACGTCGCGCGCGCCGGCATGCCGACGATGCGCCTGCCGCTCGTCGCCGCCGAAGCGGTCGGCGAGGCGGGCATCTTCGGCCGGCTCGCGCAGAACTTCAGCGCGCTCGTCCTCGGCAAGTGAGGGGGCGCTTCATCAGCTTCGAAGGCGGGGAGGGGACCGGCAAGTCGACGCAGGTCCGCCTCCTCGTTGAACGGCTGAGGAGCGAGGGCATCGACGTCGTGCCCACCCGCGAACCGGGCGGCACGCCCGGCGCGGAGGAGATCCGGGCGCTGCTGGTGACCGGCGAGACCGACCGGTGGCAGCCCGCCGCCGAAGCGCTTTTGATGAACGCTGCGCGTTCGGATCACGTCGCGCGCACCGTGCGGCCGGCGCTCGACCGCGGCGCCTGGGTCGTCACCGACCGCTACGCCGACAGCACGCTGGTCTACCAGGGCGTCGCCAAGAGGCTGCCCGAGGCGGAGCTGCTCCAGGTCCACGCGTTCGCGACCGGCGACCTCTGGCCGGACCTGACCTTCGTGCTCGACTGCGACGTGACGGAAGGACTGGGCCGCACCGCCGGGCGCGCCGGCGCCGAGCACCGCTTCGAGAGGCACGGCAGCGGCTTCCACGAACAGGTGCGCGCCGCGTTCCGCCGCCGCGCGGCCGCCGAGCCGCGCCGCTGCCGGCTGATCGACGTCGCCTGCGGCATCGACGAGGTGGCGGCGCGGGTCTGGGACGAAGTCCGATCGCTGCGGCGCGGTTGATCGCGATGCTCGTCGGCCATCTCGAGCCCCAGCGCGCCTTCCTCGACGCCTGGGCGGGCGGGCGCCTCCACCACGCGTGGCTGCTCACGGGACCGCAGGGGATCGGCAAGGGGACCTTCGCGCAGGCGGCGGCGGCCCATGTTCTCGCCGCCGCCGCGGGGCCGGCCGAGGGGGTCGCGCCCGACCGCCTCGACGTTTCGCCCGGCCACCGCATCGCCAAGCTGCTCGCCGCCGGCAGCCATCCCGACTTCCGCCGCCTGGCCCGTCTGGAGGACGAGAAGACCGGCAAGCTCAAGGCGGAGATCGTCGTCGATCAGGTGCGCGAGCTTCAGCCGCTGCTCCACACGCAACCGAGCTTCTCGCCGTGGCGCGTGGTGATCGTCGACGCCGCCGAGGAAATGCGCCGCGAAGCCGCGAACGCGTTCCTCAAGAGCCTCGAGGAACCGCCCGCCAACACGCTGTTCCTGCTGGTGAGCCACGCGCCGGGCCGGCTCCTGCCGACGATCCGGTCGCGCTGCCGCATCCTGCGCTTCCAGCCGCTCGCGGAAGAAGAGGTGCGCGCCGTGCTCGAGCGGACGCTCCCCGACGCCGACGAGATCGCGCCGCTGGTCGCGCTCGCGGAAGGCCGGCCCGGCCGCGCGCTCCGCTTCGCCGGGCTCGACATCGACGGGTTGACGCGCGCTCTGGCGGGGCTGACGCAAGGCGCGCGCCCGCAACGCAACGCCCAGGCGCTCGATCTCGCCAAGTCGCTCGCCGCGAAGGCGGCTCAGCCGCGGTACGAAGCCTTCCTCGAGCTGGTGCCGACCTTCCTCGCGCAGTCGGCGCGGGAGCGGGAAGGCGGCTCGCGGGCCCGGACCCTCGCGCTCTGGGAGCAGGCGCACGCGCTGGCGGCGCAGGCGCTTCCGCTGTCGCTCGATCCGCAGAGCGTGGCCTACGAGCTCGCGAACCTCGTGGCCGCCAATTCGGACTGAACGACGCCGGTCAGCCGACCTGGCCGATGTCGTCGCAGCTCATGTCGAAGGCGGCGAGCCCGGCTTCGAGGTAACTCGACAGCATCGGCATGCCCATCAGATAGCCCGACACGTCGCGCATCTCGTCGGCGGCCGTCTCCATCGCGTCGTCCCATTCGCTCGCGTCGTAGGTGCCGCGCCCGACGAGCGCCAAGGCGACGAGCTCCTGCTGCTCGTCCTCGGCGAGGTCGTCGATGATGGTCATGAGCTCTTCCTCGACCGCCGAGTTGTTCTCGTCCTCGAGCACCTCGACATCGGCGTCGTCGGTCGGATTCGAAGCGTCGTCGGGGTCGACCGCCGGAACCTGCGCCTCGTACTCGCGCGCCCGGATGATGATCCGGCACACCGTCTCAAGCGAGATGCTCAGTTCCATGGGCGCCCTCGTGACAAGCTGTTGCAGCCTGCAAACGAGGGTTGCGCGCGGCGGTTCCGCTATTCGGCGGCGACCCGCAGGCTCGACGACGAGCCGAGCAGCCGCGCTTTTGCGGCCTCGTACTCGCGCTTGAGGCGCGCAACCAGCTCGGCGGCCGGCACGATGTCGTTCACCGCGCCAATGCCCTGGCCGCAACCCCAGATGTCCTTCCAGGCCTTGGCGTCGGTGTTGCCGCCGGAGCCGAAGTTCATCGTCGAAACGTCGCCCTGGGGCAGGTTGTCGGGGTCCATTCCGGCGGCGCGGACGCTCGGTTTCAGGTAGTTGCCGTGCACGCCGGTGAAGAGGCTCGAATAGACGATGTCGTCGGCCTTCGAGGCGACGATCATCTCCTTGTAGCGCTGGTCGGCGCGCGCCTCGTCGGTCGCGATGAACGCCGATCCGATGTAGCCGAGGTCCGCGCCCATCGCCTGGGCGGCGAGCACCGCGTCGCCCGTCGCGATCGAGCCCGACAGCGCCACCGGGCCGTCGAACCACTGGCGGATCTCCTGGACGAGCGCGAAGGGCGAGATGGTGCCGGCGTGGCCGCCGGCGCCCGCCGCGACCGGGATGAGGCCGTCGGCGCCCTTCTCGATCGCCTTGCGGGCGAAGCGGTCGTTGATGACGTCGTGGAAAACGACGCCGCCGTAGCTGTGGATCGCCTCGTTGACGTCCTCGCGCGCGCCGAGAGAGGTGATGACGATCGGCACCTTGTACTTCACGCAGAGCGCGAGGTCGTCCATCAGCCGGTCGTTCGAACGATGGACGATGAGATTGACCGCGAACGGCGCGTCGTTCGGGCCGAGCTCGGTCGTCAGGCGCTGCAGCCACTCCTCGAACTGCGGCAGCGGCCGGGCGTTGAGGCTCGGGAAGGACCCGACGACGCCCGCCCTGCACTGCGCGATGACGAGGTCCGGGTTGGAGATGATGAACAGCGGCGAGCCGATGACCGGGATCGACAGTCGGCCCTGAAGGACGGCAGGCAGGCTCATCGTTTTAATCTCCTCAGGCGGCCAGCAGGCTCTTGAGCGCTGCGCTCGGGTCGGCGAGCGCCGCGCGGTCGGCGACGAGGCCGGCCTCGACCAGCGCGCGGCCCTGCGCATAGTCGCGCGCCGAATTGATGCAGTCGAGCGCGACCACGCGTCCACCCTTCAAATAGATGAGGCTGAAGCTGCGGTTCGCGGGCTCGCCCCTCAACACCGTCTCGTCGTGACCCGCGGAGAGACCCACGGTCTGGAGCTTCAGGTCGTACTGGTTGGACCAGAACCACGGCACCGCGCGGTAGGGCCTCGGCTCGCCGAGGATGGCGCCGGCCGCGACCTTGGCTTGGTCGACCGCGTTCTGCACGCTCTCCAGCCGGAGGCGCTCGCCGCCGGCGAACGGGTTCGCGTGGTTCGCGCAGTCGCCGATCGCGAACACGTCGGGCAGGCTCGTGCGGCAGAACTCGTCGACGATCACGCCGTTGCCCGTTTCGGCGCCGGCCTGCGCCAACGGGCCGACCGACGGCACGATGCCGATGCCGACGACGGCGAGGTCGCAGGGCAGGTCCGGCACGCCGGGGCCGAAGCGGACGGCGGCGACCCGGCCGTTGTCGCCCACGAGCTCCGCGACGTGGACGCCGGTGTGGAGCTCGACGCCCTGCGCGCGGTGCTCGGCCTCGTAGAAGCGCGCGACCGGCTCGCCGGCGACGCGCGCCAGCACGCGGTCCATCGCTTCGATGACGGTGACCCGCTTGCCGAGCTTGCGCAGCACCGCCGCCGCTTCCAGGCCGATGTAGCCGCCGCCGATCACGGCGACACGGGTCGCGCCGGCGAGATCCGCCCGGAGCCGGTCCACGTCGCCGCGCGTGCGCACGACGTGGACGCCGTCCAGGTCGCCGCCGGGCAGGGGGAGCGCCCGGGGGCTGCCGCCGGCCGCCCAGATCAGACGGCCGTAGCCGACGCGCGCACCGCCGTCGGTCTCGACCGCGCACGCCTCCGGGTCGACGTGCGCCACGCGGGAACCCAGCCGCAGGTCGACGCCGCGCTCGGCCCAGAAGCCGTGGGGGCGAAGCAGCATCCGCTCGAACGGCTTGTCGCCCGACAGATACTCCTTCGATAGGGGCGGCCGCTCGTAAGGCGGCTCGGGCTCGTCGCCGAACAGGCCGATCGTCCCTTCGAACCCGCCTTGGCGCAGCGACACGGCCGCCTGCGCGCCCGCCTGACCGGCGCCGACGATCAGGACGTCGAAGGCGTCGGTCACTCCTCGTCGCCGTAGATGCCGACCACGGGCTTCGCACCGGCGCGCATCATGCCGCGGTACATGCCGGGCGTGTTGAAGCTCCACGCCGGCGTGCCGTCGGCCGCCACGACGATGACGCCGCCGTCGCCGCCCAGCGCCTTGGTTTCGGCCTGCACCGCGTCGGCCGCCGCCTTCGGTCCTTCCTTCAGGAACCGTATGCGGGCACAGATCTCGTGCGCCACGCCCTCGCGGATGTAGAATTCGCCCGAGCCCGTCGCCGAGACGGCGCAGGCGCGGTCGTCGGCATAAGTGCCGGCGCCGATCACCGGCGCGTCGCCGATGCGGCCCCAGCGCTTGCCGGTGAGCCCGCCGGTCGACGTCGCCGCCGCGAGGTGTCCGCGGCTGTCGCGCGCCACCGCGCCGACCGTGCCGTACTTCACCTCGGCGTCGAAGTAGCGCGCGCCCTGCTGCTTTAGCTTCTGGAGCTGCTGCCACCGCTCATCGGTGCGGAAGTAGGACGGGTCCACCTGCGTCGCGCCGACTTCCTTCGAGAAGGCGTCGGCGCCGTCGCCCGCCATGAACACGTGCGGGCTCTTTTCCATCACCGCGCGCGCGAGGCTGATGGGGTTGCGCGTGGTCGTCACGCCGGCGACCGCGCCGGCGCGGCGGTCGCGGCCGTCCATGATCGCGGCGTCGAGCTCGTTCTTTCCCTCGTAGGTGAAAACCGCGCCCCGTCCGGCGTTGAAGTGGGGATCGTCCTCCAGCACCTTCACCGCCGCCTCGACGGCGTCGAGCGCGGAACCGCCCTTGTCGAGGATGGTCCCGCCGGCGGCCAGCGCGCGGTCGAGCGCGGCGCGGGTCGCGCGGTCGCGTTCGGGCGTCATCTTCTCGCGCTCCAGGACACCCGCACCGCCGTGGATCACGAGCGTCCAGCCTTGCTTGGCCTCGACCGCGGCCGCCGACATCAGCGCCAGCACCGCGAGCGCGAGGGAACTACGCATCGAACGTCGCCTCTCATTTGAAAACATCGCCCCAAGCTATCGTGAAGACCGCCGCGGCTCCATAGGGCGGGGCATTGACCCGGACAATAGCTCGCGCCTATATCCGCCGCGCCCGAACACGGCCGTGGCAGCGTAGCTCAGTTGGTGAGAGCGCCGGATTCATAACCCGGAGGTCGGCAGTTCAAGTCTGCCCGCTGCTACCACTCCCATCGATACTCTTCGCAGCTTTATCGACCGCCCATCGCGTGTCGATGAATGGGTCGACGCGCGACAAAGCGAGCAGCCGATCGCAACGACGGCCTTCGACGATCGTTGTGGGGATGTGACGGGTGAAGCTTCAAACCGACGACTGGCGCTTGCGCTCGCGGCGCTATGGCTTTTCTTCATCTACGCAGCGGCGTTCAGCGGCTGGGTGCAGCCCGAGGCCCGCGGTGCCGTGACGGCGGACGGCACGTCGTACCTCGACCGATCGGCAACGGAGGCCGGCGGCTAGTTTCACACCGCCTGTTCGGCAAGGTCCTTAAGCCACGACGCACAGCGCTCGGCCATCGCTCGCGCCTCTTTCGCCCGCGCGAAGGTGTGGGTCGCGTCGGCGATGGTGGCCAGCGTGATGTCGGCCCGGCTCCGGACCAGCCGGAACGGCGCACCGCGCCACAGATCGGCGAAGGCCTGGGCGGTGGCGTCGCGCTCGGCGAGTAGGACGAGCACCGGGCCTTCGAAGCGTAGGAGGCCGTCGGCCATCGCGCGCGCGAGGCTCGGCGCCGGCTCGGGACGGGCGACGCGCAGCAGGCCGCGCGCCGCCTTCCGCAGATCGACGCCGCCCCGGACCAGACGCATCCACTCGCGCGGCGACGTGAGGCGTTCGCGGTAGCGCGCGGCGACGGCGGCGCGCGGGGGCAGGTCGGTCGATCCCTCGCCGTCGCGCGTCCACGGGTTGGCGAGGATCAATCCGTCCAGCCCGAGCGCGGCGCCGTGGAGCGCCAAGGCGGCGGCGCCGTCGCACAGCCCCCAGCCGACGACGCGCCGGACGGCGGGACAGGTGTCGCGCAGCACGGCCGCCGCGGCTGCGATGTCGGGCGCGCTGTGCCGGAAGCCCGGATCGTCGCCGTCGCTGTCGCCGACGCCGCGCCGGTCGAAACGCAGCACCGGATGGCCTGCCGCCGCCAACCGGTCGGCGAGATCGACGAAGCCGCGGTGCGCGCCGGCGCGCGTCTGGACGCCGCCGGTGACGATGACGATGCCCGTGCGCCCCTCGGCCGGGTGCGCCATGCCGGCGAGGCGGACGCCCTCGCAAGCGAAGGTCAGCGGGAGCCGCACGCCGCGATCCACTGGGCGATGTCGTCGGCGATTTCGGCCGCGAGCGACGCGGCCGCGACCGGCTCGGCCTGGCGCCAGACCGGCGGACCGTCGAACCGGCGATCGGCGCCGCCGTCCGACAGGCTCGCGGTTCGCGTCGCGGTCGCGAGCTCCGGCAGCTTCGCGGCGCGCAGCTGGGTCGCGAGAGCCGGCGTCACCGGATAGCCCGTCAGTTCCACGGTTTCGCGCGAGAGCCGCTCCTCGAGCTCGGCGGGCGCAACGGGCGAACCCCGTTCTTGGTCGGCCGCCGCCCGCGCGCGCAGCAGCTCGCGCAACAGCCGCTCGCCCGACGCCGCGGGCGCGAGCAGGTAACGCGACCGCGCGGCCGGAACGTCCGACAACAGGGCGCCGCCGCGGACGGCAAATATATGCACGCCATGCGAGGTGCTTGCATCGATGACTTCGGACAGCGCGTGAACCGAGGCGCGCCACAGCGGCAGGTCCATTGCCCGGGTCGGCAGCTCGCTGTCGCCGGTTCCCGGCAGGTCGGGCAGCCAGCTTCCGATCCCGAGCTCGGCGACCCGGCGGCCGAGTTCGGCGAGCAGCCGCCGGGTGCGGTTCATCTCTTCGAACAGCGGGGGCAGGACCAAGAGCTGCGGTCCGCCGCGCCCGCCGCGGACGACGCAGGGCAGGGCGGCGGCGGGAGTCTCGATGAGGCGGAGTTCGAAGCTCGCAGCCGGGTCGCTCAAGCGGCGACCTTGGCCTTGGCGAAGTCGACGAGCGAGCCGAAAGTGGCGAACAGCTCGCCGTCCACATCGTCGTCGTCGATGATGATGCCGAGCCGATCCTCGAGCTCGGTGAGAAGCCCGGCGACCGCCATCGAGTCGAGCTCGGGGAGAGCGCCGAACAGCGGGGTTTCGCGGTCGAACGCCGCCGCGGTGCCGGGCTTAAGCGCCAGCACGTCGGCGAGCACGCGGCGGACCGTCTCGGTCACGTCGTCGGCGCGGCTGATCTGGCTCGCTTGACCCGTCATTTCGCGGACGCCCTCGGGCTGTTTTGACAGGCCGGCCTTATAGTGCGAGGGCGACGGAAGGCAACATATTGGGGGAGGCGCGCGTTCGTCGGCTGACGATGGGATGGGCGGGTACGTACAAGGCGCTCGGGCCTAAGGCTTTCGCTTCCTACGCGTTGGCGCGGGCGGCGTCCGCTCTGCCGCGCGTCGCCTATCACCGCTACCACATCGTGGCCGTGCCGCGCGCCGGCATGCCCGGCATGCCGCGAGGCCACGCGGTTCGCGCGCTCAACACGAGCGAAATCAACTATGTGGCGCCCGACGTTGACCTGACGCCGCAAACGGTCGAGTTCCGGCTGCGCCAAGGGATGCGCTGCCTCGCGGCGTTCCGGGGCGAACGGCTGCTCGGGGTCACCTGGCTCACCGACAAGCCGTTCGACGAGGACGAGGTGGCGGTGCGTTTCGTTCCGCCGCCGCGGGCCGCCTGGGATACCGGCCTCTACGTGCGCCCCGAGGACCGCGGCGGTCGCGCCTTCGCCGCGCTGTGGGCCGGCACCGCGGAGTGGCTGGCCGACCGCGGCCTCGAGTGGTCGGTGAGCCGCATCAACGACTACAACGACGGCTCCTGGCGTGCGCATCGGCGGATGGGCGGCTACCGGCTCGACACGCTGACGGCGCTGCGCGTCGGCGACCATCAATGGATCATGAGTGCGCGTCCGCGGCACGTGCGGCTGCGACCGGCGGCGTCGGCGCCCGTCCTGCTTCTGCCCATGCCCGGCGAAACCGCGTGAACCGCCTCGACGACTTGCTGGCGCGCGGCGCCGCGTCGGCGACCGCGCTCGTCCACGGCGACCGCCGCGTCACCTACGCCGAGCTCGACGCGCTCGTCACCGCGGCGGCTCTGGCCTTCGTCGCCCGCGGCGTCGAACCCGGCGACCGCGTCGCCGTCTATTCGCCCAAGTCGATCGAGGCTGTGGCGGCGATGCTCGGCGTCGCGCGCGCGGGCGGCGTGCTCGTTCCGGTCAATCCGGTGCTGAAGTCGGGGCAGGTCGGGCACATCCTGGCCGACAGCGGCGCGAGGTTGCTCGTGGCACCGGCGGCCCGCGTGGCGCAACTCGGCGATGCGGATGCGCTGGGGACGGCGGAAACCATGCCGATCGAGGAGGGATGGGCGGGGGCCGGGGCGTCGCTCCCGCCGCGCGCAGGCGACGGCGGCGACCTGGCGGCGATCCTCTACACGTCGGGCAGCACGGGCCGGCCGAAGGGCGTGATGCTGTCGCACCGAAACCTGCTGGTCGGCGCTGAAAGCGTCGCCTCCTACATCGGGAACCACGCCGACGACCGCATCCTCTGCGTGCTCCCGCTCAGCTTCGACGCCGGCTTCAGCCAGCTCACGACGGCGTTTTTCGCCGGCGCGGTGGCGGTGCTGCTCGACTATCTGACGCCCCGCGACGTGGTGAAGGCGGTCGAACGCCATGACGTTACCGGGATCACTGGGGTACCGCCGCTCTGGATCCAGCTCGCCGAAACCCAGTGGCCCGAAGCGGCCCGTCGGTCGCTGCGCTATCTCGCGAACACCGGCGGCCGGATGCCGGTGCCGGTCACGCGCCGGCTGCGCGCGCTGTTCCCGCAGGCGCGGCTCTTTCTGATGTATGGGCTTACCGAGGCATTCCGTTCGACGTATCTCGATCCTGGGCTCGTGGACGATCACCCCGAGTCGATCGGCAAGGCCATTCCCAACGCCGACGTGATGGTGGTGCGCGCCGACGGCGGCGAAGCCGGTCCGGACGAGCCGGGCGAGCTCGTCCACGCCGGCCCGCTGGTGGCGCAGGGCTATTGGCGCGATCCCGCCCGGACCGCCGAGCGCTTCCGGCCGGCGCCCGCTTGGTCGAAGCTGGGCGGCACCGCCGCCTGGTCGGGAGACACCGTGCGCCGAGACGCCGACGGGCTGCTCTATTTCGTCGGCCGCGCGGACGAGATGATCAAGACGAGCGGCAATCGGGTTAGCCCGACCGAGGTCGAGGAGGGGGCCTACGCCACCGGCGCCGTGGCCGAGGCGGTGGCGCTCGGCGTGCCCGACGATCGGCTCGGCCAGTCGATCCTGCTCGTGGCCAGCCCGGCCGCGGGCCGCAGCGAGGAAGAGGCGGAGGCGACGCTGCGCGGCGCCATGGCCGCCGCGCTCCCCGGCTACATGCTGCCGAAGCGCGTCCTGTGGCTCCCCGAACTGCCGCGCAACGCGAACGGAAAGCTGGATCGCAGCCGGCTTCGGCAGGAGCATGCGGCCTGATGCATATCCCGCCCGGCTTCTCGGTCGTGAACGGCGAGCTCGGCATCGCCGGCAAGCCCGCCAGCCACTGGGTCGCAGAGGCCGGCGGAACGCCGCTGTTCGTCTACGATCGCGGCTTGATCGCCGAGCGGATCGAGCGGCTGCGGTCGGCGCTCCCGCCACAGGTCAAGATCCACTACGCCATCAAGGCGAACCCGATGCCGTCGCTGGTGACCTGGATGGCGGAACGGGTCGACGGCCTCGACGTGGCGTCGGCGGGCGAGCTTTCCGTGGCGCTCGGAAGCGGGATGCGCGCCGGCGACATCAGCTTCGCCGGGCCGGGCAAGCGCGACCCCGAGCTCGAGCTGGCGATCGACGCCGGCGTCGTCCTCAACCTGGAGTCCGAGGGCGAGCTCGAGCGCGCCGCGCGCGCGGCCCGGCGGCTCGGCAAGCCGCTGCGCGCGGCCGTGCGGGTCAATCCGCCGTTCGATCTCAAGGCGTCGGGCATGCGGATGGGGGGCGGCGCGAAACCCTTCGGCGTCGACGCCGAACGCGTGCCGGCGATGCTCGACCGGATCGCGGCGCTGGGCGCCGTCTTCGAGGGCTTCCACGTGTTCGCCGGGTCGCAGAACCTGTCGGCCGACTCGCTCATCGAGGCGCAGGCCAAGACGATCGACCTCGTCGCCGAGCTTTCGGCGCACGCGCCGAACCCGCCGCGCGTCGCCAACATCGGCGGCGGCTTCGGTCTGCCTTACTTTCCCGGCGACAAGCCGCTCGACGTCGAGCGGGTCGGCGCGGCGCTCGGCGACAGGCTCGCCGGCCGCGCGGCGATTCTGCGCGACACCGAGTTCGTGCTCGAGCTCGGCCGCTATCTGGTGGGCGAAGCCGGGGTGTATCTGACGCAAGTCGTCGACCGCAAAGCGAGCCAGGGCGAGCTTTTCCTGATCGTCGACGGAGGCATGCACCACCAACTCGCCGCGAGCGGGAACTTCGGCACCGTCATCCGCCGCAACTATCCGGTGGCCAACGCCTCCCGGTTCGCCGAGCCGCCAAGTGAAACAGCGAACATCGTCGGTTGCCTCTGCACGCCGCTCGACCGCCTGGCCGAAAAAGCGCCGCTGCCCGAATCGCGGGAAGGCGATCTCGTCGCCGTCTTCATGGCCGGCGCTTATGGTCGGACCGCCAGCCCGACGGCATTTCTCGGTCATCCGGAACCGCGCGAGCTGCTCGTCTGAGTATTTCTTGCTTGATCTGTCGATGCGCGAAACGAATTTATCGCAACAGAGAAACAGTCTACCGGTTGCGAACGTTAGGTGCGCGTGGCGTTGGGAGAACGCGGCGAGGCATGCGCGACCGTTCGCGATAGGCCGGCTTCGCGTTCCGAGACTTTGAGGAAGGGACGGTAGGGCTGATGCGCCAGACAGGTTTCATTCTGCTTGCGAGTGCGGCAGTGGTTCTTTCGGGATGCGCCGGTGGCGCCGACGGCGAGCTCCCCGCCGCTCAGTTCGTTCCCGTCGAGGAAGGGCCGGGCGCCAACTACGTGATCGGGCCGCTGGATCAGCTCCAGATCTTCGTCTGGCGCAATCCCGAGCTGACCACCAACGTCTCGGTCCGGCCCGACGGACGGATCACCGTCCCGCTGATCGAAGATCTCGCGGCGACGGGCAAGACGCCGACGCAGCTCGCGGACGACATCGAGAAGCAGCTCGCGACGTACATCCAGAACCCGCTCGTGTCGGTGATCGTCTCGAATTTCAACGGGCCGCTCGCGCAGCAGATCCGCGTGGTCGGCGAGGCGACGAAGCCGGCGGCGATCCCGTACCGCGCGAACATGACGCTGCTCGACGCGATGATCTCGGTCGGCGGGCTCACCGAGTTCGCGGCCGGCGACCGGGCGACGCTCATCCGCTTCGACCGGGCGTCGGGGCAGCAGCGCGAGTACCGGGTGCGTCTCGAGAGCCTGCTCGAGGATGGGCGTACCTCGGCGAACGTCCGGCTCGAGCCGGGCGACGTCATCATCATCCCCGAGAGCTTCTTCTGATCGTGGCGGCGTCGCCGGCGGGCGGCGCCTCATGATGTAGCGTCGAGTCTGAGGCGAGGGCGATGAACAACATCTACGAACAAGTCATGACCACGCTGTATTCGGTGTGGCAGAAGCGGTGGTATGGCCTCGCGGCGATGTGGGCGGTCTGCCTCGTCGGCTGGGCCATCGTCGCGATGATCCCGAATCAGTACGAGTCGAAGGCCCGCCTCTACGCGCAGTGGAGCTCGCTGCTCCCGAACAAGCTCGGCATCGAAGGCACCGACAGCCGGCGCCAGGTCCAGGTCGTCAAGGACACGCTGACCAGCCGGCCCAACCTCGAGAAGGTCGTCCGCCGCACCGGTCTCGACCAGGGCATCGAGAACGACAAGGAGCTCGATCAGCTCATCAACTCGCTCTCGGAGAACATCACCGTCACCGAGCAGGACGGCAATCTCTTCTCGCTCTCCTACGTGTCGAACAACTCGAACTTCGGCGACTCCGAGAACGCCACGATGGCGCAGCGCGTCGTCCAGAACCTCATCAACATCTTCGTCGAAGAGAACATCTCGTCGGACCGCGACAACATCAATCAGGCGATCCGCTTCCTCGAGGACCAGCTGGCCCAGCGCGGCCGCGAGCTCGAGGAGGCCGAGCGTCGCCGGGCCGAGTTCGAGCAGCGCTACCTCGGCCGCCTGCCCGGCGAGGGCAACATGAACCAGCGGGTGATGTCGACGCAGATGGAGCTCGACCGGCTCGCGCAGGAGATCGTCCAGGCGCGCAGCTCGCTCGGCGCGCTCCAGTCGCAGCTCGCGAGCACGCCGCCGACCATCTCGGCGCCGTCGTTCGTCGTCAACATGGGCGGCAGCCGCTACGAGCCGAGCTCGGCGCGCGGCCGGATCGAGCAGCTCGAGGCGTCGATCACCGCAGCCTACGCGCGCGGCTGGACCGACCAGCATCCCGACGTGGTGGCGGCGCGTCAGCAGATCGAGCGGCTCCGCCGCCAGGCCGCGCGCGAGCCGGCCGCCGCAAGCCAGCAGGGCGCGCAGGCCAACCCGGTCTACGTCAACCTGCGCAGCCTCGTGTTCGACAAGCAGTCGCAGGTGGCAGCGCTGACGGCCCGGCGGGCCCTGCTCGAGCGCTACCTGAGCGAATGGCGCGAGCGTCAGGTCGAGGAGCCCGGCATCGCCGCCGAGATGGCGAAGCTCAACCGCGACTACGACGTGCTTCGCCGCCAGTACGACCAGCTCGTCAAGTCGCGCGAGGAGGTCCGCCTGCGGATGGACGTCGAGAACAAGACCGATCAGGTCCGCTTCCAGATCGTCGATCCGCCGAGCAAGCCGCTGAAGCCGGTGGCGCCGAACCGTCCGCTGCTGCTGACGGGCGTGCTGATCGGCGGTCTGCTCGCCGGGATCGCGGTCGCCTTCCTCGCCAGCCAGATCCACACCACCTACGTCACGTCGCACCGGCTCGAGGAGGCGTTTGGCGTGCCCGTGCTCGGCTCCGTGTCCGAGGTGGTCAGCGACCAGCAGCGGGCGCAGAACCGGCTCTGGGCCCGCGGGTTCGCCGTGCTGGCGGCCGGGCTGGTCGGCGCCTACGCCATGCTGATGGTCTACCAGGTCGTGTTGCAGGGCGGTGGCGCCGCCTGATGCGTTCGCAGGGGAGAAAAGTTCGATGACCGACAACTCGGCACCCAAGCCGACCCGCGCCTCTCTCCTCGAGCGCGCCGCGCAGCGGCTGGACGCGGCGCCGGCGATGGCGCCCGCGGTCCGGGCGCCGGCGCCCACCGCGCCGACCGCGCCGGCGCCGCTCGCGGTGCCGCCGCCCGCCATACCGCGCGCGTCGGTGCTGGCGCCCGCCGCGGCCGCCGAGAAGGTCCGCGCCCGCAAGGAGAGCGCCGACCCGGGCCGCACGAGCCGCCGCGGCGAGATCGACCTCGAGGCGCTGCGCGAGCAGGGCTTCATCCTGCCGGACTCGCCCACGACGCCGATCGCCGAGGAATTCCGCATCGTGAAGCGGCAACTGCTGCTCAACGCGATGGCGCGCGGCGCGAACGCGCTGGCGAACGGCAACCTCATCCTCGTCTGCTCGAGCCAGCCGAACGAGGGCAAGACCTTCTGCGCGATCAACCTCGCGCTGTCGATCGCGTCGGAGCGCGACCTGACGGTGATGCTCATCGACGCCGACTTCGCGAAGCCCGAGATCCTCTCGACGCTCGGTCTCGAGGGCGGGAAGGGGCTGCTCGACCTCATCATCGACCCCGAGGTCGATCTCGCCGACTGCCTCATCCGCACCAACGTCGACAATTTCTCGGTGCTGCCGGCGGGCCGGCAGCACAACCTGACGACCGAGCTCCTCGCTTCCGAGCGGATAGGCGCGATCGTCGACGACATCGCCAAGCGCTATCCCGACCGCATCATCGTGATCGACAGCCCCCCGGTGCTGGCGTCGTCCGCCGCGCCCGTCCTCGCGAGCCACGTCGGCCAGACGGTCTACGTGGTCGAGGCGGAGACCACGCGCGAGGCGGAGGTTCGCGAGGGCCTTAATCTGCTGTCGGAGTGTAAGAACATCCAGCTGCTCCTCAACAAGCAGCGCTACCAGCCCGGTGGCCGCCGTTACGGCAGCTATTACGGCTACGGCGTCTGAGGAGACGGGAATGGCGGCACGCACGATCCGTCGGCAACATTCGTTCCGGATGAGATACGGTCTGCTCGCGGCGACCGCGCTCTGCGCGCATCCGGTCGCCGCCGAGACCTCGATCCGTCCCTACGTCGAGGGGCGCACGGTGTTCACCTCGCGCGACGTGACCGATCTCGGCGCGTACCGGAGCTGGCTCGAGGTATCCGGCGGCCTCCAGGCCAGTTTCGACTCGCAGCGCGTCGACGGTACGGTCGACTATCGGATCTCGCGGCGCCTGCCCCTCGGCTCGACCGTGTCGGACAAGGTCCGTCACAACGGCGCGGGTTCGATCCGCACCGAGCTCATCCGCGACTATTTCTTTCTCAACGCGCAGGGCAGCGCGTCGATCTCCAGCCCGACGCTCGGCGGGCTCATCAATCCTGACTCGGACGATGCGAGCGACTACCAGACGTTCGGCGGGTCGGTGCAGCCGGTCTTCCGTCACACCTTCGCGAATCGCATCCGCACGGAAGCGAGCTACCGCTATTCGGTGTTCGAGGTGCAGGGCGGCCTGCCGCCGCTGCGCATCGGTGATCCGTTCGAGCTCAACCGTCCCTATTTCGGTGGCGCTTCCGACCAGCGGAGCCAGAGCGCGACAGCGTCGATCGGCAACTCGCGCCGCAGCGACCGCCTGCGCGTCGAGCTTCGCGGCGAATGGTTCCAGGACCGCATCGAGCAGCTCGACGAGCATTACGACTCGCGTCGCGCCGTAGTCGACGCGGAGCTCGCGCTGACCCGCTTCATCAGCGTCGTCGGGAGCGGCGGGTACGAGGACGTCCGCAACGAGGTCGACTCGGTGCTCGCCGACCCGCTCACCGGCTTTCCGGTCCTCGACGCGGCGGGCCGTCTGCAACTCGATCCGGCCAATCCGCGCCGAGTCAACTTCGACTACGAGGGTCCGACCTGGGACGCCGGAATCCGGCTGACCCCGTCGGTGCGCACCGGTCTGCTCGTGCGGCTGGGCGAGCGCTTCGGCAGCTTCTCGGGCAACGGCTCGCTGTACTACAGGTCGCGGACCGACCTAACCTTCTCGGCGGGCTACCGCGACTCGATCAACAACTTCGGCCGGCTCTATACGACGCTGTTCGCGGACCCGGTCAGCGGCTTCGTCATCCCGGTCGGCGCGCGCGCCGGCGGCGGCGGCATCCGTGGCGGCATCCCGCTCGGCGCCGGCTCGTGCGCGGTGGGCTTCGACGTCGAGACGCAGTTCTGCCGGTTCAACCTGTCGCAGATCGCGACGAGCGCGGTATTCCGCGACCGCACGGCGAACTTCAGCATCCAGAAGGGGACGCCGGAGTTCGCGAACGACGCGCGCTTCTACGCGTCGCTCTCCGGCTTCTACACCCGCCGCAAATATCTCGGCGAGTCCGACCTCGCGCCGCCGGTGCAGGTGCCGTTCGTTCCCGCGCTCTATCTGTCGGGCACGACCGACACGAGCTATGGCGCGCTGGCGCAGGCGCAGCGCCTGCTTGGCGGCAACCGCTACATCACCTTCGACCTGCGGGCGCAACGCAACGAGTATGCGCTTTCGCGCGTGAGCAAGGATTTCTTCGTCAGCGCCTACTCGCGCTACGAAATGCTGCTCGACCGCCGGATCAACCTGTTCGCTACGGCGTTCTTGTCCCGGCGCTTCGCGGACGACGCGGACGATCTCCCGATCTTCCTCAGCCGCGTCGCCTTCCGCGATCGCACGCAGGCGACCTTCTCGATCGGTGTCCGCTACATGTTTGCGCCATACAGGGGTAAATTCACCCCGGCCGAGAACGAACGTAGCCGCCAATAGCGAGGCAGCGATGTACACCGAATATTACGGGCTGACGGGTCGACCATTCCAGCTGACCCCGGACCCGCACTTCTACTTCGACACGGCCACCCACCGGAAGGCGATGGCCTACCTCACCTACGGCCTCAGCCAGGGCGAGGGGTTCATCATCATCACGGGCGACGTCGGCGCCGGCAAGACCACGCTCGTCGGCCATCTGATGGAGACGATCGACCGCTCGCGGCTCGTCGCGGCTAAGATCGTGACGACGCAGCTCGACGCCGACTCGATGCTCAAGATGGTGGCCACGGCGTTCGGGATACCGGTCGACGGCGCGGACAAGTCGGGCATCCTCAACCGGATCGAGGGCTTCCTCCGCAGCCATCACCGCGAAGGGCGGCGCGTGCTGCTCATCGTCGACGAGGCGCAGAACCTGCCGATCGCCGCGCTCGAGGAGCTGCGGATGCTCTCGAACTTCCAGGAAGGGACGCAGGCGCTGCTGCAGATCTTCCTGCTCGGCCAGCCCGAGTTCCGCGATCAGCTCGCGAGCTCGCCGGAGCTGGAGCAGCTCCGCCAGCGCGTCATCGCCACGCACCACCTCGAGCCGATGACGCGCGAGGAGCTGCCCGACTACGTCGCGCACCGGCTCACGCTTTGCGGCTGGACGGGTCGGCCGACCTTCACGCAGCCCGCGTTCGATTCGATGTACGATTATTCGGGCGGCGTGCCCCGGCGCCTCAACAACCTCGCGTCGCGGATCCTGCTGTTCGGTGCGCTCGAGCAACGCGATCAGATCGACGATGCTACGGTCAACGAGGTGATCGACGACCTCCGCCGGGACAACACGCCCACGACCGGGCCGCGGCCGGTGCTCGAGGGCGGCAACCTGTCGGGCATCGGCCCTATGAACGGCAACGTGCCGCCCAAGATGCAGGTCCACATCCCCTACGGTGGGTCCGATCCCGACGTCTACCGCCGCCTCGATCACATCGAACGGACGCTGCGGGCGCACGACCAGGCGCTCCGGCAGATCCTCGAGCTGCTGAGCGAATGGGCGGAGGACGAGAACCGCGACGCCACGCCTGCGCCGGCCGCCGCGCAGGCCGAGTGATGTCGGACCTTTCGGGCGCGGGCATCGTCAACGCGATGTCCGTGGACATCGAGGAATATTTCCAGGTCGGGGCGTTCGAGCGGACGATCCGTCGCGACGATTGGGACAGCCACGCCAGCCGCGTCGAGCACAACACGCAGACGGTGCTCGATCTCTACGCCGAAGCCGGGGTGAAGGCGACCTTCTTCACGCTCGGTTGGGTGGCCGAACGCTGTCCGAAGCTCGTCGCGCGGATCGTCGCGGAAGGGCACGAGCTCGCGAGCCACGGCTACGCGCATGACCGCGTCCACACGCTGACGCCCGAGCGCTTCCGCGACGACCTCCGGCGCACCAGGGCAATCCTCGAGGATGCCGGCAGCGTCGAGATCGTCGGCTACCGGGCGCCGAGCTTCTCGATCGCCAAGGCCAACGCCTGGGCGCTCAAGGTGCTGGCCGACGAGGGCTATGCCTATTCGTCGAGCGTGGCGCCGTTCGGCACGGACCATTACGGTTGGCCGGGTTTCCCGCGCTTCGCGCACCGCCCGGTCCCCGGATCGGCGCTGATCGAGGTGCCGGTGACCACCGCGCGGCTCGGGGGACGCACCGTCGCGGCCGGCGGCGGCGGCTTCTTCCGCCTGCTCCCCTACGCCTTCTCGCGCTGGGCGATCGGGCAGGTGAACCGCGTGGAGCGCCAGCCGGCGGTGTTCTACTTCCACCCGTGGGAGGTGGACCCCGACCAGCCGCGCGTGGCCGGCGCGCCGATCAAGTCCCGGCTCCGCCACTACACCAACCTCGGCATCATGGCGGCGAAGCTACGCCGGGTGCTCGACGACTTTCGCTGGGATCGCATGGACCGCGTCTATCTGTCTCCGGCGGCGCTGAAGGTCGCGGCCTGATGCTCGCTCCGGCCCCCACCGTCCGCGCGCTCGACCTGTCGAGCGCGGCCGACCGTGACCGCCACGATGCGTTCGTGCGCGCGGCGCCCGACGGCACGCCGTTCCACCTCAGCGCCTGGGCGCGGGCGATCGCCAAGGGGGTGGGACAGCGCCCCCATCTGCTGATCGCCGAACAGGCCAACTCCGTCGTCGGCGTCCTGCCGCTGACGCACGTGACTTCCCCGGTGTTCGGCAAGTCGCTCGTCTCGAACGCGTTCGCGGTCTATGGCGGACCGATCGCCGACAACGAGGCGGCGCACGCCGCGCTCGACGCCGCCGCCTGGTCGCTCGCGGAACGCTTGGCGGTACCCTCGCTCGAGTATCGCAATCGGACCCGGCTGCGGCCGGACTGGCCGGTGAAGGCCGATACCTACGTCACCTTTCGCCGGGAGCTGACCCCGAGCAGCGACGCCAACCTCAAGGCGATCCCGCGCAAGCAGCGCGCGGAAGTGCGCAAATCGCTCGAGCTCGGCCTCGAGGTGCGCGTGGCTTCGGACGCGCGCGCGCTCGCCGATCATTTCGCGGTCTATTCGGAAAGCGTGCGCAACCTGGGGACGCCGGTCTTCCCGAAGCGGCTGTTCGAAAGCCTGCTCGAATTCTTCGGTCGCGACGCCGACGTCCTCACGGTTTCGAAGGACGGTCGTCCGGTCGCCTCGGTGCTGTCGATTTACCACGCCGACGAGGTGCTGCCCTATTACGGCGGCGGCACGCACGAAGCGCGCCCGTTGCGCGCCAACGATCACATGTACTGGATGCTGATGGAGCACGCGCGGCAGCGCGGCTGTACCTCCTTCGATTTCGGCCGCTCGAAGGTCGGCACCGGCGCGTACGCGTTCAAGAAGAACTGGGGCTTCGAGCCGACGCCGCTCGTCTACGAGTATCGGCTGGGCGAGGGGGCCTCGATGCCCGACCTCAATCCTCTCAATCCGAAGTACAAGCTGATGGTCGAAACCTGGAGCCGGCTGCCGCTGTGGCTCGCCAACCGGCTGGGGCCGCTGATCGCGCGCGGGCTCGCCTGATGGCCGACGTCCTGTTCCTGGCCCACCGCATCCCTTACCCGCCCGACAAGGGCGACAAGATACGCTCGTGGCACATGCTCAAGCACCTCGCGGCGCGCGCGACGGTGCACCTCGGCGCCTTTGTCGACGATCCGGCCGACATGGCCCACGCCGACGCGCTGCGATCCGTCTGCGGCGACGTGCTGCTCCGGCCGATCAAGCGGTCGGACCGCTGGAAGCGCGCGGCGCGCGGCCTGCTGCGGGGCGACGCGCTCTCGCTCGCGCTCTACCGGGATCCGGCGATGGCCGACTGGGTCCGCGAGACGGTGCGCCGCCGCCGCCCGGACGGCTTGTTCGTCTTCTCGAGCCAGATGGCGCCTTACGCGCTGCCGTACCTCGGTCCGCGTCGCGGCGTAATGGACTTCGTCGACGTCGATTCGGAGAAGTGGTTCCAGTACGCCCGCGAGGGTAGGGGCTGGCGTCAGCACCTCTACAACCGCGAAGGGCGGCTGCTGCGCGACCTCGAGAAGCACGCCGCCCGACAGTTCGACGCCAGCCTGTTCGTGTCCGAGGCCGAGGCGGCGCTGTTCCGCCGGATCGCGGGCTCCTACGCGCACACGGTTCTCGGTGTGAGCAACGGGGTCGACTTCGATTTCTTCGATCCGCGCGTGGGCGCCGGCAGCACGTCCGAGCCGGGCGAGCCGACGGTCGTGTTCACCGGCGCGATGGACTATCGCCCGAACGTCGACGCGGTGCTCTGGTTCGCGGCGGAGGTCTGGCCCCGCGTGCGGTCGATTAGGCCGCGGGCGGCCTTCCTGATCGTCGGCTCGAAGCCGCTGCCCGAGGTGAAGAAGCTCGACGGGCGTGACGGCATCGTCGTCACGGGCCGGGTCGACGACGTGCGCCCCTACATCGCCGGCGCCGACGTCGTGGTGGCGCCGCTCCGCATCGCGCGCGGCATCCAGAACAAGGTCCTCGAGGCGATGGCGATGGCCAAGCCCGTCGTCGCCACGACCGCGGCGTTCGAAGGCATCGAGGCCGTGCCCGGCGAGCATCTGCTCGTCGAGGATGAGGCCGACGCCTTCGCGGCGCGCGTGCTCGACCTCGCCGGCGATCCGACGCGGGCGCGGGCGATCGGCGGGGCGGCGCGGAGCCACGTCTCGGCGCGCTACGCCTGGAGCGCGCGGCTGGCGCCGCTAGACGACATCCTCGGGCTGACGCCGGCCGTCCCGGCCGCGGCGCCGGAGCCGGCGAGGGCGGTGGCGACATGAAGGCGAGCACGGCACTGATCGAGACCGAGGCGACGGCGGATCGTTCGGCGTCGCCCTGGTGGCGTTACGGCCTCGCCTGGGCGGCGGTCGTCGCCGCCATCCTGCTGCTCTTCCACCGGAGCGCGGGCCATCTGTTCTGGATCTGGTGGAATAACTCCACCTTCGGCCACTGCCTGCTCATCCCGCCGATCCTTGCCTGGCTCGTGTGGATGCGCCGCGCCGGCCTGACGAGGCTGACGCCGCGGCCCTGGCTCCCCGGGGTGGCGCTGATCCTGGGCGCGGGCCTGCTCTGGCTGGTCGGCGAGCTCGCCGGCGTGGCGCTCGTCCGCCACGCCGCGCTGGTGTTCATGGTCCAGGCGACGGTGCCGACGATCTTCGGCCTCGCAGTGACGCGCGGGCTGACGTTCCCGCTGTTCTTCGCGCTGTTCATGATCCCGGTCGGGCAGCAGCTCGTGCCCTACCTCCAGATGCTCACCGCGAAGTTCTGCATCGCCCTCCTCGATCTCGCGGGCATCCCGGCCTACATCGACGGCGTCTTCATCTCGATACCCACCGGCAACTTCGAGGTGGCGGAGGCCTGTTCCGGCGTGCGTTTCCTGATCGCGATGGTGGCGTTCGGGGCGCTCGTCGCGAACGTCTGCTTCAAGTCATGGAAGCGCCGCACCGCGTTCATGGCCGCCTCGATCGCCGTGCCGATCATCGCCAACGGCTTCCGGGCCTGGGGCACGATCTACATCGCGCACCTCACGACCAACGAGTTCGCGGCCGGCGTCGACCACATCATCTACGGCTGGTTCTTCTTCGCCGTCGTCATGGCGCTCACGCTCGCCATCGGCTGGCGCTTCTTCGACCGGCCGGTCGACGATCCCTTCATCGACCCGGCGCGTCTGCAGCCGGCGATCGTCCGGCCCGCGCGCACCGGCGCGCTGCTCAAGGCCGCGCTCGCCACGGTCGCGATCGCCGGCGCCGCGCCAGCCTACGCCGCGTTCACCGCCGCTCGCGGCCCCGAACGCCCGACGGCTGGGCTGGCGCTCGCCGCGCCCCCCGGATGGACCCGCACCGCCTTCGCCGGCGTCCCCTGGGAGCCGCACTACAAAGGCGCGACAGCGACGAGCCTCGCGACCTTCGTCGACGCGGCCGGCCAACCGGTCGACGTCTATGTGGCCGTGTTCGACCGCCAGACCGAAGGCGCGGAGCTCGTCGGCTACCAGCAGGGGATCCTGCCGCTCGCGCCGGAAGAGGGGACGAGCTGGTCCTGGGCGGGCAATCGTCCGGCGCCCCGGGACGCGACCGGCGCTCAGATCAACTACGGCTCGTCCGTGCGCGACGCGTGGCAGTTCTACTGGGTCAACGGCAGACTCGTCGGCAGCCCCTACGCCGCGAAGATCGAAGGTCTCAAGGCGCGCCTGCTCGGCGGCTCGCCGCAGGCCGCGACGGTGGTGGTGTCGGCCGAGCGCGTCGATCCGCTGGTGCCGGCGCGTCCGGCGCTCGAACGCTTCCTGAGGTCGGCCGGGCCGGTCGATCGCCTCATCGCCCGATCAATCCTCACCGGCCCGGAGGCCAGCTAGCATGTGCGGCATCGCCGGCTATTTCGACACGCGCGAGCACCGTTCGGTGCCCGAACCGCTGCTGCGGCGGATGACCGACGCGATCGCACATCGCGGCCCCGACGGGAGCGATCTGTTCCGCGCGCCCGGCGTCGGGCTCGGCCACCGGCGGCTGGCCATCATCGACCTCGCCTGCGGGGCGCAGCCGATGGCGACCGCCGACGGTCAGGTCGTCATCGTCTTCAACGGCGAGATCTACAATTTCCAAGACGTCCGCCGCGAACTCGAGGCGCTCGGCCACCGCTTCCGTACCAACAGCGACACCGAGGTCATCCTCTACGCCTGGCTCGAGTACGGCGAAGCCTGCGTCCACCGGTTGCGCGGCATGTTCGCGTTCGCGATCCACGACCATCGCACCCGGTCGCTTTTCCTCGCGCGCGACCGACTGGGCGTCAAGCCGCTGCACTACGCCGAGCTGCCGAGCGGCGAACTCATCTTCGGGTCGGAACTCAAGGCGCTGCTCGTCCACCCGAAGCTCTCGCGCGAGCTCGATGCAACCGCGATCGAGGACTATTTCGCCTACGGCTACATCCCGGACCCTAAGTGCCTGCTGGCGGCGGTCCGCAAGCTGCCCGCCGGGCACACGCTGATGCTGCGCCAGGGGCAGCCGGTGCCTCAGCCAAAGCGCTACTGGGACGTCGACTTCACGGTTCGCCATCGCGGTAAGCCCGAGGATCTCGCCGCAGAGCTGACCCACCGCATGCGCGAGGCGGTCCGGCTGCGGATGATCGCCGATGTGCCGCTCGGCGCCTTCCTGTCGGGCGGCGTCGACTCCTCCGCCGTGGTCGCGCTGATGGCGGAGATGAGCGCGCAGCCGGTCAACACCTGCTCGATCGGCTTCGACGTCGCCGGCTACGACGAGACCGAGTACGCGTCCGAGATCGCGCGGCGCTACGCCACCAACCACCGCACGCGTATCGTCGACCCCAACGACTTCGCGCTCATCGACCGCCTCGCGGAAGCCTACGACGAGCCCTTCGCCGACGCGTCGGCGCTCCCGACCTACCGAGTCTGCGCGCTCGCGCGCGAGACCGTGACCGTCGCCCTGTCCGGCGACGGCGCCGACGAGGCGTTCGCGGGCTACCGCCGCTACCGCCTCCACGCCAACGAGGAGAAGCTGCGCGGCGTGCTGCCGCTCGGCTTCAGGCAGCGGGTCTTCGGCCCGCTGTCGCGCGCCTACCCCAAGCTCGACTGGGCACCGCGCGTCTTCCGCGCCAAATCCACGCTGGAGGCGCTCGGCCGGTCGACCGAGGAGGCCTATTTCAACAGCATCGCGGTCGTGCCCGACCGCCTGCGGGGCCGCCTGTTCAGTCCGGCGTTCCGCCGCGAGCTCCAGGGCCACTGGGCCGGCAGCCTCTACGTCGACACCATGCGCGAGGCGCCGGCGCGCGACGCGCTGGGTCAGGCGCAGTACGCCGATATCCAGCACTGGCTGCCTGGCGACATCCTCACCAAGATGGACCGGGCGAGCATGGCCGTCAGCCTGGAGGCGCGCGAGCCGCTCCTGGATCACGAGCTGGTCGCCTGGGCGGCCGGGTTGCCGCCCGAGTTGCGGGTGAGGGGCGGGCAGGGCAAGTGGCTCATGAAGCGCGCGATGGAGCGCTACGTGCCGAAACGGCTGCTCTACCGGCCCAAGATGGGTTTCGTCGTTCCGATCAGCGACTGGTTCCGCGGACCGCTCGCGGAGCGCGCCGAAGCGCTGGCGACACGCTCGGCCGCCGTCGAGACGGGCTGGTTCGACGGCGGATTCCTTAAGCAGGCCGCCGCCGACCATCGCGCCGGCCGGGTCGAGCACGGCCGCCTGCTTTGGCAGCTCCTCATGCTGGATCAGTCGCTGGCGCGGCTGGTCGAGGCGCCGCAGCGCGCCGCCGCCTGACGGTTCACTCGCCCGTCGCCGCCTTCAGCGCTTCGGAGTGGGCTTCGAGAACCTCAGGGCTCGTCTCGGCAGGCGCGAACTCGACGGCGTGCGCACGGTCAAGGCCGGGCGCCCCGGTCCGGTTGGCGTGGAGGAGGTGGTAGCCGAGCACCAGAGCCGCGCTCAACCCGAACACGGCGCCCGCGAGCCACAGGATGAAGGAACCGCTCGGGACGACGACGTCCCCGTTCTGCGCCCTGCGCTCGGCCATGGCCTCCCCGCTCCCGAAGCCGGCGATCGGACGCTGCTTGTGCCGTCGCCGTAACGGTGCAGTTCTTAGGCTGCTTTCGGTTTCGGGATCAAGTCGGGACGCCGTCGTCGACGTCGGTGCGCTCCGGTTCGCCGCCGTAGCGCGCCTGCCTGAACGTCAGGCCGTCGGGCGGCGCGTTGATTCCGAGCGCCGAGCGGTCCCTCGCCTCGAGCGCCGCCCGGAGGTCGTCCGCGCTCCACTTGCCTTCGCCGACGAGCTTCAGGCAACCGACCATCGATCGAACCTGATGGTGCAGGAACGACCGCGCTTCGGCGATGACGTGCACCTCGTCGCCGAGGCGCCGCACCTCGAGCCGGTCGAGCGTCTTCACCGGGCTCTTGGCTTGGCAATAGGCGGCGCGAAAGGTCGTGAAGTCGTGACGGCCGACGAGCCGCTGCGCCGCCGCGTGCATGGCGTCGGCATCGAGCGGCGTCGGGACGCGCCACGCGAGGCCGGTGTCGAAGGTGAGGGGGGCGCGGCGGTTGACGATGCGGTAGCGGTAGGCGCGTCCGACGCAATCGAAGCGGGCGTGGAACTGCGGCGGCGCGGCCTCGCAGGCGAGGATGGCGACCGGCGCCGGACGCACGTGGGCGTTGATCGCTTCCATAAGCCGGAACGCCTTGATCTCGCGGTCGACGTCGGCGTGCGCGACCTGTCCGGTCGCGTGCACGCCGGCATCGGTCCGTCCGGCCGCGTGCAGCACGACGGCCTCGCCGGTGACGAGCGCGATCGCGTCTTCGATCGCCGCCTGGACGCTCGGTCCGTGCTCCTGCCGCTGCCAGCCCATGAACGGGCGGCCGTCGTATTCGATTAGGAAGCGGAAGCGCGGCACGTCAGCCCACGACCGCGCCGATCGGCGCGGGCCAACCGCGAAGCAGCGCCTCAGCCTCCATCGCCGGTCGGCCCGGCCGCTGGACGAGCGTCGGTCGGACGGCGGCCCGCCCGCACGCGATCGTCAGCCGGTCGTCGAGGACGGTGCCGGGCGCACCGCCCAGGTCCACGACGACGGCCCGGAGCAGCTTCACCCGTTCGCCGCCGATCTCGCACCACGCGCCCGGCATCAGGTTGAAGGCCCGGATCTCGCGCTCGATCGCGTCGGCCGGCTTGGCGAAGTCGAGCTTGGCCTCGGCCTTGTCGATCTTCGCGGCGTAGGTCACGCCGTCCGCCGGCTGCGGCGTCGCCTCGATATCCTGGAGTCCGGCGAGCGTCCGCACGACGAGGTCGGCGCCCATCGCCGCCAACTCGGCGGTCAGTTCGCCCGCCGACCTGGCGTCCACCGGGGTCGCCGCCTTCATCAGCATCGGCCCCGTGTCGAGCCCGCGCTCCATCTGCATGATGGTCACGCCGGTCTCGGCGGCGCCGGCCAGGATCGCGCGCTGGATCGGCGCCGCGCCGCGCCAGCGGGGCAGCAGCGAGGCGTGGATGTTGAGGCAGCCGCGCGCCGGCGCGTCGAGGATCGCCTGCGGGAGGATGAGCCCGTAGGCCGCGACCACCGCGACGTCGAGCCCGAGCGCCGCGAACGCGTGTCGGTCGGCGTCGTCCTTGAAGTTTACGGGCGTCCGAACCTCGATGCCCAGCGCCTCGGCCCGGCGGTGGACCGGGGAGGGGGTCAGCGACTTTCCCCGGTTCGCGGGTCGCGGCGGCTGCGTGTAGACCGCCGCGACCTCATGGCCCGCGGCGACGAGCGCCTCGAGCGCCGGCAGGGCGAATTCGGGGGTTCCCATATAGGCGATGCGCATGACAGGATGCGGGCTATCGCGCGCCGCCCCGCATTGCAACCGACCTTGCAGGATCGGACGAGAATTCCCATATCCAACAGCAACTTGGCGAAAGCTTCTTAGTCCATGGCCTCACCCGAAATCGACGCGCTGACGCAGTCGCTCGCGCGTCTTCCCGGCCTCGGCCCGCGCTCCGCGCGCCGGGCCGTCCTCCATCTTCTGAAGCGGCGAGAGACCGCGCTGGCGCCGCTGGTCCGCGCGCTCCAGGCGGTCGAGGCCAACATGGCGACCTGCCACGTCTGCGGCAACGTCGACACGCGCGACCCCTGCGGCGTCTGCACCGACCCGCGCCGCGACACGACGCAGCTCTGCGTCGTCGAGGAGGTGGCCGACCTGTGGGCCCTGGATCGCGCCCGGCTCTTCCCCGGTCGCTACCACGTGCTCGGCGGCCGGCTTTCGGCGCTCGACGGCGTGCGGCCGGAGGATCTATACATCGACGGGCTGGTGTCGCGGATCGCGGCGGGTGGCGTCGAGGAGGTCATCCTCGCGATGAACGCGACACTCGAAGGCCAGACGACGATGCACTACGTCGCCGACCGGCTGGAGAACCTCCCGGTGAAGGTCACGCAGCTCGCGCACGGCGTGCCGGTGGGCGGCGAGCTCGACTTTCTCGACGAAGGCACGCTCGCGCAGGCGTTGAAGGCGCGTCGCCCCGTCGCTTGACGGCGCGGCGACCGGCTCCTAGCTCACGCTCATGGCCATTCTCCCGATCATCGAAACGCCCGATCCGCGGCTGCGCACCGTGTCCAAGCCCGTCGACGCGGTCGACGACGAGCTGCGTCGGCTGATGGACGACATGCTGGAGACGATGTACGACGCGCCCGGCATCGGGCTCGCGGCGATCCAGGTGGGCGTCCCCAAGCGCGTTCTGGTCATCGACCTCCAGGAGGAGGAAGACGCGGAGGGCAAGCCGGTCCGCAACCCGCGCTATTTCGTCAATCCGGAGATCGTTTGGTCGTCGGACGAGGAGTCGACGTACAACGAGGGCTGCCTCTCGGTGCCCGAGATGTACGCCGAGGTCGAGCGGCCGGAACGCGTGCGCGTGAAGTGGCTCGACTACGACGGCAAGCCGCACGAGGCGGAGCTCGACGGCCTGCTGGCGACCTGCCTCCAGCACGAGATGGACCATCTGGAAGGCGTGCTCTTCATCGACCACCTGTCGAAGCTGAAGCGCGACATGCTCCTCAAGAAGCTCGAGAAGCTGCGCAAGGCCAATCGCGCGGCGTAGAATCCTCGAAACGGCGTTCCCGTCGGACCCTGGCGAGCCGGGGCAGTCTTCAAGCCCGGCAGGTGCGCTTCTAAGCCGCTTTGCCGATCGCGACGCGTTCGCCCGTCTCGAAGTCGCCGAGGAGCAGTTGGACGATCCGTTCGGCCACGACGCGCGGTTCCTTGAGCGTCGACGGGTCCTCGCCCGGGAAAGCCTGCGCCCGCATCTTGGTGCGCGTGCCGCCCGGATCGACGACGGCGGTGCGGACGCTGCTGACGTTGCGCACCTCCTCGCCGTAGGTGTCGACGAGCGCCTCGAGCGCCGCCTTCGACGCGGCGTAAGGGCCCCAATAGGCGCGAGGGCTCGTCGCCACGCTTGAGGTCACGGCCACGACCCGTCCCTGCGGCGCGGCGCGGAGCAGCGGGTCGAAGGCGCGGATCAGCCGATACTGGGCACCCACGTTGAGCGCCATGATCGCGTCGAACTGCTTCGGCGGAATATGCGGCAGCGGCATGAGGTCGCCGAGCATGGCGGCGTTCAGGACGAGCGTGTCGAGCTTGCCCCAACGGCCCGCGACGGCCTGCGCCAGCCGGTCGATCCCGTCGCCGTCGGCGAGGTCGAGCGGCGCGATCGTCGCGGAGCCGCCCGCCGCGTGGATGCGGCCTTCGACCTCGACGAGTCCGGCTTCGGTGCGCGCCGTGAGCAGCACGTGCGCGCCCGCGGCGGCCAGCGCCTCCGCGGTGGCCGCGCCGATCCCGCGGCTGGCCCCGGTGACCAGCGCCAGCGTGCCGTCGAGACGGCCGCTCACCGGATCGCGCGCCGCTCGCCGAGCAACGACAGCTGATCGGGCCGCTCGAGCTCTTCCTGGTCGGTCAGGCGCGTCGGATAGTCGCCGGTGAAGCAGGCGTCGCAGTGCTGCGGCGCCGCCTCGTCGCGCGCTTCCTCGCCGAGCGCCTTGTAGAGGCCGTCGATGGAGAGGAAGGCGAGGCTGTCCACCTTGATGAACTCGCGCATCCGCTCGACGTCCATCTGGGCGGCGAGCAGCTTCGCGCGCTCGGGCGTGTCGACGCCGTAGTAGCAGCTGTGCCGCGTCGGCGGCGACGCGATGCGCATGTGGACCTCGGACGCGCCGGCCTCGCGCAGCATCTGGACGATCTTCACCGACGTCGTGCCGCGCACGATCGAGTCGTCGATGAGCACCAGCCGCTTGCCCGCGATGAGCGCCCGGTTGGCGTTGTGCTTGAGCTTCACGCCCAGGTGGCGGATCTGGTCGCCGGGCTGGATGAAGGTGCGGCCGACGTAGTGGCTGCGGATGATGCCGAGCTCGAATGGAATGCCCGACTGCTGCGCGTAGCCGATCGCTGCCGGCGTGCCCGAGTCGGGCACCGGCACGACGATGTCGGAACCGACCGGACTTTCGATCGCGAGCTGGGCGCCGATGCGCTTGCGCACCTGATAGACGCTCGACCCGTCGACGATCGAGTCGGGCCGCGAGAAGTAGACGTGCTCGAAGATGCACGGGCGGGGCCGGTGTGCCGCGAACGGGCGCAGCGAGCGCAGCCCCCGGTCGTTGATGACGACCAGCTCGCCGGGCTCGATCGCGCGCAGGAAGGTCGCGCCGACCACGTCGAGCGCGACCGTCTCCGAGGCCAGGATGTAGGCGTCGTTGAGCCGGCCCAGCACCAGCGGCCGGATGCCGAGCGGATCGCGGCAAGCAAGCATGCCTTCGGGCGTGAGGCAGATGAGCGAATAGGCGCCCTCGAGCTGCTTCAGCGCGTCGATGAAACGGTCGAGCAGGGTGCGGTACGTGGACGTGGCGACGAGATGGATGATCGTCTCGGTGTCGCTCGTCGACTGGAAGATCGAGCCGCGGCGGACCAGCTCGCGGCGCAGCTTGGTCGCGTTCGAGATGTTGCCGTTGTGCGCGACCGCGAAGCCGCCCGACACCAGCTCGGCGAACAGCGGCTGCACGTTCCGCAGCGCGGTCTCGCCCGTGGTCGAATAGCGGACGTGCCCGATCGCGTTCTCGCCCGGCAGCCGGACGATCACGTCCTCGCGGTCGAAGTTGCCGGCGACGTGGCCCTGCGCGCGGTGGCTGTGAAAATTCTTGCCGTCGAAGGTGGTGATGCCCGCCGCCTCCTGACCGCGGTGCTGGAGAGCGTGCAACCCCAGCGCGGTCATCGCCGCCGCCCCCTCGGCGCCGTAGACGCCGAACACGCCGCATTCCTCGCGAAGCTTGTCGTCGTCGAACGGATGGGTTGTAAGCATGGCGTTCACGGGACCCCCGATTCCTCGGCCGAACTCGGGCGGCATATAGGGAAGGGTTCCAGGCTTGTCGCCCCCTCGCGTCACGAATATGCAACAGGTCATCGGTCTCGAATGAACAATCCGGAACTTGAAACCACCAGCGAGCTCCGCCCGCGCTTCGACGAGCGCGGGCTGGTTCAGGCCGTCGCGACCGACGCCGACAGCGGCGAGCTCCTCATGGTGGCGCACATGAACGCCGAGGCGCTCGCCCGGACCCTGGCCACGGGCGAGGCGCATTACTGGTCGCGCTCCCGGGCCGAGGTCTGGCACAAGGGGGCGACGTCCGGGAACGTTCAAAAGGTCGTGGAGGCCCGCATCGACTGCGATCAGGATGCCGTCTGGCTCAAGGTCCGTCCGGCGGGCCCCGCCTGTCACACGGGCGAGCGGAGCTGCTTCTACCGAATCGTCGCCGACGGCGGGCTGACACGATGATCGAGGTCGCTCTGATCGGTGGCAGCGGCCTCGTCGGCAAGAAGGTGGTGCAGCGCCTCGCCAACCGCGAGGACATCGCGTTCACCAGCTTCGTCCGGCGCACGCCGCACACCCGATACGAGCGCCAGCTCAACTTCGAGGCGCTGCTTCACGATGGCGGCGATATCCTCGGCCTGGAGCACGTCGACGTCGCGGTGTCCTGCCTCGGCACCACGATGAAGGCGGCGGGATCGAAAGGCGCGTTCCGGCGCGTCGACTACGACTACGTCCGCGCCTTCGCCCAGGCGGCATTGCGCTACGGCGCCCGTCAGTTTATCCTCGTGTCGTCGGTCGGCGCGCGGCGCGACACGAGCAACTACTATCTTTCGGTCAAGGCGGAGATCGAAGCGGCGGTCCTCAAGCTCGGCTTCGAACGCGTCGACATCATCCGGCCGGGGCTGCTGCTCGGCACCCGGCAGGAATTCCGGCCCGGCGAACGGCTCGCGAGCTATGTCATGCCGCTCGTCCATCCGCTGCTGCGGGGAAAATACGCCCGCTACCGGGCGACGGCGTCGGTCACGGTCGCCCGTGCCATCGTCGACCTCATCGGCTCCGAGCAGCCGGGCCATTTCCTCTACGAGAACCCGCAGCTCGACCTCGTCGCGGAAAGTTGACGTTTACGTAAACGTCAACTAGAAACCGCGACCGATGAAAGCCGAGTCGCTCTTCGTGAATCCGCCCAGCGACGCCGCGCTTAGCGGCGAGGCGGAAAGCTTCACCATCACCGATCTCGCCGCCGCCTTCGCGGTGACGCCGCGCGCGATCCGCTTCTACGAGGACCAGGGGCTCATCAGTCCGCAGCGCCAGGGTCAGAACCGCATCTACTCGCGGCGCGACCGCGCGCGCCTCGCCTGGATCCTGCGCGGCAAGCGCGTCGGGTTCAGCCTGGCCGAAATCCGCGAGATGCTCGACCTCTACGACGCGGGCGACGGCCGGGCCAAACAGCGGCGCGTGACCATCGAGCGCTGCCGCGATCGCCTCGCCGCGCTCGAGGAGCAGCGCGCCGACATCGACGACATGATCGACGAACTGCAACGCTTCGTCGCCACCCTCGAGGAGCTGGTGCCGTCCGGCACCGCTCCGAAAGCCACAGGAGCCTGACATGCCGACCTACCGCGCGCCCGTGAAGGACACGCAGTTCGTGCTGCAGCACATCGTGCAGCTCGAGAAATATTCGAACCTGCCCGGCTTCGCCGACGCCACGCCCGACGTGGTCAATGCCATCCTCGAGGAGGGCGCGAAGTTCGTCGAGGAGGTGATCCAGCCGCTGAACCAGGTCGGCGACCGCGAAGGCTGCACCCGCCACGAGGACGGCTCGGTGACGACGCCGACCGGCTTCAAGGACGCCTACAGGCAGTTCTGCGAGGCGGGCTGGAACACGCTCGGCGCGCCGGCCGAGTACGGCGGGCAGGGGCTGCCGCACCCGATCTCGATGGCGTTCGAGGAATATCTGATCTCGGCCAACATGGCGTTCGCCATGTACCCCGGTCTGACGTTCGGCGCGATCGCCGCGATCAACGTCGCCGGCTCTGACGAGCAGAAGCAGAAGTACCTGCCGAACATGATCCAGGGCCGCTGGACCGGCACGATGAACCTGACCGAGCCGCACTGCGGCACCGACCTCGGCATGATCCGCACCAAGGCGGAGCCGCAGGCCGACGGCAGCTACAAGCTCACCGGCACCAAGATCTTCATCTCGTCGGGCGAGCACGACCTGGCGGAGAACATCATCCACCTCGTACTGGCGAAGATTCCCGGAAGCCCCGACAACGTGAAGGGCATCTCGCTCTTCATCGTACCGAAGTTCATGGTCGGCGAGGACGGCTCGGTCGGCGCCCGCAACGCGGTCACCTGCGGGTCGATTGAGCACAAGATGGGCATCCACGGCAACTCGACCTGCATCATGGACTACGACGGGGCGACAGGCTACCTCGTCGGCGAGGCCAACAAGGGCCTGCGCGCCATGTTCATCATGATGAACGCCGCGCGCCTTGGCGTCGGCCTCCAGGGTCTGGGCATGGGCGAGGTCGCCTATCAGAACGCCGTCGTCTACGCGAAGGACCGCCGCCAGGGCCGGGCGCTAACCGGCGCCGCGAACCCCGAAGCCGCGGCGGACTCGATCATCGTCCACCCCGACGTGCGCCGCATGCTGCTCGACGGCCGCGCGTTCAACGAGGGCGCCCGCGCGCTCGCGCTGTGGGGCGCGCTCCAGGTCGATCTCGCGCACAAGGCGCAGACGCCGGAGGAGCGCCAGCTCGCCGACGATCTGATCTCGCTGCTCACGCCGGTCATCAAGGGCGTGTTCACCGACAAGGGCTACGAGACGGCGAACGCCTCGCAGCAGGTCTACGGCGGCCACGGCTACATCGCGGAATGGGGCATGGAGCAGTTCGTCCGCGACGCGCGCATCGCCCAGATCTACGAGGGCACCAACGGCGTTCAGGCGATGGACCTCGTCGGCCGCAAGCTCGGCGCGAACGGCGGCCGCGGCGCCATGGCGTATTTCCAGCTCGTCACGCAGGCCTTGGCCGACGCCAGGGCGGACGAGCGTTTGTCGAAGATCTCGGGCGGGCTCGAGAAGGCGCTCGGCGATCTGCAGACCGCCACCATGTGGCTGATGCAGAACGCGATGGGCAATCCCAACAACGCCGGCTCCGCCGCCTACGCATACATGCAGCTTATGGGCGTCGTGGCGCTCGGGCATATGTGGCTTCTC